>Ga0316192_10003857_pt1 | contig 10900 bp, 9 predicted proteins | sample MerIslwburrow_MG_FD_204931 | JGI IMG/M metagenome (GOLD analysis project Ga0316192, IMG submission 204931) | Coastal sediment microbial communities from Maine, United States - Merrow Island worm burrow | ecosystem: Environmental > Aquatic > Marine > Coastal > Sediment | place: USA: Maine...
CTAAAAGTGGCAGAGAGAAGGAATTCATATTCATTCCTCAAAAGATTGCCGATAGGTTAAAAGATTATATCAGGGAAAATAGAATACACGCTGAAGATCGTATTTTTCCAATATGCTACGAAACTGCTAGGTCAATGGCTAAAAAGGCAGGAGGTGTGGTTGGCATTCATTTAAAACCACATGATTTGAGGCGACATGCGGCAACTTTTGCATCTCGTTCCGGCGTACCCTTGGAGATCGTTAGTAAAGTGATCCTGCGTCATGCGAATCTGTCTACGACCCAAAGATATCTCGGAAAAATTAGTGATGCTGAGGCGATAAGGTGGATAGAAAATATTCATGGATAGTAAGGATGAAAAAATCAGGGTGGGTCTGAAAAATAGATTCATCCTGACAATTCATCCCTCTTTGATACGTTTCGATTATCTCAGAAAATCAGGCGCTTGATACTTGGACGTTATTGCAGCTATCAAAGGTTCCCCTGCCTATGAGTATTTTGAAAATTGATCAAAGAAAATAGCAGGCACGATTCGTGTGATCACCATTTCCAGATCACAACCTAAGGGAGTTTTCAGATAGCTGCTTTGAAAATAGAAAATCTTTTAATTTAAAGAAGAAAATTTTGGCTCGATGCGTCTCAAAGCCTGCAGGATCGGACCCGTATCATCCTGTTCTTGGGATGCTATCCCTAAGGACTTGACCTTGTTACTATAATATTCTTTAGCTTTTTGTGAAACATGCTCTAATGAATTTCGAAAAAGAAAAAGCATTCTTGGATTTAAAAGCAGCCCCTGTTCAAAATTAGTCAGATGATATCTTAAAAATTGAATACGATACTTATATCTCATTGAACGGGCATAATTTAACTCAACTAAAATGCGTTCGTAAAGGTTAACAAGGGAGATTGCCATCGCCTCCTCAGTTAATAACAGTTCGATCAATCTCTGTTTGGAGGTTTTTTCTAATGATTTGAATACCAGTTCAGAAACTCGGAGATAGTCTTCTGGAGATGCTACGAGGTGATTCAAATGCGGATTCTGGACAAGCATTGTAGTCAAATGTAAAATATCATCATTAATATTATTAATGGTTGAAATGCGATCCCTGTCTATATTGGTCTTGGTTGTATAAACTGCAGATGTGACAGCAACAATAAGCGATAACATTGAAAAAATAATAAAAAACCATGTGCTCATGGGATAGCTTTTTTTATCATGGTCGATTGGATTGTTCATTTTAGTAAATACCAACGCAGATTGTCATAGATTATGTTGTAAATCTTACAAACTTATCATGGATTAAGAATGACAACGCGAGTTAAAGGTTTAGCAATTTCTTCAAATACATGTGTTATCAAAAATTGAATGGGTATTTTAATGTCTGTAAAAACTTTAGAACTGCTATTTAAATTCTTTAGTTCTTCCTAAAAACTTGCCAACAAGCATGGCAACCAAAATCGTCAGATAAAGCTGTCCAGTAACGGCAATGATGATCGTAATAGATTTTGCTGAAGATGAAACAGGTGTGACATCGCCATATCCGAGAGTTGTCATGGTAACAAAGCTAAAGTAGATATAATCGTGAAACCCCTGTGCAGTACTCCCAGCGAAATTAATAACCCCTGCATCCAGATTAAAAACAATCTCTCTCAGTTTCTCTATCATGGCCAGCAGCACTGCACCTAATATTCCTATAAGCAGATAACCATTAACTGAATTGATCAAAATGATTGAGGTAACATTTTCACTTCTGGCGATATGCCTGATCATAAAAACCGTAATAAAAGCGTTAAAACAAAAAAAGAAAAATAAAATGGTTACGCCTAAAAATTCATTGGCGATAAATAAGTCTATCCAAATTAAAAATATGGTAGCTATTCCAAAGCCGATAAGAATGTTTTGTTTTTTTTCAGAAAATTCGAGTGAAAACGTGCTGGAGAGAATTATGGCCGTAAAAATGATATTCAACATGATCTTGCGATGAACAGATAATTCCGGATAGAAAAAAACGAATATTAATAAACAAATTAAAAGGATTAAATTATTTCTGAAAAGTTTATTTTGTGTCATAATAAGTCTCATTCAAACTCTGTATGTAATAGTTTTTTGGTTTTCAAAAATGTGTTTTACTTTCTAAAATAGAATCCAGTCACATACGTAAAGCTTTAAAAATATTCAATTATAGATAGACTGATTCTTCTTTCTCCTCTTATTTCTTAAGAGGAGAAAGAACAGGGTTGTTCTCCGCAAGAATCGACTTCAATCTTTCGATGTAATCTGATGGAAAAGTCCAGATCGGTTTTTCTTTTGTACGAGTAAGACCCCGCTCCATCGGTTTTAAATCGTATGCCAGTGTCACCAGTATGTCGCTGCTGGCCCAGGGGCTTTTTCGAAAATAGGCATGCCCATTCCCGGTCATTGACCCCTCTGCATCGCTAACATCAATAAAATTTAAGTCTTCAATTTTGAACAATAATTCTGCAAGATGTTTTTCGATCTTTTCATCTTTTTCCAGTTGTCCTAATCGTTCCCGTGATAATAGAAATTTCGACACTCCAAGAGCCTGGTCCCCCTATGACATATAGATACTCATACTGCGCGACACATTCAAAGCGCCATCAAGGAGCATATTTGCGAAAAATCCCCAGTCCACATCGCTGCCTACAAGAATCACATGACCAATTCGCAGCTGTTTTTGGACGGTCTGTTTGTCTTGACCATTGTGTATCAATGCCAATGAATATATAGCCTTAGTGACCAGACGGGTTCCCATGCTGTAGCCCACTATATGGATTTCACGGGCAGTAGTCTTTTTTGAGAGGAACTGCAAAAAGAGCCTTAGGTTTCGTGCTGAGTCCGCAGCAGTTTCAGCATCTGAGGCATAGGCCCATAGGCTTGGGGTAGAAGGCCAGGCATAGGCAATGATAACACCTTCATAGCCCAGATAATGCCAAAGTTCGCTGGCGACGATAAGCGGATTTTCAAAATTAACCTTGTAACCGTGAAAATATACATAGATGTCCTTGTTTTTCGAATTGGCCAATTTTGCGTTGATGATCGACGCATAATATTCCGCCGGTTCTGTCGATTTTTGAGCCTGCACTTTGGGGGAATCGAATTCTGAGATTGTCGTGTTCAAAATGCCGTATTCTTTCACACCGGTCACCTGCAGAGGAAGATTTTCAGTACGATTCTTCAATAGTGAAATGTGTTTCATCTCCTCCCAGGTGTAATCTCCTTTTCCGAGTTTGACTTCGCCTTTGCCCAGACGAAGCAAGTACCCCCGTTCGTTTTGATAGAATTTTTCCTTGCTCTCTTCAATGGCGGGTTCACGATCTGTGGCATACAGGATTTCGATCGTGCCATCATCTTTTATCGGGCTTGTATCTGAGAACGGCTGCCAAGCGCCGTTCTCAAAAATATCCGGGGCCGGCATTAAATTCAGTTCGTAAGGTTTATTAGTTGCACATCCGGTGAGTATCGTAATAAGAGATATATGGATTAACGCGCAAACCAATAGGTCTTTCAATCGGAATCGAAATGATTTATAATTCATTTCATCCCCCTTCTTTTTTAAAGCTTTCATTGAATATTTCTAAACATTTTCTACCGTTAAGGCCTAAGCTTTGATAAACAGATCAACGAATTCGAGTAAACGCCACTCCATATAAGGATAGAACGGATTCCACCGGAGCCGAAGCATGTCTTCGGCAGGTATCTGCAGGACACCGCGTTCTCCGCGAAGATCCATGTTTCCAAGCTGAATCTTTGAATTGTCATTTAACTCGATCATACCATAAAGGGGATCATTCATGGGAAATGGCAGCGCAAGGTGAGAAAGTGAGTAAATATTAACCGGCCATTTCATATCAAGGGGTTTACGGGTAATTTTGGACGCACCTGTTTTTTTTTGGAGAACGACGATGTCACGGCTATTCTCATTGGCGTTGGTCACAAGGCTGATAGAAAAGGGCAAACCAGGATCTTTGAATTTGGCCTCGATACTCGACTTGGGATCTTCTATGAGAACATGTTCTACCTCAGAGAGGCGATTGACATCAAAGATTACCAATTCATGACCACCTGCTGGAAGTTTTGCGAACAGTCCATCAACCACGGCACGCGTGGATACCGTCGCATCAACAATAGACTGAAAGGCCAGCACCGGCGGAAATCGGTTTAACTTTCCGGTCGAACCAAGTGATTTGATCCTCGATCGAATTTCGTTGGTGATTCGGTAAACTTGTTCACCGGCGTTCACGGCAAAAGAATTGTACTTGAAGGGGTCGTACTCGGGCAAAATACTATTCCACTCGAGTTTTTTAAGACCGAGAAAGCGACCGAGCCTTGCCTGCCATTTCGCCAGGGCGGCAATTGGCGTGACGCCTATCGAGGGTGAGATCAAAACCATCCCGCTAATCTTTGGCAATGTTGAATCTTCCATCTCCGAGAGAACATAGTGAACAGCCAAGGCACCGCCGTTGGAATACCCCACGAGATAGATTGGCCGCTCTCTGACTTTTGTGCTCAGATGCCGCATGACCAGACGAACTGCCGCGGCCATGTCCTCCCATTTCATCTGAAGCAGCCCTGAGGGTGCTGTACCGTGGCCCGGCAACCTCAGTCCGATCACCCAAGCACCTGCTGAATGCAATCGACGACCTAAGTTTCTCAGGCTGTAAGGCGAATCAGACATTCCGTGTAACAGCAATACACCTGCCTTGGGTGCGTCTGTTGACAGTTCGAATGTACGGTTCCAATTCATAGACCAGCGGCCAGGATCCGACAGGCTTCCCCGGTGGTAGCGATTAATGAGGTTGCGGTCTTCGGTCGGAATACGGGTAAAGACGCGCTCATGGAGCTGATCAAAAAGCTGTTTCTCCAACGCAAGATAGTCTTCAAAGCTCTGTGCCGGACTGTCTGTAGTGAATTCGGCGTCAAGCTCGATCTGATGCCAGACTTTGAGTTCGGGTCGGCTTTCGAGAAACAGTACAAAAATGATAATCAGCACGACCAATCCGCCGGCAATACCGCATATGAGGGCTTTTACAGTATGTTTGATTAGACGTAGCATAATCTCTTAGGTAATCTATAAGATTCAGTAAAAAATTAAATTTTAGGGCAGTTCATCAATCCAAGATCCCCCGGAAAGCCACTTTTCACTCATTGCTTTTAATTGGCCACTCCCTTGAAGATGGTTCATAAAATTCTGTACCCAGTTGATCAACAGCGTATCTTCAGTCATGGCAATACCTAAAGGTTCGAAGGTGAGGGGTGACTTTCCCGCGATCAGCCCTTTATCTTGGTAACGATAAGCCGTCAGTGCACAAAAATAAAAATCCGCTACGACAACATCGATCTTACCCTTGAGTAGAAGATCAATGGCCGCTTCGTAAGAATTGGTAAGGATCAATTTTGCCTTGGGTATTAATGTCTCGGCAAATATTTGGCTGGTTGAATTCTTCAGCGCTGCAACCGTAACCCCCGGTATATCCAAGCCCTTTGCCTCTTGCAAGGCAGCATACTTTTCCGCCACGGCCAAGATTCCCTTTCCGGAAACATAGTAAGGCCCCACAAACGCCATCTTTTGATTGCGTTTCGGGGTTATGGTCATGCCCGACAGGACCATATCTACCCTGTTTGCCTCCAGAGCCGGAAGAAGTTTGGCAAAAGGCATTGAAGCAAATTTAATTTTAACCCCCAGTGCATCGGCCATTGTCTTCGCAATATCAACATCCAGTCCGATGAGCTCACCTTTTTTGGTGGTAGCTGTCATCGGCGGCTGCGCGCCGCTTGTGCCGACTAGCAACTCGCCTTTCTTTATGATGCGATCCATGACAGGGCCTGCGGAAGCACCCATTGCAAATACCAAAGACAATGCCGCGAATAAAGCAATGAAAACGAATGTTTTTTTCATCGAATCTCTCCTGTTTTGATTCTTTTAAAAACAGACAATCTTATTTCAAACCCGCCTCTTTGTAATACCGTAATGCTCCTGGATGTATAGGGGCTGTCAAGCCATCTTTTACCATACTCTTTTTTGTTAACGTGTTAAGGGTCGGGTGAGCGTATTTTAATGACCCTAAATTTTCAAACACCGCTTTGGTAATGGCATAAACAACATTGTCAGGAATTTTAGCAGACGTAACAAAGGTTGCTTTTACACCGAAGGTCTTTATATCTTCTTTATTGGCAACTTGTGGGTACAGCGAAACAAGAATAACCGATTTAACGTAATACGGGTACTTGGATAGTAGCTTTTCAATGTTGATCATCGGAACAAAGATAGATTTTTTAGCGCCCACTGTGGCAAACTTTATTGCTGTGGTTGGATGGCCAACCGTATAGAAAAAGGCATCTAAATCACCACGCATTAGCATACTTTGTGCATCCGTGTTCTTCTCAATGTTAATGACCCGAAGGTCCGTTGTCCAATCAATCCCTGCTGCATTAAGCGCATCGATGGCATTCTGGCGTCCTCCGGAACCCACCTTGCCGAGGTCAATACGTTTTCCTTTTAAATTTTGAAGGGTTTTTATTCCTGAATCAACGGAAGCGACCAATGTAACCGATTCGGTATATAGACTGAACATTGCACGCAAATCTTTCTGAGGGCCTTTGTCTTTCCATTTTTCCAACCCGTTGAATGCCTGATATTGGCTATCCGACTGAACAATACCAAACGCCATATCACCAGCCATTATCACATTGATGTTAAACACGGATCCTGAAGTCTTTTCGGCAATACATCGAAAGCCGTTTTCTTCCTGTCGGTTATTCACGATTTCAGCAATGGCACCGCCGGTTGGATAATAACGCCCCATATATTCACCGGTGGCAATCTTAAACACTTTCGTTTTTGCCCAAGCACCAAATGGAACCGTCCATAACAAAAAGACACTCAGAAATACAATTAAACCATTTTTCAAATAGCCATGCTGATTCATGATCACCCTCTTTTGTTTGTTAGTTATCAAAAATAGTCCAAGTTTCAACTTTTAAAGCATTAAAAAACAACAGGTCATGACGATACCATTTTATTACAAATACATTAACCGTATAATGGCAGTGCTTTGCCTTATCAGCCAGGCCTTTTTCCTATTCCCGTCTTTTCTCTGCTTTTCAGCAAAAATGACACCAGAAGCATCACCACGATAGCGCCGATCAGGATCCGCAATGTTTTGCGGTAACTGCTCAAATAGGCGTAGTTCACAATGGATTCATATGCTTTGCTTATTTCTTTGGGCAGACTGTCCAAATGCGCTTGCCACTGCTCCTGAGAAAGTTTGGCCGCCCAGTCCTCGAGTTCGATAATGGCCTTTTCACGATTTTCGACAGATGCTTTGGGAAGGTCGTGGTAGGCGTCATATCTGTCAACCACATTGCCGTAGACCAGGATCAAAAAGATCGATCCCAGCACCGAAACACCAAACGCCACCCCCAGTTCTTTGCCAGTGGAATCCCCACCGGTCGCCTCTCCGAGCTCGTTCGGTTGAACCGTAGACAGGGTGGTCTCGCCCAGTCGTGCCAGCACCACACCCGCGCCGGCACCGAAACAAAACAAGGCAGGAATCAGGCTGGCCCAGGCCAATTCGAGACTGGCGGTGTGATACACCCACCCGCCACCGATCAGCATCAGAAACAGGCCTGCCTGAACTATGCGGTTGGCGGGAAGACGTTGCGGTAAACGTGACGCCCCGAGAGCAAAAATGAAAATGCCAAGTGTATAGGGCAACAGCACCAGGGCAGTATCAAGTGCATTGATCTGCAGGGCCGACTGCAGAAAGACGGGCAAAACAAACAGCAGACCGCCGACCGTCAATTGAAATAAAAATCCAATGCTGACACCGCTAGCAAACATACGATTTCGAAACAACGCGATTTGAAACAGCGTTTCTTTGCCGTGTTGTATCCGCCGGGCTGACCAGATTACAAAAAGAAACAAAACCACAACACCGGCTGCCATAAATAGCAAAGCGCCCGACAATCCAAAGGGTGCAAATACCTGTTTGCCGACGTAAAACGGTCTGCGTGCATGCCACCAGCCGAACTCGCCTGCCAAGGTGGCCCCCAGTACGATCAGCCCCAGTCCGGCAAATGTCATCACTGCACCCACTGCATCGAACTGGGTTTCCTTGGTCCGAGGTTTTTCAACCACCATGCTAGCGAAAAAAAGCAGCAACGCGATGATGAGAGGTTCGCTGCCGAATGCCCAACGCCAGCTCAAAGCACCTGCCAGCAGTCCCATCCAGATCGGGCCGATCACGGCCGCGGCGGCCACAAAGGCCGAAAAAATACCAAAAGACGCAGACCTTTGAGACCCTTCATAGTTGAGTACGATGATTGAACTGGCAGCCGGAATCATCATAGCCCCGCCGATGGGTTTGACTAGTGACCAGCCTAACAAAAGAATCCACACACTGGGACTCAATGCCGCCACCAGCGTACCACCAGCGAAAATCATCGCACCGGTGACAAAAATCCGTTTCTCGCCAAACCGGTCGGCCAGCTTGCCGGCCGACAGATACATTGAGGCCATCACCAGCGAATGCAGGGCCATGGCCGCCTGCACGAAACCCACCTGGGTGTTTAGCCCGTTTACGATCGATCCGATGGCCACCGGCATCATCGAACCGTCCAATGTGATGGCAAAAATTCCTAATGATACCGTTGCCAACGCCGCCCATATGCGGATCATCGATTCACTATTTCTTTTTTCATTCATGCGGACATCTTCTCTAAACTTTTAATTTTATGTGAATCAGATTTTTTGACAGTCTCTGGAGATATCCAAACTATTTGGAATAGGCAAATACGTATGGTTTCCAATGAATAAAACAACTCATCTCTAACCCGCTGAGTTTTAGCGCCAATTGCTACCAATAGTCAGATAGATAGCAGTTTCTTCAGGCCCCCTGGCTATATCCACTCCAACCCTGAGGCCCAAACGTTTTGCGAGTAAGTACCTAAATCCACCTCCATAAGCTACTCTGGCTGTACTATCAAAAATCCCATCTAAGGAGTCATTAGCCCAGCCAGAACCAAGGAAAGCCAACAAGCTCCAGCGGTATGTAACATCCCAACGGGGTTCGATCTCACCAACTATAACATTTTCTCCTTGATACCGTAGTGCAGGTATTCCCCTGAGTTGGATAAATGGTACTGCATAAAAAGGGATGTCCCCATCAGCAAATCGGCCATCGGCTCTGACTCCAATTACAGTATTAGGAAGGAGCTGCCACCATGACAATCCTGCAAGTTTAATGTAGTTATAGTCATAATCTCCCCAAAAGCGTTATCGTAGCGCATGGCCATCAGCGAAACATTATAACCTTGATTCGGGGTAAATATATTGTCCCTGGAATCGTAGTTTGCTACAAGGCCCAAGCCGGCATCATTAGATTCCAACTGCCATGGAGGTACACCAGGAATTATTTCTCCAATTTCAAATTGGCTGTCAGTACCGATAAATATATACCTGCCACCAACGAAAAATTTGCTGTCTTTGATTCTAAATTTAAGTTCTTGAACTAAAAAAGCAGCATCAATGTTAAACTCCAAACCATCGCTTTCGCTTAAATCTGATTTATTTGGACCGAAGAACTTCAGATTAAGAGAGGCAGCACCGATTCCCCCGAGATATCGCATACGATCTTGATACCAACTTCCAAAATGACCCCCACCGACAAACCAGCTTTCATTTTCAGTATAGCCTCCAAACACGCCTGATATGCTAGGAGGTAATTTTAACGTCTCATTGTCATCGATTTTTTCAACTTGACTTTCTTCTTTTGTTTCTTTTGATTCGTGGAAAAACAACAGACCGGCACCTATGCCAAATCCAACAGCCGGCTCTGTAATAATCAAAGGAATTGGTAGAAAACCTCTGCGATCAACCAACCAATTACTGGCGTCTAATGCTCCATCTTTTGGGTCAATAAATGGTTCGAAAATAAAAGAGCCGAAAGCAGAAGTGTTGAATAAGATACAGATAATGAAAACAACAAGGATTCGCATAATCTACTCCACTACGTATGTTCTATCGTGCCATTTAATTGTCTACTCGTTTTATATGTCTGTTCCGTCTACGGTTGTGATCTATTGGGACTCATGTTTGAGATCAACTGCATGTCTTTGGAAGGTTATACTCCTCGCGAATATCCATCAGTCTTTGTAGTGCTTTTTTCATGGTGTCTTCTGCCTGGGATTCTGAATGGATGTCGGTGTCGATATTGATCAATTCTGGGTATAGGGCCCGAGCCTTATCCTCTTGCCGGCTGTCAGCGTAAGCAAGGATTTCGATCCACTTGCCGGCGAGGGCATAGTGTTGATTATCCGACTCAGCGGCGCTTCGTGCATATCCCAAGGCCACTTCATGCTTGCAATCCGTTAAGGCGGCAAGCCCGTTAAAGGCATCCTCTCCGAGATCAGTCTTTAGCTTTTCGATCGCCTTGTCCTGTTGTGCTTTTTTCGTCTGTTCCTGCTGCGCTTTCATCGTCTGATCCTGTTGTGCCCCGGAAATACCACCGGCGACCGCCCCGGTAGTTCCGCCCCAAACAGCACCCCGGGCGGCAGCTTCGCCAACATTACCGCCGAAAACCAGTGCACTAACCATACCACCGGCTGCACCGACAACTGTACCCATGGCAGCTCCTTCCCCGGCTCTTTTTGCGGTATGACTTGAACATGCAATCAGTACCGTCAGACATAGAATGACAATCATTTTTCTTTCGATAATTTTTTTGATACGATTCGATTTCATATGCATCTCCCTAATTTGAATGAATTGATTATTCTTTTGTATTAAAAAGAACATATGGTTGATCCTCATTTTACTTTGACATCCCTTCCTTCTTCTTTATTTTATGATACATCCAATATTCTTGCGGCGGCAAATCTGT
>Ga0316192_10003860_pt1 | contig 10895 bp, 7 predicted proteins | sample MerIslwburrow_MG_FD_204931 | JGI IMG/M metagenome (GOLD analysis project Ga0316192, IMG submission 204931) | Coastal sediment microbial communities from Maine, United States - Merrow Island worm burrow | ecosystem: Environmental > Aquatic > Marine > Coastal > Sediment | place: USA: Maine...
AGTAACCGATATCCGGGCCGATGGTGCCCGCCCCGATAACGGCAACTTCATCCGGTAATGGACGGTCGGGTCGGATGAGCAATGGGTTATAGGCTGAGCTGTAGAGTTTTTTTTCAGTGGCCATGTCGCCGCTCCTTTCTTTTTCAAGAGTCTTGCGGTGTGATTTCTAAGCGAGGTCGATTATTCTCTTGACTTCAATTTGTATACCGTATACAAAATGAAGTCAAGGCAATTTGTGGACCAATTATTAAGCCATAAACAGTTAATATTACTCAAATTTATGATTGCAGGAATCTTAAATTTGCAGCAAAGCGAATCATTAACCATCAGCGAGGAGGGGCCATGAAAAATAGGAAGGTTGTTCTAACTGAAGACGAGATGCCACGCCAGTGGTACAACATTTTAGCGGACATCAAAATGAATCCGCCCCTGGGTCCGGACGGCAACCCGGTGGGCCCGGATCAGCTGGCGCCGGTTTTTCCGATGAACCTGATCGAACAGGAGGTCAGCACGGAAAGATGGATTGACATCCCGGATGGGATTCTGGACGTCTTGAGCATCTGGCGCCCGGCTCCGCTGATGAGGGCTTACGGTTTGGAGAAAGCCTTGGATACCCCTGCCAGAATATATTACAAATATGAAGGTGTCAGTCCTCCCGGCAGCCACAAGCCCAATACGGCCGTTGCCCAGGCCTACTACAACAAGGAATTCGGCATTAAAAAGCTGACCACCGAAACCGGTGCCGGTCAGTGGGGCAGTGCGCTTGCCTTTGCCTGTTCCCAGTACGGGCTCGAATGCAAGGTTTTCATGGTTCGAATCAGTTTTGATCAGAAGCCGTACCGCAAATCCATGATGCAAACCTGGGGAGCCAACTGTATCGCCAGTCCCAGCACGGAGACCAAAGCCGGACGTGAAATCCTCGAAAAAGATCCGGATACTCCGGGCAGCCTCGGTATCGCCATCAGTGAAGCCGTTGAAGCGGCCGTCACCGATGAATCCGGCCAGACCCGGTATTCTCTGGGCAGTGTGCTCAATCACGTCATGCTGCATCAGACCATCATCGGCCTTGAAGCCAAAAAACAAATGGAAAAAATCGGCGAATACCCGGATATCGTCATTGGCTGCGCCGGCGGTGGCAGCAATTTTGCCGGACTGGCATTTCCATACGTCTATGACAAAATCAACGGCAAAGATATAGCCATTTATCCGACTGAACCGGAAGCCTGCCCGACGATGACCCGGGCGCCTTTTGCCTATGACCATGGTGATACGGCCGGCTATACGCCGCTGCTTCCCATGCACAGTCTGGGCCACACCTTCGTTCCGCCGCCCCTGCACGCCGGTGGACTGCGTTATCACGGCATGGCCCCCACCGTGAGTCAGCTAATCGTTGAAGGTATTTTAGAACCCAAGGCTTTCGGACAAATCGCCACCTATGAAGCCGGACTTCTGTGTGCCCGGACCGAAGGCGTCATCGCTGCTCCGGAAACCAATCATGCTTTAGCCTGTGTGGTGGATGAAGCCAAAAAGGCCAAGGAAGAGGGCAAGGAAAAGGTCATTCTTTTCAATTGGAGCGGGCACGGCCTGATTGACCTGGCGGCGTATGACAAATATCTGAGCGGCCAGCTTACAGATTATGAATTTCCGGCCGATGACATTGAAGAGGCCGAAAAGGTGCTGGAAAGCTATCCCAAACCGGCGATTCTAAAAAGCTTTTAAATCCCATATTTCTCATTTGGATGCCTCATGGAAAAGGGACAAAACAGCATGGTGCGGCGTTGCCCCAGATTGGGCAACTCCGTACCGTTTGATTACTGTGAAATCTGCGGTGACGAACAGCAGCCTTGCTTCAAGATTCTGGACTGCTGGTGGGAGCACTTTGATGTGGTTCAGTATCTAAAAGACAATTTGACCGAAGATCAATTCAATCATCTGTTGCAGGCGCGACCCAAACCCAAGGTCTCTAGCCTGATCGAATTGATCGAACAGGCCAGAAAACGCAACAGCTAAGCGGCACTGCAACTTTTCCAAATAAGATTGCAACACTGATTTGACGATGGCCTTTTAGCGGATATTCTGTTAAAAGGCCATCCGTTGTTCTGGGAGGATATCATGAAAGTACTCGTCAGCGACGTTCTCGGAGATATCGGCATTAAAATGTTTCAGGAAGAACCGGGGATCGAAGTAGATGTCCATACCGGATTGGCGCCCGATGAACTCAAAAGTATCATCGGAAAATACAATGCCCTGGTTATTCGCAGTGCAACCAAAGTCACCGAAGATATCTTGGACTCGGCCAAAAACCTGAGGGTTGTCGGCCGTGCCGGGATCGGACTGGATAACGTCGACATCCCGGCGGCAACCAAGCGGGGCATTGTGGTCATGAACACCCCCACCGGCAACGTTGTCACCACTGCCGAACATACGATCGCCATGATGATGGCGCTAACCCGCAACATCCCCTGGGGCACATCGACCTTAAAGGCCGGTCGCTGGGAAAAGAAAAAGCTTCAGGGAAGGGAAGTATTCAACAAGGTCCTGGGAGTTATCGGATTAGGAAAGATCGGCACCATTGTTGCCGATCGTGCCCGAGGCTTGAAAATGCAAGTGATTGTGCATGACCCTTTCGTAGCCCCGGAGCAAATCGAAAAGGCCGGCTTTGAACCGGTGACGCTTGCGGAACTGTATCGTAGAGCGGACTATATCACCGTACATGTTCCTAAACTGAAAGACACCGTCGGTTTGCTGAACAAAGCCGCCTTCGATCAAATGAAGGACGGCGTCATGATTATCAACTGTGCCCGCGGCGGCATTGTGGATGAGGCCGATCTGAACGAAGCCTTGATTGCCGGCAAGGTCGCCGGTGCGGCCCTGGACGTGTTCGCGCACGAACCCCCCGGAGCCTGTCCGCTGTTTGAGATCGATCGAGTCATCTGTACGCCGCATCTCGGGGCCTCAACTTTGGAAGCTCAAACCAACGTGGCGGTACAGGTGGCCGAACAGATCATTGCCTATCTTAAAAACGGCACCATCATCAATGCCGTCAATGTGCCGGCAGTCAGCGGGGAGCTGCTTGAGAAAATCGGACCGCTGCTGACTTTAGGGGACCGGATGGGATGTCTGCTGGCCCAGTTGGCAAGGGGTCCTGTTAAAGAAGTCGTGATTGAATATGCCGGGGACTTCCAGGCCCTCGATCTATCGCCGGTAAAGACCGCCGTCATAAAAGGATTGTTGACCCCCATGGTCAAAGATACCGTGAACTCCGTCAATGCCGAAGTCCTGGCCCGGGAAAGAGGCATCAAAATTACCGAAACCACCCTTGCCGAGACTGAAGAATATCTTAATTTGATCACCGTCAGCGCCGTGACGGCGGAAGGAACCGCCAAAGTCGCCGGCACTATTTTCGGGCGCAAAGATCCCCGGGTGGTTAAAATTAATAATTTCCGGCTCGAGCTTCATCCCCATGACCGTTTCGTTTTAATCCATAACCATGACAAACCGGGTGCCATCGGCAGTATCGGAACGTTGCTGGCCGAATATGGAATCAATATCAGCAGAATGCGGGTCGGCCAGGAAGAGGGCGGTGACAAGACCATGATATTTATCCGAACAGATACCGAAGTTTCTGAAGAGGTCCTGGAAAAACTGCGGGAATTGCCGCTGAACATAACGGTGACGGCGTTTGAGTTATAATACGGACCTCGTTGAATAGTTTACTGGTTGAATGGTTGATTAGGTAAATTATAGTCATAATTTTAGAAAGTTCCGATTGTTAAAACATGAAGTGTCCAATTATTTTGCAAGTATGGGATAAATCCATATTAGCAACCATTTAACCAATCAACTAATCAACCAATCAATGATATCTGTAATAACGGGTTGCGGGGTGCTGGCAAAAAGGGCAAAAGGCATAGGGCAAAGAGCATGGGGCATGGCGCATAGAACAAGATATCGCTCATATTTCAACCATTCAACGAGTTAACGAATCAACTATTCAACTGTCATTTCGCGGAGGTAAAGCATAGTGACTGAACGCAGATTGTTGTTGGGAAACGAAGCCATTGCGCGCGGTTTGGTGGAAAACGGATGTGCCGTTGCGACCTCGTATCCGGGTACACCGGCTTCCGAGATACTGGCGGCCGTGGCTTTTTTCCAAAAAGAAAATAAGATTTCCATGCATACCCAGTGGGCGGTAAACGAGAAAATCGCCTTTGAAATTGCCTATGCCGGTTGCCAGACCGGGTTGCGCACGGCCGTGGCCATGAAACAGGTCGGATTGAACGTGGCCTCCGATCCACTGATGAGTGCTGCTTACATGGGTGTCAAAGGCGGCTTTATCGTGGTGAGTGCTGACGACCCCGGACCCATCTCTTCCCAGACCGAGCAGGACAGCCGATTGATGGCAATGATGGCGAGAATCCCCGTGCTGGATCCGGACACACCGCACCAGGCCAAAGAGATGATCGGCATGGCCTACGAACTTTCCGAAACGTTCAATTCGCCGGTGATGTTGCGGCCCACGACACGGGTCTGTCATTCCCGTCAGGACGTGTTATTGGGAAAGATTCCCCGCAAGGGACGGGAAGTGAAATTCGAAAAAGACCCCAGCCGCTGGGCGGCAACCCCGAGATTTCGCTTTCATTTGCACAATGAGGTGGAAGATAAACTGGCGGCCATGGCGCAGCACAAGCCGACGGCCCCACTTCGACACAATCCTGAAGCGGATGCGCCCAAAGCAATTGTATCGTCGGGTGTAGCTGCTGCGCACTGTAAAGAAATCATAAAAGAGTTGGGCCTGTGGCAGACGGTTCCCTTTTATCAGGTTCTCCAGCCTTTTCCTCTGCACAGTGAGTTTATATCCGAGTTAATTCAATCATACGAAGAAATTCTCATCATAGAGGAAACCATGGGGGTCATCGAGATGCAGCTGGCCGATCGCCACCGCGTCAAGGGCAAGCTGTCAAATGACGTACCGAAAGTCGGAGAGCTTTATCCAGAGGATATTCAAGAGATCATCGGCAAATTTGCCGGGGTCGAATCCGAAAGGCTTTCCATACCGTTTGCAACGGGCCGACGACCGACGCTTTGTGCCGGGTGCCCGCACCGCGCCAGTTTTTTTGCCATCAAAAAAGCGGCCCCCAGAGGCATTTATACCAGTGATATCGGTTGTTACACGCTGGGGTTGAATTTGGGCGGCGTAGACACCGTGCTTTGCATGGGGGCGGCCATCAGCCAGGCATCCGGCTTTTATCACGCTTACAAAAATGAAAAAATACAGCCTAAGATTGTGGCCACCATTGGGGATTCGACCTTTTTCCATGCCGGGGTGCCGGCGCTGATCGACGCGGTTGTTCAGAATGTAAAGTTTGTTCTGGTGATTCTGGACAACCGCACCACAGCCATGACAGGCAGCCAACCCACACCGACAACCGGTTCCGGCGTATCCGGTGAACCTCTGCAAACCGTCGACATTGAAAACCTGGTCCGTGGCTGCGGCGTAAAATATTGTAAGGAAGGCAACCCCTATCAGGTGACTGATTTCATTGCCTTGATGAAAGACGCTGTCAAATATAGTCGTGAGAACGGGCCGGCCGTTGTGATATCCAGGTACCCATGTGTTATCGATCTGGCAAGAAAAGGCGAGGTCGCTGAACGAATGCCGGTCGAAATCACCGATGATTGCGACGGTTGCGCCTTTTGTATCAAGCAATTTGAGTGCCCGGCACTCATATATCATGAAGATGAGGGCAAAGATGAAAAATGTGTCAGCATCGATCGCATTCTGTGCGTTGATTGCGGTGTCTGTCTGAATGTCTGCCCGAAAGGGGCGATACAGGCAGTGAATAGATGAAACTTGAGTAATTGGAATTGAGCCCGGGTTCAAGTTGGATTCGGCAATTGGAAATGGCACAGGCTCAGGGCACAAGGCCTAAGGCGAACACATCCGGACGAGAAATTCGTTGCCTTTTGCTGCGCGCCTTGAGCCTTAAGCCGATTATTTTTATCCCTTACGATAATCAAGCCGACACTGATTATTTTCTGGAGGTCCAATGGGTGAAACAATAATGCAACAAATCATCATTAGCGGCGTTGGCGGCCAGGGGGTGTTGTTTGTGACCCGCCTTTTGGCAGAAGCAGCAATCAAGAAAAGTCTGGCTGTGTTTACTTCCGAAACACACGGGATGGCCCAGAGGGGCGGGACGGTGCTGTCGCATTTGAAGGTGGGAGACTACTCGAGTCCCTTGATTCGTCCTGCCCAGGCCGATGGATTGCTGGCCTTGAGGGCCGAAAATTTGACCCCGCATGGGGCATTTTTAAAAGATGAGGGCTGGGTCATTGTCAATGGCGAGGATGATGTTAAAAATGAGAATAGCATGCCGCTGGAAGCCATCGATGCGGATACACTGGCCCGGGAAATCGCAAACCCGAAGGCGGTGAATCTGATCGTCCTCGGATTTGCGCTGGCAAGGGTTGAAAAGAAAGGCGCAAAAAGAAACGCGCTATTTTGCTCTCTGGCAGAGATAAAGGCCGTTTTGGAAGGTCGGTTCGGCAAAAATCAAAAAATGCTGAGTGCATCGTTAGAAGCACTAGAAGTCGGATATAACGTCAAAGATAATTAGAAATAAATAATAGAAATGCGAAGTAATGCAGGATAAGATTACGAGTAATTTGCAATCCCCCGAAGTTTTATTTTTCATATAAGCATCCCAAATGAAATAGGCCCACCAAATTTCCTATTTTGGCTCTATGTGTGTGCAATTCGATAACCTCAAAATTAGTTTAGATTGGATTTATAAGATTCATACTGACCGGCACCGGCGAGCGGACGGAAAGCAAGCTGTTTCCGGCCTGGTTCGGCCCGCGAGGACTTGCCAGTGTCGTCTTTGCTATCATCGTATTGAACAGTGGTGTACCCGAAACCGGGACCCTGGTGATGACCGTTGTTTGTACCGTGACCATGAGCGTCTTCGCTCACGGCATTAGGGCGAATCCGCTGGCATCTGCCTTGGGCGCGAAAATAGAGCGCCTTTAAAGGTGATTACGAGAAGGCGAATCTGGAGGAATGAGACATCCTTCTGATGAAAACACCGTCGGGTGTTGATACTCAGTTGACACTTTGATAAGGAAAACTAAGGACAACGTATTCGGGGTGTCTTTACAACTCGGAAGGAGGAAAAAACATGAACAATCGTATTGCAATCGGGGTGTTATATTGGGCCATTGCCGTCACCGCTACGATGGCAGTGATCCTGCCGGTCCGGGATGCCTCGGCGGAGCAGACCGGATCCTTTGCGGGATCCTGGGTTGCCAGCGGCAAGCGTCAGCCTTTCGACTTCGTTGAGGGACGCGAGGTCGGCACCTTCAACCTGGCGGGAAACGTCAGCCTCAAGGGTGAATTCGGCGGGATAGAAGATTTCTGGGCCGAGTGCATCGGCCTGTCGGATTCTATGGCAGACAGCTCTGTGCGTTGCGTCTGGCGCAGCCTCAAAGGTGACAAGGCCTACAGTGTCCTGAGCGGTCAAGCGCTAAAAGAAGGTGTCAAAGTAACCGGAGAGTTCGTCGGCGGCACCGGCGGTCTGAAAGGGGTTTTGGGCACATTTAACTTCACCTGGACATCTACGTTTACAGACAGAGACCAGGGTATGTTCACGGGCCACACCGAGGATCTCAGCGGCTCATACCAGGTCCCCTGATTAAGGGAAAGGAGAATAGCAATGTGGATAGTTGAGCTTTTCGTTGTGTTATTCTTTATCTGGCTGGGAGCACGCATGGGCAGCATCGGTATCGGATTTGCCGGTGGTTTCGGCGTGCTGGTGCTCTCCCTGGTCTTCGGCCTGAAACCCGGTAGCATTCCCGTCGACGTGATTCTGATCATCATGTCCGTGATCGCGGCGATTGCGGCCATGCAGGTGGCCGGGGGTCTGGATTACCTGGTTTATCTGGCCGAAAAGGTCCTGCGCAGCAATCCCAAGTATATCACCTTTTATGCGCCGATCGTTACCTATGTCATGACGATGATGGCCGGCACCGGCCACACGGCTTTTTCGACCCTGCCGGTGATCGCCGAAGTCGCCAAAGAAAAGGGCATTCGACCGTCCCGTCCGCTGGCCATTGCCACGGTTGCCTCCCAGGTGGCCATCACCGCCTCGCCGATTTCGGCGGCCGTGGTGTTTTTCAGCAGTGAACTGGAGAAGGCCGGGGTCGGCTATATTCAGCTGCTGATCATTGCCATTCCGAGCACCTTTATCGCCTGTATGCTGGCGGCCATCGTCACCAACTTTCTGGGCAAAGACCTAAAAGATGACCCTGTATACCAGGAACGCCTGGCCAAGGGTCTGGTCAAGGAATCATCCGGCGAGCAGGAAAAAAAGGAAATCCTTCCGGGGGCCAAAACTTCCGTGTTGATTTTTCTGCTCGGTATAATCGTTGTTGTCTGCTATGCTACTGCCATCAGCAGCAGCGTGGCTCTGATAGAAGAACCGGTCCTGGACCGCAACAGCGCGATCATGACCATCATGCTGGCCGTGGCGACGATAATTACCATGGTGTGCCGGATCGAATCCGCCAAGGTGCTGGATGCGGCCACCTTCAAATCCGGTATGAGCGCCTGTGTGTGTGTTCTCGGTGTGGCCTGGCTGGGTACCACCTTCGTGGCCGCCCACATGGAAGAGATCAACGTCTTTGCCGGCAATATCCTGGAGTCCAAACCGTGGCTGCTGGCCGTGGTGCTGTTTTTTGCCAGCATGCTGCTGTACTCCCAGGCCGCCACCACCAAAGCCCTGATGCCGGCGGCGCTGGGATTGGGCGTCAGCCCTGTGGCCGCCATTGCCTCCTTTGCGGCGGTCAGTGCCCTGTTTGTACTGCCGACCTATCCGACCCTGCTGGCGGCGGTGGAATTCGACGATACCGGCTCGACCCGGATCGGCAAATACGTGTTCGACCATCCGTTTATTATCCCCGGGACCCTAACGATTACACTGTCGGTGATCATTGCTTTTATCATCGGGCCGCTGGTGGTCTGATCAGAAAATTGAGGTTTCCCCGCTTACGCTTCGCTTCAGACGGGATCATAGACATGTGTCGGGTGTCAGGCGTTGGTAACTACCAAATTCTGAAGCTTAAATACTATTTTTTTAAACCAAGTAGTCGACAAATTTTACCAACAAGAAAAGCATAAAATAAATGCGCAGCATAAAGTAATTAATCCGCGTAACTTCGATATAGCACCATTCTTCGATATATGCAGAAAAGTTTACCAACCTGCAATAGGCTATTTTAAAGGGCGGATTAATTAGAAAGGAGCGTATCTCATGATTAAGATCGATGAAATACTTCAAACAGCCTCCAAGCGAATGGGCATTGACAAGGCCGAGCTAAAGAAATTTTTTGACCACGGTGAACAACGGACCTATGACGCCGAAGAGTGGCTGTTTCACGAATCCACCCCGCGGCGCTGGGGCGGCATTATTCTGGATGGTGAAGTGGAGATCGTACGCGGTTTGCACGGATCGACGAAGCATTATGCGGTGCTGGGCGCCGGTGAAATGATCAGCGAAGATGTATTTTTAGGGGATCCGCCCCACACCAACGGCGCTTTGACCCGTCTGGGTGCGACGGTCTGGCAGATAACGACGAAGCAGATTGGGGCCTTTCGAACGGAGAAACCGGACCTGTTTTATCGCATCGTGGCCCGGGTGGCGGCCGGCATCAGCGAACGACTTCGGGTGGTATCCCAAAGTATCGCCCACGTTGAGAGCCCGGCGCATCTTAAAGGCGACGTGCGTCTCGAACACGATTCGCTGGGGGAACGCGAGATCCCCGACCAGGCCTATTACGGGGTGCAGACCCTGCGCGCCATGGAGAACTTTCCCATTTCCGGTGTTTACGTTAAAAATTTCGAACACATGATCGAGGGACTGGCATTTGTCAAAAAGGCTGCAGCCCTGGCCAACCAGGAGCTGGGTGTTTTAGCGGAAGATAAGATGAAGGCCATTTGCGATGCCTGTGATGAACTGCTGAGCGGCAAACTGCATGAGCACTTTACCGTGGACATGTTCCAGGGCGGGGCGGGAACCTCTACCAACATGAATGCCAACGAGGTCATCGCCAATCGGGGACTGGAAATTATGGGACACAAGAAGGGTGAATACGAATTTTTGCACCCCAATGACCATGTTAACTACTCCCAGTCAACCAACGATGCCTACCCGACCGCCATCAAGCTGGCCGTGATGCTTTCGCTCAAAGATTTGCTGGCGGCCATGGATGAGCTAAAAGATGCACTGGAGGCTAAAGCGGATGAATTTGCCGATGTGCTGAAAATGGGGCGCACGGAAAACCAGGACGCCGTTCCCATGACCCTGGGTCAGGAATTCAGCGCCTATGCCGTTATGATCGACAGCGCCATGGCGGCCCTGCAACACGCCGGCGAAGAATTCCATGATATCAATATGGGCGCCACCGCCATTGGAACCGGTCTCAACAGTCCTCCGGGGTACGCGGATCTTGTCACCCAAAAACTGTCGGAAGTCAGCGGCTTTGCCCTGCGCCGGGCCCGCAACCTGGTGGAAGCCACCCAGAACGCCGGGTCGTTTGCCCAGATGTCGGCCACCATGAAACGGGCTGCCGTTCAAATCTCCAAAATCTGCAACGATCTGCGCTGGATGTCCTCCGGACCCCGCTGCGGCCTGAACGAGATCAACCTGCCGCCCATGCAACCGGGATCCTCCATTATGCCCGGCAAGGTCAACCCGGTGATCCCCGAGTTGGTCAACCAGGTCTGCTACCAAATTATCGGCTATGATGCAGTGGTTTCCATGGCGGCCGAAGCCAGTGAGCTCGAGCTGTGTATGGCTGAACCTATTATCGCCTATGATCTGCTGCACGGCATGCTG
>Ga0316192_10003861_pt1 | contig 10894 bp, 8 predicted proteins | sample MerIslwburrow_MG_FD_204931 | JGI IMG/M metagenome (GOLD analysis project Ga0316192, IMG submission 204931) | Coastal sediment microbial communities from Maine, United States - Merrow Island worm burrow | ecosystem: Environmental > Aquatic > Marine > Coastal > Sediment | place: USA: Maine...
ATGGAACCAGACTTTTAGTGAGGTACCAGACAAATACGGACAAGATCAGTCATTACCCCTATTCAAGTCAAAAGACACTCACAGACAACAATCATGGAACCAGACTTTTAGTGAGGTACCAGACAAATACGGACAAGATCAGTCATCACCCCTATTCAAGTCAAAACATAAATACAGACATCCATATCCTCAAAAACCATTGACGGTGGAAAATTCTCCTAGTGAGCCATACAAGTCTAGCATACACACACTTGATAATGAGAAGGAACACTCAAGAGAAAATCTGGTGTTGTTCAATGTAAAAGAATTGAAAGTACACAAATCAGACTGTTTCGAGGCTTTATGTAATTTATTCAAAAAAGTCACTATGAACTTGTCAAAGAAAATGGACAAAGAGGGGACGATATTAGCCATTAAAGGTGACACGGTCAAATTTCTAATAGAATTGTTTAGACTCAGTAGCGTGGGCAGTCAATACATACAGCATGCCATTATGAAGGATTTCGTTGAGAAAGCTATGATAGATAAACTCCATACGATTGACTTTTGGTACAGCTTTGTAAAAGATACATTCGTTCGTTTAAATGACAATTCCAAAGGTACTATAAACTCGTTTTTCTTGAAGCAATATTACGTCCGCGGTGATGTTCACAAATGTATAGTCCATGTGGATGACACTCAATACTACAGCAACGAATCTGTTCCACCGTCATCAGTTACGGAGCAGCCATGGAAAAAAGAAGATTGTCCTCTATGTCTGGAAAGCCTAGGTGAAGGTCGTGAATTACAAGTGATCAACTGCAAGCAATTGAAGCAACGCGAGTTGATAGGAGGCAATCCTACGGACCTAGAACTCATTGACTATTCAGCCAGATCTGTTGACAATAATGAGTGGAATGGTTGCCATATGTTTCACGAAACGTGCATCCAGGAGTTACTTCGAGAGGCAGCATTTAACGAATATACACAAATGGTTAAATGTCCCGTGTGCAAAGTGAATGTATTCGACAGGAACGCTCTGGATCGCATTCAATACAAACTTTGCTCTGGAAATGGTGTTACGCGATCTACTTTCAACATTAAAAGTGGAGGCATTTCATCTGAAGCTAAAATAGATGATAAGACGCTCAGAGTAGGCGTGAAAAATGCTCTGGAACGTCCTAAACTAGACTACAGGGACGTATATCAGCCATACGCCCTCAACGAACTGGAAAGATACACTTCAGTACCGGTGGATGAAAATGTGATTGATCGAGTGACTTCTAAATTCAAAACCCATGACAACTGCCCCAAATTAGCTAATTACGTGGACGATGAATATCAAACCATCCCTATGTTTTATTGATCATTAACTAGTCTGGCTAATTGGTCAACCAGAGAACGAACATCTTTCCACGTCCCTTCTTCTTGCCTGTCAGAAATTCGGGTGATGAGGGTGGCCACTGCGCGCCTCAACTCCATATCGCGGGTGTTGGCTTTGCATGACCCATAACATAAATGGGAGGGACGGCAACATCTAGAGTGGTTAGTGGAACCGTGTAAAAAAAGTTCACAACGCATGGGGTGGTGACGTACAACGTGGCGTTCTAAATTATCCCCTCCGTTATGAGAAAACAACTGGACCGGTCGTAATCCCCCATATTTCCATATGGACACTTTTCTATAAACACTTCTCAGCGGTGATACCCAACAGCCACTGGAAGGGTAAACCTCACATTGACTGAACGTCCGAATAACCTCATCTGCTAGACTTTGAGCACTCACTCCTAATCGCCGAGAACATGCCTCAACATCGATCACATCGTGATACCTATCGTAACAATTTTCAAATTTCTCAGTGAGTTCCGCGTGAAGACGTAAAGTCTGTTCGTTACCTTCTTCACTGATCAGAAGAGGGGATATATCAACACCATCGCTGCTCCTTTCCCATTCAAGGAAATTCAAATCATTTGAGGGCGCTTCCACCGGGATCCATTTGTTTGATCTCTGTCGTTCATCCACGTCACAACCCGAAAAGAGATGCACTTGTTTCACTAGATCCTTGTTCAATAGACGCCATACAACATTGTCACTCACTTCGCGTATTAAAGCATCGTGATTTCTTTCCATAGCTACTTTGAAACTTATTTTTTCAGTCTCTCCACGTTCGTCCAACACTTGGACATCTTCTGGCCACTTCATCACAAGGCGCATATCCCAAGTAGGAGACGGTTTCTCCACGGCATACACGACTGGTGGGTCTTTTTTCCCATACAGTCCGAGAAACGCTGCATTTTCTACGCTGGATGCTTTTTTTCCATACAATATAGGTGGAAAATTCTCATTTTTCAAGGTCACATCGCCCAAACGTTCAACGATGTTATCCAAATCGCCTTTTAACCACCATCTACTATCTGTGATTTTTGTCCTTGGCCTACGTCGTTGGCTAGAATCGCTTCTATAAGAAAGGAAACTCATGTTCTTTTGTATATAAATTACACGCTAGTATTTATGATAAGACCATTGAAAAAAAAAAAAAACAATGGCCAACTGGATAAAATTACGTTTATCACGAGTGCCTAGTGAAGCAATAGTGAAAATCACAAAGAGTTTGAGAGACAAACCTAAGTTTGACACCTATGATAAAGCATTGAAACATGTAGACATGGCCAATCCAGGTGATTGCGCATACGCCAACATTCCAATTAGCTGCCCACATAACGGAACGGTGTATGTAGATGTGAGAGATTGCGATTTGCAACTGACAGAAGCTGCTCCCGCGTTTCTAGATGAAGAGCATTACTACAGAACCATGTTGAAAAAATATCCCAATTTAAGGTGGATTGTAGAAAAAGGTGGTGGCAGTATTTTGCTCCCATTGCCCGATGATCCTGTTGATGAGGTTCAGTTTGAACAAGTGCTTGTAACCCTGGATGATCTGGACAATAAAGCAGCAAATTACTCAGAGTTTCGAAAAAGAATGATGCATCATCCCGCTGAAATCACTGAGACTGTTGGCGAACCGCGACTCTTGTTTAAACGTGCCCCAAGTAAGAGAAAGAAACTAAAGGGCAAAATAGCCTCTCTGGTTAGGAAAATGACCCAACGTGGTGAGGATAGTGATACCACGTCTTACACTCTGCAAGACATGTTGAAAAAGTCAGCCTATGATCAAATTCTGGTTCGTGCCAACTGGGATCCAGCTTGGCCGCAAAATTTCAGGAGAGCCTGTCGTGGTGTGTATAAGCACTCTCGGTCTTTTGTGTTCTGTGGTTCTAATGTGCTGGTCACACAGATACCCCGCGGAAGTTGATTATTTGCGCTCACCACTGTGACCTCAAGTATAACATGAAGGAAAGATCAGTATCCACATTCATTTTACTGTGCGTCACACTTTCGTGGCTCATAGAGGTTCTCTTACAGGTTGACATTTATTCACTGGTGGATTGGGAAATTCTCCTACCTGTGATCCTCTACTATATTTGTACTAGGCGGGCCATTGAAGCCTATGAGAGTAGAGATGATGTAACGCACGCTGTTTTTGCCAAACTAGCTTCATCTCTGTGCATAGTCGTGTTTGTCAGCACAAATCTTTCACTTCTTTCAAACATCACGAAGCATCTCACTCTCTGTCACATGTACTGCGGTGACGATTGCAGCGTGGACATAAACAAATGCCCAGTCAACAGACTGGGTGAAACCGTTTCGGTATTTTACTATTTGACAATGTGCATCACCAGGTATATTCCTGGTGGTGTACTTCCGATGCTTTTACACGCAAAGTCTGACAATCGATGTAGATTTACCTCTGACACCCGATATCACATCTATGATGAAAACGACCATAAATTCATGCAGCGTTTCATTCCAGCCAAACGATACTTGCCCGCACTATTAATTTTGTGTGCGTGCATGTTTGTCGAACTCCTACCCTTTCGTAGCACATACGTGCTCATTAGTTGGTGGCCAACTATGACATTTTTTTTCTCTTTCCTCTTGAACTACAATGGGAATGCTCAACGACATGACCCACCAGTTGCTCGTGCGCTGGCTGCGGTGGCATCGACACTTTCTGCAGTATCTATCCTATATGCCACCTTAGATGTCACCAAAAATGGACTATTTCTTATGAGTGGGCCATGTGTGTTAGATGGTCAACTTCCATTTGAAGTGGAATGCTTAGAAAAAGCTGAAGATCACTGTCTGCAAACTATAATGAGCAGTGGCTCATCTAGGAGCGATGTTCAACACTGTCCCATCAACAAGCTCGGCTCCGAGTGGGCTAGTGTGCTCTATGTTTGTTGGGCATTGAGAGCGCTCGTATTGATTTTTTATCAGGGATTCATTCATTCAGTCTGGACAACGAAATTGCATCCCATGTCATCTGATATTGCGCAACAAATGGCAGTTTATGATGGAGAATTACCACCAAATCACATTATGGAAGAGGAAGTAGAAACAACTACAAAACGTAAATGAATAAAGTGTTTTATTGTTTTAATGACAGTTTAGTTGCGTCACATAGAGTGTTACATTGATGTGATATGAAACAGTCCTGGCACCTTAAAATGAAACATACAACTAGGTCGGACCGATACTGAAAACATACATGACAAAATCCGCCTTCTAAAGTGAGTGCTTTATGTAGATCTTGCAAAGTGATATCCGACTCCGAAATTAGCGAGTGCAATGTTTGAAGTCGACATTCCTTTTCGCAGGTTGTCGCATCACATTGACCAAACAGGCATTTCACATCCTTCTGCAGAGTGAAGAGGTGATTAAGGGCGCCTCTCACTTGACACTTGTTCATGTAGTGGTCGCACATTCCGCTTGCACATGGCTGGCTGTCACCTCCTCTCAATATGCGACCATAGCCCTCGCAAGATCCACAATCACACTGGCCCGTATAACAAGATAGGGAATGTTTCTCGGTATGTAGTTCATATATGAAATTCACGATCCTATAGACTTCGCACTTGGGCAAGTAGTGCGTACATCCTCCCAGCATGCAGATATCCTTTTTACCGATGCATGAGCGTTGCAGTATATCCAGGCATTTGGCCACGTGAAAAGCTGCATCGGGATCTTTGAATTCTGTATTCGTAGGATATGTAGGATATATAAGATCACCCGATTTATTACTTCCTTTTTCTCGATATTTCTGCACGCGGTTTGCGTATCCTGTGTCCAATGATGCTGGAGGAATGAAAAGATTTCCTACAGTAACTGCACATGGTTCATCCTCTTCTGATGCGTGGCGACATATCTCGATAATGTGCTTATTTTTTGACTTTTTCATTGAGGCGAACAATGTCGGTCTATCCACGAGATATTTACCTATCATGTGATATAAGAATCCTTCTTCTTTAGTAGGGTAAATATTCAGATAGGTCTCGTATGCTGTGCTCAGACTACCTCGGAAAATAGAAAATGCTGCATAATTATGGATCATTAATCTATGAATACTTTCCGCGATGTCTTTGCTAATAGGATTGTCGGATTGGAGAAAAAACAATGCGCAAGTTATATCGCTGAAATGTTTGTATCGGAGGCAGTGAGTTATCACCCTTTCCAACCTAGTAGATAGTTGCGCCATGTTGTCTCTTTTTTCCTTACACGCTTTTTTTTTTATACAGTTTGTGACAATGACGTCACTCTGTGAGCGCATATAAACACGCACGGATTTCGTCTTGTAAGCAGCATGGCTGACATTACTTTAAGTTGTCTGAAAACCGTATGTGAGGTGGTACGTCTTGTGACACCAGTTTCAGGCTTTCAAATCAAGGCTATGTATATAGATGAGTCACTGGGACCCGTGGTCGATTTGATCGACACGAAAAACAATTTCTACAAAGTGTGCTATCGATGCAGAGATGATTTCATCGAGGAATTCGTTAGGCACTTCTATGGAGACAGACAGGATAAGATGACCATTGCCTCCAAGACTCTCTCGATGGTGCGTGACCAACTGAAAACAGTCCGTAAAATTCGAAAACATTACAAGCAACTGTTACGGAGCGTGGATTTCAAGTCTCTCTACGTAGCAGCTTGGGTGAGAATGAAACAGTTTGGACATACACCAACCATGCGTGCAGCTATGTTGATGATGGAAGATTACATGAGAAACGAACTGTCTTTTCCCGTAAGCATCGGCAACGAAGAAGCTAATCCTTTCAATATTGACATTTCTTACATGCAAGAGTCTTTACCCGAAGACGTTGAATTGATAGATGTAGAGGTAGACAGGGTGAAATCTATCACGAAGAAAATGAATGTATTTGAATAAATGTATACATGAATACCTAATGTCTTTTTATTTTTTTTTTGTCTTTAAAACAGCCCTCCCCGTGATATTCACCCATTTGCCAAAAAAATGACTTATGATCAACGGAGCTTTTGTCTCGATACATTCAATGCTTTGGCTTTGAATGAGAGGGGCAACTTAATTTTCTCTCCGTACAGTTTGAGCCAGGCTCTGTTTATGCTCTATGTAGGTGCCCGAGGGGATAGCGCCAATCGGATCAAAACGTGTCTGAAGATAGGTGATGGCATCAAATTTCACATCAGAAACCGCCAATTGAACAGGGCATTTGCTACCTTGATACACACATCGAACGGACTATACGCCAGCGATCAGTACAAGATCATGCAAGAATACATCGATGTTGTCAAATGTTTTTATGGTGGTGAATTTCGTTCAGTCAATTTTAGGACCGATGCAACCAATGTGTGCACTGATATAAACAAACGGGTATCTGTTGCCACGCAAGGAATGATCGACAACCTCTTGTCCGAGATCAATCCCGCAGTAATGTTGCTGGTTGTCAATGCCATCTACTTCAAAGGCAAATGGAAGAACCCCTTCATTCAAACAACACCTCAACTTTTTCGAACGGGTGAGGGTATCTTGAAGACCGTTGACACGATGCATCAGTTGATTGACCTGAAATATTATCGCGACACCGAAGCCATGTGTGAGGTGCTTCATATACCTTATAAACAGGGCGCTTACATGTACATCATTCTTCCTTTTCAAGACGATATCAACGCCTTTCAAAAAACGATGACATCGAGCACACTGACTAAGTGGACACGAATATTATCTGCCAAGACCTACAAGACGAGTGAAATTCATCTTGCTTTACCTAAGTTCAAACTCGAATATTCCTTCCCACTTAAAGAAATTATGATAACACTAGGTCTGGGGCACTTATTTGATTATCGTACATCGCAGCTATGTGGGATAACAGATAGTAACATCTGCGTGACGGACGGCGTTCAAAAGGTCGTTTTGCAAGTTGATGAAAAAGGGACCATTGCTTCTGCCGCCACTGCCATGTTGATTGACAAATGTTCTAAACCATCGCCTATTCAATTCAAAGTTGATCGTTCGTTTATGTTTATGATACGAGAGGATACAAACGACGTTGATTTGTTTTGGGGAAAGGTTACCGACCCTATAAAAGCCTCAGCCTAATATCTGGCTATAACCAAAAACATGACTACCGAAGGAATGACAATGTTCGTTGAGAGTCAAAGGGGATTTTGTCTAGATACATTGAATGCATTGGCTACACAAGTAAAGGGTAATGTTATGTTTTCTCCATACAGTTTAAGTAGAGCCCTATTCATGCTCTCTGTAGGAGCTGGGGAGGATAGCGAAAGTCGGTTTGAAAAGTGTCTGAAGACAGGTGATGATGGTAGAGTCCATGCAAAGAATGGAGAACTGCATCAAAAGCTCGCTCCCCTGTTGCGTGCATCGAATGGGCTCTTTGCAGGCAATCAGTATGACATCGATCAAGACTACATCGACGTTATCAAATCGTATTACGGCGGTGAATTTCGTTCGGTCGATTTTTTGAATGATGCCGCCAATGTGTGCACTGATATAAACAACTGGGTGTCTGTTGCCACGGAAGGAATGATTGACAACCTATTGTCTGAGATCGATGCCATGACAACACTCATTATCGTCAATGCCATATATTTCAAAGGCCATTGGAAGGAGCCATTTTTGCCTCATTTAACAACGCCCCAACCTTTTCGAACGAACCGTGGTGTTGTGAAAAGCGTTGACACAATGTACATGTGTACACAACTCAGGTATTACCGCGATACCGAAGCCATGTGTCAGGTACTTCAGATACCTTATGAACATGGCGCTTCAATGTATATCATCCTTCCCTTCCGAGACGATATCGAAGCCTTGCAAAAGATGATGACATTGGACATATTGACTAAGTGGACAAGAGAACTACCAAAGACGTACATGCCCGAAATTCATCTGTGGTTACCGAAATTCAAACTCGAATCATCTTTCCCATTGAAGGAAGTTATGATAACGTTAGGACTCGGACACTTGTTCGATAGTCGAAGGGCAGACCTATCAGGGATAACGGATAGTAACATCTGCGTCACAAATGGCATTCAGAAGGTCGTGTTGGAGGTGGACGAAGTTGGAACGGTCGCGTCTGTCGCTACAGGGTTCAATATTGGATTATTTTGTTCCAAGCCAATCCCTATTGAATTCAAAGTCAATCGTCCGTTTTTGTTTATGATTCGTGATGATACAACTGGGGTCGATTTATTTTGGGGAAGAGTATGCGATATTGGTGAATAAAACAGAATTGATCATGTACATTTTTATAAGCCCAAATAAATTAGTAAATATTAATGCACGTGTCGTTTGAACTTTGATTACTATCACCCACAACGTCTGGAATCCTTTTATATTTGAACAACATCGGGAATTGCATGGTTAGTTAGTTAGTTAGTTTATTTATTTACAATCACGGTTCAAAACACTCTCCCAATAATCAGTAGTTGTGTATTTTTGACCAAAAGCATCAAAAACTTATCCAAAATGCCAACAATAATTTAGCATCCATACACCAAATTTCAACATCAATGTATTCCCGAGAATTCAGCAAAATATGCCCCCAAAATACCCACTTAAATGAGGAATGATCATCACAATCAGTCAATGCACATGTGTAAACTATAATTAAGTATGAATGTCAATCTGTCAGTGCATTCCTGAGAAACGACACTTTCACGTTCTTTTTTGACCAAACAGACGCTAAATACCCCAAAATATCCCCGTAATGTGTACTATTAAAATAAGTCAATGCACATGTATAAACTATAATTAAAGAGGCAACATGGATAACTTTGATCACTTTTTAAAATTTGTTCTTCGATACTGTATTCGTTCTCGATCAAAAATAACACGAAGAAAACATCCACTTTTTGTAGCGATCAACGCCGCCCTGGAAGCCTTCCCAAAGTGATTTGCGTGTGTTTCGCGTGTTTACGGGAACCGGGCTCATTCGACTCCCGACCACGCCGCCCTGGAAGCCTCAGTCCCAGAGTGCTTTGCGGTGAACGCGTTCATACTTTTGGAAACGGCGCAATGTCATTCAGAGTAAAGTGCGGTAAATGATATAACTATTATTATGCTGATTTCGGCGAATACGTGATATGAAGTATGCTGCTCTTCGTTATCCGTCCATAAGACATGTACAGTACACAGAGAGGAAATTTGCTATCCAAAACAACTTTACTTTGAATAGTTTTATCTGGGTGTGAAAACAGTGTTTTTGGAATCGGGGATTGTATGCTATGTTCAAGGTATTGATACAAATAAAAATAAATACGGTCGAATCCATATAACATCTACATTTTATTGACATACATAAAATCTTTACAGAACTGTGATCATCAACACGATATTTCCATACGCTATAAACTTAAATTAAAAATAAATCAGGTTCATAAATTCAGAATGACTGTAGAATACCGATTGACCAATCGGGGACAGTATAGTTTGGTGCAATTAATATTCACGAGTCACGCCGAGTCAACCTCCGAGTGCATTTAAAATTAAGTGGACGATCGAACTATCCGTGTACATTGTTGCCAATCGCCAACGTCTAAACATATACTGCAAGTTGTTGCCGCGGATAGTATTGACACTGTCAATGTGCAAGCATAGCACACAAATCTGAGATATCACTAATACGGGTTTAACCAGGTGATCACTAGTGTTTTGCAGAAACACTGGTGTAGGGGGCTCACGATACACGGCATGTATAGTTTTTTCAATTGAATTTTCTTGGATGCGTATTTGCACACAGATTGGCAAAAGTTCATCAAAAGTATACAATTATATTTTTGATATGTTCTCTGTATTGTACGAATTGTGACACGATACAAGAACAAATTATTCCATCGTAATTTACCACCAAATAAAAGCGTCACAATTCGAAATCAAGTAGGGGTCCGTTGGGAGTTCTGTTACCGTGGATTCGACCGTATTTTATTTAACATATAGCATACAATCTCCGATTCCTAAAACACCCAGATAAAACTATTCAAAGTAAAGTTGTTTTTGGATAGAAAATTTCCTCTCTATGTACTGTACGTGTCTTATGGACGGATAACGATACTTCATATCACGTATTCGCCGAAATCAGCATAATACCGCACGATACTCTGAATGACATTGCGCCGTTTCCAAAAGTATGAACGCGTTCACCGCAAAGCACTCTGGGACTGAGGCTTCCAGGGCGGCGTGTGGCGATCTTAGCAGTATTCGTTCGACAAGAAAGGAAAATATTGATCGCGCAAGGAATTGCCTATACGTATAGTTATATCAAAAACTGATATTACGCACGCGCACTCGATTTTTTCCTTTCTTTGCTTAACGATATACTTTTTATTATGAACGAAAGCAGTATAAATGTACGATTTTTAAAACTGGTCTAGAATGCCCAAAGTTATCCATATTGCCTCTTTAAGTATGAATGTATCAAACACAATCAGTCAATGAGAAATTTTTGACCACGAAATGCCACGAAATACCCCCTTAATGTATACGTATCACAAAAATATGTAACCTATGAACCATGTTTTA
>Ga0316192_10003862_pt1 | contig 10893 bp, 8 predicted proteins | sample MerIslwburrow_MG_FD_204931 | JGI IMG/M metagenome (GOLD analysis project Ga0316192, IMG submission 204931) | Coastal sediment microbial communities from Maine, United States - Merrow Island worm burrow | ecosystem: Environmental > Aquatic > Marine > Coastal > Sediment | place: USA: Maine...
CGGCCCTACAATGGATCTCAGCCCTTTGTAGTGCTGGCGTCTCGCCGGCACAGAGACCACGAACCATCGCAAGAGAGGGTTTTTGCAAGAGGCTCGACTGTCAACTGTTGACTGTCAACTCTCGAAGGTCCTCGCTCTGTAGGAACTGACGACCACCGTGATCGAGCTCGCCGGCATGAGGATGGCGGCGACAAGGGGGTGCATGAGGCCGAGCATGGCCAGCGTGACGGCCACCGCGTTGTAGGCGAGAGAGAAGACCAGATTTCTTCGAATCACGCCGAGGGTGCGTTTCGATCCGTCAAGGAGTCGGACCAGGGGCTCGATGCCCGGCTGGCCGAGATAGACGTCGGCCGCGGCGAGCGCCGCTTCAGCGCCACCGTGGACTCCGACGCCAACCGTGGCGGCGGCCAACGCTGCCGCGTCGTTGACTCCATCACCGACCATGACCACCGGACCCTCACCGGCGGCCTGCCTCACCCGTTCGACCTTGGCCTCCGGATGTGCTCCGCCGGTTCCCGCCGATGGATCGAGGCCGAGCCTCAGCATGAGTGAGTGAACCGTCCCCGGGTGGTCTCCCGAAAGGACCTCGATCTGCCAACCGCGGTCCCTGATCGCCGCGAGGGCTTTGGCGGTGTCGTCTCGGACGGGATCTCCGAGGGCCGCCACCGCCGCGACCTCCCCGTCGACACCGACAATGATTGGGGTCAGGCCTTCCTCGACGGCGGCCTGGACCTCCCGGCCGAAAGCGGCCGGGAGCTCGCCGATGAGTGATCCGGCGAAGCTCGGCGAACCGGCGAGGATCGCATGTCCGTCGATTGTCCCGGTGATCCCTCGGCCCGGGTGTTGCTCCACCGAAGACGGTGTGGGCAACCCGTCGGTTGTCACACCCGCGGCCAGGGCAACCGCGACAGGGTGGGTGGATTGGGCCTCCATGGCCGCCACCGCTCGCCTGGCGGTCTCATCACCCGTCCACCGCACCACCGCAAGGCGGCCCTCGGTCAGGGTCCCGGTCTTGTCGAGGATCATTCGCGCCGGGCGGGCGAGGGTCTCGAGAGCGTCGCCCCCCTTGATGAGGATGCCGGCGCGAGCCGCCCGGCCGACCGCCGCACTGACCGCGAGGGGGGTGGCGAGCCCGAGGGCGCACGGACAGCTGACGATGAGCAGAGCGACCGCATTCTCCACGGCCTGTTCGGGGTCGATGCGGAGCCACACCGCGAGGGTGATGGCGGCCAGACCGAGTACGACGACCACAAACCAGCCCGAAATCCGGTCGGCGAGGAGCACCACCGGTGCGCGGCGCTGCGCCCCCTCTTCGACGAGGCGGAGGATTCGGCCGAGTCGCGTGTCCGCGCCGGCCGATCGAACTTCGATCTCGAGGCGACCGGACAGGCTGGTGGTGCCGGCGTGGATCGGATCGCCGGCGGTCACGCCGATGGGTCGGGATTCACCGGTGAGCAACGAAAGGTCCATTGTCGACTCGCCGGTCTGAATCACGCCGTCGGCCGGCGCGGTGTCGCCGGCCCGGAGTTCGATGACCATGCCCGGTTGGATTGCAGCCGCAGGGATCTCGCGAACGCCGCCCTCCTCGATCACCCGGGCCGTCGATGGCGCCAACGAGAAGAGCAGCTCGGTGGCGCGGGCGGCGCGTCGCTGCTGTCGTCGCTGGACCCAGCGGCCCACCAGGAGAAAGAAGATGAGCACCGTCACGGAGTCGAAATAGACCTCGCCGTGGTCGCGGATGGTGTTGACCACACCCCAGCCGAAGGCGGCGAGGATGCCGATGGAGATGGGGACGTCCATATGGAGCGTGCGGGTCTTGAGCGCTCCCCACGCACCGCGGTAGAAGACCTGGGCGCACCACAGGACGGAGGGGAGGGTCAGACCGAGGCTGACCCAGCGAAAGAGGGATCTGAATGTCGGGGAGATGCCGTGAAAATACCCACCGTAGAGCGCGAACGCGAGCAGCATGACATTGCCGGCGATGGCGCCCGCGACGGCGATGCGGATGAGCAGCGCGCGGTCCTCGCGACGTTCCATGTCGCGCGCCTCGACGCCGTGGAAGGGGTGGGGTGGGTAGCCGATGGAATCGAGGAACCGGGCGATGGACGACAGGGTCGTGTGGTCGGGGTCCCAGACAACGGTGGCCAACGACCGGCCGACGTCGAGCCGACACCCGGCGACACCCGGAATCACCAGCGGCACCTTCTCCACCAGCCAGACGCAGGCCGCGCAGTGGACACCCTCGAGGTAGAGCTCGACGGTCGCCATCCCGTCCTTGCGGCGACGGCAGTAGAGATCGGCGAAGGACGGGTCGTCGAACTCGGAATAGCCCCGGCCCCGACCCAGGGCCGCCTGCTCGGGGGCGTCGATCCGATCTTTGAGGTCGTAGTAGCCCTCGAGCCCGGCACCGTGGATCACATCGTAGGCCACCCGGCAGCCCGAGCAGCAGAATTGCAGCTCGGCATCGGGATCGATCAACCCCGTCGAAACCGGCAACCCGCAGTGGGAGCACGAAATCACCGACGCATCATCTCACGAGTGGGAGAGTTGATTCACCGCGAAGACGCGAAGGACGCAAAGCATCACCGACGCTTTGCGTTCAACATTCGAGGGATCTTGCGATGGTGCGATGGTCAATCATGCGACGTCATTGCGATGTTCTTGGCGTTCTTGGCGATCTTTGCGGTGAAACTGCGATGGGTCCTTCGCGCCTTCGCGGTTCTATTCCTCTTCGCAGCAGGGAGGTGGGTCATCGGCGGATGGGACCTCGCCGGTCGCGTGCTGGTGTTTTTCGACCGCCGCTATGACGGTGGTGGGCCGGTCGATGATGGCGTAGAGCCCGAGGGCCACCAGGATCACCGCGGTCACCGCCGGGATGTGGCGCCTCAAGGGAACGCTGAGGATCTGGGCGCCGAGCCCGAGGGCGAGCAGGACCGGCACGGTGCCGGCCCAGAACGCAGCCATGACCGCGACCCCACCCAGGGCCGAGCCGGTGCCGGCGGCGGTGACGACAAAGGCCCACAGCCAGCCGCAGGGCAGTACTCCGGAGAGCAGGCCTACCACGGTTGCGCGAACGATTGGCGGGCGGTCACCCACCATTGAGATCCCGCGCCGCAGCCAACCTGAGAGGCGCGAGCTCGAGCCGTGCTTAAAGACCCTGACCCCACCGATCTGGAGCAGGGCGAAGACGCCCCACACGATCATCACGGCTCCGGCCGCCACCGCGGCGACGCGCTGCACCCCGGCCAACGACCCGGCAAGATCGAGGGCGGCGCCGATGGCGCCGGCCGCCAAACCGAGGATCGAGTAGGCCGCGAGCCGGCCGCCCGAGTAGGCTGCGTGACTGAGCAGGCGCCGGGATCCGCCCGAACCGTCCGCTCCGGAGTAGAACGCGACAAATCCACCGCACATCCCGACGCAGTGAAGACTGCCGAGGAGCGAAGCGATGAAAACTCCGGTCAGCAAGGCGCCCATCGAAGCGAGAGAGGGTGCCAGGTCAAACAAAGTTAACAATCTCGCCGAAGGCGGAATTGTTAACTTTGTTTGACCTGGCACGCCCGCGGGCGTTCCTCATCACGATCCCTCCATCACCGTCCACACGTGCCGCATCTCTCGGTGGGTGAAGAGTTCATCGCCGCGCGTGACGCTGAAGCGAAACTCCCACAGGCCGTCCCGGCGCATGGGCATGGTCGTTAGGTAGCTTGAATCGGCTGCGTTCAGGGTTGCGGTCAGGATGTCTTCTCGTCTGGCGTTGGCGAACGCCTCGACGGCAATGGCGGCGTCGGTGATGGGCTCGCCGTCCATGCCGGTCAGCTCGGCGCGAAGGGTTGGGTACTGACCCGGCGCCGCCGGTTCGACGGTGAACTCCAGCTGCCACCCCAGCTCGGCGTTGTGATGATCCTGCGCTCGCTTGTCGTTCCAGTGGAGCGCCTTCTGGTAGTAGTCGGGCTCGACGGCATAGCTTTCGTTGGAGGTGGCGAAGTACACCATGACCAGCGACCCGATGACGTGCAGCCCGAGGGCGCCGGCGATGACGATCGGCCAAATCGTTCCAGGTTTCATCTGTCCTCCAGAGGTGCTAGGTCAAACAAAGTTAACAATTCCTCCTTCGGCGAGATTGTTAACTTTGTTTGACCTGGCACCTTCGTCTGGCCTTTCATCGTCCTGCCGGTCCCAGTATCCGATACGGCCGGATTTCTTCGAAATCGACCCCGTCGGTGATGCGCAGGTTGATTTCGATCACACCGTCGGTAAAGGACGTTGGTTGGGTGGTGATGAAGGCGCCGGTCATCTGCGAATCGCCGGCCGCGACCGTGAGCGGGTTCTCGGGCGCCACCAGCGTGAGGCCATCGGCATCGACCAACTCGAAGGCGTAGCTTCGTTCCTCGCCCGATCGGTTGGCGATCTTGATCCTGATCTGGTTCGAGATCTCGCCGGACGGCAGGACCGAGAATGGCGCGCCGAGACCGCGCAGGATCGTCACATCGGCGGTCGATTTTCCAACCAGGGAGAAACCGAGGGCGGCGAACATGACCAGCAACATTGCCGAGTAGACGACCAGCCGAGGCCGGAGGAACTTTCGTTTGCCGCTTTCGAGCTCGGCCTGCGAGGTGTAGCGCACCAGACCCCGAGGCCTGCCGATCTTGTCCATAATGGCGTCGCAGGCGTCGATGCACTGGGTGCAGGCGACACACTCCATCTGCAGTCCACCCTCGCGGATGTCGATGCCCGTCGGGCAGGTCGAGACGCACATTCCGCAGTCGATGCAGTCGCCGGCGGTGCGTTCGCTGTTCTTCCGCATGCGTTCCCGAGGCTCGCCTCGGCTTTCGTCGTAGCCGACGATCAGCGACTGCCGGTCGAGGAGGACCGACTGGAAGCGGCCGTAGGGGCACGCGAGGATGCAGGTCTGTTCGCGGAACCAGCCGAAGTCGCCGAACATGAGGACGGTGGTTCCCAACATCACGAAAAACGCCGCGGGGTGTTGGGTGGGCGAGCTGGTCATCCACCCCAACAGCCGATCCCAACCCACGAAGTAGGCAAGGAACGTGTTGGCGAGAAAGGCCGAGACCGCGAAAAAGGCGAGGTGTTTGAGCAGTCGTCGGCCCGAGAAACCAATCTTGTCGGTCTTGATCTGCTGATGTCGGCCGCCCTCGATGAAGACCTCGAGGGGCCGGTAGATGAACTCCATGTAGACCGTCTGCGGACACGCCCAACCGCACCAGACGCGACCCCAGATGGCGGTCACGAGGAAGATCCCGACAAAGATGCTGAAGAGCAGCAACATCAGAAGAAAGGTGTCGGTGGGGAGAAAGGTGACGCCAAAAAAGGTGAACTCACGCTTGCCGATGTCGAAAAGCATCAACGGTTTACCGTTGATCTTCAGGATCGGAATCAGGACAAAGCCGAGAATCAAACCCCAGGCGGTCAGAAACCGGCCTCGGTGGTAGCGACCCTTGGAGACCTTGGGTCGGATCCGACGGCGGCTGCCGTCCCGGTTCATGGTCGAGAGGATCTGCTCCTGGGCCTCGGGGGCGTTGGAACTGATGTTCACCGAATATCCCGGTGTTAGGCGTCGGCCTCGGTGGCCTCGACTTCGGTCGCATCACCATCGGCCGGTGCTGCCTCGCCCTCGGCGACAGGTTCTGGGGCCAACCGCTCGGCCTGGTCGCCCTGCGCAGCCTTGGCGTTGGGTGGGTCGCTGCCGAGAAGACCACCGACGTGGGCGCTGACCGCGAGCAGTTCGGCCGGGCGGAGCTGTCGTTCCCAGGCCAGCATGCCCTTGGCCGGAACGCCCTCCCGGACGGTCCGATAGACATCAATGAGCTGGGCGCCGTGGAGCCAGTGGTCGTCGGTCAGATTGGGGCCGATTCCGCCCTCTCCGAACATCCCGTGGCAGGTGGCGCACTTGGCGACAAAGACCTTCTTGCCGCCGTTCATCATGCTGGGGTCGTCCATGAGACCGACGAGCATATTCTCGTCGATCTCACCCATGGCGAGGATGGCCGCCATCTGCTTTTCGGTGGCGAGCATCATGGCCTCGTCGTAGCGCTCGATCTCGAGCAGCCCGGGGCCGAAGTGGAAGAAGACGATATAGAGCGGGGTGAAGACGATGCAGGCCCAGAATATGGCCAGCCACCAGCGCGGCAACGGGTTGTCGTACTCCTGGATACCGTCGTAGAGGTGCTCGAGGAGATGGTCCTCGGAGGGAGTCGTGTTGGTGGTGTCGGTGTGACTCATGTGGAGACCTCCGGGGGTGCCAGGTCTGTAGTTCCGCGGTTACTTTCTGATTCAGGAAGTGGATCGGTTGGTCCGTGGCTGGGAGTAACTGCGGAATTACGGACCTGACACTCATCATTGTCTTCAAGGGGAAGGTTGCGCTCGTCCTCGTAGGAGGCTTTACTGCGAACGATGAAGACATAGGCCACAATGGCGGCGAAGGTGATGAAACTGATGATGAGGCCGACCTCGGCCCACGATGTGAGACCGGCGGCGCCCATGACGTCGGAGAGCTTCATGATGTGCCCTCCTCATCGACGGTCTCGATCACGACCGCTGCTTCAACGGGGACCTCGCCGACCTCTTCCTCCACCGCCACCGGTTCGGGTTTGGTGATGTCGGTGCCGAGACGCTGGAGATAGGCGATGAGGGCGACGACCTGTTTGTCTTCGAGGCCTTCGGGGCCGCCCTGGACGACCACTTCGGCGGCGATGGCCGCGGCCTGCTCGGTGGCCGAGGCGATCCCGCCCACGATCTCGGCGTCGGTGTAGGGCACACCGAGGATCTGATGGGCGCGCATGACGACCGGGATACTGTCGAAATCGGCCGCCGTGGTCAGCATTCGCGGATAGGCCGGCATGATGGATCCCGGGGTGATGTTCCGGGGGTCGTCCATGTGACGGACATGCCACAGATCCGGATATTTTCCACCCACCCGGTGGAGATCGGGGCCGATCCGGCGAGAACCCCACTGGAAGGGGTGGTCGTAGACGAACTCGCCGGCCTTGGAGTACTCGCCGTAGCGTTCGGTCTCGGCTCGCAGGGGCCGGACCATCTGTGAGTGGCAGTTGTAGCAGCCCTCGGAGAGATAGATGTCCCGACCCGCGAGCTCGAGCGGGGTGTAGGGCGTCACCGAGGCGATTGTGGGGACGTTCGATTGGATGAGAAACGTCGGGATGATCTCAAACAGCGAGGCGACGATCACCGCAACGGCGACCATGATCGTGAATTTCAGCGGCAGGCGTTCCCACCTGCGATGCCAGGTGGTCCGGAAGAACCGTTCGAGGGTGTAGGCCACGTTGGCGACGTGGGTTCCCGATGTGGCGAGGGGCGAGGCGGGCTCGGGATGATCGATGTAGGTTTTTGACAGCGCTGCAGCTTCGTGCACCGGGATCTGCAGCGGTTTTGGACGGCTGCGCCAGGTCATGAGCATGTTGACGCCGAGCAGGACCGCGCCGGCGAGATAGGCCGTGCCGCCGATGACCCTGACCCAGTACATGGGGATCAGACGCAGGGTGGTCTCCACGAAGTCGGCGTATTTGAGGTAGCCCTCCTCGTCGAAGGCGAGCCACATGAGGCCCTGGGTGAGCCCGGCGGCGTAGATGGCGACGATGTAGAGCAGAATGCCGATGGTGCCGAGCCAGAAGTGGGCCTCGGCCAGTTTGTTCGACCACAGCTCTGTCTGATAGAGCCGCGGCAGCAGCCAGTAGATCATCCCGAAGACCAGGAAGCCGACCCAGCCGAGGGCGCCGGCGTGGACGTGGGCGATGGTCCAGTCGGTGTAGTGCGACAACATGTTGACGGCTTTGATCGACAGGAGCGGACCCTCGAAGGTGGACATGCCGTAGAAGGTGATGGCCACGACGAAGAACTTGAGCACCGGGTCGGAAGCGACCTTGTGCCAGGCGCCGCGCAGGGTCAGCAGGCCGTTGAGCATCCCGCCCCAGGACGGCATCCAGAGCATCACCGAGAAGAGCATTCCCAGAGTCGAGGCCCAGGCGGGCAGCGCGGTGTAGTGGAGGTGGTGCGGGCCGGCCCAGATGTAGAGAAATACCAGGGTCCAGAAGTGGATGATCGACAGGCGGTAGGAGAAGACCGGTCGGTTTGCCGCCTTGGGCAGGAAGTAGTACATGATGCCGAGGAAGGGCGTCGTCAGCAGGAAGCCCACCGCGTTGTGTCCGTACCACCACTGCATGAAGGCGTCCTGGACTCCTGCGTAGATCGGGTACGAGCGGAAGAGCCCGGCGGGGACGACCAAATTGTTGAAGACGTGGAGCACCGTGATGGTGACGATGGTGGCGATGTAGAACCAGATCGCCACATAGAGGTGGCGCTCGCGCCGTTTGGCGATGGTGCCGAAGAAGTTGATGGCGAAGATGATCCACACCACCGCGATGGCGATGTCGATGGGCCACTGGAGCTCGGCGTACTCTTTGCCCTGGGTGATTCCCAGCGGGAGGGTCACGGCCGCCGAGACGATGATCAGCTGCCATCCCCAGAAGTGGAGATTGCTCAGCGCCTTTGAAAACATGGCTGTCTTCAGGAGCCGCTGCAGGGAGTAGTAGACCCCGGCGAAGACCGCGTTGCCCGCGAAGGCGAAGATCACCGCATTGGTGTGGAGCGGGCGCAGGCGGCCAAAGGTCAGCCATGGCAGCGGTGAGAAGTTGAAGATCGGCGCCGCCAGTTGGAGGGCGACGATCAGTCCGACCAACATTCCGACGACCCCCCACACGAAGGTCACCAACGTGAAGCGACGAACAATTGCATCGTCGTAGCTGAATTGCTCGATCTGGACGCTCATTGATACCCCCTCATCGAATCAAAAGGCGTGTGTGCTGTTTGTGCCGTGTGCATTATCCCTCCGCCCCGCGGGATTGTGCGGAATTCGTGACGGCCGAGCCGTTTCTGATCGCTCGATCCGCCACATCGGCCAGAGTCGTATCGGCGAGCAGGTCGTGAAATGACCGATGGATCCTTGCCCAGGGCTCGTGCAACGGGCATGCCTCGCGATCGGAACAGTCTTCCTGACCGAGCAGGCAACCGACACCGGCGAGCCCGTCCTGAAAGGGTCGGACAACGGCAAGCAGCGAGATTTCGTCGGCCGACCGGTTGAGGCGAAATCCACCCGCCCGTCCTCGTTGCGAGGTCACCAGATCGGTGGCCGTCAGGCGGCGGAGGATCTTGGTCAGGAACTGCGGCGGCAGACCGAGCTCGTCGGCGATTTCGGCGGAATGGAGAGCGCCGTCCCCCTCGCGAAGGGCGAGAAGGGAGAGGGCGCGGACCGCGTATTCTGCACTGCGCGACAGCATCGCGAGGGATATTAGGACCCGCGTGTCCGCTTTGTCAAGCCAGTGGCAGGGGTGCTCAGGCACGCCGCTGCCGCCCTGTCACGGCGAAGCGCCGCGCGAAGCCGGATGCCGCTGAGTCGATTGTCGAACATCAGGGGTCTGGCGGCGCAACGAGGTCATCTCTTCTGCTACCATTCCCAGGGCCGAAACGAAGGAGAAACCATGCGTGTGACCCCGACCAGGATTAATGCATCGTTGATGGCGTTGATCGCCCTGCAGATAGCAGCGCCCGTTTTCGGCGCCGTTGGTGAGGTCCCGGATGTGGAGTATCACGTTGTCCGCATCGAGGTTTCGGACCGCGACGAGATCGAATTCCTGGCCCGGTGGGTTGACATCTGGGACGTCGATCCCGAGCGTGGCACCCTCGATGCCGCAGTGGATGCCGAAGGCTTCGAAGTGCTCCGCGACTTCGGTTTCCACTATGTGATCGATGAGAAACGCACCGAGAAGTACAACCGGCCATTTGTTCGCCTGAAGGAGCAGACCGAGGGGATTCCGGGCTACCCGTGCTACCGGACCGTGGAAGAGACCCTGGCCGACGGCGCATCTCTGGCGGCCGCCAATCCCGATCTCGCGGAGTGGATCGATATCGGCGATTCGTGGGAGAAGGTGACCCCCGGCGGTATCCTGGGCTACGACCTGATGGTGCTGCGGCTGACCAACACCACCAACGGCATTCCTTCGGTCGACAAACCCCGGCTCTGGGTCATGGGCGGCGTCCACTCCCGAGAGCTCGTGAGTCCGGAAACGGTCATGCGCTTTGGCGAGCATCTCCTCGCCAACTATGATCTCGATCCCGATGTGACCTGGTTGCTCGATCATCACGAAATTCACCTGATGCTCATCACGAACCCTGACGGGCGGAAGCACGCCGAGACCGGTGCGTGGTGGCGCAAGAACACCAACGAGAACTATTGCGGACCGACCTCCAGTGACCGCGGCGCCGATCTCAATCGCAACTTCGACTTCGAGTGGGGCTGTTGCGGTGGTTCGAGTGGGTTTGAGTGCGACACCGACTACCGTGGACCCTCGCCGGCGTCGGAACCGGAGACGCAGGCCGTCCAGGACTGGATCGCAGCCACCTTCCCCGACTGGCGTAACGATGACCTGGTTTCACCTGCTCCCGACAACGCCACCGGGATCTTCATCGATGTCCACAGCTCCGGTGGGGACGTGCTCACCGCCTTCGGCCACCAGGATCCGCCGCCGCCGAACGACACCCAGATTCTGCGCTTGGCGAGAAAGTTCTCGAATTTCACCGGCTACTATGCCCGTCTCGGCAGCATCTATTCGGTCGATGGCGCCACCAAGGATTGGGGCTATGGCCGGATGGGGATGCCCGCGTTTACGTTCGAGCTCGGGACCGAGTTCTTTCAGGACTGCGCCTCTTTCGAGAGCACCATCTACCCGGACAACCTCCAGGCGTTGCTCTACGCGGCGCGGGCGGTGCGTGCGCCCTACACGCAGTCGTCCGGCCCCGAGGTGATGTCGCCGAACGCGCTGCCGAGCGCGCCGAACCCGGGCGAGACGGTGACCGTCACCGCCATCA
>Ga0316192_10003864_pt1 | contig 10892 bp, 10 predicted proteins | sample MerIslwburrow_MG_FD_204931 | JGI IMG/M metagenome (GOLD analysis project Ga0316192, IMG submission 204931) | Coastal sediment microbial communities from Maine, United States - Merrow Island worm burrow | ecosystem: Environmental > Aquatic > Marine > Coastal > Sediment | place: USA: Maine...
CGACCGGTTTGAGATGGTGGGCTTTGGCCTTGAATGCTTGCCGTTCTTTCGATGTAAGGGACATGAGAACCTCCGAGATGCGAATCTTATCAGGCGATGCTACGATTGGTATCTAATATGCTTGGTTCTCGAAGTTTGTAGGAAGCAGGTCAGGTATTGAGGGAGGCGTATGACACACCTTAGAGATGATCCCAGTCGTGTTGTGATATTAGGCGCCGGTCAGGGCTGTTTGGCCATGATGGACCTATTCACGCGGGAGGATCTGGTAGATATCGTCGGAGTGATCGATCACGGGGAAGATGCGCCGGGTCTTAAACGCGCCGCCGAATTGCAGATCCCTATCTATAACGATATTGAAGAGGGCTTGAAGGCCAGTGCTCCGTGTGTTGCATTCAATCTCACCGGTAACGAGATGGTCGAGGCGGTTGCTTCTGATATTCTTGGAACAGGCGCAGTTGTTGGTGGCATGCAAGCCAAGCTGATGTGGCGTATGGTAAATGATCTGCGTGAAGCCAAGGATAAGCTTGAATTTCAAGCAACCCACGATGAACTAACAGGCCTCTTTAACCGTCGCCATATGGTGGCTGAGATGGAGCGGGAACTGAATCAGGTGATTCGTTACCATGTACCTTTCTCGCTGGCTCTGATTGATCTTGATCACTTTAAGAGAGTGAACGACACATATGGACATGCAGCAGGCGATATCGTGCTGAAACATGTGGCTAGCTTGGTGAAAAAGAGTGCCCGAAATGTTGATATTATGGGCCGATGGGGCGGCGAAGAGTTTCTGATCCTGCTGCCTCATGTAGGGTCTGATGATGCCAAGCGGGCCGTTGAAAAATGGCTTCATGCGATTCGTTCCAAAGCCGTTTCTGTTTCATCAGAGTCATCTGTTACACTAAGCTTCTCAGCAGGTGTGGCCACATTCCAAAAAAGCGATATTTCGTCAGATATTCAAGAGGTAATCGATACACTTCTTGCTCGCGCTGATGAGCGTCTCTATGTCGCTAAATCCGAAGGTCGTGGGTGTGTCGTTGGAGATTCATGATCCCTAATTTTGATGGCTTAGCTCGCATAGCCAATTGTGGCTGTAAGTCATTGTTCTGTCGTAAATATTGGCTATAGTAGCCCCATGCTGTCGCAAAATGACTCATTGTCCCAAGTAAACATTCAAGAAGTGGAAACTCCTCAGGAGTTGCCACCACGTTTTCCCATTCGCTGGCGCTGGACAATGCTGGTTGGTTTTGCCGTTATGCTTGCCGTGTTGGTGCTCTCTCTGGTTATTCTCGACATGGAGCGGGATGCCTGGCTGAAAAATCAGGAGGCGCAGGCTGAAGTGTTGGTCGACCGGTTGGGAGACGAGCTTAAGATACCGATGCTGGTCGGAAGCACCGCTGAAGTGGAATTGATTATTCAGGGAGAGAAGGGCTTTCTCAAGAAGGTGCCCGATGTGCTTGCGGTGCATATTCAGTATGCAGGTGGTGACGACAAACACTTTGGAAGCATCGATCGCGTAGACGAGCCTCAACTGAATCGGATGACTGAGCATTCACAGGCGGCCAGATTAATCAGTGATCGCCTCTGGTATGTGAAAAAGGTGGAGTATGCAGGCACATCTGTTGGCAGTGTGGCTGTACGCTTTTCCGAAGAGGCTTGGGAGAAGATGGCGGGCAAGCTGGTGGGCCGGATGGCCATTGCAGCAGTGTTGGTGGTTCTGATGTCCAGTGTTATGGTCTATTGGATTGCAGGTAGAATGAGTTTGCCGTTGGAGATGCTGGCTGATGCGGCAAAGCATGTGGCACATGGCGACTATAGTATTCGGCTCCCTGTTACCGGTAATGATGAGATTAGTGATGCGACGTCACAGTTTAATGTGATGGTGGATGAATTGGCCCATAAAGAAGAGATCAGAGATGTGTTTGGAAAGTATCTCAATCCAAAACTGGTGGCAGATGTGTTTGAGGGTGGCATATCTAATGCGGAGAATCGTCGTCAGGAGGTAACCGTCCTCTTCGCTGACATGGTTGGTTTCACAGCCTTTTCCGAAACGACGGAAACCGAAGAGATTGTTGAAGTGCTCAATAAGCATTTTGAAGTGTTTCATCGTATTATCGACTACTATGGTGGTCATGTGGATAAATACATCGGCGATGCTGTGATGGCTGTCTTCAATCACCCCAACGAAGATGTGGATCATGTTCAGCATTCGGTGATGGCAGGTCTAGCTATGGTTGCCGCCTGTAGCAAGCTGGGCGTGTTACGTGATAATGGTGAACCGATTCAGTTCCGTGTCGGTTTGAATCGAGGTCAGGCGATTGTCGGTAATATCGGTGCGGCTGAGCGTCTCGAATATACGGTGATCGGTGATACGGTAAATGTAGCCTCGAGAATGGGTGGGCTCGGTGAAGGTGGACAGGTTGTTCTTTCTGCTGACACATTCAGTGATCTTGGAAGCGAGTTTGTTTTTGATGAGATGGGCATGCAAAACGTGAAGGGCGTGAGTCAGCCGATTAGTTGTGGCAGGGTTAGCAGCAGCGATGACAGTGTCCGGCGTAATATTGCTCATGCAGTAGCACTGGCATTTGATCTGACGCTACCATCGGATGTTCGTATGGTGATTGGTGATATCGAGGAGAGTTAATGTGAGAAGCTTGTGTTGGATGCTGGTGATGGTTCTTTTTTCCGGCTGCGCAGGCCTTATCGATCCTAAACAGGCAGGGAAAAGTCCAGCTTTCAGTTTTTTAAACAGCTATGAATCCGCACTTAATGATTTTAAGAAAGGCAGAATTATGCGAGCCAGAGAACGTGTGCTGGCGATGGACAAGTCGCGTGAAGATTATCCTGCCGCTCGAAAACTTCTGAAAACGAAAATCGACCCAGCCCGGTTGCGCCTGTTGGGGCACTACACCACCAAGGCCCGTGAGGCTGATAGATCGGGTGAATGGTCTAAGGCCATGACCTTTTATGCGCAGGCGGCAGGCCTGAACACCACGCCTCAAGCACTGAATGCCAAACGTGACGAGATGGAATTGAAGATGCGCCAGTTGCGTATGGATAAGCTTCTCAAGCAGCGGCGTGAAGAGGATTCAAAACTGCTGGCATGGCTCAATGCCTATGAACCACCTAAGGGTGTTGATTCTAAGGATGAGGCGTTTTCCAGAGCGCGTGAACATGCCCAGGATTTTGTCGAAGACCATGCAAGCCTTGCCTATAGAGAGGCGAAACGTTTTTTGAGTAAGAAGCTCCCAGAGATCGCCTATATCGAGGCTGAATCCTACATCAGACTTGAGCCCGATTCTGATCGTGGTAATAGGTTGATGGCTGATATCAAAGCGGCGATGCCAAAGGGGATAAGAATTAGCTCAAGCAAGAGCAGTGGTAAGCGCTCCTCTCTGTCGCGGCGCTCAGCAGTACCGGAGACTGTTAAGCGTGAGGATGTTCAGGCGTTGATGCGGCAAGGTGAATGGGCCAAAGCTAAAAAGTTTGCATTGGTTTATCGTCGAGAGGGCGGTAAAGGTGCTGACCTACTTTTAAAACAGATTCAGGGCAGTGCTGAAAAAGAGGCTGCAGCATATTTTAGTAGAGGTCGCGTTGCTTTCAGGCAGGAAAAACTGGAGGCGGCTATTGGGCACTGGGAGAAGGCAGTGACCTTGGTGCCTGAGAATGGTGAGTATGTGAGTGCTCTGCAGCGGGCAAGACAACTGCAGGATCAGTTGCGCGTTCTGCGTGACACAGAATCGGGAAAGAGCCAATAATCTCTCTGCAGGCTTGCTGAAAGCCAAAGAGCTAACAAAAGGATTTGCATTGTGCGTGATTCGATAGTGATGCCGCGACGAAAGACGCGGAAAATAATGGTCGGTGATGTGGCAGTGGGTGGCGATGCTCCGATTGCTGTGCAGTCGATGACCAACACACTGACTACCGACATTGATGCGACGGTGGCGCAGATCCAGAGGTTGGAAGCAGCCGGTGCTGATATCGTGCGTGTCTCGGTACCCGATGCCGATTCGGCCGCGGCCATGCCCGAGATTATTAACCAGACCGCTGTTCCTCTGATTGCCGACATTCATTTTAGTTACAAGATGGCATTGGCTTCACTCGATGCAGGTGTCCATGGTCTGCGGCTTAATCCCGGCAATATCGGAAGTCGTGATCGTGTCGAGCGCGTGGTGAAGGCGGCCAAAGAGCGTGGCATCTCCATTCGTATTGGTGTCAATGCCGGATCACTGGAGAAAGAGCTTGATGAGAAGTATGGCGAGCCGTGTGCTGATGCTATGGTCGAGTCTGCACTGGGTCACATCCGCATTCTTGAAGATATGGATTTTCATGACATCAAAGTTTCACTGAAGGCGAGTAATATTCCGATGACAGTTGCCGCCTATCGCAAGCTGGCCGATCTGGTCGATTATCCGCTGCATCTAGGTATCACCGAGTCTGGAAGCCTTTTTGGTGGCACGGTGAAATCATCTATCGGTCTGGGTCTTCTATTGGCTGATGGTATCGGTGACACCATCCGTGTCTCGCTGGCAGCACAGCCGGAGGAGGAGATTCGTGTCGGATTCGAAATCCTGAAGTCGCTGGGCTTACGGCATCGCGGCGTTAATTTGATTGCCTGTCCATCCTGTGCGAGACAGAAGTTTAATGTCATTGAAACAGTAGCAGAGCTTGAGAAGCGGGTGGCCCATATTCATGAGAATGTCGATGTGGCTGTGATCGGTTGCGTGGTCAACGGGCCGGGTGAGGCCAAAGAGGTGAGTCTCGGTATTACTGGAGGTTATCCGACCCACACCTTCTATCAGGATGGTGAAAAGGCAGATAAGCTAAGATCCGAGGCAATGTTGGATCGATTGGTGGATGAGATTGAGCAACGTGCTGCGGCGATTCGAGATGAAAAGAAGGGTGATGAGAAGATGCGTGAAGAGAAGAGGGATTAGCGATCATGGCTAAGAAACTGCAATCAATCAGAGGTGTGCACGACGGTCTTCCCGGTGACGTTGCCAAGTGGCAAAAAGTTGAGGCGATAGCACGCCGGATCTTCTCCCGTTATACCTTCAATGAGGTGCGCCTGCCGGTAATTGAATCGACCGAACTCTTTGTCCGCTCGATTGGTGAAGCTACCGATATCGTCTCCAAAGAGATGTACAGTTTCGAGGATCAGGGCGGCGATCATATATGTCTGCGTCCCGAAGGTACGGCGGGCACTGTGCGTGCCTATCTACAGGCAGGTTTAACCCGTGCCGGTGTTCAGCGCTGGTTCTATATGGGACCGATGTTCCGTAGAGAGCGGCCACAGAAAGGGCGGTTGCGTCAGTTTCAGCAGATCGGTGTGGAGATGTTCGGTGTCAGCGGCCCGAGCGAAGATGTCGAGATGTTGGCAATGGCCCGCGATTTTCTGGTTGAGTTGGGTCTTGAAAAGGTACGCATGGAGATCAACTCGCTGGGTTGTCAGGTCTGTCGTCCCAGCTACCGTGAACTGTTGGTCAGCTACCTTCAAGAACGTGCATCCAATCTCTGTGAAACCTGTAATGAGCGCATTGCCAAAAATCCGATGCGGGTACTCGATTGTAAGGTGGAGTCGTGTCAGGCTCAGTTGACCGATGCGCCTGAGATGGTCTCGCATCTATGCGGTGATTGCGACTCCCACTTTGCCGGTGTCAAAGCCGGTCTGGATGCGTTGCAGGTACCCTATCAGGTCAATCCACGCATCGTGCGGGGGCTTGATTACTATAATCGTACAGCCTTTGAACTTATCACCGATCAGCTTGGTGCACAGGGGACTGTGATTGCCGGTGGTCGTTATGACGGACTGGTTGAAGAGCTTGGTGGGCCTGCGACAGCTGCGATTGGTTTTGCCATGGGGTTAGAGCGCCTGGCGATGTTGATGCCGGAGTTGGAACCAACACGACCCGATGTGGCCGTGGTTGCGCTAGGTGATGCTGTGCAAGGCCATTCGATGAAGCTTGCATCGAGTCTACGATCATATGATCTGGCTGTGGTTCATTGCGGTGGCGGAAGTGCCAAGCGTCAGTTCAAATTGGCTGATCGGGAAAGTGCAGCTTACGTATTAGTGGTTGGTGAAGATGAGATGGCCAAGGGTGTGGTCACCCTTAAGCAGATGAGTACAGGTCAGCAACAGGCGCTGACGCTGGATGCTGCCATAGAGTTGATGACAGCCGCTAAGTGATGCTCATTTCTAAATGATGACATCTCGAAAGATGACAATCTCCGAAAGATGACGGACCAAATTCAACTGGCGTGGAACACCTTCCGCGATGCCATCTGGCCACTGGTTGAAGCGCTCCGCGATCTGACGCCGATCATTGTTGTAATTCTCTTTTTTCAGGAGATTGTGCTCCAGCAGCCGATTCCCAACCTCGATGAACTTCTCTCCGGCCTTCTTTTTGTTCTTGTTGGTCTTGCACTCTTTATTCGTGGGCTGGAGATCGGTCTTTTCCCTTTAGGTGAGTCGATGGCGCATGCCTTTGCCAAGAAAGGTAATGTCTTCTGGTTGCTCCTCTTTGCCTTTCTACTTGGCTTCGGAACAACGGTTGCTGAACCTGCATTGATTGCAGTGGCTGGTAAGGCTGCCGAGGTTGCGGCTGAAGGTGGACTGATCCAATACACAGAGGTGGCGATGGAGAGCTATGCCTTCGGTTTGAGGATGACCGTAGCTCTCTCGGTGGGGGCAGCCATTGTGTTGGGCGTCTTGCGGATTCTCTTTGGATGGCCACTACATCTATGCATCATGATCGGTTACCTGCTGGTAGTAGGGATGACCGCCTTTGCACCGGATGAAATCATCGGTATTGCCTACGATTCCGGTGGCGTGACCACCTCCACCATTACCGTACCACTGGTCACTGCTCTGGGTGTGGGTTTGGCGACCTCGATTCGCGGAAGAAATCCTGTGCTTGATGGCTTTGGCCTTATTGCCTTTGCCTCACTGCTGCCGATGATCTTTGTCATGCTCTATGGGATTTTCACAGTATGAATCACTGGGCGCTCTTCACCGATACTATGCTCTCCACACTGATCGATGTGCTTCCGATTGCTGCTGTGCTGTTGGGCTTCCAGCTGCTTGTTTTGCGACAAGCGATTCCACAGCTATGGTCGGTGATTCGTGGCTTTGTCTATGTGTTGCTGGGGCTGGCTCTTTTCCTGATGGGTTTGGAGGAGGCAATCTTTCCTCTCGGAGAGATGATGGCTAAGCAGCTTACCGACCCCCATTTTCTTTACGGAACTGCAGCTCAAATTCCAGAGATGATTCGATGGCAGGATTATGGCTGGGTCTATGTGTTTGCCTTTTCCATTGGTCTGGCCACGACACTGGCTGAGCCCTCACTTATTGCAGTAGGCATCAAAGCGCAGCAGGTATCCGGTGGTGCTATCTCTGCCTGGGGCCTTCGCATTGCTGTGTCCATCGGTGTGGCAGTAGGTGTGTCAATCGGCTGCTACCGTATTGTAAGCGGTACGGAGCTCTGGCTCTACATCGTTGCCGCTTATGTGATGGTCATTATCCAGACCCGCTATGCACCGAAGATGATCATTCCGTTGGCCTACGATTCCGGTGGTGTGACCACATCTACAGTTACCGTACCTTTACTTGCAGCCTTAGGTCTAGGGCTTGCATCAACAATTCCGGGGCGAAGTCCCCTGATCGATGGGTTTGGACTCATCGCATTCGCCAGTGTTTTTCCGATTATGAGTGTTATGGGTTATGCTCAGCTCTCTCAAAGGATCGGCAGGACACAGCAGACCAAGGAGGGAGACGATGCACTTTAAATTGATCATTGCACTTGTCGATTCAACAAAGACCGATGATATTATGAAGGCGGCTCGAGATGGTGGCGCCACGGGCGCGACTGTTGTCGGTGATGCCAGAGGTGAGGGGCTTAACCCCAAGAAAACATTCTTTGGTTTAACGCTGGAGTCACAGCGCGATATGCTCCTCTTTATTGTTGAAGAGCACCTTTCGAGAAAAATCTTGGAGAAGATTTCCGAAGTGGCCGAATTCGAGGCGAAGCCGGGAAGCGGTGTGGCATTTCAGCTCGATGTGGAAGATACGATGGGCTTGAAGAGCCAGATTGAGATGTTGATGGGTGAAGTGGAGGAGCAGTTATGAGCGAGCATATGAAGGTATCTGTCCGTGATGTAATGAAGAAAGATTTCGATCTTGTTGAGGGCAAAGCAACAGTTCGTCAGGCGCTTGAGATGATGCATCATATTGAGACGAAGTGTCTGATCGTGAACAAGCGACATGAACATGATGAATACGGTATCGTAGTCATTGCCGATATTGCCCGTGCTGTACTTGCTAAGGATCGATCGCCTGATCGGGTCAGTATCTATGAGGTGATGACCAAGCCAGCCGTAACGGTTCATCCGGAAATGAATATCAAGTATGCCAGTGCCCTCTTCGGCAGGCTTGGCCTCTCCCGCGCCCCAGTGGTGGATCACGATGGCACAGTAATCGGTATTGTCAGTTACACCGACATGGTGATGAAGGGATTGCTAAAGGCTGGGTAATATTAAGCTTTGGAGTGATGCTGAATGACTGCTTCCGGCCAAAAGAAGATGTTAACGTTACGTGTGAAACCATCCAACGATTAGGCATTTAAGTTGTGAGTTCAACAGCCTATAGAAAGCCATAGCGCCTGCTGTTAGCGTGCATCCCCATGAGTGATTCGGATAATAAAATGAGTTTGGATGAGTTGCGGACCGCCATCGATGCTGTCGATGATGAGGTGCTGGCACTGATCCATAAGCGTGCAGCGCTTGCTGCAGCAGTGGGTGAGCAGAAAGTAGTGCAGGGTGATGCGCCGTTCTATGTGCCGAGCCGTGAGGCGAAGATTATCCGACGTCTGTTATCGCGTAATAGCGATGTGGCTCAACACTCTCATATGACCAAGATTCCCGATGAGGCGATTCACGGTATTTTCCGTGAAGTGATTGGTGCCTGTTTGGCACTGGAACACCCTATGACCATTGCATTCCTGGGTCCCGAAGGAACTTTCACCCATACAGCGGCAACCCGCCAGTTCGGGGCGACTGCCAACTATCTGGCCTGCAAGAATTTCGAAGCAATTTTTGATGCGGTTGAGTCCGGTCGTGCTACCTATGGTGTGGTGCCGGTAGAGAATGCATTTGAGGGTGCGATCACTCATACGCTTGATCTCTTTGCTGATCTGGATCGTGAGATCTACATCTGTGCCGAGGTGCAGCTCTCCATTCACCATCACCTCTTCAGCTATGCTGATGCACTGGATGATGTGCGGCTGGTGATTTCGCATCCACAGCCATTGGCTCAGTGTCGCAAGTGGTTGCAGACACATCTGCCTAACGCCTCCTTCATGGAGGTGGAATCCACTGTGCGCGCTGCCAAACTGATTGAAGATGCGAAGAACAATCATGGTTCACTGGATTGGCAACATGCAGCAGCCATTGGCCCATACTCGATTGTTGATCAGACCTCGCTGCCATTGATGCAGAAGAATGTTGAAGATCATCATGATAATACCACCCGCTTCCTTGTGATTGGTCAGCACGATTCGCCTGCATCTGGCGAAGACAAAACCGCACTGGTGATGTCGATCAAGGATGAGCCGGGCGCTCTGCAGGAACTGATTCAGGCCTTCGCTTCGCGCACTATCGGGTTGACGCGTATCGAGTCGCGCCCATCGAAGAAGAAACTCTGGGAGTATCTCTTCTTTGTCGATATTCAGGGGCATCGAGATAGTGAGAACGTGGAAGCTGCAATCAAAGAGATCGAGAGCAAGCCGGGCGGCTTCATCAAGATTCTTGGTTCCTATCCGGTATCGAGGAAACTCTAATGTCAGTCGTGGATTGGAATAGCAGGGCAGTTGCACAGACTGCCGGGCTTTACCCATATGTGCCGGGCAAACCGGTTGAAGCACTGTTGGCTGAGAAGGGTTTGAAAGAGGCGGTTAAACTCGCCTCCAACGAAAATCCTTATGGCCCGGCACCGCTCGCTATCAAAGCGATGAAGAAGGCAGCTAAACAGGTGCACCGCTATCCAGATGGCGATAGTGGCGAGTTGAAGCGCGCACTTGCCGCCAAGCACGGCTGTGGCGTGGAGAACCTTCTGCTCGGTAACGGATCCAGTGAAGTGTTGAGGATGATCATCCAGACCTTTGCAGGCCTCGGCGACGAAGTGGTCTTCTCCAAGCATGCATTCATTATGTATCCGCTCTATGCCCGTATGGCAGGGGCGACCGAGGTTGCGGTGCCGGAGGCCGATGGTCTCTCTCACGATCTCGATGCCATGGCAGCAGCGGTGAATGAGAAGACCAAGGTGGTCTGTGTTGCCAACCCGAACAATCCGACTGGCTCCATGCATGGAAATGGAGCTCTACAGGAGTTTCTCGACAGATTGCCGCGCGATGTGGTGGTGATTATCGATGAGGCCTACTACGAGTTTGTCGCCGATGAGCTTGGCGACACCGTTAGTAAGCTGAGCCATCCGGGATTGGTGATCAGCCGAACCTTCTCCAAGGCGTATGGCCTTGCCGGCCTACGTATTGGTTATGCCATCGTCGATAGTGTTATGGCTTCGCTGGTTAACCGTTTTCGTGAACCGTTCAATGTGAATCTGATTGCCCAGAAGGGTGCGTTGGCAGCGTTGGAAGACCGTGCCTGGGTTATGGCGCGCGTTGCCGATTGTCGGCAGGAGCGGGACCGATTGGAGCTGACCTTTGATGGTTGGGGCATACTCGGAGGTAGGAGTTTCGGAAATTTTGTTCTGCTTCGCCACACCCATGCTTCTCGAATTTTGCAGATGCTTGAAGATCAGGGCATTATCCCGCGTCCGCTCGGCCCCTACGGTATGCCCGATTATCTGCGTATCACGGTTGGGTCCGAGTTGGAGAATGAGC
>Ga0316192_10003870_pt1 | contig 10884 bp, 10 predicted proteins | sample MerIslwburrow_MG_FD_204931 | JGI IMG/M metagenome (GOLD analysis project Ga0316192, IMG submission 204931) | Coastal sediment microbial communities from Maine, United States - Merrow Island worm burrow | ecosystem: Environmental > Aquatic > Marine > Coastal > Sediment | place: USA: Maine...
CCAGAATCGAACGCATCCGCTGGAGGTCCTCCCACGTCGGCCGGATCCAGCCTGGATTCCGTAGCAGCGCAGCCGGATGATAGGTGACCACGAGCGGTCGGTCCCTGTACAGGTGCGTCTGCTGCCGGAGTCGTCCCAGCGACTCGGTCGAGCCCAGCAGCGTGCGCGCCGCAAACGTCCCGAACGCGATGACGACCGCGGGATCCACAAGCTCCAGTTGTCTGAGGAGGAACGGCGAGCACTGCTCGATTTCCTCCGGGAGCGGGTTCCTATTTCCCGGCGGCCGGCATTTCAGGACATTGCAGATGAACACCCGATCCCGGCCCAGACCGACGGCCGTTAACAGGCGGTCGAGAAGCTGGCCCGCCCTCCCGACGAATGGAAGGCCGGTCTCATCCTCTTTCTGGCCCGGAGCTTCGCCGACACACATCACGCGCGCCTCAGGTGTGCCGTCCGCAAATACGGGACGGGTGCGGGTCTCATGCAGCTGACATCTCTGGCAGGCGTCGGACACAGACCGAAGCCGGGCGAGATCCGGGATCCGCAGGATGTCGGCCGCGCTGCCCTCGCGGGCCAACCGTTCGAGGTCCGGGTCCAATGGAACACCGACCGCGATCGCCGACTTATCGCCCATCACCGCAGGGGCTGACGTGGCCATGTCACCCGGAGTGGCCAGTCGGACTGCCCGGGCGAGCATCTCAGCGCGAGCCCCCGGCCCGACGAACATCTCGTGCTCGCCGAGGTCACGTCGGTTCCGAAGATGTTCGACGAGCAGCCGGGCACGCTCCGACACAGGCGTCGCTCAGTCCCCGTCCCGCAGGCGGTCCTCGATTCGATCCAGGAGCCTGTCGGCCGCTTCGCGCTTCGAAAGCAGGGGGAGTTCCTCCACTGAACCCGACGGATCGATCAACGTGATACGATTCGTATCCACTTCGAATCCGGCGTCCTGCGCCCCGGCCTGGTTCAAGGCGACGAGGCTCATGCTCTTGCGCTCGAGCTTCGCCGTGGCGTTGGACACCCCATCGGTCGTCTCAAGCGCGAACCCGAGGGTGAATACACCGGCTGCCGCCCGCTGCTCCGCCGTCTCCAGAAGCAGGTCTGGACCCGACTCCAGCGCGAGCGCAAGCTTGCCAGCCGCAAGTTCATCCTTCTTGATCTTCTCGTTCGACGGCTGCTCGACCTGGAAATCGGACACGGCCGCCGCCATACACAGCACCGAGCTGCCCTCGAGCTCAGTACGCAACGCGTTCAACATCGAGACCGCGTCTTCGACTTCGATGTTTCGCGGTCCGAGCGGGGGCGGCACCGACACCGGACCGTGAATGCATACGACCTCCGCACCGCGGCGCCACGCCGAGGCCGCGAGCTCGAATCCCATTCGCCCCGAAGACCGGTTTCCGATGAAGCGCACCGGATCGATCGCTTCTCGCGTCGGACCTGCCGTTACAACCAGCTTTCGGCCGGCAAGTTCGGATTCCGGCTCGAGAATGCGGCCAGCCTCGACCATGATCTCCTCGGGCTCGGCCATTCTACCGATTCCCGTCTCTCCCTCGGCCAACTCGCCGTGCGCCGGACCCACGAACTGGATTCCGTCCCCGGTCAGCAAGGCGATATTCCGCCGGGTCGACGGATTCTCCCACATCCGCACATTCATCGCGGGGCAGGCGAGTACAGGACAGTCGGCGGCCAATAGCGTTGCCGAAGCCAGGTCGTCCGCTCGGCCATGAGCCATCGCCGACAGCAGGTCCGCCGTCGCCGGCGCCACGATCGCGAGGTCGCAGGCCCGGCCGAGTTCGATGTGGGCGAGCGGATTCGTCCACAGATCCGTGTGTACCGGACGACCGGCGAGCGCCTCGAAGGTGACCGGGCCGACGAAACGCTCTGCCGCGCTCGTCATCAACACCTCAACCTCCGCGCCTGCCGCCCGGAAGGCCCGCAGCAGGATCACGCTCTTATAGGCCGCAATCCCGCCTGAGACTACGAGCAGGACCCGGCGCCCGTCGAACGGTCGCATCGGAAGCCCCGGGTTACTCGCCGTCGGGGCGCTGCCGACGGATCAGTCGGAATTCCAGATCTCCCGAGGCGAGTGCCGCGAGAGCCATCGTGGTGAGCTTGTTCGCCCCATAGGGAGAGCGTTCCAGCGGCAGGGTGTTCAATTCGCGCGCGTACTTGGCGGCTACGAGCACGCCCATGTACTTGTCGGGCGAGTTGGCTGCCAGATCCTCCGGACTATAAACCTTCGGCACAGTTCCGTCTCCTGTTTTCAGATGTTCGAACCCGCGAGACTCGATTCGAGAGCCTCGCCGAGTTCCGCCGTATGCTCCCGCAGTAAATCCAGGTGCCTCTGCGTCCGATGGACTTCGGCATCAAGGATCGCCTGCACGGCGCCCACGGTCACGTCCAGGTCGTCATTGACGACCACGTAGTCGAACTCCTGTACCGCCTCGAGCTCAGACAGTGCCGTCCTGAGTCGCCGGCGGACCGCTTCCTCGTCCTCGCTTCCCCGTCGCCGCAGACGCTCGACGAGCACGTCGCCCGTCGGCGGGAGCAGAAAGACGAGTACTGCACCGGGCTCTCGCTCCCGAACCTGCCGCGCCCCCTGCACATCAATGTCGAGCAACAGGTGGCTGCCACCCTCCGAAGCATTCGAAAGGGTCTCGCGGGGCGTCCCGTACCTCTCACCATGCACTTCGGCCCACTCGAGCAGACCGTCCGCCTCGACCAGGGCGTCGAAGCTTTCCCGGGATAGAAACCGGTAGTCGGCTCCGTCCCGCTCGCCCGGCCGCGGGGCGCGGGTCGTCGCGGATACCGAGAACCGCACGTCGGGACGGGAGCCCACGATCCGGCGGCATACCGTCGTCTTGCCGCCGCCGGACGGTCCGGCCAGCACGAGGAGGAGTCTCGAGTCTGCCGGCGTCACTCTGTCACTCGACGTTCTCGATCTGCTCGCGCATTGTCTCGAGCTCGTTCTTTGCCTCTACCACGTGGTGAGCGATCCGCGCATCGTTACCCTTGGAACCGATCGTATTGACCTCCCGCAACAGCTCCTGGCTGAGAAAACCCAGTCGCTTCCCCACCGGCTCATCATCAGGACGATCGAGAAGATCTTCGAACGCTTCGACGTGCGCTCGCGCCCTGACAATTTCTTCGCGAATATCCCACCGATCGGCAAGAACTGCGATTTCGCGTGCCAGGCGGTCATCGTCCACGTCGACGCCGCCCGCCAGTTCCGCGACCGAACGTCGCAGTCTCTCCCGCTCCGCCTCGAGGCGCAGCGGGGCGAGTTCTTCGACCGCGCTCAATCGGACGGCCAGTGCATCGAGGCGTTCGTGAAGCTCGGTGGCCAGTCGCTCGCCTTCCCGGCTGCGCATTCCGATCAACTCGTCCACGGCCGCGTGCGCCGCCCCGGTGACGATCTCCGCGTCGATCGAGCCCAGCGGATCCAGCGACCGCTCCACCAGAACACCTTCCAGTCGGCTGACCAGGTCAAGGTCCGGGCTGCCTTCCAGTCCATGAGTTCCCTGCAGCCGACGAAACGCGTCGAGGTACGAGGAGAGCTTCGCCTCGTCGATCTCGATCGCACCGGTCGCGTCCTTTGACGGAGTGAGACGGAGAGTCACGTCCACATGTCCACGACTGAGTCGATCCCCGACGACTGCCCGCAGCGACTCCTCGAATGCTTCGGCCCCGAACGGCAGTCGGAAGTTGAGCTTCAGATGCCGTGAATTCACGGACCGAAGCTCGAGGCTTCCTGTCACGTCGCCGGCGCTGACCGCCGCAGATCCGAATCCCGTCATGCTTCGTATCATATCAGACCGGATAACATAGGAGCCAGGACCACACCGCGTCAACGCGCGAATAGCGCAAAACGACTGGAGGTAATCAATTGTATATGGTTACTTAATAATGTGTTATCTCTTGCCGCGTATGATCCATCGATATCAATTCAGGAAGGTCCACTTCACTCCAAAAACGGAACGCGTATTTGGAAACTGCAGTTCGGGAAGGTCGTAAGCGCTGATTCCGTTGATGTTGTCGTACCGGTAGTACACGATCACGCTGAGAATCCTGATCGCCATGTTCCAGTCGAGGTACATATAGTCGGGAATCGTCACCAGGACTGAGCTTTCGTCGGTCGCCGCGTCAATCGACGGCGCCCCCATCGTACCCCGGTACTTCAGGCCGAGCCCGAGGTTCACTCCGAGGTTGCCGTCGAAGAACTCGTCCTCGAAGCCGAGTACACCGCGGATCAGGTACTTCGGTGTGTACATCGCATCCAGCGGTGCTTCGACAGACTGGTAGCGCCAGAAGCCACCCAGCCGAATCGGCGAAACATCCTTCAGCACCAGGCTCAACGGAATCAACGGGACGTCACCGCCCACTTCGAACGAGGTGATCCTCACCGGGTTCTCGGTGGCGGTCTGATACCGGTCGAATACGGAGCGAAACGGTAACTGCCGGTCGAGGCTCTGGTGCTCCACGAGGCCGTACAGAGAGAGCGTCGGCCGCTCGAAGTCGAGCCGGCCCGTGACCTGGTCGAACCCGAGCGAGTCCACTCGCTCCACGGTCGGATACGAAACCCCTCGCGTGCCCGTCGCCCCGAGTGCGCGGAGTGTAAGGTCGAGAGGCAGATCGATCGCCACCCCGCCTCGAACCTCGAGCGCGTCGAGTCGGTTCCATGCCGCGAATCGTAAACCAACGTCGGCACTCAGCGGGCCGATCACCCTGCCACCGACATCAGCGTCGACCTGCAGTTCCGGGTAATAATCGCTCATCCATGCCGCGAGCGCGGCTCGAGACCAGACCCGACCCCAGTCTCCATGTACCGTCACCCCCCCGCTCACGACCGAGCGGTCGTCCGGCTCCCCCTCCACGACCACATCGCCTTCCTCCTGCTTCCACCCGGTCTGGCCACCAAATGCGTCCAGGCGAAGTGACGACCCCAACTCGACCTGTCCGCGAAGAAAAAGCTCTGTTCGCCGCAGGGAAACCGGAAAGTAGACGTCTCGCTCGAGCGATTCCGACTGATACGTGAACGCGAGCCCGGACTGGCCGTCTCCCGGTACCCATTCGACCAGCCCGAAGAAGTCGAAATCGTTCGAGGAATGATCGCTGGTCACATCGACGAGGTCGGCGCTCGCCGCGACGCGGAATGAACGGCCCAGTCCGTTGTCGAATACGAGCCGCAGCCGGCTCAGTCCCGGATCTCCGGTCCCCCCCTCTATCCTCGAATACGCGTCCCTCTTTTCGCGCGCCAGAGTCGTGATCTCGACGACCCAGCCCGCATTTGCCCGGACCAGGCGCACCCGCTGCAGATAGGCGAGCGGAAAGCGCGTCAGGTCGGGCTGGCCACCATCCATCGTCGTGACCTCACGGCCGTTGACCCGCACCGTGAGAAACGCCGGCCCCAGTCCGCCTGCCATCACCTGGTGCGGACCCCCGAACCAGGTCGCCCGCAATGGCATGAAGCCCGGATATTCCTCGAGCAACTCGAGCAGGGTCAGGGCGTTGCTCTGGAGAATCCGGTCGCGACCCAGATCCATGATCACCGAGGAGCTCGCCTCGGGCGGCAGATCCAGCGGCGCGGCCAGGAGGGCGTAGCTCTCATCCACCGTGGAGTCCTGCAGGGTACCGACCAGTGGCTGCTCCAGGGGTCCGACAAGGCTGTCGGCCCGCGCTGCGGCCAGGGAATCTGCTACGAGGGAATCGGCAACAAGAGAATCAGGGGGTGCCGGAGGGTCGGTCTCCTGCGCCTGCGCCGGCCGCCCCGGAATCACCGGAACGGCCAGCACGGCAAGGACTGCGACGATCCTTCGAAATTCGCGTCCGGGGCTCCGATGAGCCTGGCACCCGAAAGCGCCGCCCGTACCTCGACGCGTATGACGCATGAACGGGCTCAGGCTCCGTCCGCAGGCTCCCGGACCGGTCCGCTCACCGTGACTGCATGTTCTCGATGATGCGATCCCCGAACTCCGAAGTCTTCACGAGCGTGGCTCCGCGCATCTGGCGCTCGAGATCGTAAGTGACATACTTCTCTGCCACCGAACGCTCGATACCACGAATGACGGCGTCCGCCGCTTCCTGCCAGCCCATGTACTCGAACATCATGACGCCCGACAGGATGAGCGACGTCGGATTGACCTTGTTCATTCCCGCATACTTCGGCGCCGTTCCGTGGGTCGCCTCGAACAACGCCACCTCGTCTCCGAAATTTGCGCCCGGGGCCATACCGAGGCCTCCTACCTGGGCAGCACACGCATCGGACAGGTAATCGCCGTTGAGGTTGGGAGTCGCGACGAAGTCGTATTCGGCCGGACGCAACAGGATCTGCTGGAACATGGCGTCCGCGATCCGGTCCTTGATCACGATCTTGTCCTCGGGCTGCCGTCCGTCGTAAGCACTCCAGAGCTCCGTCTCGGTGATCGTGACGTCGCCGTACTCATCCCTCGCCACCTCGTAGCCCCATTCACGGAATGCGCCCTCCGTGTACTTCATGATGTTGCCCTTGTGGACGAGCGTCACAGAACGGGCACCTGCCTTCACTGCATCGCGAATACACATCGAGACGAGCCGCTTGGTTCCGAATTCCGAGATCGGTTTTACGCCAATCCCGCTGTTTGCCCGGACCTCGCAGCCCATTTCATCGTTCAGGAATCCTCGGACCTTCTCGGCTTCGTCGGAGCCTGCTTCCCACTCGATGCCGGCGTAGACATCTTCGGTATTCTCCCGGTACAAGACGACATCCAGCTTTTCGGGCTCCTTGACCGGCGACGGAACTCCCTTGATCCAGCGGCACGGCCGGACACAGGCATACAGGTCCAGCCGCTGGCGAAGCGTCACGTTGAGCGACCGAATGCCGCCGCCGACCGGAGTCGTGAGTGGACCCTTGATCGCGATTCCGAACTCCCGGATCGCGTCCAGCGTCTCCTCCGGCAGCCATTCTCCGGCCATCTCCTGGCCCTTCTCTCCGGCGTATACTTCCATCCAGTGGATCTTCCGGTCGCCCCCGTAGGCCTCCGCCACGGCGGCATCGAAGACTCGTACGGCAGCCGCCCAGATATCCGGCCCCATTCCGTCACCTTCGATGAACGGAATGATGGGGTTATCGGGGACCTGCGGACCTGCGTCTGTTACGTGCGTCGGTGCTCCATCAGGCGGAATCACCGCGAATTTGTACTCGGAAGGCATGTTCGCCTCCGCTCCTTGCTTTGGGTTCTGGTTTCCTAGCGACGATCTTCGAGCCGTACATAGTGTCTGTCCACCGCTCCAACGAACTCGGCCCTCGGCCGAATCAGGCGATTGTCCTCGTGCTGCTCCATCACATGGCCGGCCCACCCCCCCACTCTACCGATCGCGAACAGCGGCGTATAGAGGTCGAGAGGAAGACCCAGGCTGTCGTACACGGTCGCGCAGTAGAAATCGACGTTGCAGGGGATTCCCTTGCGGTCGAGCATCGTCTCCTCGACCCGGCGAGCCATGTCATGAACGCGACTGTCGCCCCGGTCTTCGGCCAGATCCTCGGACATGCGCCTGAGATGTGTGGCGCGCGGATCCTCGGTGCGATACACCCGGTGACCGAAGCCCATCACCTTCCGTCCATCGGCCAGCGCCTGGTCGATCCACGCCTCGGCTGCCGCCTCGTCTTCTATCTCGAGCAGCATCTCCATCGCCCTCTGGTTGGCGCCGCCGTGTAACGGGCCCTTCAGAGCGCCTATCCCCGCCGTGACCGCCGAGTGCATGTCCGACAGTGTCGAAGCCACGATTCGACAGGCAAAGGTGGAAGCGTTGAGGCCATGTTCCAGGTACAGGACCAGCGAGGTGTCGAGCGCACGCTCAGCAGTCGCGCCCGGACGCTCGCCCGTCAGCATGTAGAGAAAGTTCGCCGCGTGGGACAGTTCGGAATCCGGGCCGATCGGCGTGCGTCCCTGCCGAATCCGGTACTGCGCGGCGACGGCCGTCGGCAACTGTGCTACCAGGCGTGTGGCCTTGCCGAGATTCGCGGCTCGTTCGTTCGATTCCGAGTCGGGATCGACGCATCCCATGGCAGAGACCGCGGTCCTGAGCGCCGCCATCGGGACGGTGTCCGACGGCAACTCGTGCAGGATAGCGTGCACGGTCTCGGGAAGCTCCCGCTTCCCGGCCAGCAGACCCTCGAATGCGATCAGCTCCACTCTGGTCGGAAGTTCACCATACCAGAGGAGATACAGGACTTCTGTGAAACTGCTGCTCGCGGCCAGCGAATGAATGTCGTATCCCCGGTACCACAGCCGACCGGTCTCGCCATCGATGCGACTGAGGGCGGTTCGAGCGGCAACGACTCCGGCCAGGCCGCCCGGCGAGTTCGGTTCCGACGTCATGTGTGTCTCCAACTGTTGGTTTTTAAACTCTCCGGCGTGCTGCAGAAAGGGGGCGTGACAACCGGAGGGCCCCGGCGTCACGCCCCCTGCTCGAAGCGATCTCGAACGAGTGCGACCTACCGGATGGCCGGATCCGCTTCGGCAAGCTCGAACTGGCTGAGCAGGTCGTCGGGCGAAAACGACTCGAACGAGCCTGCAGGCAAGCGGATGCGGCGCTGCGGCTCAGATGGATCGGAGAAGCACACGAAGATTACGGCTTCCCGGTTTTCAACCTTCTTTTTGTTTTCGGGATCGGGCCAGAAAACATCTCTCGATGCAAGCCATGCCTTCCAACGCCGCCCCGTATCGTCCTGGAAATTCTTTGTCATTCACACCTCGAAGCCAGAGAACGTCTAATGCAGTCTCCCACCAAAGGCAGACCTGTAATATAGACCCGCTGCGCAATCATGTCCACCGAACTTCCTGACCCGCCAGCACCTCCTTACACTTAGCAGGCAATTCGGTTCACGACCGCCGCAGATCCTGTTCCTATACCGTCCGGAGGTTCGGCCATGCCACTGTCTCGCTCCAGGATTCGCCTCCTTCTGTGCGCTGCGATCCTCACCCCGTTGGGTGCAATCCGTGCCCAGGAATCCCCTGACGCTTCCCCATCGCGATCCGTCAGGCCGGTGCACACCTACTCGATCGTCGCTCGCGATCCCGGTACCGGCGAGCTGGGAGTCGCCGTTCAGTCTCACTGGTTCTCAGTCGGTTCTTCGGTGCCCTGGGCGGAGAGCGGGGTAGGTGCTATCGCGACGCAATCGTTCATCGACCCGTCCTACGGGGCCCTCGGTCTCGATCTGATGAGGACGGGCAAGAGCGCTGAGCAGGTCCTGTCGGGTCTCGTTCAGGCAGACGCGACACCGCAGGTCCGCCAGGTCGGAATGGTTGACGCGACGGGCGGAACGGCCGTGTTCACCGGTGACCTGGCAATTCAGTACGCCTGTGATCGGCAGGGAGACGGGTTCACCGTGCAGGCGAATCTGATGCATCACTCGACCGTGTGCGATGCGATGTTCTCGGCGTTCACCGCGACTGATGGAGACCTGGCCGGGAGGCTCGTCGCGGCGCTGCTCGCCGCCGAGGGCGAAGGAGGGGACATCCGGGGGCGCCAGTCAGCGGCGCTGCTCGTGGTCGCGGCCCGACCATCCGGCCGTCCGTGGGAGGATCGGATCTTCGATCTGCGAGTCGAAGACAGCGCCGACCCGCTGGGCGAGCTTCAGCGCCTGCTCGAAGTCGCCCGGGCTTACCGTCACATGAATGCAGGCGATGGATACGTCACGGACGGCGACATTGACTCGGCTGTCGAGGAATACAGGAAGGCGGAAGCGCTGCTGCCAGGGGAGTCCGAGCCCCTGTTCTGGCATGCTGTCACGCTCGCGAGCGTCGGGCGGATCGACGAGTCGCTGCCACTGTTCGCGGCGTCCTTCGCGCTGCGCCCTGAATGGAGAGAACTGGTACCGCGGCTGCCGGCCGCCGAGCTACTGCCCGACGACCCGGACGTCGTTCGGAGGATCGTGGAAGCCGGAGGGGGCTGAGGATGCCTCAGTCCCTGTTTTCCTCCGGGTCCATACGGCAGCCGAACGCGAAGCCGGCACCGAACCCGCAGATCAGCAGACCGAGCAGCAACGTGATGAATATGTACATCTGGACCTCGCACATGAAGCGGGAATCGCCTTGTCGGCCATCGACTGCGGCGCACAGAATGGTTGCGTCGGCCCCGCGTGTCCAGTCTCAGCCGAGATCCCGTTGCGCGTCAGGGGGATGAGCGTTCAGGTTCGGGCGGCGGAAGATGCGTCGTAGTTGGGATCGTGGATGAACCGTGCACAGACGGCTGGAACGCTATCAGGAGCAGAACATGTCGCGGACAGGTGAGTTCATACGGGAAGTCGATCGCTGGAGCGCCCATAACTACGGGCCGCTGCCGGTCGTGCTGGAACGAGGTGAGGGAGTCTGGGTGTGGGACGTCGAGGGAAGAAAATACCTCGACATGCTCGCGGCGTACTCGGCCGTCAACCAGGGTCATCGCCACCCGCGGATCATCGAGGCTCTGGAGGAGCAGGCGGGTCGTCTCACCCTGACGTCCAGGGCATTTCACAACGATCGAATGGGACCGTTCCTGCGGCAGTTGTGTGAAGCGACCGGTTTCGACCGGGCGCTGCCCATGAACACCGGGGCGGAGGCAGTCGAGACCGCCCTCAAGGCGGCCCGGAAGTGGGGCTACGAAATCAAAGGCGTTCCTGAGGACCGGGCCGAGATCATCGTATGCGCCAACAACTTTCACGGCCGTACCACGACGATCGTCGGATTCTCATCGGAACCTCAGTATCGCGCGGGCTTCGGGCCCTTCGCCCCCGGATTCGTGACCATCCCATACGGTGACTCCGATGCCCTGGAGCGTGCGATTACGGACCACACCGTAGGATTTCTGGTCGAACCGATTCAGGGCGAAGGCGGAATCGTAGTACCGCCGGATGGATACATGACC
>Ga0316192_10003873_pt1 | contig 10881 bp, 9 predicted proteins | sample MerIslwburrow_MG_FD_204931 | JGI IMG/M metagenome (GOLD analysis project Ga0316192, IMG submission 204931) | Coastal sediment microbial communities from Maine, United States - Merrow Island worm burrow | ecosystem: Environmental > Aquatic > Marine > Coastal > Sediment | place: USA: Maine...
GCACCGGAAAGACACAGATTAAGCCTGGGAACCAGGCCTCATAGGCCCAGGCAAGAGCTTTACCCGCTGCCCCCGATTTAGGATAGAATCGCCGCCCATGATCGCTTTCTGCCTCGCCGTATTACTGCTGCTGGTAACCCCCGGACCCGGTGTGTTATCCACCGCCGGAGTCGGTGCTGCGTTTGGCTTCCGCGCCGGTCTGCGCTACGTAACTGGACTGTGGATCGGCACCAACCTGGTCGCGCTTATCGTGGTTTCCGGGCTGGCTGCCATCATTCTCGCCAACGACTGGGCGCGCTATGTATTGCTGATACTCTCGACCGTTTACCTGTTCTACCTCGCCATACGCATCGCCTGCGCCGGGCGACGCATCGCCTTCATTTCGGCATCCACCAAACCCGGACTGCGCGCGGGCCTGCTGTTGCAGTTGATCAACCCCAAGGCCTACGCGGTGAACCTGACCTGGTTCAGCGGCTTCGTTTTACTGCCACAATCACTGTGGCTGGAGACCCTGCTCAAGTTCCTGATCATCAACCTGATCTGGATACCGATCCACCTGCTGTGGCTGATGGCCGGCAACAGTGTCAACCAACTCGACCTGAGTCCACGGACCCATTTCATCATCAATGCGGGGATGGCAACGGCCATGTTGGTGGTGGTGGCGCTGGCGATATTTTCATTGCTCTAGCCAGGATTACAGCACTAATGGCTGGAATTCAGGCAAAAGCTATGTAGCAGATATCAATCTGCTACAAATGCAGTGAAATTGCACAATGGCTACCAACCCGATACATTACTAAACCCGGTTCGAATCAGGCATAGTCCACACGACAGACCTGTAGCACTTATGCAAAGGACACTGACTATGAACACCACGATACCGAAATACCGGCTGGTCGAAGATCATATCAAACAGGCTATCAAGCAACGCCAGGTTATCCACAAACTGCCCGGGGAGCGCGCACTGGCACGCGAACTGGGTTTTTCGTACATGACGATACGCAAGGCGATCGATAACCTGGTCAGCGAAGGCCTACTCTACAGGCTACCCACCAGAGGCACTTATGTTGCCGATCTAAAGACGCAGAAACCACGCACACGGACCGTCGGTTATTTTCTAGACCATAGGATTGCTGGCGGCCTTTCCAGTCCCTACTACTCGATGATTTTTAACGCGCTGGAGAAACAGACGGCGCGCAAAGGTTATGCACTCGTCTATTTCACCGAAACCAGCGGATCCACCCTGCGCTCGGTGCTGGGAAAACTCGATGGTGTTATCGCCAGCAGCTTCTTGCGCGTGGAAAACCTGATTCAGGAAATCAAGGCGATAGTGCCGGTGGTGGTGATTGACAACAGTGTCGCCGATAAAACCATCCCTTCGGTGATCATCGATAACTTCAGCGCTCAGGTCGAATCGGTTGATTACCTGTGCGGACTGGGTCATCGACGTCTCGGTTTCATGATCGGACAGGAAGATTCAGACGTCGGTAAAAACCGCTATGAAGGTTACAAGAGCGGCCTCATCAAACATGGCGTTGAGATAGATCCGGCGCTGGTGTTTCGCGGAGATTACACGTTCGACTCAGGTATCAGCGGAGCAGATTACCTCCTGTCGCTCAGTGACAAACCAACAGCGATAATTTGCGCCAATGATTCAATGGCACTGGGGGCCATCAACAAGCTGCAGCAGAAAGGCATCAAAGTACCTCGTGGCATGAGCGTTGTCGGTTTCGACGATATCGATATTGCGCGCCAGATTACGCCGCCGCTGACCACCGTTTCTGTACCCGTCAATGATATCGCCGCACGTGCCTTCGCCATGCTGGAAAATCTGATCGAAGGTCGAACCCTGGAAAATCGGCACGTGGCTCTGGACGCTCATCTGATAGCCCGCGACACGAGTCGCGAACCAGCTAGCGACGAAGTCGCGGCCTGATCCGGCTTTAATCGCCCAAAGAGAACAATCGTTCTAGTCTAAACATCCTGGGCTGACCATTCGACAGCGGATCGATGTGGCCGGAGGTGGTCATCAAGCTCATGCATCAACAGCTTTGGCTCAAGCTACACGGTGAAAATCACCCAATGCTTTCCGGTTCGGTCGGATCGGGCGAGACCTTCCAGGGTTTATCAAAAGCCTCGAAAACAAAACTCAGCACGTAATTCTTGTTGCACCCATCCATGATCTGGCTGTAAAAAAAAGGATTGCCAGGTTAGCACTTAACCTGATCGTGACTGACAACTCCGACATTTGCATAGGCATCATTCAGCGCAACTACCGCGCCGATAAGGGCGGGATAATCGGTGTTGATGACATAGGTCGGAATACTGCGCAGGTAAGAGGTTAACCTGCCGTGTTTTTCGAAACGTTCGCGAAATCCGGAGCGCGCAAAAAAATCGAGAAGGCGCAGGATAATGCCACCACCGATGTAAACACCACCGCGCGCGCCAAGCGTCAGCGCAAGGTTACCCGCGACCGTACCGAGAATATTACAGAAAATGGAAAGCGTTTCGATCGCCATCGGGCACTCGAACTCGAGTGCGCGTTGCGATACTTCACCCGGGCTCAGCTTGACACCCTCACCCTGGTCGAGCCGGGTTATCACTTCGTAAATCAAAGTCAGGCCACGGCCTGATACCAGCGACTCAGCTGAAACATGCTCGAGTCTTTCGCGCATTATTCCTATGATTTCCTGCTCGCGCGCGTTGAGCGGGCCATAAGAGATATGACCGCCCTCACCTTCCAGTGGCACCCAGTGGTTGCCCGCGGGCACAACCGCGGAAACGCCGAGGCCGGTGCCGGGACCGAGCACGGCGATCGGATGACCTGCCAGGCCCTGCCCTTCACCCACCTGCAGGCGCTGATCGTCGCGCAATTCAGGTAGCGCCAGCGCCAGCGCCGTATAATCGTTAAGCACTTTGAGATGACACAATCCAAGCGCTGCGCGCGTCTCGCTCACGCTGAAACTCCAGCTGTGATTCATCATATTGAGCGCATCACCGGTCACCGGCGAGGCGATCGATATCGCCGCCTGGTAGGCCTTGCCGAGCGCCACCAGGTCGAGATAGGCCAGCGTCGCATCGACGATGGTCGCGTAATCGGCACAGCGCAAATTGCGCGGCTCAATGGTTGTTGAAGTGCCATCGGCAACCATGGCGAAACGCGCATTGGTGCCACCAATGTCCGCTACCAGACTGTACTGTGGTGCCGGCATTACAGAATACCTCTACGCATCGGGCTACTGATCGTCATCATCTGTTCATCAAAAACTATTTTTTTGCGAACGCAAGTGCGCCTGGCGCAGGCGTCCGTCCGCCATCTTGAAATCCGGACCACGACTCAGCGCCACGCCAACGGCGAGTACATCGATAATGGCGAGGTGCCCCATACGTGATTTTATCGGCGCGTAAAAGTCTTCATCCTGTAACGAATTCATCGGCAGGCACAGGCTCGCCAGCTGCGCCAGAGGCGAAGCAGCAGCGGTGATCGCGATCACCTGGGCGCCTGCCGCGAGACCAAGCTCGGTGCTGGTGATGATGTCCCGGGTTTCACCGCTTTGAGAAATTGCGACGATCACACAACCCGGTGCCAGCAAGGACGCGGAAACCGAATGCACGGTGGGATCCGAGTAGGCGACCACCGGTACGCCGAGGCGAAAGAACTTGTGCTGGGCATCCTGGGCGACGATACCGGAACCGCCGAGACCATAGAATTCGATACGATCAGCACTGGCCAGGATGTCAATGGCGCTTTTTACCTGGTCCGGGGGCAGCGAATCCCTGACCTTGATCAGCGACGCAATACCGCTATCGATAACCTTGGCTATCAGGTCTGGCGCGGATTCATCGGCCGTCAGGCGCGTCTCGCTGAAATGAGCCCCCGTCGCCAGGTCCTGGGCCAGCTGCAACTTGAAATCCTGAAAGCCGGTACATTTGAGCATACGGCAGAAACGCATTACCGTGGGTTCACTCACCCCGGATTCGCTCGCCAGCAAACCGATCGATTTACGCAACGCCCGGTAGGGGCTGGCGAGCACCACGCGCGCCACCTTCTTTTCGGCACGAGTCATGTTCTGTTGAGCGCTTTCAATATCCTGCAGCATGATCGCTCTCAGCAATCCTCGATCCAGCCAACCGAGCCCGCTTCTATCAAGTCTCCCGCTCTGTCAGGCCCGCTGCTGCCGGCGACATAAGGTTCCGGTCCTGCGCTACTGCTATCCCAGGATTGCATGATCGGCTCGACCCACTTCCAGGCCGCATTCAATTCATCACGGCGCACAAACAGGGTTTGATTGCCGCGCACCACGTCCATCAACAGGCGCTCATAAGCGTCAAGATGGCGCTCATTGCTGCCGGTAAGATCCAGGTCAAGCTTGACCGGCTTGAGTATGTTCCTGTCGCCAGCCTGCTTGGCCATCAGATGCAATTCCACCCGCTCATGCGGCTGCAGCCTGATATAGAGTCGATTGACACTTTCGCAGGCATCCACCGCGGGATATATCGCATGCGGCAATGAATAAAAACTGATCACCACTTCGGTGACGTGTTCATGCATGCGCTTGCCGGTGCGCAGGTAAAACGGCACCCCCGACCAACGCCAGTTGTTTATTTTCGCCTTGAGCGCCACAAAGGTTTCCGTGTGGCTGGCATCGTCGATACCCGCTTCGTCGAGGTAACCCGGCACTGACTCGCCATCAACCTCACCGGCAGCGTACTGGCCTCGAACCGTATCGGTTTTGACGGTAGTGGCGGTATAGGGTTCCAGCGAGCGGATAACCTTGAGCTTTTCATCACGTACATTGTCGGCATCCATACTGATCGGCGGCTCCATGGCGACGATGCACAGCAATTGCATCAAATGATTCTGCACCATGTCGCGCAGGGCGCCAGTGGAATCATAGAATTCACCGCGACCTTCAACGCCAATCCGCTCCGCCAGGGTAATCTGCACATCGCGGATCTGACCGTGGCGCCATAGCGGCTCAAAAATCGAGTTGCCGAAGCGCAGGGCCAGCAGGTTCTGCACCGCTTCCTTGCCGAGGTAATGATCGATACGGTAGATTTGCTGCTCGCTAAACACCGACTCTACGCAGGCATTGATCTGGTCTGCGCTTTCGAGATCGTGACCCAGTGGTTTTTCCAGCACCACGCGCGAGTGGGCTTTGACGAGCTGACTACTCGCCAGGCGTTCACAGATACCCGCGAACAACTTCGGCGAAGTCGACAGATAGAAAACCCTGATGCGCTTCTCGGCGTCCTGCAAATGCGCGGCAAGACGCGCGAAGTCCTCATCGGAACCAGCATCCAGCTTGAGATAATCGATGCGCGCAATAAAATCACGCCAGTCGTCGGTCGAAAAATATTGCTCGGTAATGTACTTCTGGCTCTTGTCGGCGATGAAGGCGATATAGGCCTCGCTCGAAAGGTCTCTGCGGCCGAGCGCAACGATACGCGCCTGCTGCGGCAACTGCCCGGCACAATGGCGATGATAAAGGGCAGGCAACAGTTTACGTGCCGCCAGATCGCCTGTGGCGCCAAAGATAACCAGATCAAATGGATTAACCGTGACCAAGATTCCTCGCCCTCAAATAGTGAATTGATATAACTTGTAGAATATTATCTAGTAAATTTACATTTTTGTGAACCGTTATTTCGCAAAGACAGCCAAACTCTTTCAAAATTTACCTGCATAGTGTTGATTTATATAATTTTTAACTACAACACAGGCGGGGGCGGGCCGGATCAAACCGAGTAATGCCTAACAATTAGTTTGCGCATATTTTGTAGTTTTGCTACATTTGTCGTTTACCGTCACTCTTAGAGATCTCTACGCCTTGCCTCAACTCAACGCAACCGTCGATGCCGTTACGCGCACCATCCGCCAACGCAGCGCAGCCACCCGCGCGGCTTATCTGCAGCGCATGGAGACATCGATCGCAAAGGGCCCGGTGCGCAAATCGCTGTCCTGCACCAACCAGGCCCACGCTTTCGCCGCTTTTCCCCAGCTCGACAAGAATATCCTGGTGGAAATGCGTCAACCCAGTATCGCGATCATTTCGGCATATAACGACATGCTGTCCGCACATCAGCCCTTGCAGCAATATCCCGAGATCATCAAACAGGCGGCGCGCGAAGTAAATGCCGTTGCCCAGTTCGCGGGCGGCGTGCCGGCGATGTGCGACGGCGTCACCCAGGGACAGCCCGGCATGGAAATCTCGCTGTTCAGCCGCGACACCATCGCACTGTCCGCGGCCGTGGCGTTATCACACAACAGTTTCGACTCGGCCCTGTACCTCGGGGTATGCGACAAAATTGTACCCGGCCTGTTGATGGCGGCGCTTTGCTTCGGCCACCTGCCGGCCATCTTCGTGCCCGCCGGGCCGATGACTTCCGGCTTGCCGAACGACGAGAAAGCGCAAATCCGCCAGCTGTTCGCCGCAGGCAAGATTGGTCGCGACGAACTGCTCGCCGCCGAGCTGCGCTCGTATCATGGCCCCGGCACCTGCACCTTTTACGGCACCGCAAACAGCAATCAAATGCTGATGGAAGTCATGGGACTGCACCTGCCGGGCGCTGCTTTTGTGAATCCGGGTACCGACCTGCGCGAGCAGTTGACACGCGCCGCGGCCAAACGCGCCGCCGCCATCACTCATCTGGGCAAAGAGTTTACTCCTGTCGGTCGAGTGGTCGATGAAAAGACCATTGTCAACGCCATCGTCGGTCTACTGGCCACGGGCGGTTCCACCAACCACAGCCTGCACCTGGTGGCCATCGCCCGCTGCGCGGGCATCTTGATCGACTGGAATGATTTCAACGAACTGTCGAACATCGTGCCCCTGCTGTCACGTGTTTATCCGAACGGCGAGGCCGACGTTAACCAGTTTCATGCTGCTGGTGGCATGGGTTTCATGATTCGCGAATTGATTGATGCCGGTTACCTGCACAATGATGTAGAAACCGTTGTCGGTCACGGGCTGGATCGTTATGCCGAAGAACCCTGGATAGACGAGGGCAAGCTCAGCTGGCGTCCAGCGGCAAACGTGAGCGGTGATGCGAATATTCTGCGCGGTAGCGCCAGCCCGTTTTCCGCAAGCGGCGGACTGCAACTGCTCGAAGGCAACCTGGGGCGTGCGATGATCAAGATCTCGGCGGTCAAACCCGAGCATCAGGTGGTGCGCGCCCCGGCTATCGTTTTCGAAAACCAGGAGCAGGTCATGCAGGCTTTCGAAGCTGGGGAACTTGAGCGCGACTTCATTGCCGTGGTGCGCAACCAGGGGCCGCGGGCCAACGGCATGCCCGAATTGCACAAACTGACGCCGCCGCTCGGGGTGCTGCAGAGCAAAGGCTTCAACGTGGCACTGGTAACCGATGGTCGCATGTCAGGCGCCTCCGGTAAAATCCCCGCCGCGATTCATCTAACCCCGGAAAGCAAGGCCGGCGGCATGATAGCGCGCATTCAAAGCGGGGATGAAATCCTGCTGGATGCACGCAATGGTCAACTCAGCCTGAACATCAGCGATGCCGAGCTAGGGGCCCGCCTGCCCGCAGGTAATGACCCCGAAGCAGAAGCCTGGGGAATGGGTCGTGAGCTGTTCGATGGCTTTCGCGCTCGCGTCAGTGGCGCAGAACAGGGTGCGATGAGCATCTATACTGAAGAACCCATGCCTGCCGAGGCATCTCAACCGGTAAAAATTCATGCACATTGACGAAATTCTAGCTCAATCGCCGATCATTCCGGTCATCGTGGTCGATGATATCGAACAGGCGGTGCCACTGGCACGGGCGTTGGTCGAAGGCGGCCTGCCCGTGCTCGAAGTCACGCTGCGCAGCAGCGTTGCTATGCAGGCCATTCGCGACATCAGCAAATCGGTTACGGGCGCAATCGTCGGCGTTGGCACTGTTACCCGGCCCGAACAATTCCGCGAGGCGCTGGAGGCCGGCGCCCGCTTTGCGGTAAGCCCCGGATTAACCGACACTTTGCTGGCTGCGAGTCGCCAGGTCGACATCCCCTTTCTGCCCGGGGTATTTACACCGGGTGAAGCAATGCATGCCCATGAACAGGGGTTCAGCGCCCTCAAGTTATTCCCGGCGAAACAGGCGGGCGGCATCGGTATGCTGAAGGCCATGAGCGGGCCTTTACCCGATCTTCGCTTCTGCCCAACCGGGGGCATCGACGTACAGAACTTCATCGACTTCCTCAGCCTGCCCAATGTCATCTGTGCCGGCGGATCCTGGGTGTGCCCGGCAAGCGCAGTAAAAAATCATGACTGGGACCGCATCAGGCAACTGGCGCAGGACGTGCATCGCGCAATTGCACAGGCCGAGAATAGCTAAGCAGGCAACAGCAGACCGATCAGGGAAACAGGGACAATGACGATTCAGGCAAGGCAGTTTGACAACCGTGAAGCTATGTTCGACGCTCTTTACGCGGCACTCACCGAAGACATTGAGGCAGCATTAAAGCGCCAGGGTTCCGCCAGCCTGTTGCTCTCTGGAGGGTCCACTCCGGCCCCGCTTTATCGACGCCTCTCGCAAGCCGAAGTTGACTGGAAAAAAGTCCATGTCGCGCTCGTCGACGAACGCTGGGTAGACGCTGATAATGACGCCAGCAATGCACGCCTGCTAGCTGAATCGTTACTCATAAACCAGGCCGCGGTGGCACAATTTACCGGCATGAAGAACAGCGCCGCGTCACCTTTTGAAGGCGCCGAGGCATGCAATCTCGACTACGCCAAACTGCCATTACCACACAGTATCTGCCTGCTCGGCATGGGGCCCGACGGTCATACCGCGTCCCTGTTTCCACAGGCGCAGGGGCTCAGCGAGGCGTTCGCGGCAGAACAGCATTGCGCCCCGATTCGCGCCCGTCAGTCCGCGGTTACCGGCACCCTGGTAGAGCGCATGACCATGACGCCCTGGAGCATCCTGCAAAGCGAACGATTGATATTGCTCATTGCCGGCACCGACAAATGGGAAGTCCTGCAACAGGCCGCTGCCTGTGACGATGCGACACTGATGCCGATCAGCCTCTTCATCAACGCCGCGACCCCGCTTGAAGTTTACTGGGCACCGTAACTTTTGCAGCGCACAGCTTCGGGCTATGCTAGCGCTCGCTCAGGACTGCGGTCAGAGCGCTAAAACCCCAGGCTTCTCTGCCTTCGCCAGCAGATTTTCACCGTAAAAACCACCCTTCCACTGCTCGTCGATGGCCTGTTCACAGGCAACCTCGAGGCGAATCGAATTAGTGCCGTAAAGCATATGCCCATTGGCATTGCCACCCCTGCCGGGCAGAGCAGGATAGCCCAGCATCATGCAACAACAGCATGCGCCTCAGCCAGGTAATTAAAGATCAAACAACTTGCCTGGGTTGAGGATATTGGCGGGATCCATCATGCGCTTGGTACGGCGCATCAGGTCAATCTCATTGGCACTGCGGGTATAGCCGAGGTAAGCCTTTTTTTCGAGGCCGATACCGTGCTCGGCCGAGACCGAACCCTTTAAAGCCTTCAAAGGAGAGTAAACAATTTCATCGACAGCATCGCGCACGCGTTGTGCTCCGGGATAGATTGAAAAATGCAGATTTCCATCTCCGATGTGACCATAGGCGTACAGTGCCGCATCAGCAAACCGCTGCAGCAACGCGGCTCGCACTTCGTCAACATAGGTTTCCATGGCCTCCAGCGGCAGGCTGACATCGTAACCGTAGATCTTGTCGTAGCAAGCCTGCTCGGGTGCAAAATTCTCGCGGATCTGCCAGAAGCTGGCGCGTTCGGCTTCCGAGCTCGCCAGCACTCCATCGCTGATTTCACCCTCTTCCAGTGCAGCCATCAGCAGGGCTTCGAGTTTATCGCGTCCGTGCTCGTGGTCGGAGATAAACACATCGAGTAGCACGTAGTAAGGTTCGTCGGTATCAAGCGGTGCATCCACACTCGAGTGAAGGCCGGTGTTGAGTTGATAGTGATCGCGCCACAGCACCTCGTAGGCCGCCAGGGCTCCGGGCAGCGCGGCGTCGAAGTAACGCAACAGCTTCATCACCCGCTTCCAGCAAGGCACCGCCAGCAACGCGGTCTCGATCGCAAGCGGCGCCTCGTGCAGGCGCAGCACCGCACGCGTCACAATTCCAAGCGTCCCTTCCGAGCCAAGGAACATCTGCCGCAGGTCGTAGCCGGTGTTGTTCTTCAACACGTTGAACATCGATGAAACGATGCTGCCATCGGCGAGCACAACTTCAAGGCCGAGCACCTGCTCGCGCATCATGCCAAAACGCAGCACGCGCACGCCACCGGCATTGGTCGCAATATTGCCACCGATGGTGCAGGAGGCGCGGGCACCGAGATCGAGCGCAAACATGAGCCCGGCATCGTCAGCAGCCTCCTGCACGGTTTGCAGTATCACGCCGGCCTGCACGGTCATGTAACGTGAATCCGCATCCATTGATTCAATACGGTTCATACGCTCGGTCGACAGCACGATATCGGAATGGGTAGATTCATGACCGCCGGCCAGACCCGTCATGCCACCCGCCGGGACTACCACCTGGCCCGCCGCATGACAAAGCTTCATCACTTCCGCGACCTCTGCGGTCGAGCCCGGGCGCACCAGCGCCAATGCCTCAAGTTCAGCACCTGACCAGATACCGGCACTGCGGCCCGCGAGCTGGCTACCACTTAGCAGCCCGCCCTTGCCGACCACCGCTTCGATTTGTTTGAGTAGTGGGTTAATGTCAGTTGCCATCGATTAATTCAGGAACAAAAGAACGAGGTGAGTCTCGCATAAATACTGAGCTATCACCATCCACCGACAGCGGCCGCAAAGATCCACTCGCGATCCAGAACTCACTGCCCATCAGCAACCTGAAGCCACCTGATCAGGTGGCCAAAAGTT
>Ga0316192_10003877_pt1 | contig 10878 bp, 14 predicted proteins | sample MerIslwburrow_MG_FD_204931 | JGI IMG/M metagenome (GOLD analysis project Ga0316192, IMG submission 204931) | Coastal sediment microbial communities from Maine, United States - Merrow Island worm burrow | ecosystem: Environmental > Aquatic > Marine > Coastal > Sediment | place: USA: Maine...
GTTGGGTATCCTAGTAGACTATTCCTAAGGAGCGAGAACCGTGGCCCTTAATCCAAGTACCAACCCAACGATGTCCAGCCGAGTAACCGCGGCGGACGCAAACTACCCTTACGCTAGCGCTAAAGACGAGACGTCCCCAGGAGCCGGAGACGGTACTCCGTATTTTAAAGCCCGCGCCGACGACCTTTTTGGACTCCAACAGGCGCTATTGAGGGCGGCGAGTATTACCCCCTCAGGAAATGCCGATACGGCTCTCGTGTCGGAATACCTGCGTGGATTCGTTGAGATAGCGAGCGGTCGAGCTTTTAACTACGATGATAGCGGGGCGGTCGACGCCTATGTTTTAGATGTTCAATCTAATCAGCAAGCCCCCCAAACCCTATTTGATGGTTTATTATTTCGATTTGACCCAGCTAACGCATGTACTGGCGGGGCCGTTACCCTCAATCAAGCGGGATTGGGAATTAAGAGTCTAAAAACTGAGGCAGGGGCTGACCCAGCTTTGGGGGACATCATTCCGGGAATCTGGGTCGAGGGGCACTACGACACGTCGCTTGGGTACCATGTGATAACTCGATCCGCTGCGGGTACCAGTATAGGTACAGGTAATATTTCCGGGTTAACCGCAATAAACGGGGGAGTTGATTCGGATCATGATATTGACATTTCCGTAGGTATAGCGAGGGCAGCAGACGATTCAACAAATATCGAGTTGTTAACGGCCATAACAAAACAAATTGATGCCACGTGGGTTGCGGGGGACGATGCAGGCGGCCTATTTTCGGGTACGGTAGCGAACACCACGTGGTACCACGTTTTTGTTATTAAAAAAGATTCTGACGGCACGGTAGACGCCGGATTCGATACCTCTACCGTTGCGGCTAACATCCCCACCGGTTATACCGCGTACCGTCGAATAGGTAGCGTTTTAACGGACGGATCTGCCAACATTCTGGGGTTTAGAGTTAATAGCGGAATGATCTGGTTTAAAGCGCCGACTCAGGATGTAAATACTTCGATCGGTACTACGCCCACAAGTTTCGTAATAAAAACGCCTTTGGGGTTGAGGGTACCCGCAATATTGGCCTTTGCCGGAGATCAAGGCGTATCGGGGAATTTGTATGCTTGGGTATATTCGCCAGATGATTCGGACCCTTCGACACCTTCTACGACTAATCATAATTACGGTACGGCAGGGGATACCGGGGTTACCACGAACCAAATGTTGGTACAGACTAACAGTTCCTCGCAGATTAGGGTTGTCTACTCTACGGCGGCCAGGCCTCTTTATATTACCACCCTTGGGTGGATTGATGACAGGAGCGTATAAAAATGTATGTTGATAGAGACAGCGACGGAAAGATCAGCGGCCGTTTTAGTGTACAACAGAGAGACGGACAGGAATACTTACCCGACGACTCAACCGAAGTAACGTTACCCGATGCGAAAAGTAAAAAGCGGGAAGAGATTCAAAACGCGTTCGGTTTGGCGGCAGCGGCAAGCCAGTTAGTGGAGGGGGTTACCTACCGAGGCGGCCTGGACGCGGCCATGCGAATGGATTTCGATATTAGAATAGCGGAGAAAGCAGGCAAGACAAAAGTCATCCTGATGGACACTGACGATGCCGAACACGATTTGTTACTTGCGGACGCAAACACCGTGTTAACGGCTCTCGGACAAAAAACAAAAGCTAACCACGTTAAAAAACGGGGACTCCTACGGGCTATCGAAAATGCGCCGAACGAGACCGCTTTAAATGCTATTAAATGGGGGTTAATGTAATGGCTACTCAACCTAAACCAGGCGCGGTCGGCGGTCGCGGAAAACAACGGAATAAACCGAAGCCTAAGGGAAAATGACTCTTTCGATATTAATTTACGCTCTAATCATAGCCGCGCTTTTTCAGCCGAATGCGCCGCGCTTTTTTGCTGCGGTAGTTTTTATTTCCCTCACACTTTCGCACGAACTGTTTTTAGCCCATTTAGACGGTTTCCAATACTACGGTAGTGCTGCCCTCTTTGATTTAGCTATAATCATTATAACCAGTGGGGTTGATCCCATACCGCGGATGGTCATAAGCCTACAAAAAATTTGTATCGTTTCGATACTTTGTAATTTAGGGGGCTGGTTGATTTGGGACGCGGGTGCCCCTCCGACGGTTTATAACGCAGCTTTCATAGGTATTTTTATGTGGGCTTTAATAACGTTTATAAAAAAGGATCGGGCCGATGTGGGAGGTTTTACAATGGATAGCTGGAGTGCTTGCTTTCGGGTCTATACTCGCGCATGGGTTGCTTATTGTAATAACCACAAGGGCGCGGCATGACCAGCAACGACTGGCTGGGCGAGATAAAAGTTGCGATAGCCGCAATAGCCGCGACGGCAGGCACCGGCGTAGCGAAGATTCTTGACTTAATCCCCGAGGATATCGGAAAACTGGCCGTTGTCGTAAGTATCGTCTTGTCTTCGATTATAATCTATGTGCAGTTACAGAACGTTAGAAAAACGAAGCTCGAAATTGAAATTATGGCGCGAAAAGAGAAAGAGCGTCAACAGGGTTTAGAACGGAGAAAAGATTATGGTTAGCTTAAAAACACACGGGGTTTACCCGGAAATTATGGTAATTCCGGTAAAAGATCGTTTTACATTTACCGCCCGCTTAATCGCTCAAGACGGGGCTGTTAAGTTTACACAGAATGGTGTCGCCGGTTCCCGGAAAGAGGGAATCGAAGCGGGCAAAGCCCTTATCAATGAGGAAGCGGTCAACCATCTACGAGAAGGGGAATAGTCATGGCTTTAGGTTTTAATGCTACTTTACGCAATAACCGTGCCGACGAAATAACGGCCCTTGCCGATGCTGGGGCCGGAGCCGCTAAGCTACGAATCTATGACGGCTCACGACCCGCAACCGGCGGAGCGGCTACGACACTCCTGGCAGAGCTTACCTTTACTGACCCCTTTGCGGCGGCGGCCGCTGCGGGAGTATTGACTGCAAACAGCATAACGGGGGACGCCTCCGCAGACGCTACGGGTACCGCTACGTGGTTCCGGGTTGTCGATAGTGATAGCGCGCATATCATGGACGGCGACGTCGGAACAAGCGGGTCGGATTTGAATCTCAACACCACCTCTATCGTAATCGGCAACCCCGTCGATGTGACGAGTTTCGTGATTACTGAGGGCAACCCTTAGGAGCTTGACATGGTAGCCGATACGAAGAAAGTACAAACGATGATCAATCGCACCGCGTGGGCCATGCAGCAGGTGCGGGAAGGGGTGGCAGAGATCGAAGCTGTAAAAAATCTTTTCCAAACCGCGAACCCGGACGTAACCGGGACTCCGCTTGAAGGTAACGTAACGGCTATTAATGCGGCCTTCACCGCGCTACAAACAGAATCCGACAAGGCGATATGGGGTGCGATGATCGACGCGGTAGTTCCGTCCCATAAAGGGGGTGCACTCTAATGGCTACCGGAACAATTCCTCTCCCCGTCGAGTCGGCAGTTCCAGACGCAACCAACCCGCCGGGTAAAAGCTATTTTAATTCTAAACCCCAGTGGCTGTTTGACGATACTACAGACGAAATCCTTCATTGGACTTTCAGGATGCCGGAAAATTATGCATCGGGTTTAACCCTGAAGTGTCAGTATAAAATGGCGTCGGCAACCACAAATGAGGTGATTGTCGCCTGTGAGGTAATGGCGGTTAGCGACGGCGACGCTCAGGATGTCGATGCGGATAGTTACGATACCGCTAACACTTCATCAGCTGCAACTGTCCCCGGAACTGCGGGCTATCTGGATGAAGTAAGCCTTACGTTGACTAACGCGGATTCGGTGGCCGCCGGGGACTTTACAGCAATCAAATTCAGAAGAGACGCGGATAATGTGGGGGACGACGCCACGGGTGACATGGAACTAATAGCTCTCTCCTTGGAATACACGACGACCTAATGGCTAGAGATTTTAATGGGTCTACTCAGTACCTGTACTGGGATGCTGCCCATATTGACGAAACCGCAAAATTGGCGGTTTCTGCATGGCTAAACACCGACGGGGGTACCGGGGATCGGGCGGTTCATTTTAGGGATGGAACTAACCAGGGTTTTAACATTAATGTAAACGGAGACTCCGGTACCTATATTCATTTTTTAGGGTCTACCTCAGGAGATTATGGAGCTAACACTAGTACGAGGTTAAAAGCTGCAACAAGCAATGGGACGCTATACCACGTATGCGGTACCGTCGGCGCAACCGTGTCCTCGCAAAAAAATGTGCTATCGGCATATTTAGACGGTACCGCCATGACCGATACCACTGGGGGGTCGTGGTCTACCGGAACGGATTCAGACCGGCTTACCATCGGGCGACGATCCGACGCGGTGGGTAACTATAACGGTAAGACTGGCGAAATTGCTATTTGGGAAAATTACGAATTAACAGCAGAGGACGCGGCCTGGTTAGCCGCCGGTGGTTCTCCTTGGAAGATTAACCCTCAAGCGCTAGTTCATTACGGCCCGTTAACCGGTTCAGATGCTTCAAATGAAATCGACTTAATAAGTGGTAAGAGTGCGACTCTAGTAAACGCCCCTTCTGCTTATGAGCACCCCCCAGTACAGGGAACCGGTAATGTCATCGCAATTACTAAAAGTGGGGTTACTGGGGTTACAGGTTCCCTGGCCGAGACTACAGACAACTCTACCTTAGCTGCCAGTGGACAGGTGGGAGAGGATGTTACAGGTTCCCTGGCCGAGACTACAGACAACTCTACCTTAGCTGCCAGTGGACAGGTGGGAGAGGATGTTACAGGTTCCCTGGCCGAGACTACAGACAACTCTACCTTAGCTGCCAGTGGACAGGTGGGAGAGGATGTTACAGGTTCCCTGGCCGAGACTACGGACAACTCGCCCTTAGCTGCCAGTGGACAGGTGGGAGAGGATGTTACAGGTTCCCTGGCCGAGACTACGGACAACTCTACCCTAGCTGCCAGTGGTACCGTTGGGGCGATACCGGTAACTGGTACGCTAACGGTCACGACGGCAGATTCGATACTAGTGGCCAGCGGGACGGCGGGTTCTGTAATTCGCGATAACGATATTAACCTGTCGACTCAATTCGATTTAGCTGATATTAACCTGTCGACTCAATTCGATTTAGCTGATATTAACCTGTCGACTCAATTCGATTTAGCTGATATTAATTTTCCGAACGGTGACTTATGAATAAATTCGAATACGGGAACACCCTACGAGTTGACGCTAATGAAGATATTACAACCGATACGCTCATTCTGACGTTGACAAGCCTTAAGCCTCCGACAGCTAAAGAACTTACGATAATAGCGCCAGATTTAGTCATCGGAGGTGCAACGGTAGTTATTGATGACCACACATACACCGCTGGAGAGTACGTAGAATATGTTTTTAAAGAGGGGGATATGTCTATCGACGGGACTTGGCGCGCTCGGCTGTTTCGACAAAACGCCGGGGGTACGCGATGCGAGATAACAGACTACAACGCTTTGCTGTACGTAGTTGATCCCTAGTCTTTTCTATACCGTTTAGCCCGCCAACCCCCAGCAGCACGGATCGGCCAACCCTCGGCCCATGCCGGCATTGTGGCCATAATAGCTTCGAATTCTTCAATCGAGCCAAATCCCTCGGGAACTTCAGCGACTGGCTCATCGTGTACCCGAATGACGATAGGGTAATTTGCCTCATGTAAATTTACTACCGCATGCGCTAGAATATCCCTAGCAACACCTTGAACGATATTCTCAAACCAGCGACCGCCATAAATAGGAAGACGTACCCAACCAAACGACCCCATTTTAGGGTTAGAGTTCCAACCTTCGAAAGTTAGTTCGACTTGGCCGTCCCATCGGGTTGCAGGGTTTAATCGCGGGCGATGATACGTAAGGAATCGCCCGGACGGCAATCGACAAAAAAGAGTATCATTTTTGACCCCGAAAGAGATTAATCGATACCGGTAACAGGTTCCGGGGTTTTGTACCGCCTGAATAGCTGCGCCTTCGAGTCCGAAAAGTTCGTAATAGTCTGGACTCCAAGGTTTACCTCTAATTTGGCCGCCCCACATTTCCACAATGTTTGGGGAAGCTGTTCGCCATGCCTTAATATTTTCTTTTACTTCCTCATCGGTAAAGTTGGTACTTTTATCAAATTGGCGCCACGCCCCAAGCCAACCCCCAAAACCGAGGCCAAGTTCTGCGGGCTTACCGATTTTTTGTCGATCTGGATGGTGCACTCCATGTTTTTCCCTATAGGCGATATACTCCTCATACGGGATTCCTGTTATTCGACTGGCAGATACGAGGTATATATCTTCTCCACGTCGAAAAGCTTCGATGCGCCACTCTTCCCCAGCCAGCACTGCAGTCACAACGGCCTCAATGGATGAATAATCCGAACAAATCAAATCGTGTCCGGGTGCCGCGGTAAATAAGCCGCGAATACAGCCAGAGAGCGTAAGCAAAGCATCACCGTAGATGTGTTCAGTGTATTCGAGGTCACCAGTTCGGATTATTTCGATCGCATGATCTACGGCTTCCCAGGACCAGCCCGCAGCCCGGCTGAAAGCTGCCGAAGTTCCACAATGCGGGCAATTATCTAAATGTTGGCCGTAAGGTTTTTCACACCCGGCATTTTCACACCATCGAAGTTTGGGCCCGGCCTTGGGTAGGTTCTGCGGTTGGATATCCGCCCCGCCATCCCGCCCCGTTCGCGCTCGGTGGTAGATAAAGAGTTCATGGGCTCGCCCCTCGCGACTGGCCTGGCGCTGCATGGCGTAATATTTTTTGACGCTGGCCGACCCCACACGTTGGCGGATTTCTAAAGCGCGTCGGGCTACCGGTGGAAGATCTGTTCGGGCAAGAGCGGCATCGACCGCTTCGACATCCAAGGCCCGCATATGGACACCTTGAGCCCCGAGCCAACCTGTTAACTTTTGAACTTCAGAAGCTTTGACTACCGTACCGCCAGTAAGAACGTGGAGTTCAGCGTTATATTTCACGAGAGCCCGATCGAGAATACCAACGCCGGCATGCACTGTTAGCATGTCGAGCGCTACGCCGCGGATATTACTTTCTTGGGTACAGAGCCAAAAATCCAGCTCTTCGGGAGGTAAGTCCGGAATTAAGGCAGAAACAGCGCCTTCGGCTTTAGTGTCCCCGATGTTGTAGTCGTAGAGATTGACCGCGTCGGTCGGATCCTCTTCGGGTCGGATCCTCTTCCGGGGATCTTTCTTCGTGGGTTTCCGCGGACAGCTGAATTTGTTAATCAGCCGTTTGCCGTCGTCGATTTTCTGATCCGCAGTATCTAAAACTTTAGCGAGAGGGGCCAAAGAACCGGGCAAGGCATAAGCTCGGGCTTTGGCTGCAGAGCACCGTAATTGTTGAAAAGATAATTCAGGCCAACCCATTCGCTCGTGACATACTCTCTGCCAGATCCACCACTCGAAGCTGCTATTATGCGCCTCAATTAAAGGCAGGAGACCTGTATTCCGCAACTCAAAGGGAACGTATAAACGAAGGTATTCGAACAACTCTTCGGGGGGTGCCATGCCGGGAACCCACAATCTTGGGCCTAAGCCGTCTTTAAGATCGTACGCGAGGGAGAGTACTTCGGTAGATGGGTGTTCTGCATATGCGACGGTTCCTACCGCAAAAAAGCCCTTTTTGGTCGCGCCTTTCGGTACGTCCCATTTCTGGCCGTCGTCGTTCCAAACATAGCCCGCTTCGCTGTAAGTTTCAAAATCCATGTCCGGTAAGACGGTCGAGAGACCGCAACCGGCGGGGACTTGGCTATAAGCCATCTTTTTCTATCCGTTCCTGGGTCAGTGCGGTGCTGGGACCCCAAATGAAACCGAGAGCGAGCAGGGAGGCGCGAAACCGATTTCGGAAGCCCGCAGCTGCAAGGTTGACCGCATAGCGGCCATGGCGTACCTGACGAGGTCCCGCGCTTTTGACGCGAGTTTTAACTAGTCGGTCATTGTGCGATAGGATCAAATTCCCGCGAAGGTCCAGGTACTGCTTACCCTTTCGTATATGGAAATACATTAATTCGCCCCATGATCGGAACCGCCCCGAAGGGCGGCCCCTATTTGCGGTTAAGCGGTAGGTAACGCGTCGATTTTAGCGTCCGGCCACTTCGAGGCTTTGAGTTGTTCCCGCGTCCAGTTTTTACCCTGGAAAACGTAGAGCGGTTCGGGCGCTGGGCCGTCCAGGAAATCTGGGGCGGGGGCGATGCTCTCGGGGCTAGGAGCTAGGGCGGGTGAACCTCCCCCGAACGCTTCCTCTGCGGACATACCGCCTTCGGAAACGATGGGCTCCCCGGGACGAGATAATTCCAATTTAGTAGGGTTAACATAAATACCAGGAGACTCCGAAGGGTTGTTCCCTTTGACCCCTACGAGCAGCCGAGCGTAATCCCCGGTTTTAATTTCGTTTTCGTTTTCGATTTGTTGTAACGGGGAATACTTGCCGGGATGATGACAGCTTACATGAAATCGGGTTGAACAATGGATAACCCAATTACCGGGCCAGCCTTCTCGATCACAAGGTTTTTTGTTTTTAGTATTGGGAACTTGGCTATCTCCGTCCGTTACTTTCCAGGCGAAAGTAGGGGCACCGTGCTCGCCGTTGGGCCAGTCCTGCATGCCCCGAGCAATAATCTGCTGGCCCCAGGGGGTTACCTTCCAGTCTATCGCACCGTTCTTAGGGATTGCTAGTCCGAGATAAACATCGGTAACTGGAGTGACTCCGTCCGCCTCGAATAGCGGAGTTTCGACTTTAGTGACCCGATCCCGGATTTTTACGGGACGACGAGTCATAGGGTGACCGCAAACGATGCGGCCTTCGAGTAACACTTCGGTTGCTGGTGTGGTCATTTCATAAATACCTGTCTGGTTTTGTTTCCGTTATCCGGTACTAGTTTTAGTCCGGTACGTGGGGTTTCACTGTACGCACTAATGACGGCATCGTCAATACCCAGTGTGCGGGCTTGGTTTGGCGTTTTTGCGCCGTCTTTTCGTAGGTCTTTACCGAGTAGCTTCCCGAGGGCGATAACCTCATCGATCGGTTTGGCCCAAGTTTCCCGACCGAAACTCGGTTCGGCCTCCCAGCCCGGAACGGGTTTGCCGGTTTTAATCAGCCCCTTAACTTGCTCTTCGAGGGCGGATTCCAGGTATTCAAGCTGTTTTCGACCTCGGCTAACGATAGCAAGCTGTAGCCCCAGCGCTTGAGGCGTTAACTCCATCGGCGTTGGTTTCATGGCCAATTCGTAAAGCCCGAGCCCCGCGTGGATAGCTGGGGTACAGTCATATCGAGCCGTACAATCCCGACAATGCGAGCCGGTACGACATACGGCATTTACCCCCATTGCTTCATGGGCCGCAGCATGTAGTTGATTGAAATAACCGCGCAGTTCAACGGCAGGGACGACCCACTCATCAATCGGGCCGTTACTGTGAAATACCCGGGGTTTAACAATGCGGAGGTGTACCGTTATGTTGAGATCAGGAACGCCCAGGGTGGGGAGTATGCCCGCCAGGTAATTAACCCCTTGCCAGTTTTCGAACGCTAAAACGTCGCGGTGACCGAACTTATAATCCCAGAAGTACAGGCGACCCATGCTTTTATCGAATAGCCAACAATCTGGAGTCCCGAACTGTACTTCGTGAATCCCAGGAATGGCGATTCGCCCCTCTACATGTGGGACAAAGCAACCTGTCGAGCGCATCACCTCGGCCACGTCGTCGGCGTAGATTACCGCACCGTCGAACATGTCCTCGGTAAACTCCAGGTCGTTAGCGGCGAGGGTCTCTTCAAATTGAGACCAGTTGCGGGCATTACTACCTACGGCGGATTGTTTAATCAGCTTGGCCCCTATTTCGTGCGAGGCGTCGCCGATAGCCGCTTCCGGGTGAGGTTCAACTTCGGGGTAGCATTGGGCCTGCATCGGCCAAGCGGTACACCCGTCGGGCTTTCCCCAGATCCCCGCGGACGAGGGGGGTAGAATGGAATGCCCACTCATGACCCGAATAGCTCAGCCGCAACCGTTGGAATGAGATCGGGACGAGTGGGAAGCAACGGCAATGCAGTTAGCCCGACTTTATTAACCGCCGCCAAAACCGCAACGTCGTCGATCCCTTCCGAAGTTATCGCCGTCATCAAAAGCGGAAAATTCGTTACTGTGGCGGGGTCAATTCCCGATTCGGTTGGCGGGGGCGGCGCGGCTGCAGGTTCTTCGGTCGGGGTAATGGGACTCTCGGGACTCGCAGCCAGAGCCGCACGGAGTTCCGCTTCAACCGTTGCAACGAGTTCTGGGGAAACATTACGAATTTTTTTCCACTGCTCGGATTTTTTAAGTTTTAACTTACTACCCGTATGGATTCGAGCGTCCCAGGGAAGGCCGTCACTGTCGAGTTCTACGCTGGATACCTGAGGGGGCTCAGCGGGTTTAATGCCCCCCTCACTAGCGGGAATTGACGCCTCTATGGGGCTTTCTTCCAAAACATCAGAATCTTCGTCGTCCATATTTATGTCCGTTGCGAGGTCCCGCAGCATTTTAGACGCACGAGTCAGAGCATTATATTCTATGGGAAGGGTTAAGCTAATTGACATTGTTTATCTCCATTTGGTTATTGACAATGAGGATTCTATGCCTTAATGTTTATCCCGTCAACAAGAAATAATCATTTGGGGGCGCAGCCCCCTAATGTTGCTAGCCAAAGAATATAACGTTGCAAATTAGGAGCCGCCACCACATGAATAAAGCAAAACGCCAGCGACCTCGCGGTCTGCTAGATTTGCTTTGTTAAGCCAACACCAACGCCGGGATTAGATAATGCGAATACTAGCTAT
>Ga0316192_10003879_pt1 | contig 10873 bp, 7 predicted proteins | sample MerIslwburrow_MG_FD_204931 | JGI IMG/M metagenome (GOLD analysis project Ga0316192, IMG submission 204931) | Coastal sediment microbial communities from Maine, United States - Merrow Island worm burrow | ecosystem: Environmental > Aquatic > Marine > Coastal > Sediment | place: USA: Maine...
CAGTCACCTGCTTCTAAAATCAACGGATATGCTTTACAATACACAATTCCGTCTGGAATAAATGGATAGATAATTTGATTTAGTGTGTCTTGGTTTGAGGTAAAATGATTAACCAGGGAATTGTTTCTATAATCTGAAAATTGACCTGTTCCCAGAATAGAATCTACAACATTTAGGAATTTTTTAAAATCCCGTGTAGCAGGAATGTCTTCAATTTTAATTTCTTCTTGAATCCTTGATTTTATTTTCTGTAGTATCTTATCATATAAATTCTTTATCTCCTCAATAGTATCAGCAGCAACAAATACTCCATGGTTCTGAAGAAATATAATCTTCGGATCTATACTGTATGTTTCTTTATATTTATTGACCTCAGCTGCAACGGTTTTTGAAAGGACAAAACCAGGATCGGTATACGGTATTAGAAGTGCTTCGTCTCCAAATAATTCTTTAGTGCACGAAAACACATCCTTGCTGCACATTAAAGCATTGACCATATAAGGATGCGTGTGTACAACATAGGAATAATGTATCATATCATGTAATGATGTTTCCACTGATGGACGGAGTTGTTTTTCCGGATGAATACTGCTTTTCATCAAATCATTTTTTACCTCAAGTTCCCTTTGGGAGGAGTCGTTACTGTAATCACGAGATAACATTGGCGAAAGACGATTTCGATCAAGAACAGCGAAGCCATCTTCACTAATGGTAGCAAGTGAATGCCCGCTTGCTTTAATATATAAGAGATTTTTATCTTTGTACGAAGTGTTTCCACCTCCACCTAATGTATAGGATATGTCTCGTCCATAAAATCGGGAAATATCGATGAGGTTTTTTATCTCCTTTTTCATTTTAATTCTACACTGTCTACTGGTTCAATTACTAGTAGATCATTTTCAAGTTCAGGAACCTCAAAATAATATCTTATCCCTGTAATTCTATCGGTATGATCTCTTCGGGTTCTTTTAGTGGGAGGAAAGTCGTCAGTATTTGACATCCACGCCTGAAGCTCCTCCAGCAGGAAAGTGGAAGTTTGGCGGTAATCCGGGACAAAAGCCAGGTTGTTGTATTCACCAGGGTCATTTATTAAATCATATAATTCTACAGCCGGGCGGGGTACCTCAAAAATTAATAATTGTTCATCAGTAAGTTTTCCTTCATCCTTCGTTTTTAGGAGGCTGAACCATGATAAACTATTTGATAAATCAGCTGCGGTACCATGTGGAAGTTCAGTATAAGCATTTAGGATCAATTTATATTGGTCAGTACGAATGCTGCGCATATGCTCGTCACAATCATGCCAGTTGCGTTCGCTGAAAATATACTCAGGTGCTAAGGTGAAATTCCCCATTAAGAGTGGTGTGAATGAAATGCCTGGCATTTGATCTGGCTTTTCAATTTCTGCCAGTTCAAGAATGGTAGGAGCTAAATCAATGATACTCATCAATCCATCATATATTTCTCCCTTTGGCACTTCCGGACCAGAAATGATAAAAGGAGTTTGGATTCCTGCATCATACAGAGTGCCTTTTTCACGAGGAAAAGGGGCGCCATTGTCACTAAAAAAAATTATATAAGTATCTTTTAATAACTTTTCTTTCTTTAATATTTCGATATACGCACCGATAACACTATCCATTCTTCCAATCTCATCATAATATAAAGCTATATCTTTCCTTGTCTTTTCATCATCTATTAAATGAGCCCTAACCTTTACTTCCTGAGGATTATGTGGTTTTGATATAGCACCCGGTTGATAGGATCTATGTGGGTCATGAAAACCTGTCCAAAAAAAGAAGGGTTTGTTCTTCGCGCTTTCAAGAAATTTATCAAAATCATTGAATTGCTGACTATACCAGTCAAATTGCTTGTCTCCATTTGGGCCCCAATGTGTTTTCCCATTATGTCCGTTGAAATATCCTTTTTCTCTCAGGTAGGAAGTAATAAAAGCTACTCCTTCAGGTAAAACTGTATGAAGATCTTCTGTTCGGGTAGTATGTGGATATTGGCCAGAGAGAATGCTGATTCGGGAAGGACTGCATTGGGGTGATGTAAGAAATGTTTTATCACATCTAAGTCCGCTTTCTGCCAATTTATCTATATTGGGAGTTCGGATAAAGGAATTTCCATAACATCCAAAATCCATTCCGGCATCATCGGCTATTAAAATTAAAAAATTTGGTTCACTACGCTCGGTTCTGTTTTCATCGGCAAGGATTATTAGAGGATGAAAAGCAAGAATTACAAGTAGTGATAATGAAGCTGAATAATAAAAGAGTTTCATGCGCTAGTAATATATATTCTGGATATTTAAGTGATTATATAAAAATAGCCTTTTTGAATTTAATATTTTAAACTGCTTAAAATTAAAAGGTGAATATCATTAATTCATGAATTCACTATCAATGGGAAAAAGTCACTCTGTATTTTTTTAGGCAGAAGATTGAAAATACTTTATCTCAGAATTTAATATGTAAGAAATTGATTGTTCAATAATGTCATCATTAAAAAGAATTTTTACATGACCAAGTCCTTCTGTTATTGATAAAGTAATATTGGGATTAATTTTTTTTGCAAATTCTGTGGCTGTATGCGGGGTTGCTATATCATTTTTATCATGAATGATTAAAAATGGATTTTCAAGCTTTAGTATCAGATTTATTGGATTATCATTCTCGATACTATAATTAAATCTTTTTTCATATTTCTCAATTATTTTATTAAACATCCATCCTGGTACTCCATAACTTTGAAAGGTATTGAATAACATTTCCTTGAGGGGTAGGGCAGGAGCAATTAAGACTACCTTTGAATTTATAACTTCTTTTGACATGGCATTAATTAAGGCAGAAGCTCCCATTGAATGTCCTATAATCCCTGCTATTTCCCCACATATTTCGAGTTTGATAATTTCACGAACAACATCGGAAAATTCAAAGTAACTGGTATCTTTTCCCTGAGAAACTCCATGAGCAGGTCCATCAAAAGTAATTACTGAGTACCCATGACTGAGAATTGGATTGATAAACTTATATAATTGTATACCGGCACTATCCCAACCATGAACCAGCAATACAGAGGGTCCTTTACCCCATTTCCAGCCTTTTAGTTTTCTGCCTCTGACAGTAAAATAAAATTCATTATCGGCCTTTTGGATCCATTGCCTTTGCTCGTTATTTAATTTATATTGTTTTGGCCGAAAGAATAATCTTTTAACAATGTATGATGCAACTTTTGGAGATATTTTCCATAAAATCTTTAAAAAGGAACTTAAGTATGTGTTAGAATTAACCTTCTTGTTACGAGCCTTCGTTATTTTGTTAGATTTTATTGTTATTTTTTTAGACATGGATTATTGAATTATTGTTTTGTTTTCAGATAGGTTTCTTTGACGAGGTAATCAGATAAAAGATTATCAAAGGTTTTTTGTTGTTTTTCTTTAACATCTTTAGTTTGCAGCATCCGATGATAATAATGAAATCCCAGAAGCATTGAATACAGATCATATGCAAATTGGCTCACATCAACATTGCTTCCGAATTCACCACATTTTATCGCAGACTGAGCAATTTTCTCCAGGCTTTCAATCCATTCTTTTTGTTGTTCCAGAACTACTTTTCTGACTTCCCCTGGCCGACCACTGTATTCAATACTGGCAGTCACAAAAATACAACCACCAGTAAGACGTTCTCCCCAGGCGATCCAATTATTCACGAGAGTTTTTATCCGGGTAATTCCTGCTCTGGATTCCAATGCAGGGATAAGCACATAATTTTTAAAATCTTCTGCCGCAAACCTTAATATTTCAATCTGCAGGTTTTCCTTGGATCGAAAATGACTGAACAATCCACTTTTTGAAAGACCTGTCTTTAGAGCTAGTTGTCCTATTGTTACATTTTCGAGACCCAGGTGACTTGCCATTTCAAGTCCTTCAGCTAAAATTATATGCTTTGTGTTTTCTGATTTTTTCACTTTACAAAAATAGCACGAACGTTCGTTTATGACAAATAATACAGAATTTTTTTTCTTCATTGGTTTAGATTTAGTCAGGAAGGAGAGGATTACTTTTCTGAAAATGTATTTTAAATAATAGTAATTGATACTATTTTGCATTCCAATTTATTTCTTCAGATATGAAACACAGGACTTTTTTTGTATTTTATTTTATTCTAATTGCATATTCATTTGCTTATTCTCAATCCTTAAAAATCCCTAAAATATTCAGTGACCATATGGTGTTACAAAGAGACAATCCAATCAAATTATGGGGTTGGGGTGATCCGGGAGAAGAAATTCAAGTCGAATTAAATGGTATTCAATCTACGACCTTAGTTCCAGGTGATAGAAAATGGCATGTGTTTCTACCTGCAATGAAATTTGGTGGGCCTTATGATTTGAAAATTTCCTCGGGAGACGAAAGTCTTAAGTATTCTGATGTATTTATTGGTGATGTCTGGTTAGCTTCCGGTCAATCTAATATGGAATGGCAATTATCTAATGTTATAAACGGGGATAAAGAAGTTTCTTCTGCTGATTTTTCAATGATTCGCTTATTTACAGTTCCCAAACGCATCTCTAATCAGGCTGAGGAAGATTTGGAAGATGGTAAATGGGAAGTATGTACACCTGAAACAGCAAAAAGTTTTTCAGCTGTTGCATATTTCTTTGGACGTTCGTTGCATCTTGAAAAGAATATTCCCGTAGGTCTTATTAATTCTTCATGGGGTGGAACACCCGCTGAATCATGGACCAGTGCCGAAATGTTATATTCAATGGGTGATTTTGATTCAGCTTTAAATCAAATTTATGCGGATCCTGATTTTAGCAATACCGTTACTGAAACCGAAAAAATTAATTCAGCAAGATATGAGGCTGCATCATACTCATTTAAAGGTATTGAAGCAGGTGTATTAGAGAGGAAGTATGGTGATGAAGATTGGAGTGAAATCATTTTGCCAAATGATATGCCAATTTATCAGATAACCTGGTTTAGAAAATCATTTAAAATTGAAAAGACGAAAAATGACACGAAATGGATTTTGAACCTTGGGAGGATAAGCAGGGATCCGATCATCTATTTGAATGGAACAGAAATAGGCAGGACTCCGGGAGCAAAAAATACCGCAATCAATGTCCCTGATAAATTGATCAGAAAAGGTAATAATACCTTAACTATAAGAGTTGTTAACTCATGGAATAATGAAATCTATTTCATGGGCCCGGCTGAAGACATGAACCTTGTTGACAAGGTTAATGCAATCAGGATTCCATTAGATGGAAATTGGAAATACAACAATCAATTAGAAGAAATATTTCCGGATAAAGTCGTTTATTATTCTCATTATCCAAGTGTTCTATTCAATGGGATGATAAACCCAATAATTCCTTATTCTATGAAGGGTGCAATCTGGTATCAGGGAGAGAGCAATGCGGGAAGGGCATTTCAATACCAGACTTTATTCCCGAAGATGATAGAAGACTGGCGTGTGAGATGGAAGTCAGGCTATTTTCCCTTCCTTTTTGTTCAGCTTGCGAATTTTGAATTCGGAACTGACGAACCCATTGAATCAGATTGGGCTGAATTGCGTGAAGCTCAATTAATGACCCTGGATTATCCCAATACAGGAATGGCAGTGATTATTGACCTAGGAGAGGCTGATGATATTCACCCAAGAAACAAACAGGATGTTGGAAAACGATTATACCTGGTGGCTAAAAAGGTTGCTTATGATGAGGATTTGGTCTATTCAGGACCAATTTATAAAGAGATGCGAATATCTGGAAATAAAATTATAATCAAATTCAATCATATAGGCAGCGGATTAACAACACCTGATGACAAAGAATTAACTGGTTTTGCCATTGCAGGAAGTGACAAGAAATTTTATTGGGCAAAGGCTGAAATGATAAATGATGAAGTTGTCGTATACGCTGATGAGGTTGATGACCCCGTTGCTGTCAGGTATGGTTGGGATATAAATCCCTCGTGCAGTTTATACAATAAGGAAGGACTTCCAGCCTCCCCCTTCAGGACAGATTCATGGAGAGGAATTACTGAAAAATAGGTTAAAAACAACCTTATTTTTCCTTGTATATTAAAATCCTTTTTTTTATATTGATTGTACAAAAACCCCAATTAATATGAAAAAACTAAGACTACTCCCCCTGGCAATCGCACTAATAGCCATTATAGGATGCGATTTAATTGACAAAGTTAACGATGCTAAAACAATTGATATCCCTACGGAAGTATTTAGGAAGATTCCAGTTGCTGTCGCAGAGGATGACGAGGGAAAACTTGTAAATGAACCCTTCTATATCCTGGCAGAAGATAATCCGGATATCGCTGACTATTTGGCTGATGTAAATGCAATCACGGTACAACGTGTTTATTTAACAGTTGAGGATTATTTAGGTGATCCAGGCATTACCTTTACAGGATCAGTTTCTATGGAAAATGGTATGGTTAATATTCCGCTTACTACTTTTCAACCAAGCTTGTATACCGGAGGGAATTCGTTGGAAGTAACTCTTAATTCCGGAGCCCTTCTAATACTAAATGAGGCAATGACTGAAAGATGGGCCATTCAAGGAACGGTTTCAGGCACTGTTAGTGACAAACCGGTAAGTTTTACTATTGTTGTCTGGGTTGAAGTTGTTGCTGAAGCCGAAGTTGGTTAAACAGAATGATTTTGTTTTAAGGGCTTTTTCAAAGCCCTTTTTTTATGCTCAAAATATAAATGCCAATCCAAAATTTGAATTAAATATTCTCAGGGTATTTTAATGATAAACAAAAACCCATATATTGATAGATTAAAATATATCTATTAGTAGAATAGTTCAGATATATCACAATATTGACACAGATCTGATCACGATTTATCAAATTTTAATATATCAAAATTAGAATAACAAATATGAGATACGACAAACAACCGGGAAATTCCAGCATTGGATATTACAGGCAGAATTCTTTTAACGAAAGACCTGATGGAGAGCCACTAAGAGTCTTATCAGACGATGATTGGAAACACTGGCAGGAAAAAGGATTTGTTTTGATTCCAAATGTTGTGCCAGGAGAGAATGTTAAAAGAATGGTCGACCGAATATGGGAGTTTGAGGAAAAGGATCCAAAGGATTCATCCACCTGGTACAGACCTCCCCGAAGTGAAATGGAAATGAAGGAATTGATCAATAGTGGCATGGTTGAGATGTACAACAATCAATTCATGTGGGACAATCGTCAGTATCCTGGGATATATGATGTGTTCGTCGACATATGGGGTACTGAAAAGCTATGGGTTTCAATAGATCGATGCAATTTAAATTTTCCAGTCAGAGAGGATGAATTTAAAGGATTCATACATTGGGATATTGATACTTCAGATCCAAATAGGAATAACAATGTTCAGGGAGTTCTTTCACTTTCCGATACTACAAAGGAAACCGGTGGATTTCAATGCGTGCCTGACTTATTCCGGGAATTCGACGATTGGGTTAAAACTCAACCAAAAGACCGGGATCCATTTAAACCAGATATTACCGGTTTTGAAGTGGAACAGATTGAAGCCAAAGCTGGTGATTTACTTATTTGGAACAGTATGCTGGCCCATGGAATCCGGCCGAATAGATCAAATGTGCCTAGAATTGCTCAATACATAGCAATGACTCCTGCACAGGAAGATAATAAAGAATTTAGAGATTGGCGGATTAAATCCTGGCATGATAGAATACCTACTGAAGGCTATGCCTTTCCCGGGGATCCCAGAAACTGGGAGCAAACAAAGTATGAAAAAGCTGAGCTAACGAATCTTGGTGAAAAATTACTGGGATTGAAAGATTGGTAGTATACTGAATAATTCTATTGTGATTTTATTTCTTTCTGGTTATGAATAGCATGATTTAGCTATAATTTAAAATCATTTTTGGAATACATATATAGGAATATAATTATATTCAAACATATTTTTTTTATACAAAGGATGAATAAACGGATTCGCTTTATTTTGAATTAAATTGTAGCTGATCAGCTTATTTCCTAAACAACAAATAATATTTCATGGCAGAAGGAAGATTTGACAATCCAATTGTGGCGGCTCTGGCAGGAGTTGGGGATTTTTTCAGGAAACAGGAGCTATCAAACCGATTAAACGATACTGATAGAATAGATGGTAAAACCTGTCTTGTTACTGGTGCCAACTCAGGACTCGGATTTGCTCTTGCGGTCGACCTGGCCAGAAGGGGAGGACGTGTTATAATGGCCTGCAGACGGCAGATACCTGAAGCAGGGGAGAAAGCTATGAAATTGAGTGGTTCAAAAAATATAGAGATGAGATATCTGGATTTAAGCCGGATTGATGTAATTCATTCCTTCTGTGATGAATTGAAGAAAGATAATATTCAATTAGACATTGCTATATTGAATGCCGGAGTTGCCCTGCCAAAATCCAGGAAGACAGAATCAGGTATGGAAGAATTATTCATGGTTAATTATCTTTCCAATGTAATTCTAACCACACGTCTATTACAGGATGGCACGATCCCTAATAACAGGATTTCAAATAATCGAAAAAACGATCCTGCACGGATTATTTTCATTTCTTCAGATTCCCACCAGGGATCTTCTTTAGTCGATTATGAAGAATTTGGGAGGTATATTGAATATGGTGTATCTAAAGGAATGGAATACTACAGCTATTATAAGCTTGTAGCAAATACCTATTTTACTGAATTGTCCGGACGTTTGAATAAGGATAAAATTGATGTAGCAGTCAATGTGATATGTCCTGGACCGGTGAACACCAATATAGTTAAAGAAGCTCCCTGGTTTTTGCGGAACATGCTTAAGGGAATATTTTACATTATTTTCAAATCCCCTGAAAAAGCAGCTAAAGCAGTAATCTATATGGCTGTATCCGATGATTATAAAGGGAAAACGAATGAGTATTTACATATGTTCAATAAAAAGGAAATGGATCCCAAAGTTTATATACCTGAGGAGGGCAGCAAATTATGGGATAAAACTTATAATTTATTGAACTCCATTGATACAAAAACGGTACCTTTGAATATATAGGGATTATAGTTGTTGGTATAGATCGAAAATGATGAGAAGAAGGTTTTTTTATTTTTTAATCTTAGTTATTTTTCATAACTCCTGGCTATATGCTCAGAATTCTGATATTGATCACTGGGAAACAGTAGTACAAGCAGATCAGGATTGGAAATATCTTCCAGGCATCTCAGAACCCCCTTCTAACTGGAAAGATAGCACTTTCAATGATACAAACTGGTTGACAGGTCCGGGAGGAATTGGATATGCAGATGGTGACGACCTAACAGAAATTGATCCTGTAGTTTCTTTATACATGAGGAAGGCATTTAATCTGGCTGATACCAGTTCCATAGTTTCAATGGTATTTCATATGGATTATGATGATGGTTTTGTGGCATATTTGAATGGTTTTGAAATTGCACGATCAAATGTTGTGGGATCCCCTCCATCGCATCTCACGACCTCAAATACTCCTCGGGAAGCAACTATGTATATTGGAGGATTCCCTGATGAGTATCAATTATCCCATACATTTATCAGGCAAACTTTAAAGGAAGGCGATAACATCCTCGCCATTCAGGTTCATAATACTAATATCAGTTCAAGTGATATGTCCGCAATTCCATTTCTTACTTTAGGTACTAGCGATACTGCCTGGACATTTTCGTCACCACCATTATGGTTCACACCACCAATGGACTATAATGTATCAGAACTACCTATTATTTCAATCAATACACTTGGTCAAGCTATCATTGATGATCCACGAATTGTAGCAGAGATGTCTGTTATAGACAATGGATTAGGACAATTAAATAATCTTAGCGATCCACCTACCGGTTACGATGGCAGGATTATTATTGAAATAAAGGGTGAATCTGCCCAGATGTTTCCAAAAAAATCATATTCTTTTGAAACACAAGATTCGATTGGTGAAAACAATAATGTATCCTTGCTTGGCCTTCCTGAGGAAAATGACTGGATTTTGTATGCTCCTTACAGTGATAAAACCCTTATAAAAAATGTTTTATCCTTTAAGCTGACCAGGGATATGGGGCGCTATGCTTCCAGGACAAAATACTGCGAATTATTTATAAATAACTCTTACATGGGTTTGTATGTATTGATGGAAAAAATTAAAAGGGACAGCAGCCGCGTGGATATCTCAAATCTGAAACAACAGGATATAGAAGGTGATCAGCTTACTGGAGGTTATATTGTCAGAATTGATAAAGTTGATGGAAACGATTATCCTCCCTGGGTGGCCTATCCGGAATTGAGATTACCGAATGAAGCACCTGTTATTTTACAATTTTTTGATCCGGATGGTGACGAATTGGCACCGGAACAACAGCAATACATTAAAGATTATATTCGACAATTTGAAATTAGCTTATCTGGGAAAGAGTTTTTGAGTCAATCAGGTGGATACCATCAATATATAGATCGGGATGCATTAGTAGATTATGTGATTGTAAATGAACTTTCTAAAAATATTGATGCATACATTTTTAGCATGTACTTATATAAGGATCGTGACAGTAAAGGCGGGAAATTAATAATGGGGCCTGTTTGGGATTTTAATATAGCTTATGGCAATGTAGACTATAATGATTTGGCGAAAGGAATCCCAGGATGGATGTATGAAGAGGATTATAGGATTTACTGGATCCGTAGGATGATGAAAGATTGGGTTGTGAAAAACAGAATGGGTTGCAGATGGCACGAGCTCAGAGGAAATCAATTGAGTGATGAGAAAATTTTTGGTTATATTGATAGCCTTGTAACTTCTCTGGAGATTCCAATCATAAAAAA
>Ga0316192_10003880_pt1 | contig 10872 bp, 11 predicted proteins | sample MerIslwburrow_MG_FD_204931 | JGI IMG/M metagenome (GOLD analysis project Ga0316192, IMG submission 204931) | Coastal sediment microbial communities from Maine, United States - Merrow Island worm burrow | ecosystem: Environmental > Aquatic > Marine > Coastal > Sediment | place: USA: Maine...
TGTATCTGAACAGGGCAGAAACAAAAACATAGATAAGGAGATATACAAATGAACACTCAAGTACACACGAATAACCAGCGTAATCCCGTCTCAGCCCCACTAGAAAACTTACTGCTGACAAGCATGTTGATACTTACCCCAACATCAGCTTTCGCCACAGACAGTTATCAAAACAAGGTGTTGTTCACACCCAGTGAAAGCACGCTGAAGGCGGAAGCCAAGGGCCGTATCATGATTTACGATGGCCTGGAAAGCGAGATCGTAGATAAAGCCATGAACCAACAGTTCGATCGTATTGACAACATGATGTTTATTCGCATTCACCACACACAGGACGATGGTGAGTATTTAGTAGAGGATGATGGCTGCTAAGTATCTCATCAGTAATGTCAACTTAAATCATCCCTGTATACTCATCAAGGATGACTACATATGATGAATCATGGACACCCATAGAATAAATTGACACAAACATACAAACAATTACAACAGGTCGGACCTGCCTAACTCACAGAGACTAATGAAGAAAGTGCAAAATAACTGATGCTAGAGCAGCTAAGAACATTGTTTTTCACCCTTCGCTTAAATTCAGCGTCCACTTTTATTTTATGCTGCTACTTCAGCCAGGCGCGTGCTGTTTCGGTGATAGCCACCACGGCGGGATGCGATAGTCTGCGCTCAACGGATATGGCATAAAACTGTTCACGCACTTCTTCGGTGTGACCGATGATTTGCGCACCGTATTGTTTTGCGACTTCGTCGTCAATTGCGGACGGTACGATAAAAATACCTGCGCCTGCCTGGCCGAAGACTTTCATCAACGCACTGTCATCGAATTCACCAATGATGCGTGGATAGACGTGCAAGCTATCCAGCCATTTTAGCAAGCGTGCCTGCACCATGTTGATTTCACTGGGTAGTAATAGCGGTGCGCCATCCAGGCTTTGGGGAAAGTTCTTGCGTGCTGTTTTAGCGATCTTCGGAACAGCCAGAAAGCTGATACCGCATTCACCGAGGGCATGATTATAGCCGCGCACATTCAGTCCGGATGGAATCGGGCCATCGGCAATCACCATATCAATCCGGTGCAGTGCAAGTTCGCCGAGCAGGTTATCGATACTGTTTTCCTTGCACACGATGCGCACCGGATCGGGCAACGCCATTGCCGGTGCCAGCAGCCGATAGGCAATGGATTTAGGCACGACTTCGGCGACGCCCACCTTGAACACCATCGGCCGGTCGGAAGGCAGGTTGTGCAAGGCTTCCTCGAGCTCACCGCCGAGTGAAAATATTTCATCGGCGTAGCTGAGCACCAGTCGGCCGGTCTCTGAGAGTTCGAGATTGCGGCCGACCTTGTTGAACAGGGTTTCACCGAGGCTTTCTTCCAGCAAGCTGATCTGGCCGCTGATCGTCTGCGGTGTCAGGTGCAGGCGCTCACTGGCGCGGGCGATGCCACCCTGCTTGGCGACCACCCAGAAGTAATGCAGGTGCTTGTAATTGATCATGTCTAAATACTTCGTATTAATCGAACAGTATATAGATAATATTCGACTTTTACTTAATTTTGAAGCGTTATATGCTCGTTCCCGTGATAACCAATAAACGAGGAGTTGAACATGCACATTGATATACAGGCACGTGATTTTCCACTGACCCAGGCCCTGCGCAGCCATGTAGAGCGCCGGGTGGGCTTTGCCCTGAGTACCCGCTATGACCGGATCAAACGCATTCTGGTGCGACTGTCTGACATCAACGGTCCGCGCGGCGGCAACGACAAGTGCTGCCGGCTGTGCGTGGTTTTACCGGGCCAGGCGGACGTCGTTATCGAAGACACCCAGGCAAACCTGTATGCCGCGATCGATCGCGCCGCCGACCGTGCTGGCCGGGCCGTGTCACGCAAACTGGCGCGGTTGCGCAACTACCGGCGCAGCCGTTCGCTGGCTGACGCTATGCCCGCGATGTTATTGAACACCGAGCATTCTTGAGCTGATGATTGATTCAACGAGGAGACACGAGATGAGCACTCAAATCATGCATCCAGCCAGCAGAACGCAAACCAGCGTGCTGGCAACCAACGCGGTGATCCGCAATACCTACCTGCTGTTAGCGATGACCTTGCTGTTCAGCGCAGTGACGGCCGGCGTGTCACTGGCATTAAAACTGCCGCACCCCGGCTTGTTGCTGACACTGGCCGGTTATTTCGGCCTGTTGTTTGCCACCGCAAAGTTTCGCAACAGCAGCCTCGGCCTGGTGTTTGTGTTCGCACTCACCGGTTTCATGGGCTACACGCTGGGGCCGATCTTAAATACCTACCTGGCGCTGGCTAACGGCAGCCAGATCGTGATGACGGCGATGGCCGGTACCGGTGTCATATTCATTGGTCTGTCCGGTTATGCGCTGGTGAGCCGCAAGGACTTCAGCTTCATGGGCGGTTTCCTGATGGTCGGTATCCTGGTGGCCTTCCTTGCCGGACTGGGCGCCGTGATGTTCGCCATGCCCGCGTTGTCACTGGCGGTTTCGGCCATGTTCATCCTGCTGATGGCGGGGCTGATCCTGTATGAAACCAGCAACATCATCCACGGCGGTGAAACCAACTACATCATGGCCACGGTGACTTTATATGTATCGATCTTCAACCTGTTCACCAGCCTGCTGCACTTGCTCGGCTTCATGAACAGTGAGTAATAACATCAACCAACAACCCTGGCACTGAGGAGTACCTGCACATGAACTTACAAAACCTGTTTAACCAGTTTATCGGCTCGGGCGATAGCACATCTTCTGCCGGCAATGCCGCGCAGGGCATCGGCGACACCCTGAGCAAACTGGGTGACAAACTGCCCGGCGGCCTGGCTGGCGGTGCGGCGGCGGGCGGCATCATGGCCTTACTGATGAGCAATAAATCCGCCCGTAAATTTGCCGGCAAGGCGGCCGGCTACGGCGGTGCGGCCGTGCTCGGCGGCCTCGCTTACAAGGCGTATTCCAACTGGCAGCACAATAAAGGCACGCACAGTACGGCATGGTCCGGTGCAGAGGACATGAAGCTGGAGCAGAGCGAAACCTTTATACCGGTCGATGCACAGGCGCCCGATTTTCAATTGCAATTAATCAAATCGATGATTGCCGCGGCCAAAGCAGACGGCCACATCGATGCGAGCGAACAGCAGCGCATCTTCAATGCTGTCGAAGAAATGGACGTATCAACGGAAGTCAAAGGCGTTATTTTCGATCTTATGCAGCAATCGATTACGGTCGAGGAACTGGCCGCGGGTATGGAGAGCATCGAGCAGAAGTCCGAGATCTACCTGGCCGCCTGCCTGGTCATTGACCCGGACCACCCGTCAGAACAGGCGCATCTCGATCAGCTGGAAGCAGCCCTGAAATTACCCGAGGGCCTGGCACAACAGCTTCAATGGCAGGCCCAGCGGGCCATGGCGGGAGCGGCCTGGCAAAGAAGGAATTAAAGGGGGCGGGGGCATGTGTTTACCTCTGTTAACAGCAATGATTGCGCATTAATCCCGCCGTCCCCTTTTTAGTACTTATTGCATGGGTTAAAAATTAATCCCTCCGACCGATTTTAATAAGTGCCTTCTCTTCAGCCTCATCCCCGCGCAGGCGGGGTCATGCACGCTTGCGCAGGTCCGACCCCGATATGAGCGATATGAGATATGAATTCCAAGTTTCACAAGCCCTACAGTTCAGGCCGTGATCTGAATTAATGCGCATATGGCACAGTTAAATTAAAGGGCGATTAAAGGGGGCGCCCATTAGCCAGCTGCCATGTTCCATTTACTTACTAAAATAATAGCGCTCAATACGATTACGTAACAATTATGGGGACAGCAGTGAGACCTTAGCCTTTTATCGTCTCTGTGATATAGCAATAGGGTAGCGTACCCAATATCCACAGTATCCCAATATCTGCAATATCTGACATATATCAACATTGGGTTTGATGTTTTAGTTTATGCTTATATTCTAATGTTGCTTAAGTGTTGTATTTTGGCTAAGGACTGAGGAATTCAGATGAAGAATATAGTTGGTATTACTTTCGGATTTGTATTGGGTGTCATTGTAACTGGCATTGCTGGGTGGGTCATGATGCCTGGAATGATGTTGCATGAGAATTTAAGTCCATATGGGATAGAAGAAACAATAAATAAAATAAAAGAAAATGCAATGAGTAAAGGATGGGTTATTCCGAGTGTGAAGCCGTTGCATAAATCAGTATTAAAATATGGTGGTGGGGAACTGCGCCCCGTTATGCTTGTTAATTTATGCCAGCCAAACCATGCATTTAATATTCTAAGAGAAGATGAAAACAAAATAATTTCTGTTTTCATGCCATGCACAATTTCTGTGTACCAGAAATCTGATGGAAAAACATATATAGGAACAATGAACGCTGGTTTACTGGGTGAAATATTTGGTGGTACTGTAGCAGATGTCATGGGCGAAGTTGCCGTTGACCAACAAAGCTTTATTGAGTTTGCGAAATAAATGCTACTGACCACTGTTGCGGTGTCGATCATTGATAAAAACTACGCTTTCAAGAATATATGAAAAAAACTACAAAAGCCTCGACAATTAAAGAAAAGATCTGTTCACACTGCATGTTGAAAGAAACCTGTGGTGACCTGCCTGGTTTATGCATGCTGTTATACTATGCTCTGATTGCTTCAGTTGTTGTCGGCTTGTCCTATATGCTAATAACCATGAAATTGTAAGCAATTCAAACTGTGCAATTGATCACTGCAGCCAATGTGTAGATACTGTACTCACGATATAAAACCTATACTTGACGCAGCAGAATCTTGGCGAGATAGATGCATGATAGAAGATGGATCTATATTAAGTGATGGCCATTTCTGGACTTTAGACAATCTTACATAATTGGGGACAGACCACGATTAATCATCGCATAATTGTAAGATAATAGGGGGCAGACCACGGTTTTCATTATATTGACAATAAATCGTGGTCTGTCTCTTATCATTCCAGGTCGTTACTGAACCCCGGCCCTTTCTGTAAGAGTTAACATTCGGTGCAAATGCAGAGCCAAACATGAAACCAGGTAGCCGTTGGTTAATTCTTTTTTGTCTGGTGTTTGCAGGCGAAATCATATTTAGTTTACCGTTTCATATCACGCGTTTTTTTCGTTATACATTTCTTGAAGTGTTCGGCTTCAGCAATGCCGAACTGGGTGATATATTTGCCGTTTATGGCATTCTGGCGTTGCTGGCCTATTTTCCAGGTGGTGCCATCGCCGACCATTTCTCGGCCAGAAAACTCATGTCGTTGTCGCTGCTTGCAACCGCTATTGGCGGCTTGTTCATGGCGCAAGTCCCGGGTTTTTGGGCAATGACCATTCTGTTCGGCTATTGGGGATTGACGAGTATTCTTCTGTTCTGGGCCGCTTTGATCAAGGCGACCAGGGAGTGGGGCGGTGAGTCCAAACAGGGCAGTGCGTTCGGTATATTGGATGGCGGACGTGGATTGATCGCAGCCATGACAGCTACTGTAGCGGTGTGGTTGCTGGCGCTGTTGTTGCCGACCGACCTTGAAACATTAACGCCGGTGGAACGCGAATACGCACTGCAATCGGTTATTTATTTTTATAGTTTTATGACTTTGTTAGCGGCGATACTGGTGTGGTTTATTATTCCACATAGCGATATGAATGCTGTGGCACGCGTACCGGTATGGCAGGGCATGGCTGATGTGATCAAAAAGCCAGTGGTATGGTTGCAGGCAATCATTATTATTTGTGCCTATTCCGCTTACAAGGCGCTGGATAATTACGGTCTGTACGCACAGGTCGCTTTCAATATGAATGAACTTGAAGCGGCGGAGTTTGTAAAAAACGGCGCTTACTTGCGACCCGTTGCAGCGATTATCACCGGGTTTATTGTCGATCGTTTTGTTGCCAGCCGGGTCATTGGCGTTTTCTTTGCCGTATTAGCCGCGAGTTATGTCTTACTCGGTTTTGCACCGGTATCCGGTTTTGCGATCCATTATCTTTACGCCAATATCATTGTGACCTTTGTAACGGTGTTTGGGATTCGAGGTGTTTATTTTGCCTTGATAGAAGAAACAAAAATTAACAGGAAGGTGACCGGGACTGCAGTCGGACTCATTTCAGTGATTGGCTTTACACCGGAAGTCTATTTTGCATCCATTGCCGGGCGCCTGCTTGATGCTGCTCCGGGAATAGCCGGCCATCAGCATGTTTTTTTGATGCTGGCGGGTTTTGCAGTAATCGGTATTCTGGCCACGGTGCTGCTTGCGCATATTAAACAAGGATAAACAATTACAGGGGTCGAGTAATAATAGGGGACAGACCACGTTTGTTCTGTTCTACTAAATATTAATCGTGGTCTGTCCATAATCATCCTATTAGAAAAAATAGGGTCAGAAAACAATTGTTTCTAATATTAAAAAATATTACTCTCTGACCCGGTTTTTTTTTGGTTAAGCTTTTTTATTTAATTTCAGTTAGTTACCGTACAACAGGCAGCACTATGAGATTGTCATCAATTTAATTTGCTTTGTGCCTGTGTTTTACTGCGGTTATCATTTGTCTCACCTGTCACTCAACAATGAGTTAGATAAAATCCATCGAGATGATCCGGCAGCTTTTCAGATTAATGGTGTGGTCTGTGTTGGCACTTCCAGTGCTGTCAACAGCGCCCGTTTCAGCCAGGGAAATCTCCAGCTACGCCTTTGTCAATGATGACGGGACGCTGCGCATCAAGCGCAAGACAATCCATCTGTATGGCATTCACATCCCGAAAACCAGTAAGAACTGTCGCACAAACGTGTCTCCCGTTGTATGTGGTTCACGAGCAGCACTCGCCCTTGAGTTCAAAATCCAGAGTTTTGTGCGCTGCGAGATTATTGAGGAGAATGCTGACGGCAGCCTGGTTGGATGGTGTCGAGTGAATGCATCCCATTTTGATGAAGGTGAAGACCTGAGCGCCTACCTGCTCGAACGAGGCTGGGCTGTTGCGCTGGCGGATGCGCCCATCGAATACCAGACCCTGGAAAAAATCGCCTACAGGCGTGGCTTCGGTATCTGGGGCTTTCAGATTGACAACATCATAAGAACCGACTGACTGGAATACGCCGATTTACTCGCCGGAATAAAAGGAGTCAGACCCACTGCTGTCCCACATACGCGTCATTCCCGCGAAAGCGGGAATCCAGTTACTTTCGGTGCATATACTAATCAATGACTTGCTAGATACCCGCTTCCGCGGGTATGACATTATTCTTGTTCTGTAATTTCATGTCCATTGGCAGTTCAAAGACATGAAATCACTGTAATAACAGTGTTAAACACATCCTGGTAACAATTATGTGGGACAGCAGTGGGTCAGACCCCTTTATCGCGATAATTATCAGCATAAAGGTTAATATGAAACCATGAGTGCAAAGATAAAAATCGGTCTGGCATTGGGAAGTGGCTCGTCTCGCGGATGGTCACACATAGGTATTATCAATGAGCTGTCAATGCTCGGAATCCAGCCTGATATCGTATGCGGCACTTCGGTCGGCGCAATGGTTGGTGCAGCTTATGTCACAGGCAACATCGAAAGGCTTCAATCATGGGCCTGCTCGGTAACAAAGTTTGATGTGGCAAGATTTCTCGATATCAGCACCTCGTTCACAGGCTTTGTCAATACAGAAAGGTTTCACAACTTTCTGAATGAAAATATAGCCGGTGATGAAGACTTGATCGAAGATCTTCCCAAGGTCTACGCCGCCATTTCAACTGATCTCGATACCGGCAAGGAAGTCTGGCTACAGCAAGGATCCGTCATACAGGCAGTATGGTCGTCGATGGCGTTACCCGGTCTTTTCCCTGCTATCAGGCACAATAACCGGTGGCTGGTTGATGGTGGACTGGTCAACCCTGTACCGGTTTCAGTTTGCCGTGCACTCGGTGCTGATATCGTTATTGCAGTCAATTTAAACGGTGACATCGTCGGTAAACGCCTCAATAAAGCTGTGGTGAAAAACGGAAATTCCGTTAGCAGAAAATTATCAGAACTGGTAAAAGAGTATACAAGCCTGTCGTTGTTCGAACCTGCCAACACAGAACAGCCACCCGGCTTGCTCGATGCGATAGCAGCCTCCGTCAACATCACACAGGACAGGGTAACCAGAAGCCGCATGGCAGGCGAACCTCCAGACATCGTATTTTCGCCAAAATTGTCAGATATCGGTCTTTTAGAATTGTATCGCGCGGAAGAATCGATAGAAGAAGGCCATAAGTGTGTGCAAAGAATGGTTCACGAAGTCGAGTACGTACTTGGAAAAACTAAATACCAGGAATAATAGGGCACAGACCACGATAATGTTCCGCTCAGCCAGGGAGCAAATAAACGTAATTTAGGGGAGTAAATATGGCACCAACAGAAACCGAAAACGAAACCTCGTTAAAAGAAGAACTCAGGGAACTCGCTGAAAAAAACCGCTGGTATATCGAAAATCGCTGGGGGGTTGAGGAACAGCAGGCCGATGCCAAACGGGTCGCAGACCAACTGATAGCGCTTGCTACCGGAGAAACTCTGGAACCAAACACATCGGCCAGCCAACCTCCGTCGGATCTGTCCGACATCGATTTTCAGGGGACGTTTACACCATCAGAATGGCTTGTTAAGGGCGATGATTTTCCCATTGTGGGGAGAAAATTTACCAGGGCAGAGTTCATCGAATATGTGAAGTGGGTAAAACAAAACGAGTCTTACCTTTGGGACCCGACCGGCATCACCATTCACCATACGGGCTTCCCGGATCTGTCCATACGTCCCAATGGATTTACTGAACAGCATATGATTAACATGCGTCACGGTTATATCAACGACAACCGATGGCAGCGTGGGCCGCATATCTATACCGACGATCATGGCATCTGGGTTTTCAATCCGCTATCGAGGCGAGGTATCCATGCGGTGTCTTACAATTCAACCCGCTATGGCATCGAAATACTTGGTAATTTTAACACCGAAGCGGACTACACCAACCCACGCGGTGTGTCTTCACGTGCCCACGGTATGTTTGCGGCGGCCGTTTTGATGAAACATGCCGGGATTAGTACCGCAAAGCTCAACTTTCATCGCCATGATTCAGAAACCAGAAAAACATGTCCGGGAAGTCAGGTCAATTTCTCGGATTTTGAACAAGCGGTGCTGGAGATCGTGGAACAGGTATAAAAAAACGGAGTCAGGCTACGATTTAGTCTAACTATAATAAAAGTAATAAAAAGGGAACGGTGGGATTAAATAATAATTCCTCCGTCCCCTTTTTTCTCGCCATGGTCTGCCGCTGTTATAATGTTCGACTATGCGCAGCACAACTGAAAACCAGATTATACTAACCACGCTAAATGCGCGTTATATACATTCAGCATTTGGTTTGCGCTACCTTTATGCCAATCTAGGTGAGCTCCAGTCGATTGCACGTATAGAGGAGTTCAGTATTCAACAACGCCCCATTGATATCGCAGAACAGCTATTAAAGCTTCGCCCGAGAATTATAGGATTCGGTGTTTATATCTGGAATGTAACTGAAGTAACAAAAACCGTTGAGCTGTTAAAACAAATCTCGCCAGACACTGTTATTGTACTTGGTGGTCCTGAAGTCAGCCACTTGCCCGATAAACCTGCTGTTGTTGATATTGCCGACTATATTGTTATGGGTGCAGCCGAGAAAAGCTTCCGGGATTTATGCCAGTTAATTTTATTCGGTAATAAACCATTACAGCGCGAAATTCAAAGTGACGAGCTGCCGCTTGATCAGTTACAGATGCCATATCGGTATTACACCGATGAAGACATAAAAAATCGTTTGATTTATGTTGAGGCTTCTCGCGGCTGCCCGTTTAAATGCGAGTTCTGTTTGTCCTCGCTTGATAAAACATCGAAACCATTTGAGCTGGGCCGGTTTCTTGATGAAATGGATAAGTTGCATCAGCGTGGTGCGCGTAACTTTAAATTTATTGATCGCACTTTTAATCTAAAAGTGAGTAGCACTATTGCCATTTTAGAGTTTTTTCTTCAACGTATGAGCGATGATTTATATCTTCATTTTGAATTAGTGCCTGATATTTTATCGGACGCTTTAAAAGCGGTCATTAAAAGATTTCCGCAACATACTTTGCAGTTTGAAATTGGCGTGCAAACATTTGACGAAAAGATTCAGGGCCTGATCAGCAGGAAACAGGATAATGCTAAAACCTGTGAAAACTTACGCTGGTTAAGAGAGAATACTCACGCTTATATCCATGCTGATTTAATATTTGGTTTGCCGTCCGACACCTTGGCCAACTTCGCAAAAAGTTTTGACCAATTGGTCAGTTTGAGGCCGCACGAAATTCAGCTCGGTATTTTAAAACGATTACGCGGCGTACCACTGAATCGTCATAATGAAGAATATCAACTGCGATACAATCCGGAATCACCCTATAATATTTTATGTACCAGAGATATTGATTTTGAAACAATGCAGCGTGTCAATCGCTTTGCACGTTACTGGGATATGATTGCAAATTCTGGAAGATTTAATAATACCCTGCCGTTGATTTTGTGTGACGAACCCTTTAATAACTTTATGCAGCTTAGTGATTGTCTTTATCAAGCAGTCGGTAGTACGTGGAATATTTCATTACGGCGTTTGTTTGTATTGCTATTTGAAAGACTTAATAATATGGAAGCTATTGATGAGAGTCTGTTGCTTGAAACAATGAAAGTAGATTATGAACGTAGTGGAGAAAAATCTTCATTCGAATTTTTACTTAGTAAGAAAAATAAGGTAGCGCGAATTGGTACTGCGAATAAACGTCAGCAGCAAATGCTGAAAGTATAAGAA
>Ga0316192_10003881_pt1 | contig 10872 bp, 16 predicted proteins | sample MerIslwburrow_MG_FD_204931 | JGI IMG/M metagenome (GOLD analysis project Ga0316192, IMG submission 204931) | Coastal sediment microbial communities from Maine, United States - Merrow Island worm burrow | ecosystem: Environmental > Aquatic > Marine > Coastal > Sediment | place: USA: Maine...
GGTGCTGATAGACCCGCACCGTCTCGCCGGTCGCCACTGTTACACGGTAGATCCCGCCATGAAAGATGTCGGCGACCAGCAGATGTGCCTCTCCCGGCTCGAGTGAGACTCCGTTGGCTCCGCCGCCATGCTCGGGTGGGCTGTGGACATAACCCGCGGCCACCATCTCGCCGAACGGCGCACTGGTGCCGTCGGGTTCGATCACGCGCAGCCCATGGACCTGGTCGGCCACGATGATGCGGCCATCGGGGAGCGCGACGCCGTCCTCCGGGCGGGTGAGCGAACCGTCGCCCGGAAAGACCATGGAGGAATCGAACGTCCACTCTGGCAACACCACGGCGTCGCCCTGACCTCGATCGCTGGTTCCGTCCGCGCACCCGGAAGCGACCGCGATGCACACGACACACAGCGCAATGGTCGCTACCAGCATGAAAGATCGTTTCGGTTCCATGGACTCTCCCCTGGCATAAGACATCGAACTGGGCTTCAACCTCTTGCCGCATGGCTGACCGATGTTGGACACTACGCTATCGGTGCCGACGAGCGTTACTGATATCGAGGGAGGGTCGGGTTGTCCATGCAGATCGATCTGACAGGGAAAACAATCCTGGTCACGGGAGCGAGCCGGGGCATCGGCCGATCCTTGGCCGAGGGTCTGGCCGGGGCCGGAGCCACGGTCGCAGCACACTTCAATCAGAACCGGGCTGCCGCCGAAGACCTGGCCCGGACCCTGGGACACGGCGCCCGCACCTTCCAGGCCGACCTGGCCGATCCGGAATCGTGTGAGCGTCTGTTCCGCGAAGTCGTCGACACGTACGGACGCCTGGACGTGCTGGTCAACAATGCGGGTATCGCGCTTAACTTATCACCTGACATGCAGATTGATAAGTGGTGCAAAGGATGGGAGTTGACGATGGCCGTAAATCTGCGGGCCGTCGAGTTATTGTGCCGCCTGGCCGTCGATCATTTTCGACGACACGACGGCGGACGGATCATCAACGTCGCGTCGAGAGCAGCATTCCGCGGAGACTCGCCGGAATACATGACCTACGCGGCTTCAAAGGGGGGCGTGGTGGCCCTCACGCGCAGCATCGCGCGCGCCTACGGCAAAGCCGGTGTCTGTGCGTTCGTGCTCGCCCCTGGCTTCGTTCGAACCGAGATGGCGCAGGAAGTCATCGACGAACACGGCGAAGAACGGGTGACTGGCGATCTGGCCCTCGACCGCCTCACCGAACCCGCCGATCTGGCCCCGCTCGTCGTTCTCCTGTCGAGCGGCCTGGTCGACCATGCCACGGGAGCCACGTTCGATGTGAACGCGGGCAGTTACGTGCACTGATCTTTACCGGTGAGCCTCCAGCTCGATCTCGATCAGGAACTCGGGCAGGGCCAGGCCCTTCACCTCGAGCCATGTGCCAGTCGGAAACTGTTTCGTATAGATAGCGCTGCGGTATCCGGCGACTTCGAGAAACTTCGCCATGTCGGTCGTGAACACATCTTCGACAATCACGTCGTCGAAGGTATAGCCGTAGTGATCGAGAACCTTCTCCAGATCGTCGTAGGCGTTCTTCATCTGCTGTTCCAGATCCCCCACAGCCGTCGGGTTCCCCTGGTCGTCCATGCTCACCGCACCCGAGATCTTGAGATGGTGACCAACCTTCACCGCATGGGAATATCCGTAGGCTTTCTCCACCTCCGGTCGCAGCAGGAAGTACTCAGGCGCTTCCGCAACAGCTTGTACGACTTCCTCCTGCACCATCGCCTGGCCGGAGTCGGGGCCTGCGCAGCCGGACATGACAGCAACCAGGACCGCAACAGAGGCCAGCAGCGACTTCTTCGTCATAGTTTCTCTCCTTGAGTATCTGGCCATTTCGGAATGGGTCTATCGCTCCACCTGCGGACCGGCGACGATACGATCAGACATCTGCCCCACGAGAGAATCCCAGGGTTCGGCGAAGATCTCACCCCACCTGTAGCACTCTTCTTCGTCCATGGTCGTCAAACCGCCTTGCGGTCAATGCCTTACGGAACCCTCGGTGCGCCGTCCTCCAGCTCGACCAGGCCCATCGGGTTGCCCGCCGGGTCTCTGAAAAGCCCAAGAATGACGACTCCGGGGACTTCGAACCGGGGATTATCGACGGATCCGCCGTGAGCCTGGACTTCCTCGAGCTTCGCCGCAATGTCGTCAACACCAATGTACAGGCGGTGTTCAGCCGGATCCTCCCGGATCGCAGCGGACAGGGGAGTACCGACGCGAATCGTGAAGTCCGCCGCCCCAGTGTTCCACCCGAACAGGGTCGAATAGAAGGCCTGGAGTGAGGCGCGGTCGGGCCCGGCGATATCCAGAAACACGATCGGTGCTGACATCATCAGATCCGGATCAGGAGCAATATCAACATCGCCGACGTCAGGGCAGCGAGAGCGGTCCTGCTCGTATTCCACCGATTCCAGCGCGGTTCGAAGCGCGCACGTGCCGAACGGCAGGCGGCCTCGTTCGCGACGTCGACATCCAGTGCCTGGAGTTCGTTGTTCAGCGGGATGTTGACGATGAACGTCGGCAGCTGGACCCCGAGCAGATAGACCGCGCCGGCAAGAGCGAGGAGCATTCTATCGAATCCGACGACCTGTCCTACCCCCAGAGCCAGGCCAATCACCATCACGATTACTGAGCCAAGCCAGACCAAACCGAAAAGTGGATGGCCCCGCTGGATTACTCCATCGATCTCCTGAAAGGCTCGGACGAATTCCCTGTCAGCGAGGTTCCTGATGCCGGGCATGACCACAACCGCGAATGCCAACAGAAACCCCGCGACGAGCGAACAGAGAAACGCGGCCAGGGCGAGCGCGATCTGGGCCGCCATAAACATTCATGCCCCCCTTCGTTGTGTCCCTCGAGACGACCCTGGCCTCAGCGGCTTTCAGGCCTCTTCGACGAACAACGCTCTCACGATTCCGGACAGGACTGTCGCTCTATGTCTGTGCTCCGGTCCGTCAGGGATCGCGACGCCGTCGCCAGCCTTGAATACCTCGGTGCCGTCGTTGAATTCGATCTGGAATCGGCCTTCGAGGATCTGTCCGACGTGACCACGCTCACACCAATGCGGCTCGAACTCAGAAGAGTATTCGACGAGACGGAGCCTTCTCCCCTGGAACGGAAAGACTTTGTGGCGAACTCCATCCATAGGCATGGTCCACGGAACCGTTTCAAAATCACACCTGTATTTCATTTCAACACCGCGGTCCTGGCGATCGCTTCGTCCACCTGCGCTCTGAACTCGTCAATGTACAGATGTGGTGCGGCCTCTCTCCACCACCTGGCCCCCGCCTCCGTCTCGAGAAGCTCCCGGACAATGGGTGCGAGAAGGTCGAGCGCCGACATGGAGTCCAGGTCTGAGTAGCCGAGATCGAGACTCTGCTGTCCAACCAGGTTCTCGATCGTTGCGACGTACGTATTCACGAACGCGGTGAATCGTGTGGTGTCAGTAGGGGAGAGCTGCGCTCCTTTCAGAGCCCGGGTATAGATGTCCGCCAGTTCAGCATCACTCGCAAGGCGCCAGTTGAGCTCGTTGAACAGGATGGTGAGATGGTGAATCGAGTTCGCCTGGGCGAATTCGTTGGAACGGTCGAGGGCGCGCGAGTTGTGTCGTACCTGGATTGCCAGATATACCAACGTCAGAACCGTCGCGATCGCCGCGATGAGCTCGCCAATACTGCCGACATCCTGAATGGACATCCTGTGTCTGCCTTTGATTGAAGAGGCACGTCGCTGAGGCGCTTCAGCAGATGCCGCGCAACCTTCGCCGCCGCCACCGCCGTTACTGGAACTCCACTGCAGGGACCTCCCATGTAATGGAATCCCCCATCACACCGAGCCGGTAGTTCAAGACCTCCATGCGGACTGGCGTGATGGCGATCAGGAGATAGGTCGCGGCCCGATCCGGATAGAAACCCGCCCACTCTTCCTTCCAGCGCCGGTCCTTTTCCACGGGATCATCCACGAGCCGGGCCGTTCCCTCGATCGAGACGTACCCAGCGCCGCCCGGGTCATGGTAGTACACCAACACGCGGGGATCCCGCAGGAGGTCCGTAACCTTCCGACTCGCGCGATTCGTGCCCATCCAGACGACGAACTGGCTGTCAGGTTCGAACGGATCCATCATACGCGCTCGCGGAGTCCCGGACTCCGTCACTGTCACCAGGGCCGCGTAGCGCGAGGCCTCCATGATCTCACGCGCAGCCGAGATCAGCGTCTCGTTTCGTGACGGCTGCTGCGCAGAGACTGTTGCGATCGGGAAGACCGGACTTCCGAGAATACCGAAGAAGGCGGCGATCGTCACTACAATGCGAAAGCGCATGAGTTCAGTCCTTTGGCGACCCAAGGGTCGCTCAGCCAGAAGTGGTACCACTGCGTTCACCTGCCCCACCGTCCGCAACAGCTGCCAACGTGGGTCAGGTTGTCTCCGGGCGATCTATCTTCGCGGCAATGCGTCCCAGCGTGTTCATGTTCCGCATCGTCGTGCGGACTCCTCTCATGGCTTGATCCAGCCCGGGCCCGAACAGCAGCGACTCCGTGAGTTTGCCCTGGATGAGCCAATGCGCCTCCGTCTCGGAGAAATGGAATTGGTCCATCTCGGAGTTCAGCTGAGTCAATTCCGACCGCAGCGAGTCCGGGATGCTGGCATTCAGGAAGATCACATAGTGCGATGAGTCGGAGGCTGTCTGCATCGAAGTTCCGGGCGGGCTGAACGCCACGATCGCCGCGAGTTCGGCGGGCGATCGAAGGAAGGTCGGGACCTCGTAACCCAACTGGCTCGCCAGCTGGCTCTCGATCCTCTCTCGCAACCCGTCAGCATCGCCGGATTCCGTCGTGAACAGGACGTTGCCGCTGGCGATGAAGGTGGAGACGTCCTTCAGCCCGAGTTCGGCGAAGATCGCCCTGAGCCGGTCCATCTTGACCCGATGCCCACCGACATTGATGCCCCTGAGAAAGGCTATGTACCGAGGCATGCAGCCCCCTGTTGATACTAGTTGAGCTGCCTGTTGGTCAGCTCGTCAACCCGACGCGTACAGGCTCGTTGCCGGCCCCGGACACCTGTATCAGAATCCTTTGAGCACGATCTTGCCCCGTGCAGTGCCGCTTTCGATCCTCGCGTGCACCGCGCGCAGGGTCGCGGCGTCGATCTTTCCAGCGACTTCGGTAGCGGTGGAACGTATGCGCCCCGCATCAACCAGGGCGGCCACTTCGTTCAACAGCTTGCCCTGTTCCGCCATGTCCGGTGTTCCAAACAGCGGACGCGTGAACATCATTTCCCAGTGAAGTGACACGGCCTTGAGCTTCAACGGCATGGCGTCGAGCGTTTTCGGGTCGTCGATCAGGCCGAAACGGCCCTGCGGCGCGATCAGTTCCACGATATCAGCGTAGTGCAGATCGGTCTGAGTGGTTGAGAACACGAAACCGGGAGCGCCGAGACCCAGAGCCTCGACCTGGAGTGCCAGAGGCTGGCGGTGGTTGACCACGTGATGGGCACCGCATTCGCGCACCCAATTCTGCGTCTCAGGACGCGAGGCCGTGGCAATCACCGTCAGATCGGTCAATGCCCTCAGAAGCTGGATGGTGATCGAGCCGACGCCGCCTGCGCCACCGATGATCAGGATGGTATTCCCTCCCTGCGGCGTTAGACGTCTCACATCGAGCCGGTCAAATAACATCTCCCAGGCAGTGATCGACGTGAGTGGAAGTGCTGCCGCCTCCGCATCGCTCAGGCTGGCGGGCTTGCGACCCACGATGCGTTCATCGACCAGGTGGAACTCGCTGTTCGTTCCAGGCCGGACGAGGGATCCGGCGTAGAAAACGGCATCGCCAGGCTTGAAGTTCTGCACCCCGGGCCCGACGGCCTCGACGACGCCGGAGGCGTCAAATCCGAGGACCCGCCATTCGCTCCCTTCTGGCGGCATACCCATGCGCACTTTTGCATCCACCGGGTTTACCGACACGGCAATGACCTTGATGAGCAGATCGCGGCCGGTGGCCACAGGTGTCTCGAGGGTGATGTCGAGCAATGCGTCCGCCCGGTCAATGGGACCGGGAGTCTTGTAGGCAACGGCTTTCATTCTCAGTCTCCGGCGCTACCTGAAGCACATTCCAGTGTTCCACGACCTTGCCGTCCTCGTCGAGACGGAAGATGTCGATGCCTGCCCAGTCTTGTCAGCGGTGGGTCTCCTGCTCTCCCTCCAGGGCCAGGAGAAGCGCGCACCTCGCCTGGCGGATTCACCGTTTCTTCGCCACCACATGAAACAGTTGCCAGTGCTTTGGATTCCGGATATCCGGCGGGTCATCCCTTTCCTCTTCGGCCATCATCTCGATCTCAAACTCCTCCAGCAGTCTCACCACATCTTCCCGACTGTGGTGCGTCCGGCCGGGGAGCGACGCCCAAGTGTCGCGATCCCCAAAAAACTGACCGGCAAACCGACCACCCGGCCGAATCGCCATGACGATCCGGCTCCACAACCCCGGGAAGTGTCCCGGATTGCAGAACGGCAACGCGAAGCTGGCGTTCACCAGGTCGCAGTCGGGCACCTGCATCTCTGCGAAGTCCACCTCGACCGTGGTCAGCCGCGGCCTCGACGTCTCAGGCACGCGAGACCACAAGAGCGGGAACGCGTCCGGGTGATTATCCGTAGCCACCACCCGCCAGCCCTGCCTGAGCAGCTCCAGCGAGTCTCGTCCTTCGCCGGCAGCGATGTCCACCGCGAGCCCCTCGCTGACCCCTTCCCGTGCGAACGAGTCCATTGCCGCAAGAAGCGTCTCTCTCGCGCCCTTCCCCAGGACTGATGTGAAGTATCCCGGCCAGTCCTCGACCTCGGAATAGTCCTGTGACCTCATGGGCGGCACGCCCGTCTCGCTCGGCTGATCTGGCTCTCGCATTGGCCCCATCGAAGGAGAAGGCGCATCGCGGCGTCGTTCACTGGCTGCGTTGTGTTCACTGTACCTCAACATGCAACGCGAAGGATGACCCGTCGAGCAGTCGCATACCGGAACGCCTTGAAGTGGAATCGTCGGTTCTCTGGCTCGGCACTCCGCCAACTCTACCTCACGGATTGCGGTTGAGTTGCCGACCATCTCACCGGAAAGATCCGCCGCTTGCATACATAGGACTATTATGTATACTACTTCTATGTATCACCGACAACCGTCTCAGACATACGGGCCGGCATGGACATAGGCAAAGATCTCGTCGCCGCGTCCGCCACGCCCCTCGTTCTGGCCATCCTGAGCGAGGGCGAGAGCTACGGCTATGCGATCATCAAGCGCGTGGACGAGCTGTCCGGCGGAGAGCTGCAGTGGACGGACGGCATGCTCTACCCGGTCCTCCATCGCCTGGATCGCAACGGCCTCGTGAAGGCCACCTGGGGCCGGTCCGAGTCGGGGCGGCGGCGGAAGTACTATCGGCTGACCGACCAGGGCTCCGAGGAGCTGGCGAACCAGCAGCGGCAATGGCAGGTCGTGAACGAGGCACTCCGCTCGACCCCTTTCATGTCGTTCCAACTCGCGCCGCAGGAGATCTGATGGCGCACGAAGGAGGCGTCCCGGTGCTCGAGGAACGGATCCTTGAATGGCGGTCCTACGTGGGCCGACGGCGGGCGATCGACGCTCCGGACGTGGACGAGCTCGAGGACCATCTCCGGAGCCAGGTGGCCGACCTGCAGGAGGCGGGGCTCGACGAGGAGGAGGCCTTCCTGATCGGCGTGAAACGCCTCGGCGAGCTCGACACGCTGTCCCGCGAGTTCGCCCGGGAGCACTCCGAGCGCCTGTGGAAGCGGCTGGTGGTGGCGGATGCCGAGGCGGGGACGCTGGTCGGGAGCCGGGAGGCCCTGGTGGCCCTGGGCCTGGCCGTGGCGGCGGCGCTGGCCATCAAAGTGCCCGAGCTGTTCGGGCTTCGTTTCGACGGCTCGCCGGCCGCGGAGTCGTTCTACATCCGGAACGTCAGCCTTCTCGTCCTCCCCTTCCTCGCCGGGTTCTTCGCGTGGAAGCGGGGGTTGGACTCCGCGGGCCTTCTCCGGCTGGCGGCGCCCTTCCTCGCGGGCGCCCTGGCCATGAACCTCCTTCCCTTCGAACCCGGCGGAAGCACGATGGTGCTTGCGGCCCTGCACCTGCCGATGGCGCTCTGGCTGGCCGTGGGCATCGGGTACGCGGGCGGCGCCTGGCGGAACCACGACCAGCGCATGAACTACGTGCGCTTCTCCGGTGAGTGGTTCATTTACTATGTCCTCATCGCCCTGGGCGGCGGCGTCCTGATGATGTTCACCATGTTCATCTTCAGCGCCATTGGCCTCGACGCGGAGTGGCTCCTCGAATCCTGGATCCTTCCCTGCGGCGCTGCGGGAGCCGTCGTCATCGCCGGCTGGCTGGTGGAGGCCAAGCAGAGCGTCATCGAGAACATGGCGCCTGTGCTCACCATGCTGTTCACGCCCCTGTTCACCCTCATGCTCCTGGTGTTTCTGGTCACCATAGTGTGGACGGGTAGCGGCATCGCGATGGACCGGGAGGTCCTCATCGGCTTCGACCTGCTCCTCGTCCTCGTGGTGGGCCTGCTCCTCTACTCCATTTCGGCCAGGGATCCCCGGGCGGAGCCGGGCCTGTTCGATGCCCTGCAGCTCGTGCTGGTGATCACTGCCCTCCTGGTGAACGCCCTGGCTCTCTGGGCCATCCTGGCGCGCATCTCCGAATTCGGCTTCAGCCCCAACAAGGTGGCCGCGCTTGGCGAGAATCTCGTCCTGGTGGTGAATCTCGGCTGGTCCGCCGTTCTCTACTGGAGGTTCCTGGGTGGGCGTACGGGCTTCGCACCACTCGAGCGTTGGCAGACGGCGTACCTGCCTGTGTACGCCGTGTGGGCGTGGATCGTGGTGCTGATCTTCCCGCTGGTGTTCGGCTTCCAGTAGAGGAGAGCTGGCAGCGGCGACAGTGAATCCAAGTTTACCGGAAGGAATTAATGAGCAAGTGGCTGCGACGCATTCGCGGTGCCCTCGGGATGGGCCTGGCCTGGGCAATGGCGTGGTTCACCGCGGGCATGGTCCTCCTGCTGATCGTCGGTCCTGACGCGGCCGATGTCCCGTTTCCCCTGGGGTTCGGCCTGCTCGGCTTTCTCGCCGGCGCAACCTTCTCCGGGGTCCTCGGGATTGTCGGCGGCCGTCGCACTTTCGATCAGATGTCGATTCCGCGCTTTGCCGGCTGGGGGGCCGGGGGGGGTCTTCTGTTTGCCGTGATCTTCGTCCTGGCCGCGGGCCTCGGAGGCAGCGTCCTTCTGGTGCTGGGACCCGTGTTCGCACTGTCGAGTGCGGCATCCGCTGCTGGTTCGCTGGCCCTGGCCAGAAAGGCGGAGGACCAGGAACTGATCGGGGGCGGGGGCTGACCGCCTGTTAGACTGACCTCGCGATCATCTCTCGTGTTTCGGGTGGTGCTTCAGGGTGTTGATCGCGGCCTTCCATTCCGACAGGGCAGCCGCGCGGGCACGTGGGTCTGCCTTTCGCGCCTCATGTGCGGCCTCGGCCTGCAGCTTCCGAAAGCTCGCCAATCGACCCGAATCCAGGTTTCCCTGGACCACCGCATCGAGAACGGCGCAGCCCGGCTCTTCGTCGTGTCGGCAATCACGGAAGCGACAACTCTCGGCGAACACTTCGATGTCCGAGAATGCCTCCTTGAGACCCTCATTCAACGCCCCGACCCGCAGCTCCCGCATGCCCGGCGTGTCCAGGAGGAGCGCCCCACCCGGAATGCGGAACAGCTCCCGGCGGACCGTCGTGTGGCGTCCCTTTCGGTCGCCCTCGCGCACGTCGCCGGTAGCAGCGATGGTCTCTCCGGCGAGGAGATTGATCAATGTCGATTTTCCGACTCCGGAAGGTCCGAGGAGGGCAACTGTGCAGCCGGGAGCCAGAGAGTCTCGAAGATCCTGAACGCTTCCGGGGTCCTCTGAACTCACGCATCGGACCGGTGCGCCGATGGCGACCACCTGAACCTGGCTGACTGCGACCGCCATGTCCTCCGCCAGGTCTCCCTTCGTGAGAACGATCTCCGGAGTGGCCCCGCTATCCCACACCACGGCCAGGTATCGCTCCAGGCGCCGGGAGTTGAGAGGCATGTCCAGTCCGTGCACAATCCAGACCTTGTCCACGTTCGTGGCCAGGACCTGTTCCCCCCCTCCTGTCCCCGCTGCGCCCCGCGATAACATCGTTCGCCGTGGCAACACGGCCAGAATGGACCAGGGGTCGGTGGACATGGGTCCTGGCTCAACGAGGACCCAATCCCCCACCACGGGATATGGGCCGGTTCCGGTCTTTGAGGGAACGCGTGCCTGTTCGGGGCCCGAATCTGTCTGAACCGTCCAGCTCGCTCGATCCTGGCCTACGACCCGGGCAACGGCTGAGGGGTCGATTCCGTCCTGCGCGGCTCGCTCAGCCCATTGATCGTCCCAGCCCCAGGCAATCAGGGTCATCCGCCCACCTCTTCCGGTCTTCGAGTCGGTCTCACGAACACACTGCCGACATCTCGGCCGATCTGGCCACAGCGCTCAAGCACTAGTCGCGCGGCCGGATCATAGTTGGATCCGGGGGCCGCAGCTCGGCGCACGCGTTCGGTTCGACCGTCCACATCGAGTTCGACACTTTCCAGACGCCGTCGATCCGGGCAAACGAGAACACGTCAACGCCGCAATGAGTCGTCTGGCCGTTGATCTGGAATTCGTACGGTGTCCAGACCAGCGCCATGCTGCCGCGGATCATGTCGCCCTCATGAGGTAAGCCTGCGCAGCAAGGGCCGATTCGTGCAGCAGCAGCCTGACGTTTGCATGTCTACCCCGACCCGCGGAAATAGGGCAGAAG
>Ga0316192_10003883_pt1 | contig 10867 bp, 8 predicted proteins | sample MerIslwburrow_MG_FD_204931 | JGI IMG/M metagenome (GOLD analysis project Ga0316192, IMG submission 204931) | Coastal sediment microbial communities from Maine, United States - Merrow Island worm burrow | ecosystem: Environmental > Aquatic > Marine > Coastal > Sediment | place: USA: Maine...
AGCGAACTAAGTTCTGATAAGCTTGATGACGGTGCTTTGATAAGGGGGTTAAAGGAGAGATTATAACCTATGTTTGACTTTGAAAAAGGTAAGATCCGATTTATCCGCGGCGGGAAATATCCCCAGAGCAACAGCCTTTTGATTGATGATGATATGCGCACAATTATCGACCCTGCCTGCAATGAGGAGAAGCTATTGTCTATTCACAGGGAGCGACCCATAGATGTGATCATAAATAGTCATGGCCATGAAGATCATATTCTGTACAATTCCCGTTTTCCGGATGCACAGCTCTGGGTGCATGAATTGGACGCACACGTTTTTAAAGATATGGACGTTTTTCTAAATCAGTTTTTTCATCCGGATGAAGTGGATGCGAAAACCAAAGCGGACTGGTCTCAACTCTTAGCAGAGGTCGTGAAGTACCAGCCGAGAGAGCCTGATCGTTTGTTGGAGGACGAAGAAATTCTTGATTTCGGTCAAACCCAGGTTCAGGTACTGCACACCCCAGGGCATACTCCGGGGCATCTTTCATTTCATTTTTTAGATGAAAAAGTGATCTTTTTAGCCGATTTAGATTTGGTAAAATTCGGCCCCTATTATGCCGATATCGCTTCCAGCATTGAAAATACGATAAAATCTTTGCAGCGTCTGGCAAAAATAGACGCTGACGTTTATCTGGTCTCCCATGGAAAAGAAGGAATAATGGATGGCGATCCGGCTCATATCCAACGTTATATACAAGTAATCTACCAAAGGGAGGAAAAACTCTTGGCGTTTCTGGCTTCAGGACCAAAAACAATGCAGGAGATTGCCGCCCATGGTATCATCTATGGTGGACACAGATTGGCAAATTGGGCCTGGGATCTTAGCAAAAGTGAAAAATCGATGATGCAAAAGCATCTTGAACGCCTGGAGCGAATCGGTAGCGTCAAAAAAGAAAACGGCGCTTACATCCTTGTGTGAAATATACCGGCAATAAGACCATCTTCCGTTTTCATCAGCGGCACCGGAACATGCTATTACCTTAGTGCGCCTATTCATAATTACGGTAACCTATTAGCCGTAATACTTTTTCCTAATAAGACACTGAGTGTTGAATGGATTCGATTTTTAATTTTTTATTTTTGACCCCGATGGAATGAGATAAAAAGATACCATTGGGCAGGCAGGATTTACAGGATTATTGGCCCGGGTTAAATACGCTGCGCTGTTCTTCGAAGTTTAACAAGGTAAAGATTTTTTTCGCCTGCGGCGATCACCCGTTTTATTATCCGACCTTTGCGATATCTGCTGAATGTGACCTTATCGAGTCAATCGTCCAAAACAACCAGGCCGTCCACAGCCACAGGTGAGCCATTTTTGATGACAAACGGGTTGATATCTATCTCCTGAATTCGTGGATGGCTATAGCCCAGATCGCCCAGACGGACCAGTATCCGGGCAAGCGCCTCCCTATCGACAGGATCGAAGCCTCTGAATCCGTTGAGTAGTTTTTGGGATTTTAGCCGACCGATCATATCCAATGCTTCTGAAAAAGTTATCGGAGCGACGCCGAAAACCGTATCGTTGATGGCCTCGGCCAGAATGCCTCCCAGACCGCACATGATGCATGGTCCGAATTGGGGATCGCGGATAAATCCCGCCATCATTTCTATCTCACCTTTTACCATCCTTTGGATCAATACTTTTCCCCTGCCTTTCGTTGCCGCCTGTAACCTATCGAATGACACTTCAATCCCGGCGGTTGAATCGATCCCGAGGTGTACCAGCCCTGATTCGGTTTTGTGACTCGCCCCTTTCATAAGGCCTTTTACCACCACCGGAAAACCGAAATGAAGGGCCGCCGCCTTTGCTTCCTCTATTGTAGCAACCAGTTGTTCTTCCACAACCGGAATTCCCGTCTCTGAAAGAATCTGCTTTGAATGGTACTCGTCGATGTCTCCCCTTCCTGTTTCAAGTATTATAGACGATGCATCGGACACCTTGATCGCCGCCGATGGTCTTGAGAGTTTCGGTTGTTTGGCGGCTTTAGACCCGTCGGGCCGGAGAAGAATCGACAGGCATTCCACACCCCGCAGCAGTTCTCGAAATACCGGAACCGATAATTGTTCAGCTTCGCGTTGAAAGGCGTATACTTGTTCCCGTTCTCCTGAAATCCAACATATCAACGGCTTGTCCGCCTGGCGTGCTACGTCCGACAGGTAAGGAAGATCCGGTTCGAGTTCAAACCCGCCGACAAAGCAATGTACGAAAACAGCATCCACATTAGGATCGGCGGCTACCGCCGCCATGGCTGCTCCGAAAGCCTTGCGCGGCCCGTTTAAAATAGCTCCCGGCCACAAATCTACGGGGTTTGACGGTGGCATCCATTCGGGAAAAACAGACCTTAACTTCTCAACGGTTGGATTTGATAACTCCGCCGGCACAAGGCCGCAGCCATCCATGATGTCGGTTGACACGATACCCGCCCCGCCGCTGTAAGTAAGGATGGCAATACGGTTTCGACTTTCAGGACGAATCTTGGGATACATGCAAAGCGTTCGACAGAAATCCATAAGTTGATAGAAGGCCCTTGCCTCGAAAACGCCAGCCTGTGCCAGCGCACCTGCTGTCACCGCACCGTTACACGAAAGACTGGCCGTGTGGCTCATGGCCGCCTGCGCGCCCTTGGCTGTTTTGCCACCGTTCAAAACCACAATTGGCTTGGGCGATCGGCGGCACAAATCAATGAATCGACGGCCGTCGGCAAAGGATTCAAGATATAGCCCAATGGCTTTTGTTCCCGAATCTTGAATGAGGTATTCGATAAGATCGTTTTCATTCACATCCATTTTATTGCCGATGGAGCATACTTTATTGACCCCCATTGTCCCGTGTGAAATGATGTCAATAAGAAAAGCCCCGGAGAGCATTCCGCTCTGGACAATCAGGGAAACACCGCCCGGTACCAGATGGGTGTCCCAGATCGTAGGGGTGACCGTTGAAAAAATGAACCGACTAGGAGCGTCGACGAGTCCCATACAGTTCGGCCCCCACAACCTGATACCGGACAGATCTGCTATCCGTTTTATTTCATCTTGAATTGCCTTGCCCTGACCGCCGGTTTCTGCAAACCCGGCTGATTGAATCATGACACCGGGGATTTTTCGCGTTGCGCATGCATCTATGACCGCGGGCACCAAATGAGCGGAAACAAAAACAATGGCAAGATCAATCGGATCCGGGACATCCAGAATCGATGGATAACATGGATATCCTTCAATGACTTCGTAACGGGGATTTACGGGATAAATCTCTCCTGTATATCCTCTGTTAAGATTGTTGATAATGACATGGCCGCCCTTTCCCTGAGCGGGCGTTGCGCCCACAACTGCAATTCCTCGGGGTTTAAAGAAAAATTCCATTAATTTAGCTCCTCATGGCTATAGAATCTTTTTTTATAAAACTATGAAGTATTTTTCCTAATTTTTCTTAAAACATTTCTAAGCTCATTTCCGCTATAATCGAAAATTCCATATAAAATCAGACAATTAAATACAAGCATGTAATAGTTAGTTATTCTTTGGCACAATCATTGTATATGATGAGTATATGTTTGAATCTATGCTGCTATGGCCATGACACCTATTGATTACTTTAACCTTGGAGCAGAGTTATGCGTTATCTAAGATATTATATGAAAATTAGTTTTAGTGAAATAGTCATAAAAAAAATAATACTATTTTTAGTGTTTGGCGGTATCTTCATTCTGTCCACAGCGGGGCACGCCGGTTTCGATCCACAAAAAACATTTTCAAATAATACGAATCTCTTTGGAAAACCAAATCTTACACGGATTGGTTACAATGTTGATTACCCTTTGGCAGTCGAAGAAGCAATCTTTGGACAACCAAAAGAAAACAATATTTACGATTATTTTCAAAATGATACAATCTTATCCGATGAAGGAGCGATTGATTCAGAACACGTCGCTCAGCAGATATTGGAGCACGCCCTCACGCTTTGTCAATTGTCTCAGGAATATTGGCAAAGTGGTGAACTTAATAAAGCAATCGAACTGCTGGATCAGGCCTACCTGCTGATATTGGGTATCAACAAAGATGAAAGTGATTATCTGATTCAGCAAAAAGAAGATTTGCGATTTATGATTTCCAAGCGCATTATTGAAATTCATGCATCACGCCAGATCGTGATTAACGGATGTCAAAATGAAATACCGATTAACATAAACAAACAAGTTCAACATGAGATTGACCTTTATACTAAAGGTCATCTGAGAAATCATTTCATTGCTTCGTACAAAAGATCGGGAAAATACCGGCAGATGATCGTTGATATGCTAAAGGCAGAAGATCTGCCACAAGAACTCTCATGGCTGCCGTTAATCGAAAGTGGGTTTAAAGCTAAGGCTCTGTCAAAGGCCAGAGCTTTAGGCTTATGGCAATTTATACCCTCGACAGGATACAAGTTCGGGCTCAGTCGCAATCAATACATTGATGAGCGTTTAGACCCGCTGAAATCAACACAAGCAGCGATCAATTATTTAAAAGAGCTTCATAGCCACTTCGGAGATTGGTCCACTGTGCTGGCAGCATATAATTGCGGAGAAACCAGGGTTTTGAGAGTTATCCGGAACCAGAAAATTAGATACTTGGATAACTTTTGGGATCTGTATGAGCACCTTCCCCGGGAGACTGCGCGCTATGTACCAAAGTTTATAGCAACTTTGCATATTGTAAATAATCCGGCAAAATATGGACTGGATAAAATAACCATCGATGCGCCATTAAAATCTGAATCCCTGACGGTTACACAAAAGGTTCACCTTAAAAATGCCGCTAAAATAACGGGAATCGATAGAAAAATTTTAGAAGAGCTAAATCCTGAGCTCAGGCAGCACATTATTCCCAGTGGAAAGTATGCACTTAAAATCCCCATGGGAAGCAAGCAGATATTGCTGGCCAATATTGACCAGATACTTCGCTTAAATCCTGCACGTGTAGATTTCGTCAAACACCGAGTGCGATCCGGGGAAACCTTATCGCTGATCGCTCACCGCTATCGCACCAGCGTTGCAGATATTATGCTGGCAAACAATCTACCCCGCGCTAACTATATTGTCACCGGCAACACGCTTAAAATTCCGAGCAAAATAAAACCTTCCGTGCAAGGTAAAATTGAAAGTTGATATCTTGCACCAGCACTTTTGTCCGTCACTTTTTTACACCGGGTAGAGTTTGAGAAGCCGCTGGGGGGGGGGGGGGGGAGTAAACCGGCGTAAGTCTCTTTCTCAGAAGGTAGGAACTTGTTGAGTTTGTATAAGACTTTAGTTACCTTCGAACAAAGAAAGGAGACATCTAAAGGATACGAGCAAAACTCTGTTACCACTGAAAGTTAACAGAAGCGTTCCTCTGTGATCTCCCACCGGGGCTTAGGACCTATGGCTTCCGGCTCCTAGCGCCTAAAGCTCGAAAAGGCCGGAGGCTGCGACTCGAGCGACTTGTCGGGTCGTAGCTCGCAGAGCGAAGCCTGAAGCGGGCTGTGACTCAATGTCTTAACAATATTGTGAAATGAATTGCATATTGATTTGTCGCTTATTACCATAATGATCTGGAGTACCGTTTATTTTCCAGGACATAACTCTCTGTTATAAAACAAATTTAATAAATCTCATTGAAGATATCCAGTTTTGCACGATTATTGCATTATCAATATTTTGTTAAGATAGAATTTCCCAGACTCCAAGGCAATCGAGTTTTTGAAATCGGAAATTTTTAGGAGGGATATATCATCGATACAATATTATTGATTATTGCTGGAATAGCGGGGATATCTTGCTTATTTGGAGCTGTAACTTACCTGATTTCGATTTCAAATGAAATTCAGAATTCAGATATTGAGGAAATCGAACTTGTAAAGTAGTTGATGTAAATTCTGTCTTTAGCTGGGCTGGAATAATGGGTTGCGGGATGCTGGACCGATATTCCTTGATTCCATTATTCCAGGAGTGGGGTGAAGCTCGGTAGGGGATAAAATTCTAGATTGTCATTAAGTTTTATGATTTTCAGGATGTCTGATTCTTAACCACTCTTTGGCCGTTTTCTAACAAATATTCCATGGTCGATCGGTTTACAGCAGCATATCAGGATTCTTTCTCCTTTTCTATCTTCTTGTCAGGAGTTTTTTTTTCCTCTTCATCCGACGCGCCTTTAAAATTTCGAATGGCCTTGCCCATTCCCGCGCCGATCTCCGGCAATTTGCCGGCTCCAAAGATGATGAGGATAATCACTAATATTATGATAAGTTCCGGCATTCCAATTCCAAACATATTACCTCCTATCCTTCGGGCCTGGTTTGTTTGAGTTCATTAACAAGCTGCTTAAATTCATTTGATTTTAGATACCGGTCAACGCTGCTCTGATAATCGATCCATGTTTTCCAGGCATCAACCCAGGCCTCATTATGCCAGTAACAGTCCGGATCCCCGGCTCCTTTGAGCCGTTCAATAAAGTCTAAATATTCGTCCGAGCACCCTTCGCAAAAATTATAAGGCACGTTCAGTTTGCGACGGTAACCGGTGGTGTCATCCGAACCCCGCTCAATGTGCGTGCCGCACTTCTCACATTTAAAGGCGCATTGGGTGCACTGGAAAACTTTTCGAACCGCCAGGATCTTGCGCTTTCTAATTAACGCGGTCTGTTTCTGTTCGACCAGACCTTTTTTGTCTTTGAATGATATAATATTCGACATTTGTTACTCTGGTAACCCAGGTTCGGTTCATCCGTACTTCAATAGAGATCAGCAAGATCATCAGACGCTCTGAATATAACACCGGGCAATTTTCGTGTCAATCATTTCAAGTTTTAATTTGCGAGGTGCGAGATTCGGGTTGCGAGTTGCGTGTGGTGGGTTGTGGGTTGTGGGTTACGAGTTGCGGGTTACGAGATTCGAGTTAGGGCATACGGGATGTGGGCCTGACCTTAATTTGAGTCCTTTAATCTCTCACTGAGCCCACAGAGTGCACCGAGAAAAATCAAAAATCTAAATCTTGCTAAACAAGTTTTCTCGTGTTAATTTAGCAGTTTTGGAGCAGAGGTCAGCCAACCGCAAAGACGCGAAGGACGTAGAGATGTTTTTTCTTATTGTTTGCGAGCTCTGCGGTGATTTATTACGTTTCGAATAGGGTTTTATCCCTATTAGAATACCTAAAAATATCGTTCCGCTAGGAGTCCCGAAAATGATCGAAACGTTTCAGGCGAACTGTCTTGCCACCCTGATCGGCAGTCTCCCACTGACCGATCATGGAAAAGCCAGCGACCTGATAATGGAATATACACCTGAAATTCCTTTCTGGGCACAGCTTCCAGCTCATAAAAAAGAGGGGATGATGGTCCAGTTTACGTCGGGACTGCCGGGTTTTTACAGTGATAACGGCAACGGGTTTGTCAATACGGACAGTGAATCCTATGATAATGATCTGTTGGCATTTTTTGAAGATTATATGGCGGTGATTGACGGGCAAATCGAACTTGAGACCTCTCGATTTGCCCTGAATGAGGATAGCGCCAGCGGATTTTTTGTGTTTTTGGACCGTCTTAAAACCCTTGCCACGCCCCCTACAGCCGTTAAAGGTCAGATTACCGGCCCATTCACATTCGGTACCGGTATTGTCGATCAGAATAAACGTCCCATTTTTTATGATCCCCTACTAAGAGATGCGGCGGTTAAGCTATTGGCCCTGAAAGCCCGCTGGCAGGCACGCCGGCTTTCATTTCTGCAACGGCCGGTGATGATATTTTTTGACGAACCCGCCCTGGCGGGGGTCGGTTCCTCGGAGTTTACCAGTATTTCCAATGAGGATATCCGCCAGTGCTTTGAGGAAGTCTGCGAAGCCGTTCACCTGGAAGGCGGACTTGCCGGAGTCCATATCTGTGCCAATACCGACTGGTCACTGGTACTTGAATCCTCGGTCGATATTGTCAGTTTTGACGCCTATGCCTATTTCGACCGGTTTATTCTTTATCCCGAAGAGATAAAACAATTTCTCGAATCCGGTAAAATCTTGGCGTGGGGAATTGTGCCGACATTGAATGTCGAGCAACTTGAAAGGGAAACGGCTGCCTCATTGCTGAATCAGTGGGATGAACAGGCCAAATGGTTTGAATCAATTGGAATTGACGCACAAAAGCTGACGGCTCAATCCCTGATTACACCCAGTTGCGGTACCGGGTCTTTGAGCATTGATCTTGCTAAAAAGGTGCTTAAATTGACCAGGGATATATCGCAGGAAATAAGAAGTCGGCGATCTAATTGAATATTTAAGGTCCGCCTTTCTCCGAGCTGTAAGCTCTACGAGCCGGAAGCCGACGGATCCATTTTAAATAGGACGGAGCGAAGCGACATCCATAAATCTTCAATTTTCAATTCGGTTCGTCCGGGTTCAGGATCTAAGCTGCTGAAAAAGAAAGTTAATATAATAACAACATATTACTGCTAATAAAAAAAGGTGAGGTATTCGATGGGAGACAATCACAGTGGAAGGCAGTTTGCCGGCGCATCCCGTTACGTTTTGGATGAAGAACTGGCAAATATTGTAAACATATCAATGGCACTTGAGATGCCGCTGCTGCTCAAAGGCGAGCCGGGTACGGGTAAGACCATGCTTGCGCATGCGATTGCAGAAAATCTGAAAATGCCCTTGATTGTGCTCAATGTTAAATCCAGCATGAAGCTGGTCGAAGCTTTGTACCAGTACGACACCCTGACACGGCTCAACGACAGCCGTTTCGGAGATTCCAGCCGCAATGTCAGCAACATTGAAGACTATATAAAAATGGGCAAGATCGGCCAGGCTTTTACGACAGATATCCGGACCGTACTTTTAATCGATGAAATCGACAAGGCGGATACCGATTTTCAGGATGACATGCTGGATGTGCTGGATCAAATGGAATTTGATATCATCGAGATTGATAAAACCGTCAAGGCACTGACCCGCCCGGTGATCATCATCACCTCAAACGCCAAAAAAGACCTGTCGGACCCGTTTTTAGGACGGTGCAATTTCCACCATATCGCCTTTCCCGAGCCGGACATGATGCGCCGGATAATCGGTGTTCATTTTCCCGAAATCGACACCGAACTGATGGAAAAGGCCATTTCCGCCTTTTACCGCATGCGCAAGCTGGATGCCGTTGAAAAGAAGCCGGCCACCCGGGAATTGTTAAACTGGATCAGGGCTTTGCGCGCGGACCCGGATTTTAAACCCAAACAGATAGCCAAAGGGGAGCTGCCGTATCTAGGGGTGCTGTTCAAAAAAAGCCAGGACTATAACAGGGCCCGGAGTATGCTAAGCGGCCGCAGAATGAACTAAATAGCAGAGGGCATAGGGCATAGGGCAAAGCGCATAGTGTTTCAGCGATTCTTTCGGCCTTTTCGCTATGCTCCGTGCGCTAAGCACTCTGCCAAGCGAAGCTTGAGATATGTTTGTCGATTTTTTCTATAAATTAAAGGAAGTGGGGATACCGGTCAGCCCGACGGCGTTTTTGACGCTGCAAAAGGCACTCCGAAACGGATTGGTAATTTCCCTGGATGATTTTTATACAGCTTCGCGTGCGATTCTGGTAAAAAGTGAGCGGTATTTTGATCTGTATGATCAGGTTTTTGCCCACCATTTCCAGGGTGCCGAATTGCCCGATTATGAGGGGGTCGAACTCGATGAACTGGTCCGGACCATGCTGGAGACCTGGCTTCAGAACCCCAGCGAGTTGTCCAAGCTACTGGGAATGGATGAATCAGCCTTGGCAAAACTGACCCCCGAGGAGTTGATCGAATATTTTAAAGAGCGCCTTAAAGATCAGACCGAAGCGCACCATGGCGGCGCCAAATGGATCGGCACCGGGGGATATTCCCCGGTGGGCCATTCGGGTTACCATCCGGGGGGTATGCGGGTGGGCGGTGTTTCCGGAAATAAATCGGCCGTAAAAGTGGCCATGGATAGGCGTTATAAAGATTATTCGCAAAGTGGACCGCTGACCCTGTCGATGGTCGGAGAGGCCTTAAAAAGGTTGCGCAATCTGATGCCGGTGGGTCCCGAAGATCAGGTAAATATTGACGACACCATTTACCAAACCATGAAAAACGCAGGTGAGATCGAGATTGTTTTTGACAGGCGTTTAAAAGACCGGCTGAAAGTCATCCTGGCCATCGATAATGGGGGATGGTCCATGGATCCCTATGTACCGATCGTTCAGACGCTTTTTGATTATTCCAGGAATCAGTTTAAGGATTTAAAGACCTATTTTTTCCACAACACGATTTATTCCACCCTCTGGGGAGATCCGGCGCGGTATAAAAAGCCCCGGCGGATTGAAGAATTTGCCCGTCTGGACTCTCAAACCCGGCTTGTCATGGTCGGAGACGCCTCCATGGCGCCTTACGAATTGATGGCCAGCGACGGATCCATTCATCTCGAAGAGCGCAGCGGCATGCCCAGTCTTGAATGTCTCAATTTTCTTGCCAAAACGTTTCCCCATTCCGTATGGCTAAATCCCGTGCCGGCATCCATGTGGAACTACACCCGCACCATTGGCGCCATCCGCGAGATCTTTCCCATGTTTGAGTTGACCCTGGACGGCCTGGAGGAGGCGGTGGCGCAATTGATGGCGAAATGAGCGGGTTGCACATTGCGAGTCGGAGGTTGCGGGTTACGTGTTGCGAGTACGCTATGAATGCCCAGTCGGCGATACCTTTTACCGGTTGCATGTCTAAATCCGGCACTTCTTTTTTGAGCTCCCTGGTGTAAGCCTTATAAGAATCAAGAAATTGCTTTGTCAAAATAAATATTGACAATTATGTTTAGGTA
>Ga0316192_10003884_pt1 | contig 10866 bp, 10 predicted proteins | sample MerIslwburrow_MG_FD_204931 | JGI IMG/M metagenome (GOLD analysis project Ga0316192, IMG submission 204931) | Coastal sediment microbial communities from Maine, United States - Merrow Island worm burrow | ecosystem: Environmental > Aquatic > Marine > Coastal > Sediment | place: USA: Maine...
CGCACAGATCGGCGAAGGACCGCTGTTTCGCGCCGTCGACCGACACGGCTCGGTCGGACGTGGGCGCCTCAGCGATCGCACGGTAGCGAGGGTCGTGCAGCGCCACGCCAAGCGTCTTGATCGCGATCCAGCCGAGTTTGGCGGCCATTCGCTACGTCGGGGCTTTGCTACCGAAGCCTCAAGAGGCCAGGCATCAGAACGCGTCATCGCCCGGACAACGGGCCACACATCCACCAAGGGCCTAACGCCTTACATCGCTGATGCCGAGCTCTTCACCGATCCTCCAAGCCGCTACCTGGGTCTTTGAAAGGGATCTTGGCCTAGGTTTGGTTGGCTGGCTGAAGATCCCCGTATCGACGCCACCGTTGCGATCAAGGTGTTGGCGGCGTACCCGGCCACGAGAGAACGACGGCACGGCCTGATCTAATCGAACGTGGCGGTAGGAGCACGATCAGGGGTGGGGGAGTAGCTGATGCAGCCATACCGACTAGCGAGATCTTGTCGTTGCGGCCTCAGTTGGCCAACCGGCCATGAGCCTCGGAGAAGATGGCGGTCGTGCGCTCACCAACAAGTTCGATCCAACCTGTCCGTTCGGCGAGAGCAACGGATGGATGTCGACACCGTGTTGTCATCAGGGTCACGCCGTGCCTGAATGCCGGGACACCCGCTGCCCCTCGGCAGCCGATCACGGTGATCAACCGCCGAGGGGTCAACCTCGCCAGGCCCTACTCCCAGCTACGACCGACGGTGCGGTTGGCCCAGATCTCGTTGGCCTTGTCGATGTCGGCCTGGGGCAGATCGACGTAGCCGACGGCGCTGACGGACTCGTAGCCGGTGTCACTCAACATGTAGTCGACGAAGGCGGTCACGGCGGGATCGTCAGCCATCTCGACATTGACGTAGGTGTAGAGGAAGCGAGCGATGGGGAACTCGGCCGAGGCGATGGTCTCCGCTGAGGGGGTGACGCATTCGCCCCCGTCTTCGGCCGAGATCGGAATCATCCTTGCCGTACCCGCTGCGGCCGCCTCATTGGCGAAGGCGAAACCGACCCAACCGAGGGAGCGCTCGCTGCTGCCAACGCCTTCAACGATCACGTTGTCATCGGGGCTCGATGTGTAGTCGGGGCGGATCGTCTCCACGAAGTCGCGAGCTCCGGCGTCGAGGCCGGTCTTGCCCTTGGCCACGGTCTCAATGACGATCTCACCGAAACTGTCGAAAGTTCCCGACTCTTCACCAGGACCAAAGATGTCCAGTCCGTCCGCAGGCAGATCCTCAGCCGTTGATCCCATGTCGGCCAGCAGCGCATTGGCATCGGACCAGTCGCCGAACCCGATGGCCTCGTCGCTGACGAGGGCGTAGATCTGGTTGAACGACAGACACTCGATGGCGTCGTTGTCGGGTGCGGTGATGACGGTGATCCCATCGATGCCGCGTCGGATCTCGATGAACTCGATCCCGTTTTCCTCGCAGATGGCGATCTCCTCGTCTTTGTAGAGACGCGAGGCGTTCCCGATCGGCACCTCACCAGCGCAGAACTTCTTCGCCCCGTCACCCGATCCCGGTCCTTCAACCGCTATCGCCACACCGGGCTTGAGCGACGCGAACTCCTCGGCCTGGCGCTGCACGATGGGGAATACCGTTGACGAGCCAGAAACGAGAAAGTCGCCTTCCAACGCCTCACCGTCGGGGGCGCTGTCGGCGCTGTTTGCCGAGGCGGCGCTGTCGTCTTGGCCGCAAGCCGCCACCAGCAGCGCGAGCGCTACGAGGACAACCGCAGACCTGGTCAACTTCGATCCTGTATGGTTCATGCCCGCAACATACGACGGTCGATTGACCGCTCGACTACGGGGGAGTTGCCGACACGAGAGCCGACGGTGAACAGTTGGTGAACGCCGCCTCGGCGTTCCACCGCGACGAGTATCGATCAGGTTCGGGGCATCTTGTAGCCCAAGCCTCGGATCGTTGTGATCAACCTGGGGTTCGCCGGATCTGCTTCCAGCTTCGAGCGGAGACGCTTGACGTGGACATCCAGGGTTTTTGTAGCACCGATGTAGTCATAGCCCCAAACGCGATCGATCAGGCTGTCGCGGGTAACGACGTAGCCCACGTTTTGCATCAGCTCGGCCAGAAGCTGGAACTCCTTGAGCGGTAGTTCGATCAGCTCGTCGTGAAGCCGGACCTCATGTCGACTCCGGTCAAGCGTGACAGGGCCAACGTTCAGATCGCCGGGCTCGACCGCCGGGCTGCCGGCACCAGTTCGTCGCAGCACGGTGCGCATGCGGGCCACCAGTTCGCGTGCCCGGTAGGGCTTCGTGATGTAGTCGTCAGCCCCCACTTCCAGGGCAACGACGGCGTCGATCTCCTCACCCTTGGCCGACACCATGATGACGGGTGTGTCCCCGGCGGCTCGAATCCTGCGGCACACGTCAATGCCGGATATGAGGGGCAGCATCACATCAAGGAGCACGATGTCAGGACTTGCGGCAGTGAACGAGGCCAGCGCCGACTCACCGTCGGCCGCGGTGAGTACCCGGAACCCCTCCTTCTTCAGGGCCTGTTCGAGAGCATCGAGAAAGGATGGTTCGTCGTCGACCACAAGCACCGTTGTCGCCGTCATAGCTCCGTTGTACCAACCTCAGCCCACAATTCGGTTGGCTTCATATCGTCTGCTTGATGGGTAACTGAAGAGTGAACGAAGAGCCTTCGCTGAGGGTGGAGTCCACGCTCACGCTGCCGTGATGGTTGTCGGCAACGTGGCGGACGATGGAGAGTCCAAGGCCGGTCCCCCCGGTTCGGCGGCTACGCGCTTGATCGACTCGGTAGAAGCGCTCGAAGATGCGCTCCAACTCGGCCCGGGGGATGCCGGCCCCACGGTCGTCTACCTCGATGTCCACGGTTTCTTGGACCTGCTTGACCTTGATGGCGACCCGTGAGCCTGGTTCGGAGTAGCGGATGGCGTTGTCGAGCAGGTTCACCAGGGCTCGAACGACCTGCCGGGAATCGGCGTCCAGCATCAGCCCCGGGGGCAGGTCGACCACAACCAGTTCGATGTCGTTGACCCTGGCCAGCCCACTGACGACGTCGCAGGCCGACCGGACCAGCTCGCTCACCTCGACCGGCTTGAACGATGTACCACCCTCCTCCAGACGGCTGAGTTCGAGGAGATCATCGATGATGGACTCCGCCCTTCTGACCTCGCGGTCGAGATGCTCGGTCAGGCGCTGCCTGACTTCGTCTTCGTCGGTTCCGGCCAACGTCTCGGCCAAGAGTCCGATGGCGGCGATCGGGGTCTTGAGTTCATGGCTGACATTGGCCACGAAGTCACGACGGGTGGCGTCAATTCTTCGTTCCTCGGCGATCGAGTCGATAACGGCCAGTCCCCGCTGTGGTCGCGGGGACACCTCACTCGGGATCGCGGGAGCCGGTTCGAGATGGTCCTCGGTCACCGCCGCCCCCTCAATCATGTAGCGAATTTGCTCGGCGATGTTCTCGGCATGATCCCCGATGCGTTCGAAGAAGCGCCCGATCATGGCCAGCTGCAGGGTTTCGTTCGGCGACAGCGAGCCTTGGCGAGCCTCGTGGATGACAACCTCGATGAAGTCCTGATGGAGATCGTCGAGCACGTCGTCGAGGGCATCGATCTCCATCGCTCGGTCGAGATCGAGGAACCGAAAGGCTTCCCGCGCCTGATCGAAGAGCACCTCGGCTTGGTCGCCCATGCGCAAGATCAGGTCACGCACGTTGTCGTTGGGCTTGGATCCTCCGAGGAAGCCGCTGGCCTTGGCGATGTTGGCCACCAGATCACCGCTGCGCTCCACATCGGCGTTGATGTGGATGGCGCCGACCACGGCCCGAAGGTCAGAGGCGACGGGTTGCTCACGCATCAGGGCGTCTATGCACTGCAGCTCAACCTGTTGTGACAGCAGATCAACGTCCCGATCGGCGTCGATTATGTTGTCGGCCTGGGCGAGGTCGCGTTCCAGTAGCGCGGCGGTAACCAGTCCTATGCGTTCGGTCACGAGATCACTCATGGCCAGCAGCCCGAAACGGATGCTTTCGAGGCGCTCGTCGAGGTCGGAGCGAATGTGGGGTCCGATCACCCGAAACGACCGCTGACATAGGCTTCGGTGCGCTGGTCGGCCGGTTGGGAGAACACCGTTGCGGTCGGGGCGACTTCCACCAGCTGTCCGCCACGTCGACCTGTTTCGGGGTTGACCTCGGAGGAGAAGAACGCAGTGCGATCGCTGACCCTGGCGGCCTGTTGCATGTTGTGGGTCACGATCACAATGGTGTACTGGCGCTTCATCTCCTTCATCAACTCTTCGATGGTGCCCGTCGCTATGGGATCAAGGGCCGAGCATGGCTCGTCCATCAGCAAAACGTCAGGGCCAACGGCAATGGCTCGAGCAATGCAGAGACGCTGCTGTTGACCACCGGACAGCCCAAGGGCCGAGTCAGTCAGCCGATCCTTGACCTCATCCCACAGCCCGGCACTCAGCAGCGACTGCTCGACCAGTTCGTCCAACCCTCGCCGACGACCGCCGACCCGGGGGCCGTAGGCCACGTTGTCGTAGATGGATTTGGGAAAGGGGTTTGGCTTTTGGAACACCATGCCGATGCGACGACGTACGGCCACCGCGTCGACCTGGTCGTCGTAGAGATCGACGTCGCGGTAGAGCAGCGTGCCATCGACCTTGGCTCCGGTGATGAGATCGTTCATGCGATTGAAGCAGCGGAGAATGGTTGACTTCCCGCACCCCGAGGGCCCGATGAAGGCCGTGATTTGCCGATCTCCGATATCCAGATCGACATTCTCGATGGCTCGTTCGCCACCATAGGAGACGCCGAGGCCGCGGGCGCTGAATACCGTCGCCGTCTCGGTAGGGGTCACGTCGATCTTGGTCAACGACGGATTGGTGTCGACCGGGTCGCCTGATTCGGCCATGGCCCGTAGCGGCTGCCCGGTGGTGACAGCAGGAGCACTTTTGTCCTGGAAAGGAGCAGCTAGTGTCTGTTCGATCATCGGGACAAGTCCTTCGTTCTGATAAAGCCGGTTGGGGGGTGAGAGGCGGGCGCTCGCCCGATCAGGGCTCAAACTCAACGGCTCAGGCGGCGCGAAATGCGAGCGCGGGCGACAATGGCAACCAGGTTGACCACAAGAACCAGGGCCAGGATTACCACGCCGGCTGCCGCCGCGTGGCCCGCCCACTCGTTGGCCGGCAGTTTCGAAAAGTTGGCAACATTCATGGGGAGGGCGGTGAAGGCACCGCTCAGTTGCTCGACAAAGCCCTGGAAACCGGTCGTGTAGAAGGCGGCGGCTCCCACCACCAACAGGGGTGCGGCTTCGCCGATGGCTCGGGCCAGCGACAGCATCGAACCGGTGAGAAAGCCGGGCATGGCCATCGGTATGACCTGGGTCTTGACCACCTCCCACTGGGTGGCACCGAGCCCATAGGCCCCGTCTCGTAGTGAGTCGGGCACGGCCCGAATGGACTCCGTGGCGGTGATGATAACGATCGGTAACACCAGCACGGCGAGGGTCAGACCGCCCGAGATGACGCTGCTCCCACCGGTGATGCCCCGAAGATTCTGCACGAACACGGCCAGACCAAGCAGCCCATAGACGATCGACGGGACCCCGGCCAGGTTCCGAACCATGATCTCCAGAAATCTTGTTGTCCGGCTGTCCTTGGCGTATTCCTCAAGATAGAGGGCCGCACCGATACCGACGGGAAAGGCGATCACGGCCACGATGGCGGCCAGCAGCAGGCTTCCCCGTATGCCTTGCACAACACCGGCCCGGGACGAATCACTCGACGACGGGTTGGACACGAAGGTCCAGAACTGGCCACTCAGCACCTCGGAGCTGTCGACGACAACACTGAGGATGACGGTTGCGACCATGGCCACGGCGATGACGACAGCACCGATCAGTGCCCCCTTGAGGATCTCGCCGCCGATGTCGGCCGATCGTCGGCGCTTGAAGTCGGCCATCGCCGCCACCTCGGAGATGTGCCTTGGTTCTGAGCGGGCGAGCTCGCTTGGAGCGGGAACAACCATGGTTAGTACACCTGCCGGAACCGTCGGACCACCAGGTCCGAGCCAAGATTGAGAACGAACGTGATCACGAACAGGACCGCACCCAGGAAGTAGAGACTGTTGAAGGCAATTCCCGAGCCCGCAACGCTGTCAGTCCCGGCACCCAGGGAGGCCATGGCGGCGGTTATCGTCTGCCCCGGTTCGAGCGGGTTGGCATTAAATATGGCGCCGCCGGAACCACCAGCGGCGATGTACACGACCATGGTCTCGCCAATGGCCCGGGAGATCCCGACAATGAAGGCGGCCGAGATGCCGGACAGCGCCGCAGGCACCACAACCCGCAGGGCCGTCGTTGCTCGGCGGGCGCCGAGCCCGTAGCTGGCCTCGCGCAACTCACTCGGTACGGCTCGCATGGCGTCCTCCGCGATCGAGGCCACGATGGGAACGGTGAGAATACCAACCCCGATGCCTGCGCTGACGAGGCTGAAAATGCCGACATCGATGCCGAACAAGGTGCCGCCCGGCCTCAGCAACGATGGACTGATGAACGAGATGGCGAAGAACCCGAGCACCACTGAAGGGATACTGGCCAGGGTCTCGATCACGGGCTTCACGATCTCCCGGACCCGAGGTCTGGCGTACTCCGACAAGTAGATGGCAACTCCGAGCCCGATCGGTCCGGCAACGGCGATGGCGATACCGGTCACCCATAGGGTTCCTACGAGCAGTGTCGACAGGTCGAACAGGTTGCGGCGGGGAAACCAGCCGATCTCACTGAACAGACCCCAACTGAACTCGGGGGCCGATACGAACTCCAGGGACTGGGTGAAGATGCTCCAGATTATGAGCCCGGTCACCAGCACCGACGAGAGGCCGGCGGCCCGTAGGAACGATTGGGCTCGCCTGTTCTGCTTGACCCGGCGGTCACTGACGCGGAGATCACCGGCCGCCAGGGTCCTGGTGCCGCCGGCGGTTGGCCCTATCGATGCAGGCGACCCGGCATCGTCGCCATCAAATGATGTCGAGCCATGGTGGCTAACGATGGTGCCGACGGCGAAGTCCCAGGGTGCTCGGCCTGTGCGATGGATCAGAGCCGCCGCTGCCAGCGATAGCAGCATCCAGCTGAGCACAGGATTCGATCCCAGAAGACGGGGCAGGGCGACGAACGGTAGTGCGTAGAGGATGGTGAACCGCAGGAGCTGTCGGAGCGACATACGGATCGTCCCGACCGGGCGGCCATTGTCGGCAACGACAGCATGCTCCAGGATCGATCCAACTGGGCTCTGACCGTGGGGCCAGTGGCGGAGGTTCCAGATCGCCATGAGAGTCAAGGCAATCCACCAGCTCGACAAGGGAGAGGGCCCGGTAAGGACGGGAAGGTAGTAGTCGATAACGAAGGTGGTCGCGACGAGCCCCAGGTACATGACGACCTCGATGGCCTCGCCCGCGGCCCGAGAAGTCAGGCTGGGCGTGCTCGGGGTCCATTCGTCCGCCTCGGAGGCCGAGCTCCTTCTCAGCGCCACCGACTGGGGCTGTGCTGGTCCCATACCTTGGCGACCGTAGTGCCAGCTCAGAAACGGTCGGTCAAGACAGGGTGAACACTGAGTGAACAACACGCCGAGCGGCCAAAATCAGGGCGTTTCCGGGGTTGTCCGATCCTGCAGCGCCTGGGCGATTTCGGGGCCGACGATGCCTCGGAGTTCGGCCCGCAAACTGAGCGCCACCGGCACCTCGCCGACGTAGGCCGAAGGAAGGCCCTCGGCGTGGGATTGCTCGGTGCAGCACCAAGCAAGATCTGCCCCGCCCTCACCCCAGTCAGACCGCCGCCAGCGCCGCATGGTCTTGGTGCCATCGGCGTCTTCGTCGACTCGGATCGGCACCTGCCAGCAGATGGTGGGACGCCAGTCCATGGGCGACTCGTCCTCGTCAATGGCCGCCAGATACAGCGCACAGCCCTCGCCCCCGCTGAAGCCGGGACGGTTGTGAAAGATGCAGGCGTCGTTGACGACTCGGGTGGCTCGGCCCCCGTTGGGGTTGGCGGGCGCATCTCGCAAGACGCCGCCGGCCGCCGCCTCGGCGTGGTTCTCGAATAGCGCCGGGTTGAGTGTGAGGCCGAGTGCTTCGACCAGCCTTGCCTCGTCCTCGCCGAGCAGATGAGCACCCTCGCTGCAGCATCCCTGAGCCAGTTCCGGCGCCGGCTCGTCGAGAATGCCCTGGCAACCGTTACCCCACAGACATTGCCAGTTCGAGTCGGTAAACCCGATGTCGATTCGCCAGCGCGTGCCATCGACCGGGTCGGTGAACTCCTCGAATCGTTCTGCACCGTAGGAGGACATCGCCAACGACTGTAGGGGACGCTGAGCCAGATCTTCAGTTGATCGAGATCTCCAGCGAACACATGACCCGGATCTGAGCCACACCGTCGCCTGTGGTTGACCGTCGAGGCGCCCGACGATCGAGCCCCTGTCATTGGTACTACAGCCGTGTGCGCCACGAGGCGCTGTGTACCCGAGTGGGGTGAAAGGACCCGCTCTTGGCCTGTCGCAGCAGGCTGATGAAGTAGAGGGCAGTCTGATTGGACTGCGGCGGAGATTCCGGACAGGCAGGTCTATGCTGCTTCTTGGTCCGTCTGCCATGATTGGCGTGTCTCTCCGGGGGTAGTGCACCCAAGTTTGGAGTGAATACGACGCCGGTTGTAGAACAGTTCCACGTATCTGGTGATGTCATGTATCGCCGAGTTACGGGTGGCGTACGTGGTCCTGTGGACAAGTTCTTTCTTCAAAGTAGCGAAGAATGACTCGGCCATCGCGTTGTCCCCACCATTCTCCAGATCCAGTGCCACCGGCGGTGGCCGACGACGCGCCCGAGCCGACCATGGCCTGGCAGATCAGGAGTGATCACTCGATAGCCGGCCGCGGCGATACGAGGGGCAATCTCCCGCCACATGAGCACATCGCCGAACTGTCCGTGGAGTAGGAGTGCAGAGCGGTTGCCGTTGCCCCAGACATGCGCGTGTAGGTTCTTGTCTGGCATCGCCTGATTCCAGGCGGCAGCGTACTGCCGGTATCGTCGGGTGTTGTCGAACAAGGAGCCCAATGTGGCCTCCGGGCATGATCGAAACCTCAACTGGGATGGCCTTTTGAACGGCCGGGATCTGGCGGGGATTCACACCGGTCACGGTCCGATTCTCCAAGGGCGGCTCGTGCGGAGCGCATCGGTTCACACCCTTAGTGCAACCGGTTGGCAGGAACTGTTGGACCACGGGATTCGATCGGTCGTGGATTTGGGGTCCGCCGCGGGATAGATCGCGCGATTGCGTTGGCAGGATTGTGTAGTTCCATTCGCCGTGCCAGTCGTGAGGGTGGAGGGGTGGGTCGGCCATTTGGGTGTTGGTGATCTTGACGCCTTTCTGATGCCAGTTGTTGTCGTAGGTGGCTTGGACCGTGAGGCCGGTGTCAGTGCGGGTCCCGGAGATGAGTTCGACGATGGTGCGCATGTCGGTGAGTGGTTTGCCTCGCCAAGCAACCGGCGGGTTGCCGTTCATCGAGATGAAGCTGAACGAGCGGTGTTCGATCTTGTTCCATTTCGAGGTGCCGGGTGGGTAGTGGCACACGGTGATCTCCAGGCCGGGTCTCGGCGGCGAGTTGGGCGAGGTGCCACTTCCATGAGCGGAGCAGGTAACCGTTCGAGCCGCCGGCATCGGCGGTGATGACCAGTCGGGTGGTGTCGGGGGAATCGTTCCTGGCCGAGGGTGTTCCACCACCGTCGGATCGAGTTGACGGCGAACTCGCCAGTGTCCGCGCTGTCGCCAACGTTGACCCAACCCTGATTGTTGCCAACGTCATAGACGCCGTAGGGGACGGCTTTGGTGAACTCGCCCAACGCCCGGTCTGGGAAGTCGTGGGTGTCGGTCAGGGTCGGGTCACCCTCGGGTTGCCACTCCGTGCCGCCGTTGGAGTAGTTGCCGATCAGTTCTTTCTTCTTGGTGTCCACGCTGATCACCGGTTCGCCAGCATCGATACGCTCGGCGACCAGGGTGTTGAGATACTCGAACTGGCCGTTGCGATCAGGGTGCTGGCGGCCCTCAAGCTGTTTCGATGGGGCCTGCAACGAGTAGCCGAGCTGATGCAACAACCGACGCACCAACTCCGCTGACGCCTCATAACCCTCAGCAACCAAGGCGTCAGCCAACTGATAGGTCGACTTGAGTGTCCACCGCAACGGCGACATCGGATTGCCCCGCGTGTCAGGATGAACCAACTCGTCGAGCGCTTCCAGTAAGCCTGGCTGTTTGTCGATCGCTGGGCGGTCGCCGCCCCCCTCAGCCCGCTGACGGTCAAACGGCTCAATCCCGGCCCGGACCTCACGCACTGCTTTGGACATCGTCGACGTCGAGATCCCCGACGCGTCCACCACAAACTTCTGGCCGCCACGCCCGAGCGCCTCAGCCAACGCACCCGTCACCACTCGACGCTGCCGCTCGTTCAGATGCGGCATCACCGTCTCGAAAAACACCCGGGTATCAGCGACACTCGCCTCCACACCCCGAACGCTACACCTCGCGTCTTATCCTGTGGCGGGCCCTAAATGGGGGATCCCAACACAGCTTTGGGTGACCACAGCGTCCAAGTCAACAACGGCACCGTAAGAAAATATCTAGGTTTTTGTCAAAAGACCTAAATCATTTGGCCTGGGCGTCGATAGAGATTTGTGGTCGAAAATCCGCCCCTTAGCGAACGCGACACAAGGAGACCCTATAGTGCCAAAGTCCCGAACCAGGTCCCGATTCTCCCGGTTGGCCGCCACCTCGGTGGCCACCGCAACAAT
>Ga0316192_10003885_pt1 | contig 10864 bp, 18 predicted proteins | sample MerIslwburrow_MG_FD_204931 | JGI IMG/M metagenome (GOLD analysis project Ga0316192, IMG submission 204931) | Coastal sediment microbial communities from Maine, United States - Merrow Island worm burrow | ecosystem: Environmental > Aquatic > Marine > Coastal > Sediment | place: USA: Maine...
ATCGTTCAACCTGTCGCGCAGCTTCTCGGCGTCCTTGCGGTCGTTGAACGCTTCGACGACCACGTGTTCCATCTCCGACTCGGGCCGTTCCTTGCGCCGCACCTCGAACACGCCGCTCGCGGTTTCGACCACGAACATGAAGCCGGCTTTGATCGAGCGCGGGTCCATCACTTCACCTCGCGCATCTTGCGGTCGGCTTTCCACTCGCGCCACCGCATGTTATCGCGCTTCGCTTCCCGCACCTCGACGACGCGTTTGCCGCCCGTGTGCAACAGCTTCGCGCCACCCATCGCGGCGAGCCCGCCCGTCAACGCTGTGCCGAAGTCAACGCCCGTCGCGAGCAACAGCCCGGTCCCGAGCGCGGTGTTGACGTACGGAATGAAGTCGTTCGGCAACCGCGACATCAGGTGCTTCTGCACCGACCCGGCGATCAGGTTGCCGCCGATCGCCAACGCTTCGGGCGGTATCTTGGCGAACAACCCGCCCAAGAATGCAAATGTGACTACGTCCATCATGACTCCTTTGGTTACTCGGGCTCCGCTGCCTGCTGCGCACGCAACAGCGCATGATCACCGAGCCGTTCGCTGATGCCCGCCAAACAATGCTCGGCCGCCGCTTCCGGCACCGCCTTCGCCTCGTTCATGGCCGTCGCCGATGTGGTGACGACCTTCAACACGTTCGCCAGATCGGCCTGCGTCATGCCGTCGCCGCGAATGCCGTCGATCAGGTCGCCGATTGCGTGCCCGAGCCCGGTCGGGTCCTGTTTGTTGTACTCATCCACGCTCATGCCAACACCTTCCTTATGCTGCGATCACGATTTCACCCGAGTAGCAGTCGCAGAAGCCAACTCCCCGAGTCACGCTGCGCGGAATGCGCGACGTGGTGTACTTCTCGCCCTTCGTTATCGGGATGATAAACGAACGACAGTTGTGATGCGCGGGCGGCCAGCCCTCGCTATTGATCGCTTCCTTCGTGAACACCTTGCCGTCCATGCCCTCGCAATAACGCGTCGTGTTACTGTCGAGCACCGCCGACCACTGATACGCGACCACGAAGTCGCGCATCGTTTTCGATTCGAACCACGCGCGCCTGCCTTCGTTGAACGCCGTGCTGTTCGCATTGCGAACGATGGTCTTGACGCGCCATGCTTCGCCCAACGCTGCGTCCGTGATCTCGCCCGACTTGATGTACTTCGCAAACACGCGCTTGACCTGCGCCTCGGTCCAGTTGGTATCACCGCGCTTGATGCCGCGAATGATCACCTGTCGCGTCTCGTTCAACACCTTCTCCGATTCGATGCCGCTGATGTGAAACGCTTCCGACTTCATGAACTGCGCGGCGCGTTTAATGTCGGCCGTCATGACCAACCCGTCATCGACGAACAGTTGACTCACCTGATCGAGCGGAACATTACCGAGCGACACGCCAGCGAAGCGGGAAGGCGAAGGCGAAGCGCTTTCACCGGCGCGCGCTCGGTCAAGCTCGCGTTGCGCCTCAAGCGCACCGTAGAACGTCGAGGCCAGGGCGTATCGCTGTGCCGCCTTTCCGAGCGTGCGCGTCTTGCCACCGAACTTCAACGCCACCGCTTCCTCGACCGTTTGCGGGTCGGTGCGACGCAGCCAGTCGATGACGTGCGTCTGCATGTCCTCGAACGTTGCGGTCCATACGTCGAACATCTGTTGTTCGAACGCGTTCACGGTGGACACGATGCCGGGCACGTTCACCTTGCGCTCGAACAGCGTCAGCTTTCTTGCACCAGCGTCACCATCGGCGAACGACCGTTTGCCAGAACCCTCGTCCCCCTCGGACGATTGCTTGCTTCCCTGCGTATCGGTTTGAGTCCTCCTACCCGCAGCGGAAGCGCCGTCGTCATCGCGCTCGTTACCAACGCGCCCGGCCGTGTCCACAGTTACTTCTTCACGCGGCGGCAGTTCGAGCAGCGTCCTGACTTTGTCCCGCATCGCGTCGTCCACATCGAGGATGCCCTTTTCAACCGCCGTCGCGGCCATGCTGATGTATTGCAGCTTCTGGTCGTCCGTCAGCGGTTCGAACACGAACTTCGGGTACGCGTCCTGCTCGCCGTAATTCATGTCGATCAGCGGCCGAATGATCTGCTCGTTCACCACCACTTCCTCAAGGTCCTGCCTGAGCTGATCCAACACCATGATGAATATGTCGAAGTGTTTCTTGCCGAGCGCGAACGCGCCCGTGTTCTTCTCGCTGAACCCGAGCAGGTCGGGCAACAGAATGGCGCGTGCTATCGCGGTCGCTCGATGGTCGATCGCCGTTTCGTACAACTGACCGCTGCGCCCCTGCACCTCGTGCAACGTGATATCCCAACTGTCGGGCCCCATCCACGCGCTGCGCACCTGTCGATTGTTGAGGAACGAGCGCATCGCATCGAACGACGCTTTGCTCGGCTTGGCGGTGCGGTCGTACTTCGCGATCACGGTGCCGCCCGCGTGACGTTCGAGGTACATGTCCCAAAACTTATCGACCCATCGCTTGCTGTTCCATCGGTCGTGAACGCGCAGCGTGTCGGGCTTGCCGTACGGGTTGGCGAACTCGCTCGCATAGGTGTAGATCACGAACGGCTCGAGCGGCAGATCCTCGTAACGGAACGAACCGGGGCTCACGTGCCGCAACCCGATCACGTTACCGAAGTCGTCGACCTTGAACTTGAACCGATGCGGCATCTTGGTCTTCAGCTTCTGCAACGCGACCTTGCCCGCGAGCGGCCCGGCGTCCGGCACATGGTACACGCGATTCGTGATGCTGTACCCGTACTCGATCGCGGTCAGCATCGCTTTCAACGCGTGCGACATCGTGCCCGTCATCTGTTCGAACTGTTGTTCGATGTGTTCCGCGTGTTCGTGCGCAACCGGGTCGTCATCGCTCGCCGGTTCGATCTTCCACCCTGACGCCAACGCCCCGACCTTCTTCATCGTGATGAAAGCGCCGACGCAGTTGTCGAGCATCATGTCGTCCACGATCTTCAACCCACCGCCGCGCTTGAACAACTCGTGCGGCGATTCCAGCCCTTCCGAAACGTCCTGCGCACCCCACGCGGCCGCCGACTCGCCGAGGTGAACGCGACGCCGTTCGTCAACGAACTGCACCTTGTCGGCCTGCTCATCGTACTCGGCCCACCCGCGCGTCACCATCGCGTCGAGGCCCCGCTGCATTGCTTGCTTGATCAGGTTCACGACCGATCTCCCTTCATCGAGCCGACGACCATGTGTTCCTCGTCTCGTGCGCTGTAGTACAACATCAGGGCTTGTTCCTGTCCGACCCACGCCATTTGGGCAGCGTCGGCCTCGTCATCGTAGTATTCGCCGTTCAGCGGCTTCCCCGTCTTGCCGTTCTCGTTGCGACAGTATTGAAGCATCTCGGTCATGAGGTTGTCGCCACAAATCGTAACGTCACCGTCGCCCAACAGGCGCGACGCGTTCCCCTCCCTGATCGGCTTCGTGCCGCTCACCTCGCCCCCGCTGGCTGGCCATCCGTACTTGCACTCGTGCAACTTCTTCTTCGGCTGCTGATGTCGGTACAGGAACGGCCCGAGCCCGGCCGCGACCGCGAGCAGGATCGTTGCCTTGCCGATCGCGTTCGATTCGATCACGAACAGGCACCAGCCGCGCGTCGCCGTCTCGCCGTCCCATCCGAGCACGCGCACCATTTCCTGAACGATCGCCACGCTGTCCTGACGCTCGTGCCACGACTGCTGCGCCTCGTGCAGCGTTTCGGCATCCCACACGGACACGCAGCTGTAGTTCCCGTCCGCGACTCCCTCGGCCGTATCGACGCCCGCCACCCTTGGGCGCGTGCGCCACACCGCGTCGCCATGCTGCGTTGCGTAATACTGATCGCGCTTGAAGCACGCTTTGAGGTCATCGGGTTCGAACATGCTGTTGTCGGCGCGGCTGAACGCATCGACATCCGTGCCGGGGTATTCCTGATTGTACAGCTTCTTGCCCAACCGTTTGCGCTGCCGTGCGAGGAAGCCGGGCGGGTATCGGTAGTCGTCGCGCCCGTAGAAGAACGGCGTGTAGACGCTGCGCCCATCCTTCGCGGCCGTGTATTCGACGTGCAACGGGTTGCCGATGCCCTTGCCCGTGCCGTCGAGCGTCACGATGGCGCTCCCGTCCTTGACGAGCGACCCACCGAAGCCCGCCATGACGTCGCGGCTGTTCTTCCACTCGCTGAACTCGGTCCCGTACAGCGCGTTGACCGTCACGGCGCGACCTTCGCCCTTCGCGCCTTCGGATGTGAATTCAAGTATCGAACCCGTGCCGGCGCAATGCAGCTCGTGCTTGTTGTCCGTTGACGCGAGCGTGAACCATTCGTCCGGGTCCATCCCGATGCTGGAGAAGTATTGGCGCGCTGATGTGTAGAACGTGTCGGCCATCAGCTTCAGCTTCTCGGCCGTGTCGTCCCGGTACGCGATCACCTTCGCGACGTAACCGGGCTTGAACGCCCATGACCAGAACAGGATGGCGATTTCGTATGTGGATTGTCCGTACTGGCGGGACTTGAGGATCAGCGCATCGTGAATGCGCCGCACGGCGAGGTGCGGTTCGTGATAACAGTACAGCGCGTCGTGATGCAACGCCTGCACGCTGTTGAACCGCCACGGCTCACGCGGTCCCGTTTCGAGCCTGATCTGCGTGCACTGTTCGATAAAGTAGCGCGGGTCGTTCACGCACCACTGAATAAACTCGTACTCACTCTCGGGCTGTTCCCTCGCTAATGCCAAGCTCAGCAAGTCGCTTCGCGCGCGCTTGGTTTGCTGAGGCAATCGTGTCTCGGAAGCGAAGTTGTTTGCCAGATGCTGTTTGAACGACATTGGTCGTGACGTTAACGTCGCCGCCTTTCGTGACGTGGCCGACTATTTCGGCGTACAGCCTGATGGCCGCGATTTGTTTCGTGTTGCGAGTGTCGATGCACACCTGCACCAGCTTCTCCATCACGACCTCATCATACGCAACGAGGAAGGACTTGCACCGTTCGATGCTCGCGCCCTGCACGCGATCGCGTTCGAGGTTCACGGCGCGTACGTAATGGTCGTCATGCATCCATGTGCGGTAAAAGTGGGATTCGGTCACGATGCCGAGCTCGGCACACTCCAGCACACCCTGATGGCGCGACTTCGCGGCGGCGACGAGCGGTAACGATGCACGCATCTTCTCAGTGAGTCCGTGCTGGTCGCGTCGCTGTTTCATGGCGCTGTACCTGTTGTGTTGTTTTGCGTGTAACCTATTGGGCATCAGGTTGTTGGAGACATCACCATCAGCCGGAAGTAATTACAACTCTGTAGCGGGTCGGGGCCTGGGGTGTCAAGCACTGATTTACCCGCAGGCCCCGATGTGGTGTGGGGACAACTACGTGGACAAGTCGGCGGGAATGTGGACAGGTAGCGTTTCGCCGGGCTGTGCGCCGCTAAGGGCAATGCCGACGGTCGAAAGTCAACGTGGCGCGGTCGTTCCGGGCAGCCCTGCGTAAACGAGCTTTTCAGTGAGAATTTCCTCGAGGGCCCACATGGTGCGGTGCGTCGGCCACACCCCCAACATCTTGAGTTCACCGATCCGTTGACGGCGTTGTTTCAGGTCGGCCCGGTGGTTGCGTCGCAGCCGTCGGCGCTGTTGCCTGATCGCTGCCCACGAGCCGCCCTTCGGGTGCGGGGTGCGGCTCATGATTCCTCACTTTCGGGCAGCAAGCGCCAACTTCGGTCGTTTCCTCGCACGCCGAGCCGGGCATCGTAACGTTTGTGCCACGGCTTCGATTCCCATTCGTATTCCCTGACCGTCGTCACGTCGTCGATGTCGGTGTCGATTTCGACTGTCGCCACTTCCCAGCTGTGATACTTGTCCCGTTCCTCGCGGGCGCACTTCACGGCGCGAGCGCACGCATCGAGTTCAGAACTGTACACGCCCACGATGGCGTGCCGATACACGCCCGTCTGAATGACACAGTACAACGTCACTTTTCATCACCGCCTTCCAGCGCGGCGTCGCGCAGGTCGGCCGCACCCTCCTGTGCCGCCCCGAGTTCGTCGCGCAGGCTCGCGCAATCCTCGTTCGCCAAATGTAGGCATTGTTCCAGCTGCTCGACCTGTGCGATCAGCGCCTCCACCAACGCCGCCACGGCCCTGTCCGGCTCGGGCACAAACGTCTCGGCTTTCGTGACGTACTCCCATCGCGTCGGGTCGCTCGGCGATGTATTGACGCATTCGTACTCGCAGCGTGTGTACAACCACCCGCCCGGAACGCGGGTGATGATGAGCGAACACGACGGTTGATTGATGTGCGTTTCGACGTGCAGAGCTTGCTTCATCATCTCGTCGAACGTCACGGGACAGTTCTCGGTGCTGTCGTTGGTCGTCATGGCTTCTCCTTGAGTAGCGGGCAGGTGGAGTAGGTGCAGACAGTTTCGCGCCCGCCAAGTTCTCTGCGGTGATACCAACAGGTTGCAAGCGTCATGCTGTGGTATTCACACTTCTGGTGCATTTTCTCCCACGCCTCGCGCTTGCCGCGCTGGTAGTGCATCTTGGCAGCCTGATTAAGCTGCCCCTGTCCCGGCCAGTGTTCTTCGCCCGTCGTGTGGTCGGTCATGGCTTCTCCTCCCGCGCCGCGTCCCGCAGCGCCTTGAGTTCGTCCTGTTCTGTGGCTGGCAACCACCCTGCGTGGGCTGCGTCCAGCATTCCTTCTCCTTCCGTATCGCGTTCCAGCTTGTCGAGGGCGTCACAAAGGGCGTGGAACTCGGCGTTGGTAACAACGGCAACAAGAAGTTCCTGCTCCTCGTCCACCTTGTCGTATTCGATCACCTGTGTCCGCAGGTCGTCAGCCGCTTTATGCAGTTCCCGCAGCGCGAGAAACTCGTTGCCCACATCATTGTCGAGCAGCCGCTTGAGCGCTCGGCTGTCGCCCTGTAGCCGTTCGTTCTCGCGGCGCAGGGGGTCGTCGTCCTCGCGGGCAGTAACGTCAAACCCAGCGCGCTTGAGTCGGTCACGTAGTACACGGTTTTCTGACGACGTACGCTGGTATGCCGCCGTGTCCTCCCTGTGGATGCGCTTGTAGGATTCGATCTTTGCCCGCGCCTCGTCCCGCTCGTCGTGCAGCGTGAGGGCTTCGCGAGCAACATCACTTGCCCACTCTGCGCTGTGGTGCCGGACATACCCCAACTGCTCCCGCGTCAGCCGTTTGTCGTCATTCGGTTTCGGCATCATCCCCTCCTTGTTGACATGTCGCGCGCCGCCACTCGCACCGCGCGTTGAGTGTCTTCCACCAACACATCGTAAACCGGCTCGTCTGTCAAGATGGACACGAACGCGACGCCGATAACGGTGCCGTACCCGTCGCCCGCCCACCCGTTGATGGTGCGCCCGAACCGCACCGGCGTTCCTTCGGCCGGTTCGAACGTCTTGCCGCGCAGCTTGTGAGTCATCTCAACCCCGTGATGACGCTCGTGCCGTCATCGTTTTTGAGGAAGATGAATTTAGACGACAACTGCCGACGCATGCTGCGCAGCGCGGTGCGGGTCGAGTCGTTCGCGTTCTCCCACATCCAGCGCGGACCGAAGCAACAGTGCAGCCCGCTGTCGCGTTGCAGCAACAGGTCGTCGATCGCCGTCAGCAGCTTCTGCGCGTCTTCGATCGTCTCCGGGAACGGCTGCGCGAGTATCCACTCGGGCGTCCCTTCGGCTTTGCTCGAGTAAACCGCGACGCTATCATCAGTGCTCACAACCGTTTCGGCCGGCCCCTTGTCGCACCCGCTGCTGATGACCGTAAGGAGCAGCAACATCATGACGAGCGCGTTTCGCCAGCGGTGCTGCTTGTGCTTCATCTCGTATTCGCCCGACGCCATGAACAGCTCCCACAGCATGCCGAACGTCGCCACGGCGCCAATCGCTATCTTGAGTGCCAACATTGAGATCACTCTCCCTTGAGGATGTTGAAGTGTCGTTTGCGCGCGTCCTCGTGGAACGCGACCGCGATGCCTTCTGCCAATTCGAGCCCCGTCACGACGCGTTCGCCGTTAGGGCTCGCGTGTCGAACGTGTTCGATGCGTTCACGCACCGACGACGCCATTTCCGCGAACGCGTGAGCGCGAGACGTTTCGACAAGCGCGTCGGTCGTCTCGTGCAGCATCCCGCATACGTGACAACGCAAGTGCCCAGGCGGCACGTCGTGGTCATCCGTGAGCCGCGCGTCCTCGTGCCCAACCCACCACCACGCCGACACGGCCACCGTCAACGCGCCCGCGAAAAACCCGAGCAGCATCTCCATCTCACTCACCTCCCTGCGGCGTCGGATCGCCGACATCTGCCAGCTTGCGACCGACCGGTCGCATTCGTTCAACGAACCCGACCACCAGTCGGTCGTCATCGTTGAGTCCATTTCCTTCAAGGCATCGACACATCGCCAGCAGCTCGCGAGGCGTGATGTTGGGCGCGATTCGTATATCCTCGCTCAACAGCGCGTACAGCGACTGCACCCATACTGATTCGTGTGATAAGTCGACGGTAACTTGCATGTCGTTTCCCTTTCGTGTTACAAAATACCGATCGGTCGCCGCTCACGATGGCGTATCAGTGATTGGTTTGTTCGCAGATTGGACCCTGCTATTCGCTTCATTGGGAGGCTAAACACCTTCCTTTCTGCGCCTACGTGAACAGCGTCCGACCGATTCGTTTCTTCTTTACTCGTTTCGTCTTCGCGATCAGCGCCGCGTCACGTGCCGTTTTGACTTTGTGACACGGCACGCACAGCACTTGCAAATTGTCCGGCTCGTTCCCGCCGTCGAAGAATCGCGGCACGATGTGATCGACTTCGACCAGTGATTGGTCGCGCTTGAATCCGGCGTCCCAATAATCCCAGAATCGCCGACGCGCTTCCCACCCGAGGTGACATATCGTTCGACGCATCAACTCGCTGTCGAACCCGCACGCCGCGCACACGCCGTCCGCTCGCGCAATCGCCTGCTGTTTGCAATATGCCCAATCGAACAGCATTTTCCACGCGCGCACGCACTCGTCGCCGCACCACTTGCGGCGACCCTTCCCGACCGATTCCCCGCACCACGTGCACTGACCCTTCTCGCGTCTCATCTTGCTGCGATACTCGGCGGCGTTCATGTCAGATCGAACCGGCCGGTAGGTTTTGTCCCGGCTTCAACGCCTGCGACAACACACCACCGAGCGTGGTCGTTACGTCCAACAGCATCGACATCCGACCGCGTTGGTATGCGAGGACCGGGCACGCCGCCTTGTACAGCGGGTGCTGATGCTCGCTGTCCGGCGACACCAACATTTCGGCGCGACAATATTTGCACCGCAGCTGACCCGGCCAATCGCGCGGCATCCATTTGTGCAACGGCAGTTCGCCCGCGTCGATCTGCTTCTCGATCACCAATTCAACCTGCATCTCGTTCCCCTCTCAGTTTGCTGTACTTGTCGTGTCGTTTAATCGCGGCCGCAACGGCGCCTTTGCCGTGATGCTGTTCGACCAATTTGACGTGTTCGTCTTTGTTGTCGAGGCACCAGCCCTCGCCGCGACACACGCGGTGATCCCAACACGCGCACACGCGATTGTTACGCGGCGCGCGGCCCGATTCGCACTCGCTCATCACGTGAATGTCCCGACAGATCGCGGTGCAGCACCGCTTGCGACAATGCGGGCACACGAAGTGCAAATGTTCCTTCACCAGCACGCCGGTGTTACACGCCCCGCTCGCACATCGGTGCATCGACTCGATGGCTTTGTTCACGACGGCATCACGCTTCGTCTTCGCTGTCGCTTCGGGAGTCGTGGACGTACCCGAGGTACGCTTCGGCCTCGGCTTCCGCGCTTTCGACTTCGTCTTGCCTGTCGGCTTCGCTTTGGTTTTCGATGGCATCAATCAATTCCTTTCGGTTTCGACGCCGCTTGCGATCGTAACACCGCCGCGACTTTTCCCTGTCCTGTTGCCGTTTACATTCGTTCAAACACGCGGGGCACTTCGACGGCGGTCTGCCGTACGGATATCGAACGGTGAGTGGCGTGTCGCACCATTCGCACCGTTTGGCGTACGCCGCCGACGGCACCCGCGCTGTCACGCGCCATTTGTTGGCGTTGTCTGTCACCACATTCGTCTAATGGTCAGCGTGTCGCCGCGCGCTACCTTGACCGCGCCGGTCATCATACGCATGAACAACACGGTCGGGTACCCTTCGCGTGTCAATCGTTTGCGTCGTTCACCCGGCACGAGTCGCATGTAATACCGATACCCCAAATGAGACTCGCCCCACAGCGTCGGCATCGAATCATCGTTCACGAACACCCAATACGTCCCGCTTCGCACGTTCGGCATCAGGACCGTGAGCGTCGTGCTGTCCTGCATTTCGAACGACAACACGGCCATGCTGTCCGGCTCGAACACCCGCACCGTATCGGTCACCATCACCACGACCGTATCGGGCGCGTGAGGATCCTCGTCATCGGGCCCCGCGGCGCATCGCCCCGTCAACAGCACCACCGCCATGACCAACACCATGACGCTCACTTCGCGAATCGCTTTCATCGGTTCATCCTCCTCCTGTGCAGCGCTCGCATGATGAGCGCAACAACGTAACTCGGGTTGCCAGACTTTTTGATCGACACCCCTTTTTCATCGCGGGTGCATTGCGGTGTCGTGACGCGATACACGTTCCACCCGAGCTCCGTAGCGGCGTTGATCTTCTCGTTGTCCTTCGTCGCGCCCGCTCCCGTCACGTGCCGCCCGCCAATGAACGCGCCGCCGTCGCATTCGAGAATCACCATCAAACGCGGCCAAGCGAAATCAGCCTGCCACTTGCGCGTCGGGTGAAACTTGTACTGCCGTTCGAACGG
>Ga0316192_10003889_pt1 | contig 10856 bp, 9 predicted proteins | sample MerIslwburrow_MG_FD_204931 | JGI IMG/M metagenome (GOLD analysis project Ga0316192, IMG submission 204931) | Coastal sediment microbial communities from Maine, United States - Merrow Island worm burrow | ecosystem: Environmental > Aquatic > Marine > Coastal > Sediment | place: USA: Maine...
TCATGTCTTAATTTATATTCTCTTTGCGGGCTTGGCGTCTTTGCGAAAGCACCTGTTTTCATGTCTTGGGCAAGGTCACACCCTTTTGACCCTGATACTTGCCACCACGATCAAGATATGAGGTGTCACATACTTCGTCTGACTCGAAAAACAGCATCTGGGCCACGCCTTCATTGGCATAAATTTTAGCGGGCAATGGCGTGGTGTTGGAGAACTCCAGGGTTACGTGGCCTTCCCACTCCGGCTCCAGCGGCGTCACGTTTACGATGATGCCGCAACGCGCATAGGTTGATTTACCCAGGCATATCGTTAACACACTTCGTGGAATACGAAAATACTCAACCGTATGCGCAAGCGCGAATGAATTTGGCGGGATGATGCAAACATCGCCGGTGAAATCCACGAAGCTGTTTTCCGAAAAATCCTTGGGATCGACGACAGCGGAATTGATATTGGTGAAAATCTTGAAATGATCAGCACAACGCACATCATAGCCATAACTCGAGGTGCCATAGGAAATCAGGCGTTCATCATTGATACCGGTTCTGACCTGTCCGGCCTCAAACGGCTCGATCATGCCTTCGGCAGCCATGCGCCGGATCCACTTATCGGATTTGATGCTCATATTATTTATTTTCAGATGGGATTGTCGCGGGATTTTATCAAGCTTTTGCCTGGTGTGCCTTGGCTATGTAAAAGAATCATTTACCGCAAGGGCACAAAGAAACAAATTAGTCATTTGTTAACCGCAGAGGCGCGGAGGCGCTGAGAAAATATTAACAGCATCTATTGCCGCAAAAAACGCGAAGAGCGCAAAGAAAAGCTTTATTATGGTTTTTAATTTGCGCATTTTTGCGTGCTTTGCGGCAGAAAATTATTTTTTCTCAGCGCCTCCGCGCCGCTACGGTTTATTTTATTATTTGTAAAAAATAAGCAGCCCGAGAGCTGCTTTTTACTGATACCCCGTGAACAATCAGATCAGTTGTTCTGAATAACGATATTCGGGAACTTCGCGGTATAGTCCTTCGCTTTCAGGGAAAGCTTGGCTGCAGTGCGCCTTGCGATATCGCGGTAGATTCCACTGGTCTTGCTGTTGGGATCATCAGCCACGCTCGGATGACCGCCGTCGGCGTTCTCGCGAATACTGATATCCAGCGGTAAAGAACCAAGAAAATCGACGTTGTACTGATCGCACATTTTCTCGCCGCCGCCCGAACCAAAGATGTGCTCTGCGTGCCCACACTCGGAACAGATATGGATGCTCATGTTCTCGACCACGCCGAGTACCGGTACTTCGACTTTTTCAAACATCTTCAGACCTTTGCGTGCGTCCAGCAAGGCAATGTCCTGCGGCGTGGTCACGATAACCGCGCCACTGACGGGCACCTTCTGCGCCAGTGTCAGCTGCACATCGCCGGTGCCCGGCGGCAGATCGATCACCAGGTAATCCAGCGATTTCCAGCGGGTGTCACGCAGCAGCTGTTCCAGTGCCTGCGTAACCATAGGTCCACGCCAGATCATCGGGGTTTCCTCGTCGATCATGAAACCTATCGACATCGCCTGCAGGCCATGACCACCCATCGGCTCCAGTGACTTGCCATCAGTCGATTCAGGTTTGCCCTCGATGCCAAGCATACGTGGAACACTGGGACCATAGATATCGGCATCCAGCACACCCACTCGCGCGCCTTCCTGCTGCAGCGCCAGTGCCAGGTTGACCGCCGTGGTGGATTTACCCACACCGCCTTTTCCTGAAGCGACCGCAATAACGTTCTTGATGCCTTCGAGCGGATTCATGCCGCCCTGTACCGAGTGACTGGCGATCTCCCAGCTGACATCGATCTCGGCTGAAGCCACACCGTCAACTTTCTCGATTCTGCTCTTCAACTGTTCAGTCAACTTGTCGACATAACCGTATGCCGGGTAACCCAGCACAACCTTGACTTTAACTTTGTCGCCGTCAATCACCGTATCTTTGATCGCACCGGCTGTAACCAGGTCTTTCTCCAGATAGGGGTCGATATATTCTTTAATAGCAGATTCGATCTGCTCTTTTGAAACGCTCATGCGCTTTACCTCATACCGTAAATTCGGCCGATTTCAAAATGATGCGGCATTCTACAACACTAAATGCTTGATTTAACCCCTTCTTTTGAGATGTTAAGCCTGTATTGCCCGCTGCTCTCGTGATAAGTTATGCGCCCGACTGATTCAGCACCAGCATATAAAAGTACTTCATGACCACGAAGCGAAAAATTCTTGTCACCAGCGCCCTGCCCTATGCAAACGGGCCGATCCACCTGGGCCACCTGGTGGAATACATCCAGACAGATATATGGGCACGCTTTCAGCGATTGCAAGGCCATAACTGTTATTACGTCTGTGCAGATGACGCTCACGGTACGCCCATCATGCTGCGCGCGCGCCAGGATGGAATCGAACCGGAACAACTGATTGCCGCCGTTCAAAAAGAGCACGAAGCCGATTTCGCCGAGTTCCTCGTCGGCTTCGACAACTACTACAGCACGCACTCTGAAGAAAACCGCGAACTAGCCAGCGAAATTTATCTGAAATTACGTGAGGAAGGCCATATCGCCACGCGCACGATTTCTCAATCCTACGATCCCGAAGCGGAGATGTTTCTGCCTGACCGCTTCATCAAGGGCACATGCCCGAAATGCGGCGCCGCAGACCAGTATGGCGACAACTGTGAAGTCTGCGGGGCCACCTATGCGCCAACGGAACTGATAAACCCGGTTTCGGCAATCAGCGGTGCAGCACCGATAGAAAAAGATTCGGAGCAGTACTTCTTCAAGCTCAGTGACTTTACCGACATGCTGCAAAACTGGATGCGCGCCGGACACGTACAGCCTGAGATCGCAAACAAACTAGACGAGTGGTTCGAAGAAGGCCTGCAGGACTGGGATATCTCGCGTAATGCACCCTACTGGGGGTTTGAGATACCTGGCGCACCCGGCAAGTTCTTCTATGTGTGGATGGATGCACCCATCGGATATATGGCGAGCTTTAAAAACCTGTGTGATCGCGAAGGCATATCTTTTGATGATTACTGGCACAGCGAAGCGGATACCGAGCTGTATCATTTTATTGGCAAGGATATCGCACGCTTCCATACTTTGTTCTGGCCCGCCGTGCTTCATGGCGCCGGTTTTCGCAAGCCCACGGCCGTGTACTGTCATGGCTTTCTGACGGTCAACGGGCAGAAAATGTCAAAGTCTCGCGGCACCTTCATCAAGGCGCGCACCTACCTGGACAACCTGAAACCTGAATATCTTCGTTATTATTATGCGGCCAAGCTTTCTTCAGGCGTCGATGATATTGATTTGAACCTTGAAGATTTCATGCAGCGTGTTAATTCCGACCTGGTCGGCAAGGTCGTTAACATAGCAAGTCGCTGTGCCGGCTTTATTAACAAGCGTTTTGATAACCGGCTTTCTGCAGAGCTGCCCGATGCCGGGCTTTACACCGAACTGGTCAATGCCGGAGAATCGATTGCTGCCGAATTCGAAAATCGCGAATACAGCAAGGCGGTTCGTGAAATCATGGCGCTGGCTGATAAAGCCAATGTGTATATCGATAACAACAAGCCATGGGTACTTATCAAGGAAGAAGGGAAAGAAGCGGAAGTCCAGGCCATCTGCACGCAGGGGATCAACCTGTTCCGCGTGCTGATGACTTATCTAAAACCGATACTTCCACAGACCGCACTCAAGTCAGAAGCGTTCCTGAACAGCGAACTGCATTGGCATACCTTGAGTGAACCCCTGCTTGCACACAGCATTAATAAATTTAAACCACTGATGACACGCATCGAAAAAGACCAAATAGAAGCCATGCTTGAACAATCCACAGAACATCTTGAGCAAAACGAAAAATCCAGTCCAGCCAGCGGGCCGTTGGCGGATGACCCGATTGCATCGCAAATTCAGTTCGATGAGTTTGCAAAAATTGACCTGCGTGTGGCAAAAATCATCAAGGCCGAACACGTTGAAGGCGCGGACAAACTGCTGCAGCTTACGCTCGATATCGGCGGTGAAACACGCATGGTGTTTGCCGGCATTAAATCGGCTTATGAACCCGAGATGCTGGAAGGCCGCCTCACCGTGATGGTAGCCAACCTGGCACCGCGAAAAATGAAATTTGGCGTATCCGAGGGTATGGTGCTGGCAGCGGGTCCCGGGGGCAAGGAGCTGTTTATATTAAGCCCCGACGATGGCGCACAGCCTGGCATGAGAATAAAGTAAGCCATTGATTATCATATGAACCTGGAATCATTTCCTGATGCTTACACTGTCCTGTAACAGCGCCGGCCAGGACTTCGACACCGCGCGGAATCTTCCAGATTCACCGCCAAAATCCATACAACGTTCTACAATCATTACTAAGGATCAAGCAGAAAACACAAGCAAGTGATCCCTGGCGCACGCCTTCGGCATTTTGTTCGTCGGCGATGTAATCCCGTATCGGGTGAATAAACATAATAACAAGCTGGAAAATATGAAAGTCCTGGTGCTGGAAAACAGTCGTCTGTATCAGAAAACCGTTCGCGAAATTCTTGAAGAAATTCGCTGCGAGGTCGATTGTGTCGGCTCCGGTGAAGAAGGCCTCCGTCTGTTAGATGACAATGGCTATAACCTCATTATTGCCGGTCAGAACATTTTCGATGACACCAGTTCTGCGTTTATAGAATATTGTCGAGAACACGCGAATCATTGCCCAATCCTGCTACTGACATCCGAACCCAATGAGACCCTGTTGAACAACGCGCGCAATGCAGGCATTAAAGATATTTTTCCAAAAGCCAATATCAATCAGCTTCGCGAAAATCTTCATTATTACGTCAAGGGAAAAAAGAGCATCACCATTGAGGGCGGGCGCGTCATTTATATAGAAGACAGTCTTTCTGCTGCACGTGTAATTTCCCGCAACCTTGAAAAAATGAACCTCGAAGTTGACTACTATGGAAATGCAGAGGACGCATACAATGCGGTATTGAAAAACGAATATGACCTGGTGATAACTGATGTGATGCTCAAAGGTGCAATGAGTGGTTTATCACTGGTACGAATGATACGCGCCCTGAGAAATCACAACGCTGAACTGCCCATTCTTGCAATGACCGGTCATGATGATCCCAGGCGCAGAATCGAGTTGTTTCATGCCGGTATCAATGACTACGTGACCAAACCGCCTGTTGAAGAAGAATTCGCAGCCAGGGTCAACAATCTGATATCCAATAAACGCTTGCACGACAAAGTCAGGCAACAGAAACAGGCGCTATTAAAACTTGCGCTGAAAGACCAGCTAACCAACTGCCATAACCGCCACAGCCTTGTTGAAAACGCGCCCAAGTACATCAGTGATGCTATTCGCTATGAACATCCATTGTCCGTAATGGTTCTGGACCTTGATAATTTCAAGAGGATTAATGACGAACACGGCCATGATAGCGGAGACAAGGTACTGGCAGATATTGGCAAGATGCTGATAACAGCCTTTCGTGTCGGTGATTTTATTTCTCGAATCGGCGGTGAAGAGTTCCTGATAATACTGCCGCATTGCCCTGCAGAAGATGCCGTTAACAAGGGAGAACAGCTAAGATCAATAATCGATAGCAGCAGCCCAGGCGGCCTCAAGATCACTGCAAGTATCGGAATAGCCTGCCTGTCAGAAGAGCACGGCACAGATTTTGACCGCTTATACAAATCGGCTGATGAAGCGGTCTACCAATCAAAGAAAAATGGACGTAACAAAGTAACGCTTATTTCAAACAAAAAGAAAGCCGGCTGATTTCTAAAAGGCTAACACGCATATTTCATGAAGCATCTGGATTTTAGGAGCTAACTTTTGTTAGACATGTGATTTGGCCGCGACAAAAAATGTCAGGAGCATTTTTGAACGCACAAAGTGCGGCCCCGAATGATAATGAGGGGTGGAGGGCAGGAAGCCCGAAATAATAACGCAAAGAACGCGAATAAAACAAAAACATGAATAAATTGTAATAGTCAAGATTTAGTCTGGCAGTCAATATCATATAAACATCAAACTATGATGTTATTGTCAGTACTATCGGGATTGGCTATATAGAAAAGGCTATAGATATTTACTCTCGCAGAGGCGCAGAGAACGCAAAGGAAGATGAATAAAACGATTCTGTCTTTGCAAAAAATACACGACATCTCTGCTCTCTCTGCGCCTCTGCGAGAAAACAGGTTGTTAAAGCTCCAGTATCAGCTGATTTATTGGCCAAGCCAAAACTTGTAACAACTGTCAGATTAAGCCATAACCAGTACAAATAAATGTTCTAGTGCTTTTGCGTCCTTTGCGTTTTTCGCGGCCAAATATTAAGTTTTGTATCTGTGTTTATCTGCGCTCATCTGTGGACTTATTTTAACGACTACCTAGTCTATATCAGACAAACACTGTCAGATCAGGTCACTACCACTACAGCTTAGGCTACTAAAAAGAAAAAAGGCCGCTGAGAAAGCGGCCTTTTCATATCTGGTTTCACTAAAAACTATTTACTGGCATAAGAAGAAATATCAGAAGGCAGCACAGTTGAAAGTCCCAGTGACTGCCACATTTGCATACCACCTCGATAGTAATACAGCTTTTCAGCCGGATAACCTAGCGCGACCAGTGCGTGAATTGCACGTGGTGACTGGCCACACCATGGACCATTACACCACAGCAGCAACTGCCTGGCTTCCGAGAAGTCCCATCTGTCTGTTTTCTCATGGCCGCTGAACAGGCCAACTTTTTCAAGTGAACGCATAACAACACTCACGTCGTCACGCTGTTTTGCACCCAGGCGTTCCAGCACTTCTACCAGCTCGGGATCATCAGCGGACTTTTCAAATACACTAAAGGGAATGTTGACTGAACCCGGGATCGTGCCTTTCTCATGCCAGCTTGGAGTACGCGCATCAATCATCACTCCATTTCCATTATTCATGGCCGTTTCCATGAACTTGACGACTTCAAGCTCGGCAACAGTAGCAACACCTTTTTCTATATTCAGCGGGTTAACACAAAACGGCGGGCATGGTCGTGATGTCTTTGTAAATGCACCATCCAGGGTATTGCTGGTGTCCTGGATTCGCTGAACCTTGACCAGTTCTTCGTCATGATTCACCATCGTGTACGGTTTGTCTTCAGTGATTTTCACTTCCAGATTGACCGCAATGGATTGCATGGAGATGAGTAAACAACACATCGACACGCTGAATAAGACAGAATTTTTCATCCACAATCCTCGTAACAAATAACGCCATTAGGCAACATCCATATGAGCGATCAGCATCACCACATTCTGGTGTATTTTTCTGATGCATTTTCGGAAAGTGCCAATCCGGCCGGTTTCAATGACCTTGTAATGTTGCTATAGCAGAAGATGGTCGAATAACAAGAAAATAATTAAAAAAAACGTATATTTTCCAGTATCTTACTCTCCCAGCCAGATCAGGCTGGCCATGCGGCCTGTGTCGCCGTCGCGACGATAGGAATAAAAGCGTTGTTCATCTGTAAAGGTACACTCATTACCGCCGAAAACCGAGGTCACACCCTGGTTGAAAAGCTCGATTCGCGCCAGCTGGTACAGATCACACAACCAGTGCTGATCATCTGTCCGCCTGAAGGCAGACGTGTTTTCAGCGTTACCATCGGTAAATGCCCGAAAAACCTCCGCACCAACTTCAAATGCCCGTGGGCCGATAGCCGGGCCCAGCCACACCATCAACTCTGCCGGATCAGACTCCAGCCTACGGATAGCATTTGTGACAACACCGGCATGCAGCCCGCGCCAGCCGGCATGTGCAGCAGCCACCTTGCTGCCCTGCCGGTTACAGATCAGCACTGGCAGACAGTCTGCCGTCATCACTACGCACACACGTCCAGCGCGACTGGTCCAGGAGCCATCTGCCTCGTCCCCGATTTTATCCGGGTCAGCCGCTACGATTCGGTTGCTGTGCACCTGCTGCAACCAGACGGGCTCAGCCGGCAGGCTGAAATGTTCACGTAGAAGCGCCCTGTTGCTGAGCACCGTTGCAGCATCATCCCCGGTGTGGGCTGCAAGATTGAAACCGGTATATGGCCCGCTACTGTAGCCACCGGTTCTGAGTGTGGTCAGTGCATGGACATTAGCCGGCGCCGGCCAGGCCGGCGTGATAAACCCTGGAGATTGCAGCTCAACTGCCATGCTGTTGCACATCCTTTTGCAGGGCTGCGAGTAACTGCAGCATATCCTCGGGTAGCGGAGATTTCCACGAAAGCTGCTGACCACTTTGCGGATGAACCAGGCTTAACCTGAATGCATGCAAGGCCTGACGCCTGAACGTACGTAACTGCTCAATGAGTTCATTGTCAGCTTGTGGCGGAATGCGTTGTCTTCCGCCATACATCGGGTCACCAATGACCGGATGACGAATGTGCTGCATATGAACGCGGATCTGGTGTGTTCTTCCAGACTCCAGTTTCAGTTGTACGTGCGTGTGTTGGCGAAAGCGGGTGATTACACGGTAATGTGTCATTGCCGGCTTGCCATCATCGCGTACACACATGCGTACCCGGTCACGCGAATGCCTGCCAACCGGCGCATCTATCGTACCTCCCGCGGTGATAACACCCTGCACTATCGCCTGGTATTCCCGCTTCATGGTGCGTTGTTGCAGTTCCTCCACCAGGTGCTTGTGCGCCCTGAGATTACGTGCAACCACCATCAGCCCGGTGGTGTCCTTATCCAGTCTGTGTACGATACCTGCCCTGGGTACGCGTGCCAGCTCAGCATCAAAATGTAACAAGGCGTTCGCCAGCGTACCATCAGCATGTCCGGCGGCAGGATGGACAACGAGCCCTGCCGGTTTATTGAGCACGATAATATCCTCATCCTCAAACACGATATCCAGGGGAATATCCTGCGGCTGCAACTCATCGGAGTGGTTATCCAGCTGTATATTCAGCTCCAGCATTTCATCGCCCGTCAGCTTTGTTCGAGGCTTGACCACCTTGCCATCGAGCAGCACATGGCCATCACGAATCCACTGCTGCAGGCGACTGCGCGAATAATCCGGAAACATGCTGGCCAGGGCAGCATCCAGCCGCTGACCTGCAAACTGCTCGGTAACATGCTTGATTACGGGATTTTCGACGACAGATTCTGACATTGAGTGAGAATATTTGAACTCGGGTATAATGCGCCATTCTAACGGAACACTGTTTAACCAACGAATCCTTTTTGTTAATGCGATTTTTACTTTCTACCACTGTTCTGCTTGCTTCATTCCTGCTGCTGCAGGCCTGCAGCATGTTCAAAGATGATCCTACCAAGGACTGGACCGCGAAAGAGTTTTATCAGGAAGCGAGTGATGCGTTATATTCGGGTGAATTCGAAACGGCGATCAAGAACCTGGAGACCCTGGAAGCCCGCTTCCCTTTCGATCCATATGCCAAGCAGGCTCAGCTTGATATCGCTTATTCTTATTACAAATTTGATGAGCCGGATGCTGCCATCAGTGCCGCTGACCGCTTCATGCGCCTGAACCCGCGTGATCCCAATATCGATTATGTTTATTACCTGAAAGGACTGGTTAATTTCAAGCGCGGCACCGGCATTCTGGATGGCTGGTTCTCGCGTGACCAGGCCGAACACGAAACTGAAACACTGCACAATTCATTCAACGACTTCGCCACCCTGGTACGGCGCTACCCTGACAGCAAGTATGCGGGCGATGCTTATCAGCGGATGATTTATCTGCGAAACGAACTCGCCCAGCATGAAATCAACGTAGCTGAATATTACCTGTCAAGAGAAGCATGGATGGGTGCCATCAATCGCGCCAAAATCGTGATTGAACGTTATGAGCAGTCCATATGGCGCAAACGCGCTCTGGAAATAATGATCATTGGATACAAGGAACTCGGAATGGTTGACCTGGCTGCCGACACTCAGCGCATACTGGATCTCAACAAGGATACAGCCAGCAAGCTTGTCAACTTTGATACAGAGCTGGAGAAACCACCAGAGTCGAGCTGGTATCAATTCTGGTAGGGCAGTCCGTATATTGCACAAAGGTTTTCGATTTTAGGGACAAGTTGTTGTTAAACATGTTATTTGTACGCGACAAAAATGTCAGGAGCATTTTTGAACGCACAAAGTGCGGCCCCGAATGATAATGAGGGGTGGAGGGCAGGAAGCCCGAAATAATAACGCAAAGGACGCAAATAAAAACGCTAAACCCAATCGTTATGAATAATAGTCAGGATTAAATCTGACAGTCAATGTCATATTAACTCAAACTCAGACAATGACTTTTTGTCAGCACAACCGGGATTGACCATATAAACAATGCTATAGATAGTTACTCTCGCAAAGCCGCCAAACCCGCAAAGGAAGACAAATACAACGATAGTCTCCTGGCACAAAATACATGTCACCTTTGCGCTCTCTGCGCCTCTGCGAGAAAACAGGATGTTAAACCTCCAACATAGGATGGTTTTCCAGCTATACGAAAATCAACAACAACTGTCATATCAAGTCTGAACTTCTACAAGTTATGTTTTTGTGTTGTTCGCGTTGTTTGTGTTTTTCGCGGCTGATTATTCTTAATGGATATCCGCGAATGTCCCAACACAGCTATTAAGATGAAAATATGACGCTATTTGTCAGATCAAATACAGACCACTACAACTCATCATGAGCATTCCGTGTCCGCCTTCGTGTAATATGCGGGCTAGTTGCGTCGGTAGCCCGAAGTAATCGGGTAGCGCCGGTCGCGACCGAAAGCACGTCTTGTGATGCGTACGCCCGGCGCCGATTGTCTACGCTTATATTCATTGCG
>Ga0316192_10003890_pt1 | contig 10855 bp, 6 predicted proteins | sample MerIslwburrow_MG_FD_204931 | JGI IMG/M metagenome (GOLD analysis project Ga0316192, IMG submission 204931) | Coastal sediment microbial communities from Maine, United States - Merrow Island worm burrow | ecosystem: Environmental > Aquatic > Marine > Coastal > Sediment | place: USA: Maine...
TTTCAAACCATTTGGTTACAAGATCCGTCAGAAAATTTCGCAGGTCTGGATACACTTCAGATATTTTATCGAACTGTTCTTTTGTCAGACACCAGAGGTGCATGTCGGTTTCGGCATCCACGTGAGCGCTGCGCGGCTCACCGGTAATTAGCGCCATTTCACCAGCAATATCCCCTTCCTGCAACCGCGCCACCGGTATCAGTTCACCGTCTTTCTCGACATTGATAGCACAGGTACCTTTTTGAATAATGAAGCAGGCATCACCGGGTTGCCCCTGGGTGATAAATCGTTGACCGGCCTTTACGTACCTAAAGGTTATACAATTTAGCAATGGACAAACGGCATCCCTGGATATGGATCTTAGCAAATCCGTTTTGCGGAAGAATTGATAGTCGGATGCCCTCGGCATTTTTTTGTCAGGGTCGTCTAATTCTTCACATCGCTCATTATTATTCTGAGTAGATTTTATTTCAGCCCCCAATTTATGTATCCGACCTTTTTTTTTACCCGGAAGGATCCATTTTGTCTCACCTTTTAAGAGATCCCATGTTTTTTCGGCCTTATTAAAAGCGCGCAGATAAATGACCGTTGCCGGTTCGATCTTTTTTTCTGTCTGGATCCCCACCCCTTCAGGGCTTCGATTTATCAGATCCACAAATATTTTTTTGGGTGGGGGGGCAGGATTCGTTCCAGAGACATCGCCGGCTCCTTTTAAATAAATCATCCCAACTTCCGGGGGATCTATCTTCGATCTATCGCTGCGTCTTTGAGAATTACGCTTACTCATCGGTTCTCCTTCCCAATATTTGGAATCACAAATCAGAGAGATCCGCCGCTTTTAAGTCGATGCCAAGCTTCTCGGCTTGGGCCCGAAGGTTCTGCATTAATTGCTCGACTGCCGGTTGCTTATTTTCATTGTAAACTATAAACAGGCTGGTCATATTTATTTTTTCGTCACTGGGCCGCTTGCCGGCAATACCCAGTTCATCGGCCAGGCGGCTAAGGTCATCTAAAGCCTGACCTACCGTCTGATATCGTTGAGCGGGGTCCTGCCGGCAGGCTTTGATGACGAATTGTCGCAAAGCTTCCGGAATATCGGGAGCTACATCTGCCGGGTCCGGGATGCCGCAATTGAGATGCAGGTCGATGAGCTTTTGGGGATCTGTTTCTGAAAAAGGTCTTTCACCTGCAAGCATTTCAAAGGCAGTGATACCCAGTGCGTATATATCGGTACGCTGATCCATGGGCTCGCTTTGGATTTGCTCCGGGGCCATGTAGGCCATTGTGCCAAAGGAAGCAAAGTCTTCAGTTCCGATCTGGCACGACAGACCAAAGTCAAGTATTTTAAGCCGATCGTTTGGTTGAACGAAAATGTTAGAGCTATTAATATCTCGATGAATGATGCCCTTTTGATGGGCATACTGTAAACCTGAACAAAGCTGAATTAAAAAACTGACCGATAATTTAGGCGGTATGCATTTCAGTCGCCTCAGCATGTCCTCCAACGATTCGCCTTCAACTAGTTCCTCGATGATGAAAACCGTGCTAAAGCGTTCCTCGATGTCATAAATTCTTAGAATATTTTCATGTTTTAGGCCGGCAATGGTTTTTGCTTCGTTCCTGAAACCATTGATAAAGTCAGGATCCATTGCCAGATTGTGTCTTAGCATCTTAATGGCCACCGGCATATTCAAATCAGTGTTTAATCCCCGGTAGACAATGCTGTATCCACCTCGGCCGATAATATCCGTTGCCATATATTTTCCGATGACCCGATCGGCCGTCGGCCTTCTGGAATCGAACCGACTGGCGACAAGCTCCGTCAGAAATTCAAGCAACTCTGGATCTTCTTTGGAGATGTTGTCGAACAAGTTTTTATCCAGCGCCCAAAGCTCCATTATGGTTTCGGCCTCCGCGTGCGCGCTTTGGGGTTCGCCGGTCAGAAAAGATCGTATGCCGATGATATCCCCTCTTCCCAAGTGACCGACAGGGTGAAATTGCCCCTCTTTTTCAACTATGAGCAGACAAGCACCCCGTTGGATAATGTAGGCTGTCTGCTGCACATCTCCTTGGGTGATGAATCGTTCGCCGGCAGCGATGATTTTGCATGACACCTTGGAGGCCAGAAATTTTTTTTCATCTTCTGAAAAATAGTTAAACAATTTGTGCCCTGAATTAGAAGTATCTTCTTCTTCCTGCACCAATCGGTAGAAAGAACAGTTGGTACAAGAATCGCGTTTCTCGGCAAAGGTCCCCTGGATTTCTCCGCCACAACATGTGCCGGCCACCGCCCAACAGATTCGGCCTGCATTTTTCCCATCGTTTATGCCCTCATAAGATGAATCCATCGCTGCGACGCAGACGCCTTTTTCAGCAACCCTTGCGCCTCCTGGCTCTCTTTGGCATTTCATAAATTCCCAACAATTTCGCTTTTTGGTTGACATGGTTCTCAGTCCTTAGATATTCAATCGGGCGATGGTATAGATCATGAGCAAATAGGATACGATTTCAATAAATTAAAAAAGCCCATACCTCACTCAAGGCATGAGCTTTTGCTTTGTCAGACACTCAGTTCTAAAATTAAATGTCGGACAATACTTCCGCTTATTTTGCTCCGCTTTCAGCTTCATTGTACAGACCTCCTTCGGATGTCACCCAAAACCCACATCCCAGTCAAATGCAAAGCTTAACGAACTCCAACCCTCCATAAGTATGTTGGTTGAGCAGAGCAGCATCCTGCGAGCCCCTTCCAGGGGAACCAAAGTCAAATCCTTCCCCGCAAACTAACGCGGGATCTACGATGGGCCTGGATTCTTTACTTTAAGCTCGATCTTTGCGAAATAGGATTGCTCTGCCCCAGAGGTTTTACACACAGCCGATGAACATCGCCTCAATTAAATTTAATTCAATATCTGAGCGTAGTTTAATTTTAATATATGCCACTTTGTGATATCTGTCAAGCCGTATGTCTAATATCAAAATGTTATATAATTAAATAGTTAAAGACTATTATATAATCAAGATCAGGGTAATTGTTATAAGTTCGCCTGGAGTGTATTGAGATTTTATGAAATAAGCTGTTAAAAATGCTGAGGCTTGTTAATTGCACAATTATTGGGTCTTTTTTTGCAGACCGATAAAAAAACGCCAATAGTTTCGATTTCCAGCATTACAGATATTTGCATTCCGGTCTATTATGACTTACGTTTGGATACGTCGCATTTAATAAATTTGCTTCCGGTGATTTTGTGCTGTTCATCCGATATGGGGCGATCATGCCATTTAGAAATATCGGCCCCAATTTCTTCAATGGCAGTGGGCGGTTCCCCTCTTTATAATTAGGCAAAGGAGATGCGTGTGCGATTGGCGGTAATATCAGATATTCATGGAAATATAGAGGCGTTCCAAAAAACATTGGCTGATATCAAAATTTCCGATGTTGATCTCATCGTCAATTTAGGGGACAGTGTCGGATATGGCCCTGAGCCTGAGGCGGTTCTTTTTGCCATCCAAAATGAAGGTATTGTCAACATTCTCGGAAACCATGAAAAAGCGATAATCGATAAGACATATCGGCGTTATTCAATGGCCGGGGCGCGTGAAACAATTGAGCACACCCTTAATTTTCTGACGCCTGGATTAATTTCATACATTCGCAACCTTCCCACATTCAGGGTGATCAATGATGCCCTTTTCGTACACGGATGCCCGCCGAAGTCGCCGACGATTTATTTAAACCATTTGTCCCTTTCTGAGATCAAAAAAGCGTTTGAATCCTATAGCCAACGCATAAGTTTTGCAGGCCATACCCATCGGCTGATGCTGTTCAGCTATAATGGAAAATCAGTTAGTCTAAACCCATTAAAAGAAAAAACCGTCGATCTCGATCCGAAACTCAAACACATCATCAATGTCGGAAGTGTGGGACAACAGAGAGACGGAGATCCGCGGGCAAAATACGTCATCTGGGATGATGAATACAATACGCTGGAAATCAAACACATCAGCTACGATATCGCCGCGACAGCCGCTAAAATTATGGAACGAGGCTTTCTGAAAAGAGATGCGGATCGGCTATTTTAAGAGGGTGACCGCAGCCACCTGCTTACAAGAAATTGCCAATTCAATTTAATTTCACGTTAGGCAACATGATGGCATCTTCAGGACAGACCTCATGGCAACAGAAGCACCTTATACACTTTGAGTAAGTTACCTCTGCCTTAATAATACTGACCGCTGCCATTTCTTAATCCTTCGCCAAACGGATTTTACCTGGTTAGGTTATCGCTGGATTGGAGTTTTCAGCTGACTTGGTGAAAAAATTCCAATTTTAATTCAAACCGCTGGTTACTTCAACTAAATCGGTCCCGGCAGCCAATGTGTCGGGCGGCCGAAGACCAGCCCAGACAGGCAATCGGCCTTTGGCCGGCAAAAACGATATATTTCAGATCCTCGCCCACCGGCTTCATTCCGTATTACTGCGATTTCAATTTTTTGCGGACAACGTTTAGGGCCTTTTGTGCCTGTTCAAAATCCGGTTTCAGCTCCAGGGCGCGCATCCATTCTTTCTCGGCCTCGGCCCATTGATTCTGATTAAAATAGGCCAGGCCCAGTTTGTAGTTGGCCATCGCAAAGTCCGGCTTCAGCATTTGGACCTGACGATAGCTTTCGATCGCTTCCTGATACTTTTCCTGCTGCAGACGGAGGTTGGCGAGATTCATGCGTGCTGAAAACAGGTGCGGATTCAGCTCGATAGCTCGTTGGTAATGGTTTGCCGCCGCGTCGTCTTTCCCGAGCTGCGCATAGACAATGCCCAGATTGTTGTGGGCTTCGGCGAAGCGCACGTTTCCCGACACGGATTTTTGAAGGGCAGCGGCGGCCGAATCCAGGCGGTCGGCATTGAGAGCCATGACCCCCAGATCCAGGTGAGCCCTGGCATAAATCACTTCTAAAGCGAAGTGGTCGGATAACAATACACGCTCACCTGCAATAAAACTGTCTATGGCCTTGATGCTTTTCTCGTAGGCCCTGGTTGCCTTGGCCAGGCGCCGGGCATCCGTAAAACGTTTTGCGATATCGTAGTTGAGCCTCGCGAGCAAATGGGTAGCGTTATAATCCATGGGATTTTTGGCCAGGGCATCTTCATACTTTTGGATCGCATCTTGGACCCTCCCATTGGCAGTAGCGATAAATCCATCCAGGACATCCCTTTTGGCTTGAAACATTGCGGACAGGTCCTTTTCAATTGAAGCGGCGTTTTCAACCCATTTTAAAGAGCTCAGCATATCCGTCGGCTTCGAACGAAATCGATAGAGTTCTTCCAAAAGTTGGCTCGATCGGGCCTGGAAAAGGACTTTGGGTGCGGAATACTCCAACAGGGCATTATCATCCGTGTGGAGCGGTGCTCCCTTGGTGTACTCAGCCACCGCCTCTTCAGTGATGACAAGTTTGTCAATAAACGCTGTAACGTCTCTTAGATTCATTCTGTCCAGATCGGTTCTCAACCTCTCGTCATTAAGGCGATCTATGAGCATTTCATAGCCGATATTCAAGTCTTGCGGGGATCCTATCAGCAGGTAATCGCCGCCAAAGGAGGCCTCCCACACCGTCACATGGGGAAAAACGGCCTGAAAGGTGCGCACTATCGTTTTGAAATCAATCGAAGACATGGAGTAGGCGTGCACCCACTGGCACATCACGCCTCTTTTTGGCAGACGTTTTTTCGCCAGATCGAAAAATTCACGGGTAAAAAGATTGGCCATTCCCGAGATCCAGGGATTGGATGGTTCTGAGATAATCACGTCGTATTGGCGGCTTGTAAGGGCCAGGTGATTGCGACCGTCACCGACAATGAGGTTGACCCTGGGGTCGTTGAGGGCATCACCGGTAAATTCCCTGAAATATTGATTGGCTTCCACCACGGCCGTTTCTATTTCCACCACATCCACTGCCTTCACCGGATGCTGCGCCACCGCCCCTATTGTCATCCCGCTGCCCAGTCCGATAACCAGGACGTTCTCGGCCTTTTGGTGCAGCAGGAGCGGCAAATGTCCGAGCATCAATTGGGTCGCCGCGTCGCCCCTGGCCGAAGCATCCGTCTTGCCGTTTATCTGCAGCGCCAGATTTCCTTCGGAGGTTTTCTGCACGGCCACAACGGCATACAGGCCCTCTTTGAAGTAGAGGGTTTGACGTCCATCTTTCATAGCCGCCCTGAGATCGATCCCCTTCTTGGCTGAAATATCTTTGTAGCGATCAAAGTAAAGGTAGGGGCCGCTGGCGAGAATTGTTGCATCCCATTGGGAGATCGGGTACCAGATCAGCACGGCGATCACGGCGGTCGCCACGGAGCCGGCCAGACGTTTTGGAAAGACAAGGGTTGGCGCCCAAAGAAAGAGTACGCCGGCCATAAAGATATTCAGCGCCACGGCGATGAGAATACTGTTCTGGGCCCCCAGCCATGGAATCAAAATAAAACCGGCCATAAAGGAGCCGATGATCGCTCCGATGGTATTGACCGCATATACATTGCCGAAAAACCTTCCCACCCGCCGGACATCTGTGGTGCAAATCTTGATGGCAATGGGTACCGTGGATCCCATCATGAAGGTGGGAACCAGGATGAGACCAAAGATGATGGCAAACTCTGCCAGCTGGATGTACTTAAAAGAATGAGAAGCGTTAAATACAAATTGGGTCACAAAGATCGGCAGGTTGCCAAGGACATGGACGATCACCAGGGCGGACAGCCCGACAGCCCCTTGCATCAGGGCCAACCACATGACCAGGTCTCGTCTCCGGTCAATGAATTTAGCGATGACGAGACTTCCCAAAGCCAGGCCGCAGATAAAGGCCGTGACAATCAGGCTGAAGGCATAGACCGAAGAGCCGATGGAAAGGGATAGCACCCTTGTCCAGGCAATCTGATAGATCATGGCGGCAATGCCGGAGATGCCGATCCCAACCATGACAACCGATTGGATGGTGCCCCAAAACTCAGGAACGACTTCTTGCGCGCTCTTCTTCTTCCGCTTCTTGTTCCTGGATTTACCTTGGTTTTCGGAAGGCTCCCGTTGGAAGCGAATTTTGGCGAGCTTTAACATGCCGGCACAGATCGATAAGTTGAGCAGGGCGGCAAGATAGATTGTCCAGGTTATTCCCAGGATCGGAATGAGAACGAACCCGGCGCTAAAAGATCCCAGCACCGCGCCAAATGTGTTCACGCCGTATAGTAGGCCGACGTTCCGGCCAAGATCCGATGGTTTTTCTACGAAATATTTGCTGAGAACCGGAAGGGTGGCTCCCATCAGGGTGGTGGGAACAAGAAGGATGATTGCACAAACAAAAAAGCGCAGCAGGCTAAACGTGTAAAAGGAGGGATTAATGCTCTGATAGACGAAACGGAAGAGAGGCTCCGTGCCCGCAATGAGCAAAGGCAGCAACAGCGCATAGGCACCTATGCTGCCCTCCAGGATGCCGTAGATGCTTAAGGGGTCCCTGATTTTATCAATAAACCTGCCGGCCAGAAAACTTCCCAGGGCCAGCCCGCCCATAAAAGCGGTCAGCACGGTGGTAATGGAAAAGACCGTGTTGCCGATCACCAGGGTCAGCATCTTCATCCATAAAATTTCGTAGACCAGCCCGCAGGATCCGGAGATCAGTAAAAACAGCAGGATCAACGGTTTTACCCCATGCCCGAATACGTCGTCTTTTTTGGTTTTCTTTTTCATTTTAGCCATTTCAAAAGAATTTTGTTAATAGTTCAGCCACCAAGGTACTAAGCCACAAAGCTTATAAAAAAACAAACTTCATAAACGCTTTCAAGCAACCCCGGTCCTAGTACCTTAACCTTATACACCGTAAATGCCGCATCCACAACTTTTTCAGCAATAAATTTCATTTTTCCGGTGACTTAATCTCATCATCAATGGACACACTGATTTGTCACCACAATGGAATCCCCGATCCGGGCCCCGAATTTTTCCCGTTTGCCTAATCTATCGATCTGTGGTTAAAAGAGTGTTCTGTCTTTTGTAGTTTGATCTGCTTTATGCCGGAAAAAAGGAGAAACGATTATGAAAAGGGGCTCCCACACAAAAACACCAACACCATTGCCTGACAACGCAGCAAAGAGACTCATCGAGCTTACCAGTTGTTTAGAATACCTTGAAAAGTCCGGTTGTCTGGTTCGCGTGCATTCAGCGGTATCTTCAAAACACGAACTTGCAGGAATTGCAAGGCAGTATGAAGGCAAAAAATGTGTGCTGTTTGAGCATGTAAAGGGGAGCAAATATCCTGTCTTTATAGGAATGCTATGGAATCGAGAAATTGTCGGAAAACTTTTCGGAATGCCCGGGGAAAAGGTTCCTTTTGAAATTGCTGCCGCAATTGGATCCTGGAAAAGTAATAAAAAAAAATGGCCGTCTCGTGTACTAGCGAAAGGCCCTGCCAATGAGGTTATTGAAGAGAATGTCAACCTTTACAAGCTTCCGATTCCGGTGCATGCCTTGAAGGACGGGGGAAGGTACTTTGACTGCTCGGTGGTCGTTGTAAAGAACCCGGAGACAGGGATTTCAAACACCTCCATCCATCGATTGATGGTGGCTCGCAAAGACCGCCTGACATTTCTGATTGATCCCGGCCGTCATTTGGGTGCCTATTTAGATATAATGGAAAAACGGAATAAACCGCTGCCGGTGACCATCAACAACGGTGTCGGCCTGGCCCCATGGTTGGCATCGATCACACCGTCCCAAGGTGACGGTAAATACGCTATCGCCAACCATATTATTGGCCGACCGATCAATTTTATAAAAGCCCAGACGGTCGATGTCCCCGCATATGCCGATGCCCAATTTGTCATCGAGGCTGAAATTCTCCCCAATATTCGGGAAAAAGAGGGTCCGTTTGCCGAGGTCACGGGCTACTATGCATCGTGCGACAGGAGATGGGTGATGAGAGTGTTGGCCGTCACCCACCAAAAAAAACCTGTCTTTCACAGTCTTTTATCCGGACAAGAAGTCTGGAATGCAGTGGGTTTTACCGCCGAGGCTAAAATATTCAACGTTGTTAAACAGAAAATTCGCCAACTCAAGGCGGTATATTTAGACCACGGCGGCTGCGGGTTTTACGGAGCTGTGGTCCAGGTAAAAAAGGATCGAGCCGGTATCGGAAAAGCGGCCATTAAAGAAACGTTCAAGGCCTTCGAACCGCTCCAAAGAGTGGTTGCTGTGGACGAAGATGTTAATTTATATGATCCAAATGATGTTAACTGGGCCATTACAACACGTTTCAATCCTGACAGAGACCTGATCGTATTACCGAATCAGGTGGGTCATATTCTGAATCCGATGGTTAAAATCGATCCTGACGGCAAAGGTGGTACCGTCACAAAAATGGGCATCGATGCAACGGCTCCCTATCCAATGACCGATACGTTTAGGCGAGTCAGTTTCATGGACGTGAACTTGAAAAATTATAACATCGATGAATAGTCGTTTGATTTACATCAATAATCCCGGCAGGTAGAGCGCCACTTGCGGGAACATGATGAGCAGTGCCAAACATATGACGTATGCGATCAGAAAGATGGAAACCCCTCTAAAAATGGTCCCGATGGGGATGTCAGGCGCAAGTCCGCTGACGATATACACGTTTACGCCCACCGGCGGTGTCACCGCACCCATCGTGGTCACCAGAGTTATGACAACTGTGTACCATATCGGATCAAATCCCAAGGCGTTTGCAAGTGGGTAAAAAATTGGGATGGTGACCACCAGGAAGCCTAAGGCATCCACCAGACAGCCGCCGATAAGATATATCAGCAGCACGATCAATAGAATCGCTTCCCGCGGGACATTGAGCGACGACGCCCAATCTGCTAACTCGAATGGTAACCGCGTTACGGTCAGAAACCTGCCGAATATTACGGCACCCGTTATCAATAAGACGACCATCGCGGATATCCTGATCGTCTCGGCAATGGCGTTAACAAACTCCTTTTTCGAAAGCTTTCTTCTGGCCAGCCCGATCAAGAGAGCTCCGAAAGATCCGGCCGCCCCCGCTTCGGTGGGTGTGAACCATCCGGCGTATAGTCCGCCGATTACCAGCAAGAACAGAATCATGGCCTCAACGGCCCCTGTCAGGGAAATCAGCTTTTCCCGCATGGCGGTCTGCGGTCCCGGTGGACCCAGACTGGGATTTCTCAGGCATATTATAAAAACAGTCGCGAGAAACAAAGCTGTCAGAAAGAGTCCCGGTACAATGCTGGCGAGGAACAGCTGGGTGATGGATTGCTCGGTCTGTACGGCTATGATGATAAGAACGACGCTGGGTGGAATGACAACCCCCAGGGTGCCCCCGATGGCCACGCTCCCGGTGCTCAAGGCCTGGTCGTAATGATATCGTTTCATCTCAGGCAGGGCGATGGTGCCCATGGTTGCCGAAGTTGCAGAATTGGAGCCGCAGATTGAAGCGAATCCTGCGCTGGATAAGATGGTCGTTCCCGCCAGCCCACCCGGCAGCCTTCCCACCCATTTGTAAGCTGCATTGTAGAGCCTTTCAGTGATGCCGGAGTGGTAGGCCAGCTGACCCATGAATACAAACAGCGGGATGACGCTCAGCCCGTAAGATGAAAGTTGTCCCCACACATTGGTGGTCAGCATGTAGAGGGCGGCATCGGTGGAGATCATGTAAGCATTGCCCAAAAAACCGGCCAGGATCATGGCGAAAGAGACGGGCATTCGGAGGGCCATTAATACGAAAAGCAGAATAAGGCCCAGGATGGCAGCAGTGCTAGGACTCATTTGTCCCCTTTCAGTTTATCTAAAGGACGTCGCCTATGGCCGCGAGCGTCCAG
>Ga0316192_10003893_pt1 | contig 10853 bp, 8 predicted proteins | sample MerIslwburrow_MG_FD_204931 | JGI IMG/M metagenome (GOLD analysis project Ga0316192, IMG submission 204931) | Coastal sediment microbial communities from Maine, United States - Merrow Island worm burrow | ecosystem: Environmental > Aquatic > Marine > Coastal > Sediment | place: USA: Maine...
GATTTACCGCATCCAATACGATGCCCCTGCCATTCAGTGGGTGGTGATTTACGGTCTCACGCCCTTCGTTACTGCGTCTTTTACATTGCTCGCTATGATCGTTGTGACGGCGCAGATCGATTGGCAGCTTGCCTTGATCGCTTTGGCCGTTTCGCCTGTGCTTTTTTTGCTCACCCAGGTGTTTCGCAGGCGCCTTCGGGGTCAGTGGCGGGAAGTGAAGCAACTGGAAACTTCCGCCCTGTCGATTATTCAGGAGATCCTGGGAGCGTTGCGGGTGGTCAAGGCGTACGGTCAGGAAGACCGCGAGCACGGGCGATTCCTGCGCCGGGCTCGGCAAGGACTGTGGGCGCGACTTCGCGTCATTGCAGGGGAAAGCGCCTTCAATTTCTCGGTCGGGTTGACAATTGCATTTGGCACAGCCGCTGTCCTCTATGTCGGGGCAACCCACGTGCAGGCGGATATTCTGACATTGGGGCAGCTGCTGCTGGTGATGGCATATCTTGCCCAGCTGTATCAACCGCTGCAGACGTTGGGTCAGCAGGTCACCAAGCTGCAGGGTGGGCTAACCAGCGCCGAGCGCGCCTATGCGCTGTTGGATGAGGCGAGCGACGTCGTTGAGCGGCCGGACGCGTGGGCACTGGATCGGGCTCGGGGAACCGTCGAGTTCGATAATGTCTCTTTCAGCTATGACGGTACCACGTCGGTGCTGAAGAACATCTCGTTTCGTGTGCCGGCAGGTGCACGGATAGGCATAAAGGGGCGCACCGGTTCCGGAAAGTCCACCCTGATGAACCTGTTGATGCGTTTTTACGATCCGGTGGACGGCCGCATCCTGCTGGACGATGTGAATTTGCGGGACTTTCGTCTGGCCGATGTGCGCGACCAGTTTGCAATCGTCCTGCAGGATCCCCTGCTGCTGTCGAGTAGTATCGAGGAAAATATCGCCTACGCGAGACCGAATGCGAGTGAACAGGAGATTGTCGAAGCCGCACGAGCCGCCAACGCCGATGAATTTATTCGTGAATTGCCACAAGGATATGACACCCAGGTCGGCGAGCGTGGACTGCGACTCTCAGGTGGGCAACGCCAGCGGATCGCCCTGGCACGTGCCTTTCTCAAAGATGCACCCATCTTGATTCTCGACGAGCCGACAAGCTCGGTTGACGTCAAGACCGAGGCCAAGATCATGGAGGCGATGGATCGTCTTATGCAAAATCGAACGACATTCATGATTGCGCATCGGCTCAGCACGCTGAGAAACTGCGACGTACTGTTGGTAATTGATAACGGTGGCTTGGTGGACGAAGAAGATTTACAAACGGTCGCCGCGGCCGTACCAGGTGTGTAGGCCGCTCACAAGGGCGCTAGCTATAATTTTCATTGCGCGGCTGTTTCGTGCACAGCAGACTAATTAGAAGACCAGGCCATGAGTAATCAGCCAGTCGTAGTCTATATACACATTCCAAAAGCGGGTGGTACAACTCTCGCAGATTGGCTCTATGGGCAACTACGAGACCTCTCGGGGGAAGCGTGTGAGGCGGAAGAAGAAGGTTGCTTAAACTCGGGGATTTTCTATTATTCGTCGGGCTACATAAAGGGGCCCGACGCTCAGGACATCGCCAGGATAATGCGCGTGCTCCCGCGGCCCGACCTGAAAGCGGTGCTCGGGCACTGTAACTTCGGTATCCATGAACAGCTCACCCGCCCGGCAAGCTACATAACCATGCTGAGACACCCGGTGGAACGTGTCATGTCTCTCTACCATTTCGAGAAACTGGTGAAAGCGAAATTTGGTGATCACGAGGGTATTAAATTGCCTGCGGAAACGACGCTCAAGTCATTCGTGGAATCACCACCTTTCAAAGACGTGGATAACGGGCAGACACGGCGCATCGCCGGCCTCTCGCCTGACGTCGGGGGCTGCACAAGGGCGATGCTGGAACGAGCGAAAGAAAACCTCCGCAGGCACTTCGCGGTAGTGGGCCTCACAGAGCGCTTTGACGAGACCCTGGTGCTGCTGAAACAAGCATTTTCCTGGAGCAGGGATGTCTTCTATTACCCAATGAATACCAATCCCGATCGAGCTGCGATGCCGTGCGAGTCGCAGGACACTATCCATACAATACAGGCGCATAATTCGTTCGATTACGAGCTTTATCAGTTTGCGATTGAGCTGATGGAATCCGCGGTATCGCGGTATGGCACCGCCTTTCAGGAACAACTTGAAGAATTCCGAGTGAAAAAGCAGGCCTGGTATGACGATGTTACCCGGAATTCTGAAACCATGCTCGACGGCCAGCGCAAGCGAGCGCTAAGAGGACGGTAAGGGGGAAAGCCATGGCTAAGTCAAAGTTCATTGTTACCGGATGCAGCCGGTCCGGGACTAACTATATGTCCTCTCTGCTATCAGCGTTGGGTCTGGCCTGTGGGCACGAACGCGTATTCAATATTTTTCCCGTGATCCAGTTACGGCCTCCGTTTGACTTTATGGCTTTATTTGCCGACAAGGATGGCGATTCATCTTTCCTGGCCGTCCCCTATGTAAAGGCGTTGCCACCTGGCAGCCTGGTTCTGCATCAGGTTCGACATCCGGTCCATGTTATACGTTCACACATGGGTATCCGCTACTTAGCACCGGATTATCAGCCGTCAATGTATCTCGCCGACAATCATCCAGATTTTCTGGACGTTATTAGACGCCACTGCCCGGAGATCTTTGCGGACGAAGATGAATTGAGAAGAACCATGCGTTACTGGGTTTTGTGGAACAAAATGGCCCAGGAGGCTTCCGCGGCGCCCAACGTCCGCTATTTGCGTTACCGGGTAGAGGAGCTTGATTTACCGTTACTGGAACGCATCCTGGAACTACTGCGCGTTGACATATCCGAGGAGACGGTGGCGCAGGTGCTGGCAACGATTTCGCGCAGCACCAATGCCAGACTGCGTGACGATGCGGTTTCATGGGGATCTCTCCCGGAAGGCCGGCTCAAGAGCGACATTGCACAACTGGCGGCCGACTATGGATACGGTGATTTCAATTCACTGGGTTCATCGACCCTCAAATCCAGGAATCACTGAAACATGCGGCTCCGGTACGATCAGGCAACGGTTTCTTTCCACCATCTAACGGGCTGTCGAGCCCGTCTTGGGGCATTTGTGGCATGAAGACAGAAGATCTTGCCTGGATTCGCGAAGAGGACTATCCGCCAGCCACGCGCGGAAAGATTGTCGTCTGGGGGTTACTGGCGTCCTTGGCGTTCGGGGGAATGGTATGGCAGGTCTATCACTACCTGGTTGCGCTACGGCGGCTCGGCTTTGATGTCTGGTATGTCGAGGATTCCGACAGGCTGCTCTACGATCCACAAACCCGCCACCCTACGGAGGATTTCACTGCCAATGTCCGACTGCTCGCAAGCTTTATGGAGCAGATAGGGTTTTCACGCAGGTGGGTATTCGGCCGACCGGCCGCCAATGGCACTTGCCTGGGTGCCCTCGACCGAGCCGCTCTGGAGGCGCTCTACAGGGATGCTGATGCGGCCATCAATCTGTGTGGTGCACAGGAACCGCAAAATGTGTTCGCTGATATCAGCAGCCTTATTTATCTTGAGACCGACCCGGTGAGGGTCCAGGTGGGAGTAGCTGCCGGTCATCTTGCGACCATCGAGCGGCTCGACGCCTACGACCACTTGTTCACTTATGGCGAAAATATCGGCGCCCAGGATTGTCTGGTGCCCGTGCAACGGTACACCTGGCAGCCTACGCGTCCTCCAGTCTGCCTGGACCTGTGGGCCACTAAAATGCCGCCGGAAAAGAACGCTGTGCTGAGCACCGTGGCGAACTGGAAGCACAAGGGTAAGGATGTGGTCTGGAAGGGCGAAACCTGGCGCTGGAGTAAACACTACGAATTCATGAAATTTATTCAACTGCCGAGTAAGACCCGACTGCCGATGGAACTCGCGGTCGGCGAGGTCAGCGAAGCCGAGAAGCAGCAGCTCGAGACATGTGGCTGGCACACACGACCGGCTGGAACCCTGGATGACCCACGTGCCTACCATAAGTACATACAGGACTCGCTAGGCGAGTTTACGGCGGCCAAAGAGCAGGTCGTGCGCCCTCGCAGTGGCTGGTTCAGCGATCGCAGCGTATGCTATCTGGCAGCAGGCCGACCCGTTATCACGCAGGACACCGCATTTAGTAAATTTATCCCCACCGGCGAGGGATTGTTTGCCTATACCACGGAAGACGAAGCACTTGCGGCGATAGACGCAATAGCCCGGGACTATGACCGCCACTCAGCAGCGGCACTGGAGACCGCTCGTGAGTATTTCGATGCGCAGCGGGTCGTCGGTGACATGCTTCGTCGGGTTGGCCTGCTTTGAAAAGTATCGTATTCAATGTACTGGAAATGGCCATGGCGGTGGAGCAGTAGCCGTGGATGTCGAGCACTACAGTCCCGGGTTTTTCGCAGAGATACGTGATCGCGCACTGCGATCTGCTCACGAGATTGTCCCGTGCATTCTCGATTGGGTAAAACCGAAGAGTGTCGTGGACCTGGGTTGCGGCATGGGTACGTGGCTAACCGTGTTCCAGGAGCATGGCATTCAAGACGTGCTCGGTATCGACGGGGATTACGTCGACAGGAGCATGCTCGATGTCGCTGAAGCGTGTTTTCGCATCGCTGATCTATCGCAGCCCCTGGAAATTAAACGCCAATTCGACTTGGCGCTGTGCCTTGAGGTGGCAGAACATCTCCCTAAAGAGTCCGCTGCAACGGTGGTTCGCTCGTTGGTGCAACTTAGCCCCGTTGTGCTTTTTTCCGCGGCGATTCCTTTCCAGGGCGGAATTCATCATGTGAATGAGCAGTGGCCCGAATATTGGGGCAGTCTATTCAGTAAGGAAGGTTACATCGTCATCGACTGTCTGCGTAAAGAAATTTGGAACAACGAACGGGTCAGCTGGTGGTACGCCCAGAATATGTTGCTCTTTGTGAAAGCCGAGAAACTTAACGAGTATTCTGCTTTGCATAAACTTCGTGAGAACAGTGGCCCGCCGTTGCCACTAGTCCATCCAGGGAAATACATGGAGGTGATGTGGGGTGAGAGGTTCTGGCAGTCGATGGCAGAATTCAGGGACTTGGCTTCCAGTGGAGAGGCTTTTGTATTGATAGACGACGGTCAATTCTACACGAGACTTGATAAGGAACGCGGTGTCGTTCCTTTCCTGGAAAAAGACGGCAAGTATTGGGGGCGCCCGCCGGACGGGGCGACAGCATTAGCTGAGCTGAAACGACAGCTCCAAGGTGGTGTTCGCTTTGTCGTGATTCTTTGGTCGGCATTCTGGTGGCTGAAAGAATACGTCGAACTCAACGACTATCTTTCCAACTTTCCGTGCCTGGTGCGCAATGAGCGTGTCCTGGTATTCGATATTTTAACTCAACAGATTGAGGCTGCCCAGTGATCTCCAGGAAAACCATGAAGGCAAGTCAGGCGCATAAAGTGTTCGGGCTTGGGCTAAGCCGTACAGGTACCACGAGCCTCGGAACAGCGCTGAACCAGCTCGGCATCAACACGATTCATTATCCTCATGATGCGGTAACGCAGCGTGAGCTTGAAATGCGCTCCGGGGTTCTCTCCATCCTCAACAAATACCAAGCGATCGTGGATATTTCAGTCGTTCCGTTCTATCACCAACTCGATCGAACCTATCCTGGGAGTAAATTCATCCTGACTGTACGAGACATCGCAAGTTGGCTTACGTCCGTTGGCAATCATTTCGCAAAGCAGGCCGAGGTCTGGTCGTCACTCGACCCGCAGTTCCGCTCATTTACCAAGTTCATAGTCGAGCGCGTCTATAGTTCGATGAAGTTCGACCCTGCGCACTTCCAGAAAGTATACGAAGAACACCTCGCGGACGTGCAGAAATATTTCCGCCATCGCCCCGACAATCTTCTCATCCTGAACATTACGGAAGGCCAAGCTTGGGAGCAGCTGTGTCCCTTCCTGAGCCTTCCCACACCCTATGATGAATTCCCGCGCAAGCACGATACCCAAGAGAATCTTAGTTGGCTGGATACCCTGGCTCTCGTTAAATCGGAGATTGAAAGTGTAATTCCTGTGCGATCACGCTTCATCTTCGTTGATCAAAATACGCTGACCGATGCGACATTCGATAATCGCATTTCCGCGCCACTCGTGTTCAGCGGGCTGCCGGCCAATGACGAGGAGGCCAATATGGCATTGGAGATCATGAAGGCGGATGGCTTTTCTTATCTGGTCTTTGCATGGCCAGTCTACTGGTGGTTTGAGCACTATATTGTGTTCACTAAACACGTTCGGAAACGCTTTCCCTGCATGTTCAAAAATGAACGTTTGATCGTGTTTTCACTGAATCCTGAATAATCAAACCCCATGTCTTCTAAATTACGCATAATCGTGACAGGGCTTATTGCCCAATACCCTCTCGGTGGTGTTACCTGGGATTATCTCCAGTATGTAATTGGTCTATCACAACTGGGGCATGATGTTTATTATCTTGAAGATACCGGTCTGTGGCCATTTAATCCACTTGAAGGCGGTGTGGCAAAGGATTGTGCATTTAATGTCGATTACCTGGCCAGCGTAATGGATCGTTTCGGCCTGCGCAGCAAATGGATGTACCGATTTCCCTGGCGGGATCGATGGTACGGACTTTCAGATCTGAAGCGGGAGGAGCTTATAAGAATGGCGGATCTGCTCATTAATGTTTCCGGAACGCTGGCCAACCCGGCCGAATACAGAACCGTCAGGCGGATGGCTTATATCGACTCTGACCCCGTATTTACGCAGGTCAAGTTGGCGCGGGGACAGATTGATTTTCAGCGCATGGTCGATGTACATGATGTTCAATACAGCTTCGGTGAATGCATGTCTAACAAAGTGCCGGTAACAGGTCATAACTGGCGCCCAACCCGTCAACCGGTTGTGCTGTCTGAGTGGCACCCGTCTGTGAAATATCGCGAGCTTTTCACTACAGTGATGAACTGGACCAGCTATAAACCGGTCAGTTTCAATGGCCGGACCTATGGGCAGAAGGATGTCGAATTCGAACGTTTTATAGATCTTCCGAGCCGGATTCCAGGTACTCAGCTTGAGATCGCGATTAACGCGGGTAAAACTCATCGTACACCACGCGAACGGCTCAAGCGCAATGGATGGCGCGTCGTGAATCCCGACAGGGTCTGCCCAGACCTGGAAAGTTATCGTGCTTACATCGAGTCATCAAAAGCAGAGTGGAGCGCCGCAAAAAATGGCTATGTTGTCGGTCAGGCTGGTTGGTTCAGTTGCCGTTCCGCCTGCTATCTTGCAGCCGGTAGACCCGTTGTTGTCCAGGACACCGGCTATGGCTGTGCGCTCCCCGTTGGTGAAGGGATTCTGGCATTCAACGCGATGGAAGAAGCAATTACTGCAATACACGATGTCGAACAGAATTACGAGAGACATGCAGAAGCCGCTCGAGCCATTGCAGAAACTTATTTCGATGCAGAGAAAGTCCTGACCCGCCTTGTCGACGAAACACTAGCCGACACGACAGGATAGGAAGACGCTTGCATGAGTAACTATGCCAACACAAAGCCAGGGAGTCGTTTGCGGATTATTGTGCTGGGTTATATTGTGCGTGGACCATTGGGCGGACTCGCCTGGCATCACCTGCAGTATGTTATCGGGCTGTCCCTGTTGGGTCATGAGGTTTATTTCGTCGAGGACAGTGACGATTACGAGGGATGTTACGATCCGCAAACCGGTGTCACCGGTCCAGATCCCAGCTACGGTCTTCGATTTGCAGACCAAGCCTTCAAAATGGCGGAATTGCAGGATCGCTGGGCATACTACGATGCACATAGATTACGCTGGCATGGCCCCTGTGCCGAAAACATAGTTGGTATCTGTGAACACGCGGATGTGCTTCTGAACGTTTCGGGTGTGAATCCAATCCGACCCTGGTTTGGCGATATACCGATACGTGTACTGATTGATACTGATCCGGCATTTACCCAAATACGCCATTTAAACGATCCCGCTGCCCGGCAGCTGGCATTAAAGCACAATGTCTTTTTAACATTTGCAGAGAACTTCGGCACTGAGGGCTGTGTTGTTCCAGATGACGGTTTACCATGGCAGGCAACGCGTCAGCCGGTTGTACTGCAGGCATGGCCGATTGTTTCAGCACCAAAAGATGGAAACTTCACGACTGTGATGCAGTGGGACAGCTATAAAGTGCGTGAGCATAACGGCATCCGCTACGGTATGAAGTCAAGCTCGTTTGAGCCGTACCTGAATTTGCCGAGATATACAGATGCAGGACTGGAACTTGCGGTAGGTAGCGAAACGGCACCCAGAGATCTGTTGAAGGCAAACGGCTGGCTGGTGTGTGATCCGCTGGCGGTAACACGGGATCTGAATACCTACCGGCAGTATATACAAAGGTCTAAGGCAGAATTCAGTATCGCCAAGCATGGTTATGTGGTGACCCGTAGCGGCTGGTTCAGCGAACGCAGTGCGAATTACCTTGCAAGTGGCCGCCCAGTTCTGGTCCAGGAAACGGGTTTTTCCCGCTGGATGAATACCGGTGCCGGTGTGATAAGGTTTAACAGTCCTGATGAAGCGATTGCCGGGATTGAGCAGATTAACGGGAATTATGCATTGCACTGCGAAGCCGCACGAGCAGTCGCGGAGGAGTTTTTTGACTCCGCCGCGGTGCTGACAAGCATGATTGAACGTGCGCTGCAGACAGCCGGTAGTGGCGCCCCGCAGGGTTGCCAGGATAAGGACAAAACGAGTGACTTTATGTAAAAAGAGATCTCCGCGGTGGTTATGTTAACGGCGCGGTGGAAAGGGAATGTGGGTTTTTAGCGTTCTTAAACATGGCGTTAACGATAACGGAGATTACCCGGAAGCTGAGTATCAATCGCCAACCGTTTAATACCCATGGATTGATTATAGGACAAGTAGCTTGTTGCCGTATCTCTATTTGAGTATTAAAATAACGGCAGGAGAAGGCAAATGAAGGAGAAAATCCCGGATTCCCAATCAGAGCGAAGAGAACATTGAGAATAATAGTATTTTGTTTTTCCATCGGGGTGGCAGCTTATGCCTGTGCAGATTCGCTCGCATCAACAGGCCAGGACGTGAATACAGTTGTCGGCCCACTTCTGCCGGCATCCAACTTCTTTGAATATGTTGCCGCTTTCCCGCCTGCGGAAGTGGCGGGGCAGTCCCTCCCTGAAAATATCGGTACTGTTACCCCGGAATCGAAAGTCCCGAACACTAAACGTAAACATTCGTCGACAGAGGTGACGTACGGTCAGGAAGACGATGAATCTGTATTTATGAAAACCACCTATAGAGGTGGCGACTTATTCACTGTGGGTACCTCTTTCACAAGGGCGAAGCAGGTCGATGACTTTGTGACACCGATAGAAGAAGATCGCGGTTTCTGGCAAATGAAAATGAGTTCTGCGGCCGGTAGTCCGGGACCTGGTATTGAGGCCGAGTTTGCCCAGAGTTCGTTTGATACTGATACGAGTGAAAATTTTGGTGTGTCAGAAAATCGATTGATAAAACTGTCAACCAACAGCGCATGGCAGGGTTTTTCAGTTGGCGTGGGGTACCAATCGGTCGGTGAAGATTTTGAGTTCGGCGGAAAAACCACTTCCGGACATAAAAAGAACAATAATAATCCGCTGAAAAAATTGCGTAAGGGCCGGCAGGGCACGGAGGCATGGGTTTCACGGCAATTTGGAAATCTCGGTGTGAAGACCCTGGCTTCGGTGTATCAGGATAAGCCTGACGGCGATGACAATGTCCCTCACTTCACAACGCATAAGGTGGGAAGTTCGCTGAACTACACCATTTCATCCTGGCCGAGTGCCGGTATTACGCTGGAGTACGGGCGCGGCGTCAGGGGAAGTTCAAACGAGCCTGACGGGTTTCAGTCGATGGAGGTAAGTGTAGAAAATATCGCCAGTTCACTTTATTACTCTGATGAGTCGTGGAACGGTACGTTCTATGTGGAAAATGCTACCGGTGAAGGGTCGACGAGTATTGCAAATTTACGAACCTATTGGCTTGGGGGGTCATATTTCCCGATCAGCACATTCAGTGTTACGCCAAGTGTCAGCTATGTGAAGGAGGAGTATCCCGAATTTGATGTGGCTACGGACAGTATCGCAACATCAATGACGGTCAACTACAAGCGCTCAACAAACAGCAGGTTCAGTTTTTCCGGGTACAGTCAATACTCGACGGAGAAAAACACGGACTGGGCGATGGACAGCGAATATCTGTATAGTTCGTTGGGTATCAACTGGGACTCAGAGAAACCGAAGTCACTCATAAAAAAGTTATCTCTTGAACTTTTCCATGACCAGTACACCGATAATCTGTATTCGGAAAACAATACAGGTGGAGTCGGCTTTATGCTGAAATTGCGGTCAACGACATCTCCGTTAAGGCGCATCACCGGGGAAGTTCACTAGTAGAGCAAGCAGTCCCGCGGAGACACTCCTCTTGCAGAGTGTGCGCCGGCCTTCGGTGCATCGTGTCAGGGGACCGTTCAATTGGCAGTTTGAATCCAAACGTCCGCGGCCTGCTGACTGCGATTGACGATGTTACCTCGGCGTTTCCCAGGCCATCGGATAGAGCAAATCCAGAACCTGGTTGAATGCAGTGGCACTCTTGCCGATGGCGTCGACAATATCTTCTTTGTCAATATTGGTCAGCGACAGTGCTTCCGTTTGAGAACAGCTGATGGCGGCCCTGCTGATATCCTCGGCATGCAGGTCGGAGTCCAGTAGTGCACCATAGGGATCGTAGAAC
>Ga0316192_10003900_pt1 | contig 10845 bp, 10 predicted proteins | sample MerIslwburrow_MG_FD_204931 | JGI IMG/M metagenome (GOLD analysis project Ga0316192, IMG submission 204931) | Coastal sediment microbial communities from Maine, United States - Merrow Island worm burrow | ecosystem: Environmental > Aquatic > Marine > Coastal > Sediment | place: USA: Maine...
TTTGGGCGGTCGCGCGGTGGGACGGGCTGGACCCACGCGCGGTGGCAGACGCCTTCGCCCGCTTTCAGGGCATCAAGCGGAGACTGGATGAAGTCGGCTCACACGCCGGCATCACCGTAATCGACGACTTCGCCCACCACCCGACCGCAGTCGGCAAGACCATCGCGGCCCTGCGTGCTCAATTCCCAGAGCGTCGCATCGTGGTTGCGTTCGAGCCCCGCTCCCTGACGGCCGGGCGCAGCTTCTTCTTTGAGGCCTATCTGGACGCCTTCCGCGACGCCGATCGCATCTTTCTGGCACCGATCTTCCACGCCCAGCGCCTGAGCTCCGACGAGCGCCTCGATATCGAGGCGCTGGCGGCAACGCTCTCGGACCGGGGCGTTGAGACCACCTGCACGACCAGCAATGAAGAGCTTCTGGCCAAGGTCCTCGGGGAGGCCCGTCCAGGTGACGTACTGGTCACCATGTCATCGGGCAAGTTCGACGACCTTCCACCACGGCTGCTCGCCGGTCTGAAAGGCACTTGAAGCACCGAATCGGCACTGCGAAATCTGCCACAGCCATGATTGGATGCGCATCTGGCCATCTGCTAACATTCGCACATTCAATCACTTGTAACACTCCTCCTTTCAGATCTCGACTATGAGCTACGCCGGAAACGCCAAGCTCTCGCAAGAAATCCAGAACCGCATCCTCAATACCTTCCAGCAGACCATCGCCCTGGTCGAAGAGGGCAATGTGCAGGAAGCGATGCTGGGATGCGATTTCATCTTGCGTCTCGATCCGCTCTTCGAACCGGCCCGTAAGCTCCAGGGCCGTCTCAAGGAGAGCGGGACGGATGTGGCGATCGAGGATCTCGTCGCCCTTGCGGCCTCGCCACTCGATGCGGACCTGCCGCCACTCGGAGGAGAGGTCGAAGAGAGCTCCGAGCCCGCTGCGGCTGAGGTCGAAGACGACATTCGAGATTTCACGCTACCAGACCTGGACGACGAGGTCGTCTCTGAGCCCGCCATCGATCTGGCCTCGACCTTCGCTGAGCTTTTCTCCCAGCGCCAGTTTGGCCAGATTCTCGAACTGGTCGCGCAGAACCAAGAGGCCGTGGAGGCGGATTCCGACCTGAGGGATGTGGCCGCGTCGGCGCAGGCGCGCCTCGAAGCCGAGCCCTATGTGCGCAGCTTTCTCGAATCGAGTCGCCAGGCCCACACGGCAGGTGATCTCGACAAGGCCCAATCCCTCCTTGGCAAGGCCCGCGAGCTGGATTCGACGCACCCGGAAATCCTGGCTCTGGAGTCCGAGCTGATGCCGACAGAGGTGGTGCCGCCGGTCATCGCGGAGCCGGAATCCGACGTTCTTGTGACCGACGAAACGGCGGACTGGCTCGACGAGTCGAGTGACGAGCCTGCGGCCGCCCCAGAGAGTTTCGTACCAGCCCCAATCGTCGCCGAACCCGAACCGACACCTGGACCGTTGGACTCCGAGCCCTCCGCCAGCCTCGATTCCGACAGCGAGAAGAGAATCGACGACCTCCTCAAGGAAGGCCAGGTCGCGTTCGAGAAGGGCGAGTACCAATCAGCTATCGATGCCTGGTCGAGGATCTTCCTGATCGATATCGACCATGCCGAAGCCAGCCGACGGATCGAGCTGGCCCGAAAGCTCAAAGCCGAGGTCGAACGCCAGATCGAGGAGGCCTTTCACGAAGGAATCTCGCACTTCGAGGCGGGCGAAGCCGACGCCGCGCGCGAGGCCTTCAACAAAGTCCTCGAGATGCAGGCGGGCCATCTCGGTGCGACCGAGTACCTCGAGAAGATCGACGGAGGCGAGACCGACGCGGCGGCAGAGCCGGGTGCCACTCCGATTCCGGCCCTGGAGGACCTGCCGGTCGCCGATGGCCTGGGTGGCGAGGATCCCCTGGTCGCCGAAGAGCCAATCGACCTGGCGCCGCTGCCTGACGCCGACATGGCTCCCAGACCGAGCTCTGATGCCTCGGCCCGACGGTCCAGGGCAGCGGGCGGTAAGCGCAAGTTCCTGATGATCGGAGCCGTCGTGCTGCTGGCGGTTCTGGCAATCGGGTGGTACCTGTACTCGCGACGCGATCAGGTCTTCCCAAATTCGGAAACCGAGCAGACGGCTGTCCCTGTCGAGAGAACCGATCCCTTGACGAAGGCCACGCAGCTGCATGAAGCAGGCAATACAGCCCTGGCCGTAGCACAGCTCCGCCGCCTGGCACCCGATCACCCCCAGTATGCCCAGGCACAGACTCTGATCGCGCAGTGGGAAGAGCGAGCTGTCGAAGCCGCAGAAGGCGAGGCGGTCGAGCCCACAGAGGATGAGCTCGTCTACCAAGGCGAGCTCCTGGCGGCAGTCCGCGAAGCGCTTGGAAACAACGAGAACATCGAGGCGTCCGCTCTGCTGGATTCGGCGGAGGCAATCGCTCCGCTAGAGCCTGACGACCTGGCTTTGAGAGACGAGATCACCGCCCAGCTCGAAGTCGTCGAGGAGCCGTTGAAGCTCTTCCGGCAAGGAGACTGGGAGTATGCGCTGCCCAACCTCTGGCGCCTGCGCGAAGAGCACCCTGGCAACAAGGACATCACCCGCCTGATGGTCGATTGCTATTTCAATCTTGGCCTTCGTGATTTGCAGCGCGGCGATCCCGTGACCGCATTCGAGAAGTTCGAAGAAGCGCTTGACCTGGCGCCCGACGATGTCGAGTTGCAGCGCCTCGCCGCCTTCGCCTCCGCCTACAAGCAGCGACCCTCGGACCTGCTCTACAGGGTCTTCGTGAAGTACCATCCCTTCCGTTGAGATGAGCTCCAGCCCGAGCACACCGGACGATCCCGGCCTCTTCGACGACCTGCCCTTGCACACTGAGGAACCGCCCAAGAGGGTGGTGACTACTTCTGAGCCCGCGAGAGTCGAGACTCCTCCCGCCAAGCCGTCTGAAGAGAAGGTCGTCAGCGCAGTCAGGCCATCCGAGGAGCTGCGAATGCTGTTCCAGGAGGAGCCAGAGGAGGAGGCTTCCCCACTAGAGCCGAAACTCGAGCCAGAGAAGGTCGAGAGCCCGCCCGAGAAAGAGAACGAGCCAGAGATCGACGATGTGGACCTCCCCCGAGCGCGCCTGGTCGCTGGCCTCGCCGACCTCGGGGTCGTACTCGCTGTCGCCGTCTCGGCTGTCGTCTGTGTCGTCCTGATGGGTGTCGCTCTGACTCCCCTACCCTGGGCGCCGATGGCGCTCTTCTTGACGACTTTCTCTTTTCTCTACTGTGTCTTCCCGCTGGCTTTTTGGGGCCGAACGCCGGGAATGGCCTGGCAGGGCCTTCGGGCCAAGAGCCTCGGCGGTCGCTCTTTGAGCTTCGGACAGACGGCCTGGCGCTGGCTGGCCGGACTGCTCACGGTCGTCACCTTCGGCCTGCCCCTCGTCCTGACTCTCAAGGGCACCTATCTGAGCGACCTGCTCAGCAAGTCACGAGTCGATATCGCCGGACGCTGACTACGTAAGCGTCCTTAGGCCTGGGGGTTGGAGCGGTCGTCGCAGGCTCCGACCGACCTCTGAGGGCTTGGGGTTGAGGCGGCTGTCGCTTGCTCCAGCCGATCTTTGAGGCAGTATGGAAAAAGGAACGCCTCCATGCGCCCCTAGGCCCCTAAGCCCTTACGCCCCTATTGCCTTCGCTGGCGCCAGATCGACAGAGCGATCCAGAGGTTGCCGAGGAAGGTCGCGGCGGCGAAACAAAGCAGCCCCTGCCCGTGAGGCAGCAGCGCCAGGAGGCCACCGACCTGATAGAGGCGGCCGGCAGTGCGCATCGCGTCGCTGGCGAGACCACCCAGCGTGAAGAGCGAGTGACCCAGCAGTAACAGCCACAGGCCTGGCAGCGTCCACGCTAGTCCCTGCCAGAGAGCTACGATCGACAGGAGTAGAGCCACCAGTGAGAGATTGCCCTGAGCACGCAGCACCCAGGTGGCCAGCGTAGTGGTACCGCCCTCCCGCCTGCCTTTCATGATTTGAAAGGCCTCGAACGCTCCTCCCAAGATGACGCAGGCTGACCAAAAGAAGAGAACTCCGAGCCAATTCCAGGTCTCGAGAACCACCGGCGTCAGCAGTGCGGCAGCGGGCAGAATGAGGGACCAGACCAACCACGACCAGGGCCTGGCCAGGTAGGGCCCCGCGGCGGTCTCGAAGTGTTGCCGAACGATGTCCAGACTCGGGTCTTGCCCCGGCGTACCTGGTGCTGGACGAATCGGGTCGTACTCGGAGGACATGACCGGGCCTACCTCCGCGGTAGCCCTGCCCTCAGTCCGCCAGGCGTAGCTGAGTCCGGGCTCTCTGGATGGCCTTCTGACGGGCTTCGAAGGAAGCGTCGTCTGTGACGGTCAGGGAGCGAGCAGTATCCAGGTCCGAGCTGGCGGCCTGTCGATCCAATTCTCCAGGCACCCGCGCGTCTTCGGTGAGGATGGTCAGCTGATCGTCGAGCATTTCGGCAAAGCCACCATCCACGAAGAGGACGTGCTTGCCGTCTGGGGTCTCGATCCGGAGCCGACCGATGCCGAGCTTACAGAGCAGCGGAGCGCGGCCGGTGAGAATACCGACCTCGCCGTCCCACGCCGGCAAAGCGACGAACTTCGCCTCACATTCCAGCACCGCCCTCTCGGGGGTAACGACACTGCAGTGGAAGGTTTCGGAGGATGCCATTGGATTTCGAGCTCCAGGGTCCTGCTACTCGGCGTCGATCTCTTCGGCCCGTTTGGCAGCATCTTCGATCGTACCGACGTACATGAAGGCCTGGTCGGGCAGGTGGTCCCACTTGCCATCGCAGAGCTCCTCGAACGAGCGCACGGTGTCCTCCCGAGAAACGAAGGTGCCGGGAAAGCCGGTGAACTGCTCGGCGACATAAAAGGCCTGGGAGAGGAAGCGCTCGATCTTGCGAGCGCGACGGACGATGACCTTGTCCTCTTCCGCCAGCTCATCGACGCCGAGAATGGAGATGATGTCCTGCAGGTCCTTGTAGCGCTGCAGGATCTGCTGCACTCGTCGTGCCACCTTGTAGTGGTTCTCACCCAGCTCTTCGGGCGAAACGATACGGCTGCTCGACGCCAGGGGATCGACCGCCGGGTAGATGCCCTTCTCGGAGATGGAGCGCTCCAGGTTCACCGTCGAGTCCAGATGAGCGAACGCCGTTGCAGGAGCAGGGTCGGTGTAATCGTCAGCCGGTACGTAGATCGCTTGAATGCTGGTGACAGCGCCTTTCTTGGTCGAAGTAATGCGCTCCTGCAGCTCACCCATCTCGGTACCCAGGGTCGGTTGGTAGCCGACCGCCGAAGGCATCCGGCCCAGCAGCGCCGAGACCTCCGAGCCAGCCTGCGAGAAGCGAAAGATGTTGTCGATGAAGAGCAGCGTGTCGGCTCCGGTCTGATCCCGGAAATACTCGGCCATCGTCAGTGCCGACAGAGCGACCCGAAGACGGGCCCCTGGCGGCTCGTTCATCTGGCCGAAAACCATCACGGTCTGGTCGATGACGCTCTTGCCGGTGTCACCGATCTTGGCCTCCTGCATCTCGAGCCATAGATCGTTGCCTTCTCGGGTTCGCTCGCCCACCCCGGCAAAGCAGGAATAGCCGCTGTGGAAGCGGGCCAACCGGGCAATCAGCTCCTGGATAATGACCGTCTTGCCGACACCAGCACCACCAAAGAGGCCGGCCTTGCCGCCTCGCACCAGCGGACAGAGCAGGTCGATGACTTTGATGCCCGTGTCGAACATCTCGGTCTTCGAGGACAGGTCTTCCATCTTGGGTGGTTCGCGGTGAATCGGCATACGGGCCTCGACCTCGATCGGACCACGGTCGTCGATGGTCTCACCGACCAGGTTGAAGACCCGGCCGAGCGTGTTCTCACCCACAGGCACCGTGATTGGAGAGCCCGTGTCGAGGATCGGCGTGCCTCTCTGTACGCCATCGGTGGAGTCCAAAGCCACCGCGCGGATCTGACCGCCGCCCAGCAGCTGTGCGACTTCGCACCACAGGACCTCTTTGGAGGTCTCGCCGAGAACAGTCCGCTCGACATCCAGCTTGAGGGCGTTGTAGATCTCGGGGAGGTTCTCCTCCGGAAACTGGGCATCGATCGTCGATCCGATGACCTGCGTGACCTTTCCGTAGTTGCCGTTTTCCATCTTGCTCTTCTCCAAAGAAAGCCTGAAACGGGCCGCTCTCAGCTCAGCGCATTGGCGCCGCCGACGATGTCCAGCAGCTCCATGGTGATGGCCGTTTGTCGCGCCCGGTTGTACTGCTGTGTGAGTCGTTTGATGATGTCTTCCGCTGCTTCGGTGGCCGCTGTCATGGCTACCATCCTCGCCACCTGCTCGCTGACCACGGCATCGCTGAAGGCCTGGAACAGCGCAATACGAACGGTGGCAGGCAGCAGCTCATTCAGGAGCTCGGCCGGTTCCGGCGAGAACTCGTACTGCACCTCGGCCTCGACCGCAGCTTCCTCTCCATCCTCTGGCTCCAGACCACTGAGTGGTAGCAACCGCTCGACGACGGGGATCTGCTTGCCGGTGGAAATGAACTTCATGTAAACGACATCCACCGAGCGAATCTCGCCCTTGATGAAGCGCTCCATCATCTCGTTGGCCAGGGGCTCGACCTGGTCGAAACGAGGCACCTCTCCGATGTCGGTGATCTCTCGATTCATCGGCCAGCCGGCGAATTTCAGATAGTTGACACCTTTTCTACCCACCATGTGGAGCTCGAGGTTCTCGCCTCTGTCCTCGATGCCTCGCAAGTGCTCTCCGGCGGTCCGCAGGACGTTGCCGTTGTAGCCGCCGCACAGACCTCTCGAGCTGGTAATTACCAAGAGCAGGGACGCGCCGCCCTCATCCGGCTCTCGCATCAGCGGGTGATCGATGCCCTTCGCAGCCCTGGCGAGATCCTCGACCAGCTTCGCCAGTTTCTCGGTGTAGGGCTTGCTGGCAACCGCTCGCTTGAAAGCCGCCTGGAATCGCGCATTGGCGATCATCTGCATGGTCCGCGTAATCTTGTGGATATTGCGGACCGCCTGGCGGCGTTTGACGAGCTCTCGACGATTAGCCATGGATCACTCGACTCAACCCATTTTCGCTTTTGTAGTGGTAGCCGCCTGATCGATCGCCTCGGCAAGACCATCCGACATCACGCCTACGTCTTTCAGTTCTTGCAGGATCTCTGACTTCTGATCGCGGAGGTACTGCAGCAAGCCGGTCTCGAATTCGGCAACCTTGCTCACCGGCAAGTCATCCATGAATCCCTTGGCACCGGCATAAACGCTGACGATCTGCTCTTCCACCGGGAAGGGGTCGTACTGCGGCTGCTTGAGCAGTTCCACCATGCGATAGCCACGGTCGAGCTGCCGTTGCGTCGATGCGTCCAAGTCCGATCCCAACTGCGAGAATGCTTCCAACTCGCGAAATGCTGCCAGATCCAGCCGCAGTGAGCCCGCGATCTTCTTCATTGCCTTGACCTGAGCGTTACCACCGACTCGCGACACGCTGATGCCCACATTCACCGCCGGCCGAACACCGGCGAAGAACAGGTCGGGCTCGAGATAGATCTGACCATCGGTGATGGAGATCACGTTGGTGGGAATGTAGGCCGAAACCTCGCCCTCCAGGGTCTCGATGATCGGCAGTGCGGTCATCGACCCGCCACTGTCACGGAACTTGTGGACGCGATACTTGTCCTTGTCGGCCAGGCTCTCGAGCCAGGCATCGGCGCGCTCCCGTCCTTCGGGCCGAAAGTAGAGTCCCTGCGGGTTGTCCGGCCGAAAGTCCTCGGGCATCTCCTCGCCTGCCGGCGGTTTAATTGCAACCGATCGGTCGATGGAGTCATCCGGCGTGTCGGCTGGCACCACTGCGAACTCATCACGCAACTTGACGGCCCGCTCGAGCAGTCGCGAGTGAAGGTAGAAGACATCACCCGGATAGGCTTCTCGACCTGGCGGCCGACGCAACAGGAGCGACAACTGTCGATAGGCCTGAGCCTGTTTCGAAAGATCGTCGTACACCACCAGGGTCGGACGTCCCTCGTTGTACATGAAGTACTCGGCCATTGCCGCTCCGGCATAGGGAGCGATGTACTGCAGGGGGGCCGGATCCGCGGCGGAAGCCGAGACCACGATGGTGTAGTCCATGGCACCTGCCTCCGCCAACTTCTCGACCACGCCGACGACCGTCGATTCCTTCTGCCCAACCGCGACGTAGACGCAAACCACGTTACCACCCTTCTGATTGATGATGGTGTCGATGGCAACGGCGGTCTTGCCTGTGCGGCGGTCACCGATGATGAGCTCTCGCTGACCACGGCCGATGGGGATCATGCTGTCGATGGCCTTGAGACCGGTCTGCAGCGGCTCGTTCACCGGTTGGCGAGCTGCGATCCCTGGAGCCTTGTACTCCAGGGGGCGGCGATGCTCGGTCTCGATGGCGCCCTTGCCATCGAGCGGCCGGCCGAGTGGATCGACCACCCGCCCGATCAATGGCTCGCCACAGGGCACGCTCAGTAACTGCCCAGTGCGTCGAACCTCGCTACCCTCTTTGATATCCAGATACTCACCGAAGATTGGCACACCGACCGAGCTCTGTTCCAAATTGAAGACCTGGCCGAACTGTCCGTTGGAGAACTCCACCTGTTCGCCGGCCATGGCGTTACTCAAGCCATAGACCCGCGCGATACCGTCGCCGACTTCCAACACCCGGCCCACTTCGGAGAGATCGACCTCGTGTCGAAAGTTTTGGATCTCTTCGGTGATTACAGACGAGATTTCGTCTACTTTGAACTTCATCGCGTTACCCCTGATTCAATTGACACATCTCCGGCTCCCGCTACTCACTCGACGATTCCACAATATAGGCTTCGTCGTTCTGGCTCTCCCGTGATGCTCTGTCCAGGAACCGGGTCTCGAGTTGTCGCAACTCTTTGGCGACGCTGGAATCGACCTTCTGGTCACCGACCAGGAGCACCATGCCCCCGATGAGCGACTGGTCTACGGTCTCCACCAGAGAGGCCTCGCGACCGGAGAACCGGGACGTCGCCTCCATCAACTGCTGGCGCAGGTTCTCGGTCAGGGCAACAGCCGTTCGAACGCTCACCGTCACACGTCCGGTGCGCTCCTCGAGCTCCTGCCGGTAGGCCTCGGCCAACGCCCGAACCAGCCCCGAGCGACCTTTCCTGTTCATGACCTGCAGGGTATCCAGCAGGATCTCGCTCATATGCCCCTGCAACAGACGGTCGAGCATCCGCTGTCGTTCACTCACCTCCACCAGGGGAGAGCTCAGGAACCTCTCCAAAGCCGGCTCGCGATCGAGCTGCTTCACCAACTCCTCGAGCTCGTCCTCGAGGCTCTGGGCGGCACCCTGCTCATCGGCCAGCTTGAACGCTGACCGCGCATAGATGCGAGCCAGGGCAATCTCCTGCTCGTTCGGCTTCAGTTGGTCGCTCACGGCAACGTCAGTTCCCATCCTGTCGGTTCAACTCTTCGATGGACTCCTGGATGAGGCGCTCGTGGTCCTTGGGGGACATCTCCCGTTTGAGCACCTTCCCAGCGATGTCGGTCGCCAGCTCGGCGCTGGTCGCGTAGAGATCCTTGATGGCCGATTGCCTGGCCAGGTCGATCTCCCGTTTGGCACGGTCCAGCATCTTGTCGGCCTCGGTTCGCGCCGTCTCTTCGATACGCCCCTTCGCCTTGTCTGCATCCTGGCGTCCCTGCTCGACGATCTGCGTTGCCTCGGCCGTGGCCTTTTGCAATCTCGCCTCGTACTCCTGGAGCCGGGCTTCGGCCGCCTCGCGATCGTCCTTCGCCTCTTGCAGTGAATTGCGAATGAACTGCTCCCTCTGCTGCAAAGCACTCAGAAGGGGTCCCCAAGCGTACTTGCCGAGGACGACAATCACCAGGAGGAAGATCACCAAGGTCCAGATGGCGTTGCCGAGATCACCGGCGAAGAGGTTCACCTCTCCCCCGCTTTCGGACGCCCGCGCGAGCCCTGAGAACATCAGGCCCGCGACAGCGCTACTCAGCCAGACTCGTCGCATCATGGTCGTATCACCTCACATACCGGCTGGCTCTCGCCCGAGAAGACCTCGCTCGACCCGACCCCGGGCCCAAGCCGATTGCCTCGAGCTTGCCACCAGCCATTCGGCTGCTCTGCCACTCGAACTAGAAGACAGCGAGTAGCGTCACCACGACCGCGAACAGGGTCGCACCTTCGATCAGTGCCGCGGTGATGATCATGGCAGTGTTGATCTGGCCGGCGGCTTCCGGCTGGCGGGCCATCGACTCTACGGCGCTGGCACCGATTCTTGAGATACCCGCGGCGCCACCCATGATGACCAGGCCGGCACCGATGGCGCCACCCAGCTTGCGGGCACCGTCCGTCGTCAAGAACGTCGCACCTGCTTCACCGCCATCTGCGGCCCAGGCTGCCGGAGTGAACATCAGAACGAGCCCGGCAATCATCAGACCCAGCGCAATTTTCGAGAACCTTTTACTCATTGGAAACGTTCCCCTCGTTACTTTGACGACCGTGCGGGGACGGTCGCCGGTTCGCTATCGCCAGCGCCGACAGGCGCTTGTGCCCGGAACCCCCGCTTGTCCATCGGGCCTGGCGAAGTGTGTCATTGCTCCTATCAATTCTGCGGACGCCCAACGAATCTAGACGTGCGCCTCTTCATGATGCTCGTCGTCGTGGTGGAAGACGATGGACATGCCGATAAACAACGTCGTCAAGAAGGTAAAGATGAACGCCTGCAAAAAAGCGACGAAGATCTCGAGCATGTTGATGGCGACACTTCCCAGCACGACCGGTACGGCGACCGCAAACCCAACAGC
>Ga0316192_10003903_pt1 | contig 10839 bp, 10 predicted proteins | sample MerIslwburrow_MG_FD_204931 | JGI IMG/M metagenome (GOLD analysis project Ga0316192, IMG submission 204931) | Coastal sediment microbial communities from Maine, United States - Merrow Island worm burrow | ecosystem: Environmental > Aquatic > Marine > Coastal > Sediment | place: USA: Maine...
AACCATCCGTCATAATGATGGTAAAGCTTTGCTGGCAGGCGCCGCCTTCAGCTTCCGAAAAATAAGGAGGATCGTCCCCCGCCACGCTTTTGCCCCTGTAATGAGTCAGATTTTTTGAATTGCTGTTATAGTAGTTTCCCACATCGTGAAGGCCTTCTCTCAACGGTGTATCCCCTCCGGAGTCGCAGGCGTATAATTCTTGAAGCAGCGCAGTGGTCTCGTCATAATAAATGTTTTCTTTCCAGACGCCCACGGGCTTAAGCGGTACAATGATCGTACCGTTTATGCTCAGGATACCAACCCTGACTCCCTTGAGATTTTTAATCACCCCGGCGATGGCACCCTTGGCCACATATTCTCTACGCCGGTGGTAGGTATACCAGTTGGCAAAGTTCTGCCGCGCCTTATCGTATTCATATACCCGAATTTCCCCGGGCGGTGCGGTTACCGATCTTACCTTCTTGATCTTTTCCGTCATACCACTACCATCGACTATCGTGATCGCAAAGTATTTTGTCTTCTTTTCATCTCCATCCAGCACAACGAGGTAAATGTCACCGTTTTCTGCTTGTTGGAAATAGTGAGCATGTTTAACCTGCAGGGTGGCATCGGGTAGGGCTTCCATTTCAAGGATGACGGAAAAGGATTCTCCGTCAAGGTCAATGGCACCCGCGTTTTTCTTAAACGGATGGATCTCAGGGAATTCCTTGTCGGCAGGTAGGAAGTCCTGATTGCCGTACCCGGGCCAGGGGTCATAGGTCACCGCCGGATTGTAGTACAAGACGTTATATTCATGAGACTGGGATTTCCAAAGTTTCCTGCCGGTTTGTCCCATGTATCGGATGGCATCCTGAAAGGCATTATCATCGGCATAGTCAAAAATATAGCAGTACCCATCTTGCTCCCCTTCATCAGGATTGGGAAATCGTCCTTCGAAATAATCGGCTGCCAGGACCTCAAAGGTCATGCTCCCGGAGTCGTCCAGTAAAATCATGATGTTGGCAGGCGCGGATTTGATTCTGGTCATCATGGGTTCATCGGCCAGGTCCATGGCCCCATGAACAGGGTTTGTTGAAAAGAAAACAGCAGTTAAAAAAGTACTTAAAAACACGATTATCAAGCCGGGGTAAAATTTTTCCGTAAACCCGGCAAAAAAATAATTGTGTTGTTTAAGATGTCGCTTCATATGCCTCCTCTGAAAATTGAAGGGCCCGGTCGAACTTCGGGTCATGAAATCTCTCTCAGAGCTCATAGAGTTAAAGGATTTTGATCTCAGCCGGCTCCGAGAGAAGAGAAGAAAATACCTGCCAGTGAGCAAATTCCCCCTGGCCGCAATTAGAACCAGCACCACAATGAGTCATCGGCAGCTTGTTCCCATTGCTTTCTAATAGACTTTTGCAAAGCCTATTTTTAACATGACCAGACCTTTGCTTTTAGATCGGCCGTAAACTGAAAATGTATGTTTGGCGGGTTTGCTCATATCCAATGAACTGCCTGAAAGAATTCCGTGGTGAACGCTCAGATAATCAGTATTTTGCGAATCAATTACGGATGCCTGGGGGACGACACCATCCATTTTTTCACTATCCTCCCAGAGTGTGAAAACCGTGCCGTCGTTGATAACTTCCTCATCCAGACTCATCCATGACGGAAGACTTTCCAGGGGGGATGCACTGCCTTCCAATAAATCAACAACTTCCAGGATGGCCCCTTCGGCATTGTAAAAACAGCGCTGGTAGACATATTCATTGGCGGCGATGCTGATTTCCGTGTTGGCTGTCTTCGAGGCGGCAACGCTGATAATTGTCAACAATGCCAGAAGCGTGACGGATATTATAATCATCAAACCGCCATGTTCATTTTTCAGAATAGATGTGGTTCTCATCATGGTCTGATAATCCTTATTTATAGTAGTTTAGCCACTAAGACACTAAGCCACAAAGGTTATAATATAATTCTATTTATGCCGTTTTTTATAAGAGGCACGTTAAAATTAATAAGAAAACCAAGACGCTTGCCAGTTAGCCTTAAATGACTCAATATTAATTCCTCTCTTTTTGACAAAAGTTTAAACTTCATATTTCTCTTTTTTTGTGCCTTCGAGTCTTAGTGGCTGATTTTTTCAAATCTTTTTCTAAAAACTCAGGTTACGGCAAATGACCCGGGTGGAATAGGTACGGCTTATAAATTTGTCTTTTCCGGCCGGTTCTCGAACTGTTAAGGAAATTTCAACTGTATGAATTTCGTCAAGAATACTTGTTTCTTCGTTATTCCTGTCAACGTATTTAAATGTCAGATCGCTCACATGGTCGACCAGGGATTTGTTAGATCTGGAGTTGCCATCTTTTTGTCTTATCAGCTGATGGTTGCCATTCAATAGATATGCACTGTCCTCATCTTGCCCTGTTTCTATTGTTCCGCTGCCATTTGTGTCATGCTGAAAGCGGATTTTATTCACAGATGCTTCCAGGATTCCAATCCGGTTTATTTTAAGCGGATTTAAACCAGCCAAGCGTATATTACGCGTCATGATGTTGATGCCGGCTCGCGTTACCTGTTGAACCCCTGCAATAACGTTTTGGGCAGCATAGACTCGATTCAGGGATATCAGCAGGCTGACGATTGCCGCCATTACCATCATCATAATGGCAAGGGCCAGTACCAGTTCTGTTACGGTAAAGCCGCCGGTTGCGGATGTAATGAGAAAGAAATTTTTCTTCGGCCGGATGTGTTTGGAGAGTTTAACCATCATGTTCCGTTTCCACGGGTAAGTGTTCTTAGAACCACCTCACGGTTTTTTCCCCGTTGATTCCAACTGACAGTCACTTCAATGATTTTGACTGTTTCGGAAAAAGAAGCACTGATGTCACACACACGCTCAAAGGTCCCGCTCAGATTCTCGGCTTCAAGATCCTCTGAGCACTGGGTTTTCATTTGTTGGATGGGTAATGTTTTCAAATATTCAATTTTCTCTCGTGCCAGCATGGTCGCAATTGTAATGATGTTGCCCGCAGTATTATTGCGTGTCGTCGATAGTACCATGCTGCCAACTGCAAGGAATCCAATTGCGAAAATGGCCATGGCGATGAGAACTTCAATCATTGTCCGGCCCTTGCTGTTTTTTGAGAATAAATGCCTTTGTCGGTTTTTTGCCATATCCATTTGTTGCGATTATTCAGTTCTTATACGACCTGTACTACTGACAATGATTTTTTTGGCCATTCCCTGCGAGTTTACTAAATAAACTGTACCCGAAGCGGAGGTGCCCCGGCCTTTAAATCGGGTTCTTTTACCGCCTATACCGGTATCAGGAAAAGTCGTTGCGGAGAGATCGATTTTAACTCCTCTGGGAAGCGATCTCTTTCCAAAAAACTCCTCGCCTGCATCATGCACGCCGATGGTTGCCCCGGTATCCCTGAATATTGCATAACTGTTTGCGGTAAAATTCACAGCGACCGGTCCGTTCTCCTGGATGGCCTTTAATTTTGCTAATTCCAGGCTTCCTTTAAGATTATTTACGGCGCCATTCAGCTTTGCCTTGTTGAGCCAATTCATTAAATTGGGGACTGCAAGGCCCGAGATGCTGGCCATCAAGAAGATGACGATCAGAGCTTCGATTAGTGTAAATCCATTGGCATTACGCACCGAATCATACCTCCTTCTGCCGCCTCTTGGGTCTCCTTTGCTTGCAAAAAGCAATAAAACCGGATTGCCGGGTTTCCTGGGAAATCCGGTGAAATTAAAATTACAAACCTTTAGCAAAAAAGATACCAAATGAGCGATAATTTTAAATTTAAGCATAAATTTATATAGTTATAGGCACGTCAGTTGCCTGCAATGTCGGAGAACATAAAATTGGCGGGATATTTTAGGAAATAAAAGTGCGGTATTTAGGTATAAAAGGTGAGTGAACGGATGTGGATATTACCTGCCCGATTGAATAAGCCCTTTGGAATTTCCGGCATAGGTAAATAATTTGACTTTAATCATCATCAGCTGAAGCTGACCTTGATATTCACAGCGGCGAATGAGTTTGATATCGTCTGGAAGAATATGCTTTCATCCCCCGGATCTCTCGTTTACAAATGCGTTCACCCTGCCTGTTGGCCAGGACATCTTGTCTACTGAAAGATTTTATGGTAATCAGGTGCATTTATCGGAGGGAAGATGTTTTCAGGTATTCAGGAAATATTAGTGCTGGTGATCATAATTCTGGGGATCTTATTTTTGCCCAGAATTCTCAACAGAGGGCAGGAACAAAGTCCGACTGTACCCAGGCCGGCTATTGTGGTTTCCGGAAAAATGCGACTGGCTATTGCCGCCTCTGTTTTGTGGCCGGCGGTGATGGCAGCTTTTATACAACCCTGGGAAAAAGACCTTTCCCGTTATCTCTTTCTCGGAGTCGGCCCGGTAGCTTTTATATGGATAATTTACTGGGTGTCAACCGGATTTCGGAAGCGATGAACGGTCGCTGGAAACTGGTTTCTGGTAAATGGTTATCGGATAATTAAAACTGACGGACTCGTAAGAAGTCCGAAATTCCGTCATGCCTGCGAAGGCAGGCATCCAGAACTATTTGAAAACACTGGATTCCCGCCTTCGCGGGAATGACATCAAAGGACGTTTTAAGACTATTTTCGCACTTCTTATCCGTTTCCCTTCAAACCAATTTCTTCTGCAACCTCGCGCATGCCTGCGATGGTATCCGTAATCAGTTCCGGGATCTCCACCCCCAGCATCAACGCCCCTTTTTCGATGATGGACCGATCCACACCCGCAGCAAATCGCTTGTCCTTCCATTTTTTTTTAACCGATTTGGTTTTAACATCCATCACGCTTTTAGAAGGACGCACCAGGGCCGTTGTCACCACCAGCCCGGTCAATTCATCGATGGCATAAAGCACTTTTTCCAAATCAGTTTCCGGTTTGACATCGGTACAAATGCCCCAGCCATGGCTGATCACCGCCCGTATGTATTCTTCGGGCCAGTTGTTTTGGTGCAATATTTCTTCCGTTTTTTTGCAGTGTTGATCGGGGTATTGTTCATAATCCAGATCATGAATCAGGCCGATAACTCCCCACTTTTCTTCGTCTTCATTGCGTTTGCGGGCGAAGTATCGCATCACTCCCTCGACAGCCAGGGCATGCTTTCTCAAACTTTCGGTTTTGTTGTATGTTTTTAGAAGCGCCAGGGCCTCTTCACGGGTCGGAATTTTCTCGTTCATTTGATTGCCTCCGGAAAGAAAATACGGTAAATGCGTTTGATTAGACGACTAACTAACTGTAAATAATTAGAAAATTCATAGAATAGTATGGTATCAACCTGTCCTTGTCAAGAAAAGATCAGGTTATATTTTGTTTTTTCTTGATCCATTCGGCTGCTGCGGATATGGTGATGTACAAATTATCGTTCCCTATACGTTTCTGGAACAAGATTGAAAAAAACGCATCAACAAAAGGAGGAAAAATGGGGCGCAAAGGTCAAGGGATCGAAGAGCTAAGCAAATTTGCCATGGAATTCATTAAACAGGCGGGGAAAAAAGCCCTGCCGTTTTATGGAAAGGGCCGAACCCGGGTTAAATTCGACCAGGGGATGGTTACCGAGGCTGACCTTCGCATAGCGGACTATTTCCAGGAAACATTAAATGAGCGTTTCCCGGATCACCATTTATTTAAATATGACGAACTTAACGAAAATTATTCCCATGAAGGAAAACGTTTTCTGTGGATCTTTGATCCCATCGAGGGGGTGGCAAATTACCAGGCCGGGATTCCCATATGGGGGATGTCCATGGCCTTGCTGGATAATTTCTGGCCGATTTTAGGTGTGTTTTATATGCCGGCCACCGGCGACATATTTCATGCCAGGGCCGGTCAGGATGCTTTTTGGGGTAAAAAGAAAATAAAGATATCAGAATCAACGACCATCAATGATGAGAGTGTGTTGTTTACGTTTTCCCGCTTTCACCAGCATTATCGATCGACGTTTCCGGGTAAAATACGAAATCTGGGCTGTGCGTCGGCCCACATCTGCTATGTGGCCACGGGGCGCGCCGATGCGGCGGTTGTTGCAAATGAGTCCTTTCAGGGATTGGCGGCCGCCCGTGTGATCCTAGAGGCCGCCGGGGGGAAAGTGTGTAATTTTGACGGCTGCAATTTTCATCTGAATGAATACCTGGACGGACAGAAGATCGACGATCACCTGTTGGTTGCGGCGCCCGACAGTTTCGTCCAGGTCCGGGACTGCCTCAAACCGGGCCCGTGATTGATTTTGAGAACAGCGGGATATGATGCTGCCTAAACCTCTAAACCTTACGCCGCCATGGGGGTCGAGTCCCACCTGGCAGGGGGCCAACCGCAGCATCGATATTCACATTCACCGATATCGTGCGAAGCTGGGGCCGGCGGTAGGCATTGCCCGGGGGGTCCGCAGTCGACTGGTCTTGAATTTTCCTTTAAAATTCCCCATATAAGGCGGATTATCGCTAAAAAATGACAGATCCGGACCTTGAAATAATACTACCCGATGACGAGACCATTCTGGTTTGCCCCCAATGCTATACGAATAATCCGGAAGGATCCAATTTTTGCCTGAATTGCGGTATTTCGCTGCGAACGTCTACCGCCGAGCGAAAAAAATGGATGTGGCTGCTTGTTTCTGTTTTATTATTCATCGCCGCCATGGTCTATTTTCATCAACGTATGTTTAACCTGCGGCAGTCTAAAGTGGACCGTCAGCCCGCTTCCTCGGAGGCTCAAGCTCCCCCAAAGGAAAAGATAAAGGCCGAAACGCCTCCGGAGGAGCCTCCGCCTCCCAAGAATGAAGAGGTCTCAGCGGCTTCCGCCTCTTTAAAAATTCCACTGGGGCTGGTTGTCATCAAAGATATCACCGGTAAGGTTATCAATGAAGTTCAGGCGCCGGTGGTGGGCGGCGGTTGGATAGCCTTGCCGAAAGAGGTATGTCTGGGCGGCGCTGAATGGGTTCTCAAGATGGGGACGGACACCGAGGTGAGTATTGTTGGCGGGATTTACAACGACGACGACAGAATCGGACTGTGGCGGATTTTAGAGGAATTGACCATTGATGGACCAGAGCTCTATTCATGGTCGGCAACCGAGCCGTTAACCTGGCTCTCCATAACATCAGATAATTCTCCTGAGCCGGTGGTGCTTGAAGATCCCAGGGAACAGGGGAATTTTATTGAAGGCCTGCTGCCGGATGATTTTACGGAGACCGGGGTTTTATTTCAGCAGGATCGAGCCGTGGGCTGGACTTTCGGCGATTTGGCTACCGGTGCTTTTGTCTGGCGGGGTGATGAAGGCAAATATCTGAGACCGGAGATTCGGGTAGATGATTTTTACAGGTATACCTTTGCCAACAGCAGAGAAGAAGAATTTACACGGGCCCTGGCAATGGAAACAGACTACACCTCGATTGAACGGCTGGAGGCCTTTGCAAGCGGGTTTAAATTTGAGCCCAAACTTTCGACCAAAGAAACACCGGCACATTTGCGAAAGGCAACCGTCATCGAAAAAATGCGGAAATTGATTGCCGATGCATTGACTGCCGGTGCTGCCAGGGCAATTGCCAACATCTTTGACGTGCAGATGCTTATTGAGGCTTCTGATAATGGGCTGTTGATGGATATTGGCCGGGCCACCGCCCAAGGGTATGGTATTGAAGAAGCCGTAAATCTCACCGAAAGTGTGATGGCCGGCTTGCCACCGATAGCTGAGGAGGATGACGATCAACTGGAAAAATTTTTTTCCGACCTTTATCAAAACTGGATAACCGTTTTGTTCAAAACTGGTAACTTGCGAGAGGCCTGGCGGGCCTATCGACTCGGCAGCCAGGAATTGCCGGATGATGCAGATATTCATTTGATGGGAGTTGAACTGGCATTGGCGGAAAACGATTGGGCCCAGGCTGAAGAGCTCCTATTCATGAGAGAATATCCGTCTACCCTGAATGAAAAAGTCCGGAACCTTCAGGCTCAAATTTCAGAATTAAAAGCCCAGCAAGGCAAAATTGTCATTAACTTTACCCCTGGTAACCGACAAATACCACTTACGGCCGTCTTAAATAGCAGCGCGTATCAGTCATTTATTGTTGACACCGGGGCATCTCTGATAACAATACCGCAGTCAACCGCCGATGCGCTCGGCTTGGAGGTGGGTGCAAGCAATCCCTTGCGGAAGGTCTATACAGCAGGCGGCGTTAAGTACGCACCGGAAGTGACGCTGTCTTCAATCACCGTGGAGGGCTGGGAAGAAAACAACTTGAAAGCGCTGGTTTTGGATCTGCCGAATCAATCCGAGTGGGGGTTGCTTGGAATGAATTACCTGCGCCGGTTTCGCATGGATATCAATACGGATAACGGGGTACTTTTACTCGAACCGCGTTAGACGCTTCACTGTGCCTATCGACAATTTGCTTCTGATATTTGCGATCGACGTTTTTTCCACCCGCGGCAGACATTCGATTATAAATGCTGGATTCTGGGTAATTAAAAATAGGAGTTTCACCCGTTTGATATCATGATTAGCATTCTTAACGTGCTTAGAAATCCTCAATAATTTTTCCTTTTTCAATGAACGCCGCTATATCACGCCGGGTATTCACCAATGTTTTCATAGCGGATTCCCATCTCAGGAAAACCGGATCGTCTTCTCCCAAAAGCGTCCTGGATTTTTGCAGGATTTTCAAGCCGTGTTCCATATTCTCATTCATATCCCGCAGAATATCTTTGCGTCTTTGATGTTTTTCCCGCTCTCTGGCAAGTACCGGTAGCAACCTTTGGATGGAGTATTCTACCAGCGCATCACGGGGAGCGTTGAAGCGTTTCGAAGTTTCATCCAGGGAGGAAAGTGTTTTTCGGCTGATCACAAAGGTCTTTTGGATGCGGCTTATGGCACTAAAGCGCTCCGACTCTATTTCCCGTGCAATCAGCTTTAAAGACTGTACGTCTTCGATTAAATGATCAAAAAGAGATTTTTGTTTTATCCCCAGGTGAACCGCCACAATACTCATCGTCTCGATGGCCTTAGCGGACAATTTAAAGGTTGCCCTAACCGATTGCCGCCCTCTTAAATCTTTAGGTGTGGGTCGCGGCAATATATCATCATCCATCCATGAATTGTCATCATTATCTTGCATGTTAGCGAATCCTTATGGATGTGGTTGCACTCAAAGCGGACATGTCATTACCTGAATAAAATAAAACTAATAGTAATATATCGAAAACTGTTGTTATCACAATTGATATGAAAAGTAAAACGATAAAACCAAATAAAGAAACCGGCGGACAGTTACTGGGAAAGCGTCTGGTTAAAGGAGCCCTGGGTCAGGTGTTAACAGTTACGAAAAAAGAAGCAAAAACTAAAGTTTAACCGATATTTGGCCGAATCAATAATTCGAATGACCGCCCTGCGATGCATTGTCCTAACAGCCCCTTTTCTGCAAAGGGATCGGGATTATTCGTATGGAGAGGCGATTGATGATAAAGGGGGTTGGTTTGGCTAAAATTGATGTTTTACTCGATGTGATGGTTCAGCATGAAGCCTCTGATTTGCACATTTCTGCAGGAACTCCACCCATGTTGCGCATAGACGGCGAGTTACAACGAACCAAGTATCATGATCTCTCACCAAAAGAGGTCGAAATCCTACTGCTTGAATTGATGGATGATGAGCAATTGAAACTTCTCAAGGATAAGATGGACATTGATTTTGCGTATGAAATCGAGGGTGTGGCTAGATTCAGAGCCAATGTTTTCATGGAAAGGAATGGGTATGGTGGGGCCTTCCGGCTTATTCCAACCAAAATCAACACCATCAGAGAACTAATGCTTCCGGAATCTGTTCAAACCCTCGCCGGCGTTCCCAATGGTCTGGTACTGGTAACGGGACCTACGGGATCCGGTAAATCAACCACGTTGGCGGCAATGATCAATCTTATAAACAAGGAAAAAAATTATCATATCATCACACTTGAAGATCCGATTGAATTTATACATTCGAAAGGAAAGTGCCTTATCCATCAAAGGCAACTCGGTTTTCATGTGAAAAGCTTTGCTTCCGGATTGCGTGCCGCTTTAAGGGAGGACCCGGATGTTATTCTCGTCGGGGAGATGAGAGATTTTGAGACCATACAGCTCGGGTTAACGGCAGCCGAGACCGGCTTGCTTGTATTGGGGACACTTCATACATGCAGTGCGGCCCAGACCATCGACCGTATCATCGATGTATTTCCTACTGCACAGCAGCCCCAAATCAGGACCATGCTTTCTGAGTCCCTGCGTGGCGTGGTTGCCCAGTTGCTGATGCGAAAAGCCGACGGAAAGGGAAGAGTTGCCGCAGTTGAAGTAATGATCTCAAATCAGGCCATCAAGAATCTTATCCGGGAAGAAAAAACATACCAGATCATCTCGGTGATGCAGACCGCAAAAGCCCAGGGTATGCAAACTATGGAAAATCACATGAAATATTTGGTTGAAAAAGAACTGGTGACGCAAGAGGAAGTGCAGGTTTACCTGAAAGAAACAGAATAGTTGTACTCAAGAAATTGGGGCCTTTATTGAATATATCATGCAAGAAAGTTCAAGACTTAAAGACTATCTGGTAAACAATGGGAGCTTAACAGAGGAGGAATTCCTGCAGGCGGAGGATTATGCACTCACCCGCAAAATATCACTTGAACAGTCCCTCATTTTCTTAAATCTGCTAAACTATTCAGCATTGGGAAGCGCGCTGGCGGAAATTTCCAACATGGTTTATCATCCACTTCTTGATTTTGCCCCCCCGGACTCTGCCAAATCACATGTTCCTGCCAAGTTTGCA
>Ga0316192_10003904_pt1 | contig 10838 bp, 12 predicted proteins | sample MerIslwburrow_MG_FD_204931 | JGI IMG/M metagenome (GOLD analysis project Ga0316192, IMG submission 204931) | Coastal sediment microbial communities from Maine, United States - Merrow Island worm burrow | ecosystem: Environmental > Aquatic > Marine > Coastal > Sediment | place: USA: Maine...
GAGGCAGCCCAGCCCAACGCGGCCCCGCTCGCAAAGACGGAGCCCCCACGAGGCTGAGATGCACGTGAAGGAGACGTTGCGGAGCCGGCTAGGCACAAGCCGCCCCGATAGCCAGCCTCGTGACATTCCGGTGTCATTCGACCGCGAAAGTCCCGCCAGTTTTCGTGAAAAGGCCTTCGATCTTGATGAAGACCTACTCAACGTGGCGCCCGACGACATGGTCGCCGCCGCCCGCCGCGCAGCACAGGCTGCGGCCGCCCAAGCCGAGGCCCGTGGGAATCGTCTCTCGCGACGGCGTCTTGCAGAGAACAGTCCTCTGGACGAGCAACCTGAGAACGGGCGACGGTCCCTTTTGATCATTTCGGCGGCCATCCTGCTCGTGATCAGCGCCCTTCTTCTGTATGGGCGGCTTGGCTCTAAATTGGACGCGCAAGTGGGCTCAGGGAGCGCCAATCAAACCCTCGCACCAACCGGAGAAACCAATCCGTCCGCCGCAGGCGCACCCAGCCAAGCCGCGGACGACGGCGCAGCACCAGTGCCCGGCGGAGAACGGTCCGGATCGTTCATGATCCTTCCCGATCCACGCATCGCGCCAGGCTCCGTTTTCGTTCCCTTGAAGGAGCGGGTCGGTCAAGTTGGCCAAAGCACCCCGGGCGTGACCGACATCCCCAAATCCGCCCCTCGACCCATGCCAGCGAGCGAGCTCACCCCAGAAACGCAGCTCGCCGCCCTGAAGCCCGAAGGGAGCGCCGCCCTGCCCGATGGCGTGATCTTCTCCATCGAGGAACCAGTCTCGGCACCGCAAGCCGCAATGGCCGAGAAGCTGACGGTGACGCCTGTGAAGGGCCCGATGCCACCTGAGGCGCTTGGCCCTCTGCCCTTACGGAAAGCCGCGTCCGATGGCGATGCCATCGCGCAGTACACGATCGCAATCCGCTATATCACCGGGAGTGTGGGTACGGACGATCCTAAGACGGGTGCCGAATGGCTAGAGCGCGCGGCGCGAGCCGGTCTTGCGCCTGCCCAGTACCTTCTCGGCGCCATGTATGAGCGCGGAATTGGGGCCACGGCCAATATCGACACTGCGAGAAACTGGTACGTGGCGGCCGCGGAACAGGGCAACGTCAAGGCCATGCACAACCTCGCCGCCAGCGTAAGGGGCCAAACCGGCAGCACGCCCAATTACGAACTTGCCGCCAAATGGTTTGGCGCGGCGGCGGCCCGGGATCTCGTCGACAGCCAGTTCAATCTCGGCGTCCTTGCCGAGCACGGCCTTGGCCAGTCGAAAGACCTTGCCGAAGCCTATAAGTGGTTCTCGCTTGCTGCTGCCAACGGTAACAAGGCTGCGAAGAGCCACCGCGATTTGATCCGTGCACAACTCGCGCCGAAAACGCTGGTGGCTGCGGAAACGAAGATCAAGACTTGGACGGCCGAACCTGTTTCGCCGGAGGCCAACGATGTTCGCAAGCCGACCGGCGGGAGGACCGGCGCCGGATCGGAGGCCAACGGCGCGGTGCCCCAAGCCGCCCCTGCTTAGTATGCCGCCCCTGCTTAGCTCTCTGAGCTCAAGGCCCTGGCAGGGTCGCAGCCTCAAACGGCGGGGCAGCGCGCACAAGGGCAACGATGCCGAAGGATTCACACTTCCGCCCGAAATTCGAGAAGAATTTGTCTGAAAGCTATGTAACGCATTGACAGGTTCGCGCGCGACGAACAGGTTGCAAAAGCGCTCGTTTTCTCAACGACCTGGCCGATGTTTCAGATTTATCTGCCCATTGCCGAAATCTCAGTGAACCTCGTGGTGATGCTGGGTCTCGGCGCGGCAGTTGGCTTTCTCTCAGGCATGTTCGGCGTCGGCGGCGGTTTCCTGCTGACCCCCTTCTTGATGCTGTCAGGCATCCCACCGGCAATCGCCGTGGCCACAGGCGCCAATCAGATCGTGGGCACCTCGGTCTCGGGCACGCTCGCCCAATGGCGGCGCGGCAATGTAGACCTGCATATGGGCGCCGTGCTGATCGCCGGCGGCGTGGCCGGCGCTCTGATCGGCGTGCTTCTTCTCAAATATCTCCGCGAACTTGGCCAAGCGGGGCTGTTTATCTCGCTCACTTACGTCGTTTTCCTCGGCGGGATCGGTGCGCTCATGCTGTGGGAAAGCGTGAACGCAATCCGGCGCCAGCGAGCCGGGAAAAGCGTCTCCGCGCGGAAGTCCGGTCAGCACAACTGGATTCATGGCCTGCCGTTCAAAATGCGGTTTCCACGATCGCGGCTGTATATCAGCGCCATTCCCCCTCTCGTGATTGGTGGCGTCGTCGGCTTGCTCGCCTCATTCCTTGGCGTAGGCGGCGGGTTTATCATGGTCCCTGCGATGATCTACATCCTGCGGATGCCGACCAATATCGTCGTTGGCACATCGATCTTTCAGATCATCTTCGTAACCGCCGTGGTGACGCTGCTCCATGCCACGCTGAACCACACGCTTGATATCGTGCTGGCCTTGCTGCTCGTGATCGGCGGCGTGATCGGTGGTCAGTTCGGCGTGCGCGCAGGACAGAGGCTTCGCGGCGAACAGCTTCGCGCGCTGCTGTCACTGATGGTCCTGGGCGTCGCGGCACGCATTCTGATCGACCTGCTGGTCAAACCATCGGATCTCTACAGTCTTGTTCCAATGGTGGGCGGATCATGAGCACCGCGATCGTCCGCCCCTTCCTGCTTCTTCCGCTGCTGCTTCTGCCGCTGCTCGTTGGCACGGCTGCGTCCGCACCGGATGCTTTGCCGCCGCCGCCCATGGTTAAGCCCGGGACGGGCCAGGAAACCGTTCAGGCGGATATCTCGACACGTGAAATCGCCATCCAGTCCAATTTCACGGGCGTTGAGATCCTGATCTTCGGCAGTATCGATTTCAGCGACTCGCGCACGCCGACCGGCGGCACTTACGACGTTATCACTGTGGTGCGCGGCCCGAATGAGCCTTTAGTGCTGCGCAAGAAGACCCGAGTGGCCGGCATTTGGGTGAACGGCCCCGCCAATACCTATGACGATGTCCCGAGTTTCTATGCGGTTCTGTCCTCGCGTCCCGTACGCGCAATCGCATCGGACAAGGCCTTGCGCAGCCTCGGGATCGGGCTATCGGACATCGATTTGGGCCGGGATACGGCGGGCAGTCCGCAGGAGCAATCCTTCCATTCGGCCGTGATCCGGCTGATGGAGGGTAAGAAGCTCTTTCAGGAGGACTACGACGGCGTGGTGTTCATCGGCCGCAGCCTGTTCCGGGCAACGGTCGCGCTGCCGGTCAACGTCGCCACGGGCCGCTACTTGGTAGATGTATACCTATTCCGCGATGGGGAACTTGCAAGCAGGAGCCAGGGATCGCTTGAGGTGACCAAGGCTGGCATGGAAGCTCTGATCCACACGCTCGCCTTTCAGAATCCGTTCTTGTACGGCCTACTTGGCATCGCGATCGCGATGCTAGCAGGGTTACTCGGATGGTTCGCGTTCCGCCGCGACTAGCGCGCTCAGTCTGGAAGAAGCAGGCTGCCCAGTACCGGATAGACGGCGTGCCGTCCCATCATCCAAGCCTCCAGCTCATGCCAGCGAAACAACGGCTGAAAGGCCTCATGCAAAACGTTGAGCCCGCCGGTATAGGCGCCGAAGGCCGGCATCACCAGACGGCTGCCATCGTTCGCGAAACAGCGCCTCCGCACCACCGTGCCGCGCCGGGAGATGCGCGCGATTGGATGCAGATGACCGACGATCTCAGGGCCTGCCGCATCCTCGGATGGCTCATGACGGAGCACGACACCCCTGATCGTCAGGGTGGCGCAGACGGTGCCGCCAATGCTTGAGGGCAGAAGCGGATCGTGGTTGCCACAGATCCAGAACCAGTCGCGCCCCTCTTGTTGTGACTTGAGGAGCGCAAAGTCGTCCTCGACAAGGTTGTCCGCGCATTCGCTACGATGAAAGCTGTCGCCAAGCGCAACGACGCGCGCCGGATCAACCGCCTCGATGATCTTGCCAAGCCGGGACAGCGTTGCGCGCGTATCGTAGGGCGGCAGCAACATGCCGCGCGCTGCATAGGCGGCTCCCTTCTCCAAATGGAGATCGGCGACGAGAAGCGTATCTTCCGCCTCCCAGTAGAGCGCACCAGCGACCAGCGGCCGTAGTGTGTGGTCTCCAACGGAAAGATGCGAGCGAAGCGTAGGTGCAGTCTCCGGCATCAGATCGACCTTAGCGCGCAGCATGTTCCCCCCCAGGGTCGCCAAGGGCTTCTTCTCCCAAGCATTCGGGATTCAAGCCTTCATCGTTCAAGCCCTCAGCCTTCATGGCCTCGGCGATGAGTTCTCCGGCAGTTTCACGCAACAGGGCATCGCCAGCATCGCCAGGAACAGTTTCACGCCCGATCTCGAGCATGACTGGTACAGCCAATGGCGAAACGTGGCTCAGCGTACTATGCCTGATTCGTCCCCCGATTCGCTTCAAGAATTGTCCCAGCCGCTGGAGATCGATGAGGCCGGTTGCGGCATCCGCGAAAGCCGCACGCAATAACACATGACCGGGCTCGTGCTGGCGCAGGACGTCGTAGATGAGATCGGAGGAAGCCGTCATCTGACGTCCGGTCTTTTCTTGACCCGGATGGCGGCGCTCGATCAGGCCGGAAATGATCGCGCAAACCCGGAACGAGCGCTTCATCAGATTGGACTCAGCAAGCCAGGCATCCAGATCGTCGCCCAGCATGTCCTCGTCGAAGAGTTCCTTGAGGTTCAGGCGGCTGTCTCGGATCATCGCACTCATATCGTTGAGGCCCCAAACCGCGAGCGCATATTCGTTCGCAACAAAGCCGAGCGGGCTGGCGCGCGTGCGTTCCAAACGGCGCGTCAGCAACATGCCAAGGCTTTGATGGGCGAGCCGTCCCTCGAAAGGATAGCAGACGAGGTAGTGCCGCTGCCCGCGCGGGAAGGTCTCGATCAGCATCTCACGTGCGGATGGCACGACCGAAAACGCAGCCTGTAATTTCAGCCAATCGGAGACCTGATCAGGTAATTTTCCCCAGTCGCCTTCCGCTAGCATCGCCCGCACGCGTTCGGCGAGATATGTGGAGAGCGGAAACTTGCCGCCCTCATAGGAGGGGGCCTTAGCGTCGGCATCATGGGCGCGCGTGACGATGGCATCCATATCGCGCAAACCCTGGAACCGAAGCACCTCGCCAGCGAAAACGAACGTATCGCCAGGTGTGAGCTGCTGGATGAAATATTCCTCGACCTCGCCCAGCACGCGCCCGCTAACGGCCACCCCTGTCGGCTTGAGCGCGCCGCCTTTTAGGCGAGCAAGGCGAACGCGCAGCATCGGCGCCTCGACAATCGTGCCGACATTGAGACGGTATTGTTGTGCGTAGCGCGGATGAGCCAGGCGATAAGTGCCCTCCTTGGTCCGCCTAAGTTTCGCATAGCGGTCGTAGCTCGCGAGCGCGTACCCGCCTGTCGCCACGAACGCGGCGACCTGATCGAAGATCTCGCGGGAGAGGTCGGAATAGGGGGCGGCGCTCGTTACTTCTCGAAAGAGCACATCGGACTCAAAAGGCGCTGCGCAAGCCATGCCGAGAATGTGCTGGGCAAGGACATCGAGCGCGCCGGGCCGCGTGGGCGGAGTGTCTTGCTGGCCCTCGCTGGCGGCTTCGAGCGCGGCTTGACACTCCATGACCTCGAAGCGATTCGCCGGCACAAGCAGCGCCTTGCTGGGCTCATCGAGCCTATGATTGGCGCGTCCGACGCGCTGGGTAAGACGGCTGGAACCTTTGGGTGCACCGACATTGACGACAAGATCCACATCGCCCCAGTCGATACCCAAATCAAGCGTCGAGGTGCAGACCACCGCACGAAGCTTGCTTGACACCATGGCCGCTTCCACCTTGCGGCGCTGACCGACATCGAGCGAGCCGTGATGCAGTGCGATCGGCAAATTTTCGTCGTTGCAGCGCCATAGCTCGTGAAACAGCATCTCGGCCTGCGAGCGCGTATTCACGAATATGAGCGACAAATTGTGCGCCTTGAGGGCCTCGTAGATTTCCGGAAGCGCATAGCGTGCTAAGTGCCCAGCCCACGGAATCTCAGCATTGGACTTCAAGATCACGATGTCGGCCTGTGCACCGCCAGAGGCGGTAATGATTTCGGCCAAGCGCGTTGCGGGCGCGGCCTCTCCGGAGGCCTCGGTCTGCGGCACGAGGTACGCCGATAGCTCGAAGGGCCGAGCGACCGTGGCGGAAAGGCCAATCGCCGTGAGGCTTGGCGCGAGGGTCCGAAGCCGTGCCAGGTCCAGCGCGAGAAGATCGCCGCGCTTGCTGGAGCTGAGCGCATGGAGTTCGTCGAGGATCACGCATTTGAGCCCGCCGAAGAGGTGGGCGGCGTCTTTGTGGGAGAGCATTAGTGCAATCTGCTCTGGCGTGGTCAGCAAGATGTCGGGGGGGAGAATGCGCTGGCGAGCGCGGCGCGATTGCGGCGTATCGCCGGTCCGGGTCTCCAGGTGAATGGCAAGCCCCATCTCGGCAATGGGCTCTGTGAGATTGCGCGCGATGTCAGTGGCGAGCGCCTTCAGTGGCGACACATAGAGCGTGTGAATGCCGCTCTTGGATGGTTCGGCGAGCGGCCGCGCTGAAAGGTCGATCAAGCTCGGAAGAAACCCGGCCAAGGTCTTGCCGCCGCCTGTCGGTGCGATCAGGAGCGTATCGCGCCCTTCCCCCACCTTGTCGAGCAGGGCCCGTTGATGGGCGCGCGGCTGCCAGCCACGCGCGGCGAACCAGCCAGCGAAGGGCTCCGGCAATCGCTCCGATGCGGGGGCGCTGGCAGGCGCGACTTGCACGGTGCTCCCTCGCCCGGCCCGCCGGCCTCGGACATGATCGTTCTCTTTCGGATCTCCCACCGTCCCGATCTTGGCTCCCTTGAGTTTCGGCGTCTTGAACGTCGGCGTCTTGATCTACAGCGTCTGGCGCACCAACTGTGATACAGTTTCTAGCGAAAGCCCACGATGCGGAGGCATGGGAGTACATGGAACGGTTCTTTGGCGGCAATCCGGCGCTCGTCTTTGCCCGGCTCGCGATCCTATCCTTAATCATCGGTGTCGTCCTCGCGGCGCTGGGCTTCAGCCCTTATGACCTCGTCCAAACCGTGCGCGATCTCATTCAGCGCGTTTACGACATGGGCTTTGCGACCATCGAGAAGGGCTTCCGCTACTTCCTGCTTGGTGCGGTGATCGTGTTCCCGATCTGGCTCGTGGTGCGCGCTTTCAAGGTGTTCGGCCGGGACGAAGAAGACACAGCTATGATGGAAATGCGCGCGCCCGAACGTGAGGCGCCTGGGGCTAAAGAATCGCCAAAACCGTCTCCGGCGGGCGGCCAATAGCAGCCTTCGCCCCCGAGATCACAATGGGCCGCTCGATCAGAACCGGGTTTTCGACCATCAGCCGAATGAGTTCGTCGTCGGTCACCTCCCGGTCTTTCAAACCAAGTTCGGCGTAACGCGCTTCGCCTTTGCGCACGATATCGTGGGCCTTAAGACCGAGCTTTTTCAGAATGCTCTTGAGTTCGGCTGCGCTCGGCGGCGTCTTCTGATAGTCGACAATTTTCGGTGCAACACCGTTGTCCTCAAGCAAGGCCAAGGTCTGGCACGACTTCGAACAGCTGAGATTGTGATAGATGGTCACTGCTTTTGGCATTTGCATAAATCCTCTAAATTGTTTTAATTCAGGTAGTTAACTGTCAATTGACGCTTGTCCTTTTCTCAAAAGGTAACTCTCTAGGTAACATCAGACTGAAGAGGTATATGATGTCGCGCTGGCCCCGATATGTCCGTCTACTCGGGAGACGCCCGATCAGCCGATCTGAGCCGCTCACTTTAGCGATAGCCTGGCGCGGCTGATCTTTATCAACGCGCGGTCGGTCGCGGAAGCCGAGCGTGTGATGAAAGACTCGAGTTGTAGGAGCGTGTTCCGACCATGTACGGCATGGGAAAGATGAAGGCGCTGGCCATTTTGAACTATGTCGTAGTGCTGGCCGTCTTTCTTGTGCTCGCCCCGCAGCCGGCACATGCCCTGGACCGCGATGAGGCAGCAAGGCTCAATCAACAAGCGCTCGAACTTGCAAAAAAAAGGACCAATATGCTGAAGCCGAAAAAGTTATTAGGCGAGCGCTAGCAATAAACAAGGAGGCATTTGGTCCGGAGCATGGCCTGACAGAACACGCCGTAGCCGCGTCCTTGATCGGCCGACGTACAGAGAGCGCTCCTAACGTGTTTGCTGCATGATGGTCTTAGTAGACTTATCTACCGGGTAATGAGCCACGAGGCACCCACGGGGGCCTAGCCCATAAGAACCCTATTCAGGCCCTCCGCGTGAGTCGTATAATGTCGCCTAAAATGCGAAGCCTGAAGCTAGATCCGTGTTATTGCCAACGCCAATAGGAACACCGCTATGAAACATCTCTTCTTAATCTGCGCATTGCTGCTCGCCTCGCTAGTCGCCGCGTGCGATCAAGCCGAAGAACCTGCGAAAGAGCCGATTGCGGAAACGCCTGAGCCGCGGGCTAGCACGCCTCCAGTTGAGTCGGCTCCTGCGTTGGAACAACCAGCTGAAGAACCAATGGACGCGGCCCCGATGGACGAGGCACCGCCAGACGAAGAGCCTGTCATGGAAGAAGATACGGTCGAAGAAAAAGAGGTTATCGAGGGGCCTGTCACAACCGACTCCCCAGACGAAGATACGCCGCAATAGTTAGATGTGAGTTGAGGGATTGGAGGGGCGTCGACTTCGGTCGGCGCCCTTTGTTGTGTACGCTGCGAGAAGCGGGGCGAGCCAATGAGGGAAGCTCCCATGACTAACATGCAAAGACGAAGCCTCGGCCCGGGGGACCACCGAGACCGAGGCTTTAGTATTGGTTAAAAAAAAGATGGCAGGGTTGAATGCCAGTTATTTAATCGGCTCGTAAACCGGCTCAACGACGGCGGCCTGTTGATGATGGCCCCAGCAGCCTCCAAGACTAACCGCCGCAGTGACGGCTATCGCACACGCTAGAAGTACTCTCATTTGTCAGTCTCCCATGGGTATTTTTTGGTGTCAGGATCAGTAAACGCACTCTGTCCTGGCAATAATGTGACCCTCAGAACACAATTGAAAAAGCTTCAACCGGCGGGACCTAGCCCATGGCATCAGCACGCCGTTTTCCCGCCACCCTTGTCCGGGTTAGATAGCGCAATTCGGCTAGTGACGCCGGGGCGATTTCGCAGGCCTAGGCACGGACGGCATCTCGATAGAGCCAGTCGTCGTCGGCTCTGACTCCATTTGAGGTACAGGCTGCCGGAGTCCAAATCGGACCGCAACAAGATCTGCTGCCATCTGTTCTGTTGCCTGCGCGAGCTGCTCTTTCAGCTCGGCTCGTAAGGCGCCTAGTTCGCTTGCATAGTCGAGGCGGTCTTGAGCGGTCAGTTGAGGGCTGGCGCCACTGTAAAAAAGCGAAGTGAAAATAAAATTGAGCACTAAGAGAACGATGACAGTCCATCGGAACACATCCCAAGTCATCGCTTCTTCGACTGCAATCTCGATCGCGCTGCGACCGATTTGCTTTGCTTGCACTAGCCGCTTGAAGGCTTTTCGCGCTTCTGAGCCTTTATCGCTTTCCATGAGCAATTTTCGGCGCCAAAGAGTTAATATTTCATAACCCACCACATGCTTCGGTCGCCTAAATATCTATGTCTCAAGGCCTTTTTCCAACACCCCGACCGGTCGAGCAGATACCGGGCGGCTTTAAGGTGCTCGACGCTACCGGCCAAGCCCTTGCGCACATCTACGCTCGCGAGAGAGACGCCACATGAGGCCAACATCGCTGGCGTGCTGACCTTCGATGAAGCGCGGCGCATTGCTGTGAATGTCGCTAAGCTGCCGGAGCTGTTAGGAGCGAGTTAGGCGTCGCCCCAAGAACCTTGGCGCATGACCCCAGGCCGCTATGAAAGGTGCTGCCCGCATGATGGTCTTAGTAGACTTAGCTACAGGGTAACGAGCTGCAGGGTGCCCACGGGGGGTCTGCCAGATAGGGGTCCCGTATCCGGCCCTGGTTTGCGACCCCTACCTGGCTTCGCACCTGCTGGCCCTTCGGGGATTGTCACCCGCGTGTTGGCGAGCCTGCGAGGGCCCGATAAACCGACGCCTTCGATAGTGACGTCTGCCGCATAATCTCAGGCACTGTTTCCCCTGACTTCCTCAGCTTTCGAATCTCTTTGATCGTCTTGGAATCCAGCAGGGGCTTGCGTCCAAACTTCACGCCACGGTCCCGCGCTTTGGCAATCCCGTCCATCTGACGCTCACGCCGGATGTCGTTCTCGAACTCCGCGATCAGCGCCAGGATGCCCATCACCAGCTTGCCCGTGCGTGAGGTGGTATCGATTGTCGGGTCATCCACCACCTTGAATGAGACGCCCTTCTCAGAAAGCTGAGAGATGATGCGGTACAGGTCCGAAGTAGACCGCGCCAGACGGTCTATTTTGGCCACCAGGAGGGTGTCACCTGCCCGCAGGTACTCCAGGCAGCGCTTCAATTGAGGGCGACCAGCATCGACCCCTGACCGCTTCTCCTTGAAGACCTTCTCACACCCCGCCGCTTCCAGCTTCTCAAGCTGAACGCCGAGGTCCTGCCCGGTGCTCGACACCCGGGCGTATCCAACCGTGGTCATAGCGTATCTCATGTCCTAAAAGGTTACGAGAACCACATTAAGAGACATATTTTGGAACGCGTCAACAGTAAGTTTCACAAGGTAAACGTTCTGAGACAACTAGGGCTAACGTTGACTTCGGGCAACAGTGTATTAT
>Ga0316192_10003905_pt1 | contig 10838 bp, 10 predicted proteins | sample MerIslwburrow_MG_FD_204931 | JGI IMG/M metagenome (GOLD analysis project Ga0316192, IMG submission 204931) | Coastal sediment microbial communities from Maine, United States - Merrow Island worm burrow | ecosystem: Environmental > Aquatic > Marine > Coastal > Sediment | place: USA: Maine...
TCCATGCCGCCCCCAGTGTCGGAAACTTCCAGGTAAACGTACTGCCCCGCTACATGTTGGATGTCTATAAATTCACTTTCCAATTCATATGTTTGTGCATCTGTAACACCTGTTGAAATGGCAATCTGACCCGGCTTGTCACCAATAGCCTCGGAAGCATTGGTTACCAGATTCATAATGACCTGTTGCATCTGCGTCTCATCAACATGAATAACAGGTAATGACCTGGCAAGATTGAGTTCTAATGAAATATATTTTGAAATAGACACATCAATCAACTGAATAATTTTATCGACAAGCTCAGACAGGTCTATCTGCTTTTTCATGATTATGCCCTGACCCGCATAATCCAGCATCTGGTTGCACAAACTGGCCGCCCGCATGCTGCAGGAAATAATGCCTTTCAACTCCCCATTAATGGACTCGTGGCTTGCTTGCTTCAGCTCAGCCAGTTCGGCATTTCCCATAATGGCTGCGAGAAGGTTATTAAAATCATGGGCTATGCCGCCGGCAAGAACGCCAAGTGATTCAAGCCGTTGCACATCGGCCAGTTTTTTCTCCATATTCTTTTTTTCCTGCTCGGCCAGTTTCTGTTCTGTGACATTACGGAGCACCCCCTCAGCCCCGGTAATCCTGCTATTGGAATCATATAGCAGATGGGATGAAATCGTGCCCCATATTTTATGTCCATCCTTGTGGCTTAACTGTACTTCAAAGTTCACTACCGGAACTTCAGTATTTTTCTGAGCTTCAACTGTTTTCCGGAAATTATTTTTATCCCAAAACAGTCGCCGTAGATGTGTCCCTTCAATTTCTTCTGCCTGATAACCCAGCAATGTTTCAATCGACTTTGAGGTCCAGTTCACAGTTCCATCTGCATTGATGCGATAGTATGTATCCAGCAGGTTATCCAGTGTGGACTGTAACGTTTCTTTGGCTTTATGAAGCTCGTGGGTTCGTTCGACAACGCGTTGTTCCAGCAACTGTTCAATACTCTTTTGACCCGTTATATCCGAAAATGCTGAAAACAGGGCTTTCTCATGCTCGAATTCCGTTTGGAACATCGACAATGAAATCCAGACAGGAGAGCCATCAACCTTTTTCGCCTGTAGTTCATAACCCCTGATTTCACCCTGCTCAGCAATCTTATCCAGAATGATTTGACGATCATTCGGATTATAATAAAGGTCTTGAGAATGTAGCCCATCGGCCATATCTCTTTTTACACCAAACAGCTGCATAGCTGCATGATTGCAGAATAAAATATAGCCATCGTCCGGCCTGCATATGACGATTGGCATGGGGGCGGACTCAGCGATACTTCTGAATCTTTCCTCGCTTTCCTTCAAATGGACATGTTGCTCTTCAATCATAAAAAAGCTTGTCTGGATTTTCTCGGCCATCTGGTTAAAGCCGCTGGAGAGATCCTGGATTTCCCTGCATGTGGCTGATTCCTCTGCCCGCAAACTGTAATTATGCTCGCTGCCAAGACGCCGCATAAGAGTCGCCAGCTCAGTAATCGGCTCGCTAATCTTCTTCTGCATCCTTGCAGCTATGTATAATCCCAGAACAAGACTGCCCAACACCGCCAACAAAACGGCATAAAGTCCCGCCCGTTCGTTTTCATGCATATGCGACAGCGATGACTCAATATAAATCACGCCCACCGGCGAACCTTTATGTGATACAGCTCTGTAAAGCTTCAGCCTACCATTATAAAACTGCTTCCCCTGCTGCTGAAATGGAATACTTTCAAGTTCATGGCCGAAAGGAAAATTAAGGAGCGTCTTCCCCTCGGCTGTAAACAGACAGACAGTCAACACTTCTGAACCAAGCTGGGATGAAGCCAACAGTTCACGGGCAAGCCGTTTGTCATTGAATATCAGGGCTGGCTTTAACACCGCGCCAATAAGGTCAGCCTTGGCAGTTAGCACATGTTCGGCTTCGCTTTGATGCAAGTCTTGGTTGTGGTTTAGCCAGACACCTCCCATCACCAGCACTGCCAAGCCGAGGGCCACAATAAAAAACACCTGAAGTTGCGTCCGAATGGAATTTGACAAAAGCCCTTTCATAGATCCCAACTGACAATGGCCAACTGCAATCGCTCCCCTGTAATAACATTGGCCAGTTGTAACAACTGAGAGCTGACATATAAATCAGCTTTTTTCACCGTATCCAGATTAATAATGAATGTCATTTTACTGTCTGTCTGTTCAATTTCGATCATGCCGCCCTGGCGCGCAAATTCAGGAATGTCTGATATCGTTAACACGGGCTTGCCAGTTAGCGATTTCAGCAGTTTATGGTGTTTAGCACCCTCTGATTGTCCGATAAAGATAATTGAACTCTGCTTTATACATGCTGTGGTCGAGCATGACTGCACCTCCAGGTTCATCTGCCTGCCGATTTTCTTTTTCGAAATCACTTTTAGAATGTCATAAACTTTCTGATCATTTAAGACATTAATCAGCAAAGAATCACGTGGGTTCTCCCTGACGCTGTCCGGCCATTCGGCAAAACGGATGAAATTGATGATATAAGCCGCTTTCAAGTCACTGGCAGTCGCCTTCACAGCCTTTTCACCGGCAACCAGAGTCGTGCCGGAGAAAAACATACAGCTAAACATAAAACCGATAAAAAGAGCATGCATGCCCGGCCAGTAATGGCTGGCGATATGCTTCGGACGATCAGTCTTTTTGATCAATATGTTTGCGAACATGATGATGACCATAACGGAAATAAATCCAGAGGCCAATAACGGCAGCAACAGACAATACAATAATCAATCCGGTGATGCCAAAACGGTGCAGAATGGCCATGCCGGCTATGCCAAGCAAATGGCCGACAGCATAAATAACAAGAGCCCATGTTATGCAATTGATGATTTGCAGTAATGCAAAACGGCTGAAACTGATGGTTGAACAACCAAACAGAATCGCTGCCACCAGACGCGTGCCATACAGATACTGGAAAATAAAAATGGACCAGTGGGCATAACGGTCCAGCACTGTATTGGCTTTGGCATAATGACGTTTCAGAAAAGGAACACTGTTGATAATGGCCATGCCGCGCCAGTGACCCAGAGCGAAAAAGGCCAGATGGCCGATATAGGCGCCGATGGCTGCAACCACTATCACTTTCCACGGTTCCAGCATGCCTGCAGCAGCCAGCGCTGCAGCAGCGATAAAAACAGTTTCACCTTCAATAAATGTCCACAAAAATACGGCCCAGTAGCCGTACTGTTCAACGAACTGCTGCGCCCATTCCATGGATTATCTGTGTGTTAAAGACGAACAGGAATACCCTGAGCAGCCAGATATTCCTTCGTTTCACCAATGGTGTATGTGCCAAAATGGAAAATTGAAGCCGCCAGCACTGCATCGGCCCTGCCTTCACTCAAGCCTTCAGCCAGGTGTTTTAATGTTCCCACACCGCCTGAGGCCACAACATTGGCGCTGATCGCATCAGATACGGCGCGGGTCAGCGGAATGTCGTAACCGTTTTTTGTACCATCGGCATCCATGCTGGTCAGCAGTATCTCGCCTGCCCCATAATCGGACATGCGCCTGGCCCATTCCACCGCATCAATACCGGTTGGTTTACGGCCACCGTGGGTAAAGCACTCCCAATGATCATCAACGCTTTTGGCATCAACTGCCACAACAATGGTCGATGAACCGAACCGTTTGGCCGCTTCCTGTACCAGTTCAGGATTGAAAATGGCAGCCGTATTGATCGAAACCTTATCAGCACCTGCATGCAGCAGGCTTTCAATATCGGCCACTGCCTTAACACCGCCTCCGACTGTCAACGGCATAAATACATGCTCGGCCACTTCAGTCACCATATGATACAGCGTATCACGGCTCTCATGACTGGCTCTGATATCCAGAAAAGTCAGCTCATCCGCACCCTGTTCATCATATTTGATGGCCGCTTCCACCGGATCGCCAGCATCAATAATATCAACAAACTGGATACCCTTGACGACGCGGCCATGTGCCACATCCAGACAGGGGATAATGCGCTTGGAGAGCATCAGCCAAGCACCTTCATAGCAACCGCAAAATCTATCGTGTTTTCATAAATCGCGCGGCCCGTAATCGCACCACAGATGCCATCACCGACATGTGTGGCACAGGCAGTGACATCTTCCATGCGAGCAATACCACCGGAAACAATCACCGGAATTGATATTGCACGGGCAAGATTCACTGTCTCTTCTACATTCGGGCCGGTCAGCATGCCGTCGCGGGAAATATCGGTATAAATAATGGCCGAAACACCTGCATCCTCAAATTTCCTCGCCAGATCGACGGCCTTCACATCAGTGACGTCATCCCAGCCGTGCACTGCCACCATGCCTGCTTTGGCGTCGATACCAACACACACCTGTCCCGGAAACGCCTTGCATGCATCTTCTACCAGCGACGGATTCGATACAGCGGCAGAGCCGATAATGACACGATTCACACCGAGATTCAGCATACCCTCAATCATGCTCAAATCACGCAGGCCTCCACCAAGCTGAACAGGAACATTCAGCACATCACAGATGCCACGAATGGCTTCACGATTGGCCGGTTTGCCGGCAAAAGCACCATCGAGATCTACAACATGCAGCCGTTTTGCTCCCAGTGATTGCCAGTGTTCCGCCATGGCTGCCGGATTCTCTCCATAGACCGTGGCATCATCCATGCGCCCCTGTTTCAGGCGAACGCAATGTCCCCCTTTCAGATCAATGGCAGGTATGAGTTCAAAAGTATTTACGGATTCCATTTCAGGAATGCCTCCAGTAACGCCAAACCAGCACGTTGAGATTTTTCCGGGTGAAACTGTACGGCTACCATATTGTCTCGACCAATAGCCGCTGCAAACGGATAGTCACCATAAGAACAGGCAGCCAACAGATGATCAGGGTTTTCAGGCATGCAACAGTAGGAATGAACATAATACACCTGCTGATCAGCCAGTGGGGTTAGAACAGGGTGCTGTTCTTTCTGTGATGAAAGAATCACATCATTCCATCCCATGTGTGGAATTTTAAAACCGCGATTTACATGCGATTCAGGAAAATGCTGCACCGCGCCTGGAATCAGCCCAAGGCCTTCATAACGGCCAAATTCAAGAGATTCGTCCATCAGTACCTGCATGCCCAGACAAATGCCCAGAAAAGGCGTGCCTTTGCCCACAACCTCTGTAAGCGCTTCGTCCATACCTGTCTGCCGCAAAGCACCGATACAATCACGAAACGCACCAACACCGGGCAATACAATGCGATCAAAGTCTTTTAATTTTTCGGCATCACTGACCAGCTCCACTTTGCCGCCAACCTTCTCCAGGCCTTTGGCGACCGAATGCAGATTACCCATGCCATAGTTCACTATTCCAATCATAAGCAAATACTCAGCGCGCAGTCACAGAGACACAAAGAAAATTCATTCAAATGCCTTCATGGCTTTGTGCCTACAACGCTCCTTTGGTTGAGGGGATGCCGGACTGGCGCGGGTCGGATTCTACTGCCATGCGCAGGGCGCGACCGAATGCCTTGAATACCGTTTCGATAATGTGATGGTTATTGTTTCCACATAGAGCATCAATGTGCAGCGTAATACGGCCATGGTTGCTCACTGCCTGAAAGAACTCCTTGAACAGTTCAATATCAAAGCCACCCACTGTTTCTTTGGGAAAATCGACACGATACTCCAGCCCCGGACGGCCGGAGAGATCAAGCACAACTCTGGACAGGGCCTCATCAAGCGGCACATAGGCATGGCCATAACGCACAATGCCCGCCTTATCACCGACAGCATCGTGCAGTGCTTCGCCAAAACAGATGCCAATATCTTCCACCGTATGGTGGGCATCAATCTCCAGGTCACCGGTAGCCTTTACGCTGAGATCAATCAGGCCATGGCGGGCAATCTGTTCAAGCATGTGATCCAGAAACGGAATACCTGTGCTCAATTCAGCCGTGCCATGACCATCCAGATTCAGGGACAAACAGATATCAGTTTCTTTTGTGTTGCGTTTTATACTTGCAATGCGATCTATTTTGGGGCTCATACCACTATCTCCCGAATCGCGGCCAGAACCGCATCATTTTCATCTTTTGTTCCAATCGTGATGCGCAGGCATTCAGCAAGCAATCCGCCGGCACCATTCATATTTTTAACCAGAATACCGGCAGCTTTCAAGCCATCAAATACAACATCGGCATCAGCCACGCGAATCAATATGAAATTGGCCTGTGACGGAAATGGCTGAACCCCGTCCATGGCCACAAATGCAGCCATCACACGTTCACGCTCAGCACAAACCTCTACCGCCTGCTGTTCAAAGACAGCGAAATGATCCAGCAAAAAGCTCGCCGTTACCTGAGTCAGTGCATTGATATTATATGGCATGCGCACCTTGTTCAGGTGACTGATGCTATCCGCACTACCAAGCAAATAACCCAGGCGAAGACCCGCCCAGCCCAGTTTGGAGAATGTGCGCAGCACCATCACATTGTCAGCGATTAAATGCGTATGCATACGTTCGGAAAACGGACCATAAGCCTCATCAATAATCAGCAGGCCATTAAAGTTACCGGCAATCTGACGAATGGCCTCTTCAGGCCATAGATTGCCAGTGGGGTTGTTCGGGCAGGCCAGAAATACAATTTCAGCTTTCTCGCGCGCGCATACCTGCAATAATTTTTCTGCATTCAGTGAAAAATTCTTATCCAGTGGCACTGTAGCGACAGGTCTCTTCAGCCAGTGCGAAATCAAGTCATACATGACAAAGGTCGGCTTAGGCACCACGCAAGTTCCCGGATTTGCCGCCAGCAACAGCATCTGGATGATTTCGTCCGAGCCGTTTCCAATCAGTACCTGCCCGGCTTTAACACCAGCTTGAGCGGCAATTTTTTTCCGCAATTCCTGCATGTCAGCATCGGGATAACGGTTAATATCCACCTGTGCCAGCTGTTCAGTCAATGACTTGCGCAAAGCATCCGGCAATGTGAACGGATTTTCCATCGCATCCAGCTTGATCAGTCCAGTACTATCTGCAACGTGGTAGGCAGCAAGTGCCTTTATATCATTTCTGATCATTGTTTTTTGATCCGTTCGGGAGCGTCCTGCCCCTCACTTGAGATCGCTATGCAAAAACGTCGTTTTGCTCCGCTTACGGGCGCACTTTGTTTGCCCGCCGCACATCCATGTGCGGATAGGATGCTCCATTGAAAGGATGTTTGCGTGCTCATTGATTATCTTTCAAACGCAACTCAAGCGTTAATGCATGTGCCTGCAGGCCTTCGCGGTGAGCAAGATGTGCGGCAGCGGGGCCAAGGGCTTGTACACCCGCCCGGGTGGAGCGAATAACACTACTGCGTTTCTGGAAATCGTAAACGCCAAGCGGGTTTGAAAAACGCGCCGTGCGATTGGTCGGCAGCACATGATTGGGGCCTGCAATATAGTCGCCCAGTGCTTCCGGCACGAAATGACCGAGAAAAATTGCCCCGGCATGCTTGATGGATGGCAGTATTGAATCAGGATCGTCCAGTGCCAGCTCCAGGTGTTCCGGTGCAATCGTATTGACCACATCGGCAGCTTCATCCAGGTCCTGCACATGGATCAAGGCTCCGTGCGTTTCAACTGAAACCCGTGCTATGGCTGCACGCGGCAAAACCTGCAAATGCGCCTCGATCGAACTGGCCACATCAGCCAGCAGTTTGGCATCGGTAGAAATCAGAATGCTCTGGGCAGCTTCGTCATGTTCGGGCTGGGATAGAAAGTCAGCTGCCAGCCATGACGGGTTGCCACCATCGGCAACAATAGCAATTTCAGATGGCCCTGCGATCATATCAATGCCACATGTGCCGAATACCTGCCGCTTGGCGGCAGCAACATATTTATTGCCGGGCCCGACAATTTTATCCACTGCCGGTATGGTTTCAGTACCATAAGCCAGTGCTGCTACAGCCTGAGCGCCACCGACAGAAAAACCACGCTGTACGCCGGAAATAAAAGCGGCCGCCAGAACCAGTTCATTGATTTCACCACCCGGCGTAGGCACCACCATGATAATTTCTTCAACTCCGGCAACCACTGCAGGGACAGCATTCATCAGCACTGAGGATGGGTATGCCGCTTTACCTCCCGGCACATACAGACCGACTCGATCCAGTGGGGTGACACGTTGCCCAAGGGTCAGGCCAACATCATCCGTATAATCCCAGTCTTCCATGCGCTGATGCTCGTGGTAGGCGCGAATGCGTTTGGTCGCGAGTTCGAGTGCATCTCGATCCTCATCACTGACATTATGCCAGGCCTGCTGCATGCGTTCATGGCTGATTTCAATGGATTCAGCTGAGCAAGACCAGCCATCAAAACGTTCCGTATATTCGCACAGTGCAGCATTACCCCGCTTTTTCACCTCAGCCAGAATGCCTGCGACAAGTTCCTGCACATCGTCACCTGTATCCGTTTCACGGCACAGCAGAGCTTCCAGTTTTTCATCAAAGTCTGTCTGGGTTGAATCCAGCCGGGTAATATTACTCATATCAGTTTTCCCCCTGCAGCTGATTCACGGCCTGACGCAAACGTTCAACAATCGGCTGAATTTGCATTTTTCGTACTGCAAAACTGGCTGGATTGACAATAAGGCGGCTGGAAATATCAAATAACGTGGTTTCTTCAATCAAACCATTGGCCTTTAGCGTGCCCCCTGTCTCCACCAGATCGACAATGCGATCAGCCATGCCGACCAGTGGTGCCAGCTCCATGGAGCCATAGAGATGAATGATTTCAGCCTGAACACCCTGGGCCAGAAAATAGTCGGATGCCAGATGATCATATTTAGTGGCCACGCGAATTCGGCTGCCACGCTCAGGCTTACCCGCTTCAACCAAATGTTTTGGACCACATACGCACATCCGGCAACGCCCGATTTTCAAATCCAGCGGTTCATATACATGCGGTCTGGATTCAAGCAGCGAGTCACGTCCGGCAATACCCATATCAGCCGCACCCTGCTCAACATAAGTGCATACATCAGCAGCCCGAATAATCAGAAAACGAACATCACCGGCATCAATGGTACTGCCATCCACCATAAGCTTGCGGGTGGTAAACACATCTTCACAGGGCGTGAGACCGGCGGCTTCCAGCAGCGGCAATGTTTGCTCAAGAATTCTGCCTTTGGAAAGGGCTATGGTTAATGGTTTAGTCATTCAGGCTGGCTCCCTGCATCCAGTTTTCACTGGCACTGTGGCGTTCAATCCGGGCTCCGAGCTTGCTGAGCTTCTCTTCAATACGCTCATAACCCCGGTCAATATGATAAACACGCGAAATAACTGTTTCGCCTTGTGCAGCCAATCCTGCCAGAACCAGTGAAGCTGAAGCACGGAGATCCGTTGCCATCACAGGTGCGCCGGACAGTTTGTCGATACCACTGACAATGGCGGTATTGCCATCAAGCCGGATATCTGCCCCCATACGTGCCAATTCCTGCACATGCATAAAGCGATTCTCAAAAATAGTTTCCCGAACCACCGAAGTGCCTTCCGCCAGCGTCATCAAAGCCATGAACTGGGCCTGAAGGTCAGTCGGGAAGCCCGGATGCGGCATGGTGTGAATATCCACGGCTTTTAAACGTCCTTCAGCTTTGCATCGGATAAAATCTGCTCCCGTTTCAACCAAACCACCGGCCTCTCTCACACGCGCCAGAAAAGCCTCCAGCATGGATGGATCAATCCCGGTCACTTTCACATCACCGCCGGTGATAAGACCTGCAGCAAGATAAGTGGCTGCTTCGATGCGATCGCCAATGGTGGTCATCGTACCGCCTTCCAGTCGTGTCACGCCCCGGACCACAATGCGATTGCTGCCGTCACCTTCAATATTCGCACCAAGAGCCCGCAAAGATTCAGCCAGATTAACAATTTCAGGCTCACGCGCCACATTGTCCAATATGGTTTCACCTGTAGCCAACACTGCAGCCATCATCAGGTTTTCAGTACCTGTTACTGTCACCTGATCAAATACGATATGGGCACCGCTCAGCCCATCTTTGGCTTTAGCGATGATATTACCCTGCTCCACTTCGATAACAGCGCCCATCGCTTCCAAACCTTTCAAATGCATATCAATAGGCCTTGCACCAATTGCGCAACCACCGGGCAGGCTGACTATGGCCTCACCAAAGCGGGCCAGCAAGGGACCTAACACCAGAGATGAAGCACGCATGGTCTTGACCAGATCATAGGGTGCCTCTGAACGGTTTGCATTGCGTGTATCCACATGCAGACAGTGCTGGTCGTCATAAGCAACTTCAGCACCCTGCCATGCCAGCAGTGTCATCATGGTAGAAATATCATGCAAATGCGGGATGCGCTCATATGTGACCTTGCCATCGACAAGAATCGCTGCTGCAAGTAAAGGCAGGGCAGCATTTTTCGCGCCACTGGCCTCAATTTCACCGGAGAGTGAAACACCACCCTGTATAATGATTTTATCCATAAACTCCCTGCTATATTAAGGCTGCGAACGCTAGCGTCTGCACAGTGGGCTAACAATGCCTGTTAGGTTAGGGCCTGTTAACTCGTGTCTGATCGAAGCGCTGCTGACCCAAATGAGGCCAGTCAAGGCGCAAGGAGTGAAGTTTGGTGAATCCAAATGAACGACAAGCAACGCTGAATGGCATCATTTGGAACGCAGCCCTGCGGGAAATGCCATTTTTGCGCTCTGCGGCGTTATTTCTCGCTGAAGTGCAGCAAGCACATGGCGCTCGAAAAGCCTTGCAGCGCAACAAAAATGGTTATTTCGCTGCGGCCAGGCACGTGTTAACAGGCC
>Ga0316192_10003906_pt1 | contig 10836 bp, 8 predicted proteins | sample MerIslwburrow_MG_FD_204931 | JGI IMG/M metagenome (GOLD analysis project Ga0316192, IMG submission 204931) | Coastal sediment microbial communities from Maine, United States - Merrow Island worm burrow | ecosystem: Environmental > Aquatic > Marine > Coastal > Sediment | place: USA: Maine...
CGCTCAAGTCGGTCACGCTCTGGGGTGCGTACCAACATTTTGAGGAAGGCCGCAAAGGGTCAATCGAGGTTGGGAAGCTCGCCGACCTTGTGTTGCTGTCAGACAATCCGTTGACTATTGATGCAACCCTGCTCAATAAAATAGCGGTGGTCGAGACTATCAAGGAAGGGAAGACTGTATTTCATGCAGAGTGACGGAACGACCGCTGTTAGCCAAAGCTGGCGGCGATAGAATCGCCCTGTGCTTCAATTCAGCCCAAACGGAATATTTGCGCTGGTGGCGCTTGCCCTGTGCTGGAGTCTTGCCGCAGTACTCTATCGCGTTAGCGCCGCAGGCAGCGTAGCCCGGAAGCTGTCAGTGCTACTGGTTGTTGAGGGCGCAACGCTCATCTCGACCGGTTACCTTGATCTGTTCCTGACTGAATCTGCGAAAGCACTGCCTTTTTACCCGGTATTCTTTCGGGCTGAGGAAATCGTACACACCATCGGCGATTGCGCGATGCTCGCCCTCTACCCACCGTTCCTTGCGGCCGCATTGCGTACTAAAATGACCCGACCATTTTCCGGCATTCGAGTGCGCATTGCACTTGGAACAGCAGCCCTCGTACTGTGCGGGATTGTCCTCTGGGGACCGATCAAGCTTGGCGGCACGCTCCTTTACGTTCTCCTCTCCGCGCTCTTCACCTACGCATTGATAGCGTCTATTCATGCCTGGCACACGGCGTCAGGGCCGGCTCGTTCGCGCGCAGGCATATTTGCGCTCGCATTTGGCATCCGGGATATCTGCTGGGGCATTGCCTACGGTGTCTCGGTCTTGTTCCTGTGGACAGGGACCTATCAGGTTGTTGATCCTGAAGCGCCAGGTGCGCTGTACATCATCTACGCGCTTGGTTCGTTCCTGGCCGTTCCCCTCATCGCCTACGGCATCCTCAGGACACAACTGTTCGATATCGACCTTCGTATTCGCTGGACAATCAAGCAATCGACGCTGGCAGGCATATTCGTCGCTGTGTTCTACCTGGTGACCGAAGGGGCGGATCGACTGCTGTCGTCCGAACTTGGCAACTGGATCGGTTTGCTGGCGTCGGCGCTCCTGGTGTTCTTCCTTGCCCCGTTACAACGGTTCGCCGAACGAATCGCCACGCTCGCGATGCCGAATACGCAAAACACGCCGGAGTACGCTGCGTATAAAAAGCTGCAGGTCTACGAGGCTGCGCTCGACGAGGCATTGCCTGGAGGAGTTTCCGTGAAGGAGAGGGCGCTACTGAATCATTTGCGGATATCCCTCGAAATTGCCACTGGTGACGCGGAGGCCCTGGAACGAGATCTGCTGCAGCATTCCAAGTAACTTACAACCCATTGCACCCGGTCATCTTAGCCCCTATAATGCCGGCCCTGCGGTGCGGTGGAGTTAGGCCGCGAGAAGGACTTTTAGCACTGACTGTAAGAGACTCGCTCGTATCCCCGTTACCAGATTTTGGTAGATGATAAGCCCCGCATGGGGTTTTTTGTTGCCCGGACGATTGTCCAGGTAGCGACATACCGCTGTTTTGAATGGGCCGATTGGCCCATTTTTTGTTTTGAAATTAGATAGATAAAGATGATTGTTAAGGTAGTTTATTGATGATCGGCGACGAATTAGCACGACTGATCGAGCCGACGATTGAAGGGCTTGGCTATGAAATGGCCGACCTTGAGGTCAAATTGCACGAAAAAGACGGCGTTGTCCGAATCTATATCGACAAGGTGCCGGAAGGCATCGGCATGGAAGATTGCGAGGCAGTCAGTCGGCAGGTTAGCGCTTTACTGGATGTCGAAGATCCGATTCCAGGCAATTACACCCTTGAGGTGTCATCGCCGGGGCTGGATAGACGACTGACGAAGGTTGAGCATTTTGAACGCTTTCTGGGTGAAATTGTGAAGGTAAAACTTCGCTACGCACTCGACGGCAGACGAAATTTTCGCGGAACGCTGGAAACCGCGAGTAGTGAAAATATTGAAGTTAAGGTGGACGGCGAGATATTCGAGTTGTCATTGGCAACTATTGAGTCCGCCCGATTGGTACCAACGCTGTAGCTGAAAGACCGATAGGTCGAAGCTCACGGAGTAGCAGGATATGAGTAAAGAAATTTTGTTGGTGGTCGATGCCGTTTCAAACGAGAAGGGCGTCGAGAAAGACATCATTTTTGAAGCAATCGAAGCAGCGCTGGCATCTGCCACGCGGCGACGTCATGGCGAAGACATTGAAGTACGTGTCGCGATCGATCGCGAGACGGGCGACTATGACACGTTCCGACGCTGGCTCGTTTTCGAAGACGAGTCAACGGAACTCGAGGTGCCGGATCGTGAGCTGAGAATGATTGACGCTGTCGACGTCGACGAAGCTGCAGAGCCAGGCGGATACGTCGAGGTGCCGATGGAATCGGTCGAATTCGGTCGTATTGCTGCGCAGACCGCCAAGCAGGTCATCGTGCAAAAAGTACGTGAGGCTGAACGCGAGCAGGTGGTTGAAGAATACCAGGAGCGCGCAGGGGAAATGCTGTCCGGTCTTGTGAAGCGCGTTGATCGAAACGGCGTTTACATCGACCTTGGCGGCAACGCAGAGGGTTTCGTGGCGCGGGAGCAGATGGTGCCGCGCGAGCCCGTAAGGCCGCAGGATCGCATGAAAGCACTGCTTACCGAGGTTCGTTCCGAGCCACGGGGCCCCCAGCTATTCATGACCCGAACATCACCGAAGTTTCTCGTTGAGTTGTTCATGATTGAAGTGCCGGAAGTTGGCCAGGGCTTGATCGAGATTTTGGGCGCCGCCCGCGATCCGGGCCTGCGCGCGAAGATTGCCGTGAAAAGCAATGATGCGCGAATCGATCCGGTTGGTGCTTGCGTGGGTATGCGTGGTTCTCGAGTGCAGGCGGTATCGAATGAGCTGGCTGGCGAGCGAGTGGACATCATTCTTTGGGACGAAAACCCCGCCCAGTACGTCATTAACGCAATGTCGCCGGCCGAGGTCGTATCCATTGTTGTTGATGAAGACTCTCACAGCATGGACATCGCTGTAGACGAAGAAAAGCTGTCACAGGCGATCGGCCGAGGTGGCCAGAACATACGTCTTGCGAGTGAGCTCACCGGTTGGGAACTCAACGTGATGACTGAAACGGACGCCGAGCAAAAAAGCGAAAGCGAAATGCGCACGTTGCTGGAGTTGTTCTCCAAGCAGCTCGACGTGGACGAGGAGGTCGCTTTGATTCTTGTTCAGGAAGGTTTTTCGACTATTGAAGAAGTCGCCTATGTGCCGACGTCGGAGCTGGTCGAGATTGAGGAGTTCGACGAAGATATTGTTAACGAATTGAGAAATCGCGCGCGCGATATCTTGCTGACTCAGGCAATTGTCCAGGAAGAAAAAATTGATGAGGCAGAACCTGCTGCGGATCTGCTTGGCCTTGAAGGCATGGACAAGAGTATTGCCTACAAGCTGGCAAGTGAAGGTGTGGTAACGCGTGAGGATCTTGCTGAACTGGCGACGGACGATTTGCTCGAGATAGTCGAGATGGAGTCCGAAGATGCTGCGGCAATGATCATGAAGGCGCGCGCACACTGGTTTGAAGCAGAACAACAGGCCTGAATAGACACGGATTTGGAGTAACACATGGCTGATGTCACGGTCGCACAATTTGCAGACGTATTAAAAGTTCCGGTAGACCGGTTGCTTACGCAGCTCGACGAAGCGGGCATTAAGGTTGCCGGATCGGGTGACACCCTAAGCGAGGACGCCAAGCTCGAGCTGCTGACGCACCTGCGGCGCGCGCACGGCGAAGAAGAAACTACTGAGACTGCGGCTGCGCCGCGAAAAATCACGTTGAGCCGCAAGTCCAAGTCGGAACTCAGACTGGCGGGCGCACAGGGACGTTCGCGCACAGTAAATGTCGAAGTGCGTCGAAAGAGAACCTACATCAAGCGAAACGTGCTGGAAGAACAGGCACAGAAAGAACAGGAAGCGCTGGATTTAGTACGTCAGGAAGAACAGGACAAGATCGACGCCGTAAAACGCGAACAGGAACGACTCGTCGAGGAAAAAGAGCAGGCGAAGCTGGCCGCTGAAAAAGGCAAGCAACTTGCGATCGAAGCCAAGGAGCAAGCTGAAGTAGAGGCTCGTGAAGCTGCCGAAAAAGCGGCTGCTGTGGCGGCGGAAGAAAAGACGCGCACGGAGAAAGCAGAGCAGGATGCACGAGACCGTCGTGCAAAAGAAAAAGACAAGAAAAAAGGCAAAGGCGGGGACACACGTTACGGCCGCAAGGAATTGCATGTCGCCGGTGACAAGAGCGGTCGTCGCAGGCGCAAGACGCCGATGCGTCGTCGACCTGTTAACGTCGGTGGCGATGGTCAGCACGGGTTCGAGAGGCCAACCGCGCCTGTGATCCGTGAAGTCGAGATTCCAGAAAATATAGCGGTGTCCGAGCTGGCTCAGAAAATGGCCGTCAAAGGCAACGAAGTCGTGAAGGTCCTGTTCAATATGGGTGCGATGGTGACCATTAACCAGGTGATCGATCAGGACACGGCGATTCTGGTTGTGGAAGAGCTTGGCCACACAGCGAAAGCAGTTACCGAGGCCGAAGTCGACGACAAACTGCTGGCCGATGAGCAATTATCAGGTGAAGAGGTAGCGCGGGCACCTGTCGTTACGATCATGGGGCACGTTGACCATGGCAAGACGTCGTTACTCGACCACATTCGACGCACAAAAGTTGCGGCAGGTGAAGCGGGTGGTATTACGCAGCATATCGGCGCTTACAACGTAAAAACGGATAAAGGCAGCATTACGTTCCTTGATACTCCGGGACACGCTGCTTTCACGGCCATGCGCGCGCGCGGCGCCCAGGCGACGGATATTGTGATCCTGGTGGTCGCAGCCGATGACGGTGTCAAACCACAGACGATTGAAGCTATCCAGCACGCAAACGCTGCGGGAGTTCCGCTTATCGTGGCAATCAACAAGATCGACAAAGACGCTGCTGACCCGGAACGGGTGCGAAACGAATTATCGCAGCACGAAGTTATCTCTGAAGATTGGGGTGGCGAACACTTGTTCGTGAATGTTTCGGCACAAACGGGCGAAGGCGTGGATGCACTGCTTGATACCATTCTGTTGCAGGCGGAAGTGCAGGACCTGAAGGCGATCGCTGAAGGTCCGGCGCAAGGCCTGGTCATCGAGTCCAGTCTTGAGAAAGGGCGCGGTGCCGTCGCAACGCTGCTGGTTCAGGCCGGAGCACTGAAGCAGGGCGACATGATCATTGCTGGTGAGGAATACGGGCGCATTCGAAATATGTTCGATGAAACACACAAGTCGATTACGACGGCGGGACCGTCAATGCCGGCTGTGGTTCTTGGCTTGTCCAAGACACCGAGCGCAGGCGACGATTTCGTCGTGGTCAAGAACGAGCGCAAAGCACGCGAAGTCGCCGAATTCAGGCAAGCGAAGAAACGTGAAGCCAAACTGGCGCAGCAACAAGCGTCAAACATGGAAGATGTATTCAGCAAGATGACTGAAGGCGAGGCTTCCGTGGTGCCGGTTCTGATCAAGTCGGACGTACACGGCAGTGCCGAAGCGTTACGTGATGCTTTGAATAAACTGTCCACAGACGAAGTAAAAGTCAAAATTATTGCATCGGGTGTCGGCGGTATCACAGAGTCAGACGCTGTTCTTGCTGCTGCTTCGAAAGCAGTGATCATCGGCTTCAACGTACGTGCAGATGGCGCGGCTAGAAACGCAATTAAAGAGTCAGGCGTTGATGTGCGTTATTACAGCATCATTTATGAGGCCATTGACGACGTTAAGGCTGCACTCAGCGGTTTGCTTGCGCCGGAGATCCGGGAAAACATCGTGGGTCTTGCGGAAGTGAAGGAAGTATTCAGTTCACCGAAGCTTGGTGATATCGCCGGTAGCATAGTCACCGAGGGCTACGTGAAGAAATCGAACCCAATTCGTGTGCTTCGTGACAATGTTGTGATCTACGAAGGTGAGCTTGAATCGCTGCGGCGCTTTAAGGATACGGTAAACGAAGTTCGCTCGGGCACGGAATGTGGCATTGGCGTTAAGAATTACAATGACGTCAAGGTCGGTGACCAGATCGAATGCTTCGAGCGCGTCGAAGTCGCGCGCACGCTCGATTAGGCGTCGCGAAACAAGGTACATTCATGCCAAAAGAGTATTCACGTAACCAACGCCTGGGTTCACAGATACTCAGGTCGTTGAGCGAACTGCTGCGACTCGAGTCCAAAGACCCGGCATTGTCGATGTTGTCGTTGACGGCCGTTGACCTGACGCGGGACTTGAGCGTTGCCAAAATCCATTTCAGCTTGCTGAACCCTGACGACGATCCCCAGGCAGCGCTCGACGGATTGATACGCGCCTCCGGTTTCTTGCGTAGCAGACTTGGCAGCATGCTGAAAGTCAGGCATATCCCCGAGCTGAGATTTCTGCACGACGACAGTGCTGCGCGCAGCGACGAAATCAGTCGTCTCATTGATCGCGCGAATAATAGCTAAATGACGACCAATACGAACAATACTGGCAAGCGATCGGGTTTGCCTGTAGATGGCTTGTTGTTGCTCAACAAACCGGCCGGACTTACATCAAACAGAGCATTGCAGAAGGTCAAGCGCTTGCTGCGTGCCAGGAAAGCCGGACATACTGGCAGCCTGGACCCGGCTGCGACCGGCATGTTGCCGCTGTGTTTTGGCGAAGCGACAAAAGTGTGTGCCTACCTGCTCAATGCGGACAAGACCTACCGGGTATCGGCCAGGCTGGGAGAGAAAACAGACACCGGTGACGCTGACGGCCAGGTGATTGAGACCGCTGCCGTACCGACAATGACCGAGCAGGAGTGGCAGGAAGTGCTTGGCGGGTTTTTGGGCGAAACCGAGCAAATACCGCCGATGTATTCGGCGCTAAAGGTGGACGGGAAGCGCCTGTATGAGCTCGCCAGGAAAGGCGAGACTGTCGAACGGAAGCCGCGCCCCATCCGCGTTGATGAGATTTCATTGCTGGAGGCCAAAGGCTCGCGCCTGGTACTCCGGGTTAAATGCTCGAAAGGGACGTATATTCGCACGCTGGTGGAAGATATCGCCGAGGTCGCTGGCACCATCGCTCACACAGACAGCCTGCATCGCGAGTCAGTAGGGGCGTTCAGGGCGGAAGACATGCTGGACCTCGACAAAGCCGAGGAGTGGGCCGAGAGCGAGCCAGAATTGCTCATGAAGCGGCTGTTGGCCCCGGATATCGCGTTGGCTGACATGCCCGAAATTACGCTTACGGACGATGGGCTTGCCCGCTTCGTTCAGGGTCAGATCGTAGAGGTTCAGGACGCCCGGGAGGGCGAGGTACGCGTTTACGGCGCGGCTGGGCAGTTTACAGGGGTTGGCGAGCTAATAGGCAATGAGAGGCTCGCGCCTCGCAGGGTTTTTAATTATGCAAAAAATCCTTAAATTTTAGGTGTTTTGGGCTATTACTGAGCCGTTACAGACGCTAGAATAGCGCGCTCAAAAAACAGGCCAGAACGAATACAGAGAACGATTGGAGTTTCTTAACGATGTCACTTTCAAGTGAAAACAAGAGCAGTATTATTGAAGACTATTCACGCGGCGAAGCCGATACAGGCTCACCTGAAGTTCAGGTTGCACTGCTGTCCGCACGCATTTCCGAGCTCACCGAGCATTTTGGTGAGCACAAGAAAGATCACCACTCCCGTCAGGGTCTGTTGAAGATGGTCAACAAGCGGCGCAAGTTGCTCGACTACATCAAGTCAAAAGACAATGCACGGTACCGCGAGCTGATTTCCCGGCTCGGCCTCCGCCGTTAATTAATCGGCACCTTGGCAATGAACTAACAAATTTGTCGGCCCGGAAGCGGGTACGCGGCGAATTCCTTATGCCCTAAACACTCATATATCGAGAAAATAGTGAAATCAATCAAGAAAACGTTCCAATTTGGGGAACATGAAGTAACGCTCGAGACCGGCGCTATTGCGCGTCAGGCCGACGGCGCGGTAATGGTAAGCGTCGCTGATACGGTCGTACTGGTTACTGCTGTTGGCCGCAAAGCGGCCGATCCTGGCCGGGACTTTTTCCCTCTAACCGTTAACTACCAGGAAAAGACGTATGCCGCTGGCAAAATTCCTGGCGGATTCTTCAAGCGCGAAGGGCGTCCCAGTGAAAAAGAAACACTGGTCTGTCGACTGATCGATCGCCCGATTCGTCCGCTGTTCCCGAAGGGATTCAAGAACGAAGTTCAGGTAATTGCCACGGTCGTTTCATTGAACCCGGACGTCGATCCAGACATTCCGGCAATGATCGGCGCATCGGCAGCACTGGCTATTTCCGGCATGCCATTTGCGGGCCCGATTGGTGCCGCACGCGTAGGCTACAAAGATGGCGCTTACTTGCTTAATCCGGGGCGTGAAGCAGTTGAAGAGTCTGAGCTTGACCTCATCGTTGCCGGTACCGAATCGGCAGTACTCATGGTCGAATCGGAAGCAAAACGCCTGTCAGAAGAAGTTATGCTCGGCGCCGTTATGTTCGGTCATGAGCAAATGCAGGTTGTTATCAAGGCAATCAACGAGCTTGCTGCTGAAACGTCCAAGGCCGCGTGGACCTGGGAAGCACCGGCAGTCGACGAAGACCTCGACACAGCTGTTGCAGATGCTGCCGAGTCTGGCATGAGTGCGGCATACCAGATCAAGGACAAAGTTGAACGACAGGCTGCCGTTGGTGACCTCAAGTCAACGACTAAAGAAAGTCTGGCTGGAGCAGAAGATGCCCGCTGGTCGAGCGAAGAAGTTAAAGGCGCCCTGGCTAAACTCGAAAAACGAGTTGTTCGCCAGCGAGTCATCGCAGGTGAGCCCCGCATCGACGGTCGTGACACCACTACCGTTCGACCAATCGACGTCAAAGTCGGTGTTTTGCCACGCGCTCACGGTTCGGCCGTATTCACTCGCGGCGAGACGCAGGCGATTGTAGTGATAACGCTGGGCACTGGCCGCGACGCGCAGATTATTGACGCGATTGAAGGTGAGCGTAAGGAGCCATTCATGTTCCATTACAATTTCCCTCCGTACTGTGTTGGCGAAACCGGTTTTGTCGGTTCACCAAAACGACGTGAAATTGGACATGGCAAGCTTGCTCGACGCGGTATCCAGGCAGTAATGCCGACCATGGAGGATTTTCCATACGTTATCCGTGTGGTTTCAGAGATTACCGAGTCAAACGGTTCCAGCTCAATGGCATCCGTTTGCGGCTCAAGCCTGGCATTAATGGACGCGGGCGTTCCAACGGCCGCACCGGTTGCAGGCGTTGCGATGGGTCTGGTCAAGGAAGGCGACGAGTTTGCCGTTCTGACGGATATCCTCGGTGACGAAGATCACCTCGGCGACATGGATTTCAAGGTAGCCGGTACCGACGACGGTATTACCGCATTGCAGATGGACATCAAAATCCAGGGAATTACGCAGGAAATCATGAGCAAGGCGCTGGATCAGGCCAAAGACGCGCGTTTGCATATTCTCGAGGAGATGACCAACGGATTGAGTGCTCCACGCGAAGAAATGTCCGAGTGGGCGCCGACCATCATGTCATTCAAGATCGACCCCGAGAAGATTCGTGACGTTATCGGAAAGGGCGGCGCGGTAATCCGTGCAATGACCGAAGAAACAGGTGCCACGATCGATATTGATAACGACGGCACGATTCGCATTGCATCAGTCGATGGTGAGTCTGGCAGAGAAGCACGTCGTCGCATCGAATTGATTACTGCCGATGTCGAAGTCGGTCGTATCTATGACGGTAAAGTTGCTCGCCTGATGGATTTTGGCGCATTCGTCACCATTTTGCCGGGCAAAGACGGTTTGGTTCACATCTCCCAGATATCGGCCGAACGTGTTGAGAAGGTTAGCGACAAGCTGTCCGAGGGCGATGAAGTGAAAGTGAAGGTTCTCGAAGTAGACCGTCAGGGCCGTGTTCGACTTAGCATGAAGGAAGTTGACGCCGCGTAACACAGCTGCGATCAAGCTGAATCAAAGGCGCGTCAGGGTTTCCTGACGCGCCTTTTCTTTGTAAGCGTGGATGGGAAGGTCAAAATTCTACTGGGTAACGTAGCGGCGATTTACACGTACTGCCAGGAAGGCGACACCCATAAGAAGGAAGCCCAATATCACCAGCGAAAAAGCCCAGCCGAGGCTATCGGAGAAGTACTCCGCAGTAATTTTTGTGAGGAAAGCACCCAGGGCCAGGGCGCCGAATACCAGGAGGATCCGACTCTTGATATGCGTGCTCAGCAAAATAATGCCAAAGACCAGCCCGGGGTAAACGGACTCCCAGAATACGTTTTGAGTCGGTTTCCACTCGCCAAGCGCGAATCCGGCACCGAGAAATCCGATGACGCCAAAGGCATAGAGCCAGCTGGTAAGAGGCTCTCGATCAGTTCCGGCAAAACTGTAGCCGAGAAGCATATAGGCGAGACCAACGAAGAGTATTCGATAGTTGATGAATGACCAGTCGTCCACCATCGGTGCTCCGCGGACCATATAGTTTGTGATCGCGAAAAACAGCCAGCTGCCGAAAATGAACGCGAAGGTCAGCAAAACATTCTTGCGAATAACGGAATAGCAGCCTAGATATGCCACGAATAATAGTCCGGCAATCTGGATTTGCGCGGACAGTCTCTCAACATCGATGCCCGCTTCGTCATAGGTCACGAACAACCCACCAGGCAACAGCAGGGCGGAAACCAGGAAAAATGCCGGTCCTGCCGCGCCAAGACGCTTCTGGTTGCTGAACAATACGCCCACAA
>Ga0316192_10003908_pt1 | contig 10835 bp, 9 predicted proteins | sample MerIslwburrow_MG_FD_204931 | JGI IMG/M metagenome (GOLD analysis project Ga0316192, IMG submission 204931) | Coastal sediment microbial communities from Maine, United States - Merrow Island worm burrow | ecosystem: Environmental > Aquatic > Marine > Coastal > Sediment | place: USA: Maine...
GTCCCGCCCTGTCTCTGCCCCCGATGGGGACGCTCGAGTCGGTCTCGATCCATCATGGCGATGCGGATGTGCGGCGGGCCGCCGAAGCGCTGGGCCTAGGGGTGGAGACGGTCGAGGGCACCCCAGCGGTGGTCGCCATGGTGCGCACGGCCAAAGGGGTGATCCAGCTCCCCTGATCCGCCGGTTCACTTCGCGGTGCGAAAGCCGATATTGCCGGCCGTGGTGTCGGGGCCCGCGGCGATACGGGCCGCGGGGCGGTACCGGCGGCAGTACGAGGCGTGGCACAGGTACGAGCCGCCTTTGAGGATCGGCCCGTCGTCGCCGGGGGCCCGGTCAGCGGTCCACTCCCAGACGTTGCCGATCATGTTGGCCAACCCGAAACTGTTCGGTTCGAAGACGTCGACGGGGCAGGTGCCGACCCAGCCATCCGAACCCGTGTCCGTCACCGGAAAAGTGCCCTGGAAGACGTTGGCCATATGGACCCCGTCGGGTTCGAGCGTGTCGCCCCATGGGAAGACGGTCGTCGTGCCGCCGCGGGCGGCGTACTCCCATTCGGCTTCGGTGGGCAAGCGCACTCCGATGGCGCTGGTGAACGCCAGGGCGTCGATCCAGGAGATGTGCACCACCGGGTGGTCCCAGCGGTCGCGGAGATCGCTGCGCTCGCCCTCGGGTCGAGACCAGCACGCGCCGGGCACGATCCGCCACCACGGGGTGTGGGCGACACCGAGGGTGTCCGGATGGTCGTCGGGTAGGAGCCCGGCGAAGACTTGGCTGGTGCCGATCCGCTCCGCGGTGCTGACATAGCCCGTGGAGTCGACGAACCGGGCCCAATCGAGATTGGTGACGGCGTACACATCTATCTCGTAGGCGTCGGTCTCACCGGGGCGGGCGTACTCCGCATCGGTCGGGTACGCCCACTCGTCGTCCGAGCCCATGGTGAAGCGGGCGGGCCCGAGCGGTATCCGATGCCGGCCGTCGTGCTGGGCCGGGCCGTCGTGCCGGGGCGGGGCCTCGGGTGTCGGCGTTACCCCCGAGACAGCCGAGACCTCCGTGGCGCTCGGGATGCTCAGATCGGTCACCACCTCGGCGCGAGGGCAACAACAAGGCGACATTGACTTGTCGGTCACTGCTGGGTGAGCTCACGCTTGATACGTTCTCCGTCCCGCTTGGTGATCTCGTCCACCGAAAGGTCATCGGTGATCTCCACGACCAGCTCGTGAAACGTTCCGGCGAACGGGTGGGGTGGGCGGTATGCGTCGGTGATGGGCGACCCACCATCGCGTCCGATGTCCATACCGCTCATGGCGATGAATCGCAGAATGAACGGAACCTGGGTCGGCTCGGAGGAGCCGGCAACGGTGCGCACGACGATCTCCGCTCCGTCATCGTTGCGGTCGAGGCTCACCTCGATCATCGACCTACCCACCGGGGGTGCGGGCGTCGTCGCCCGATAGTGGGTACCGAACAGGTTGTAGTCGAAGACGACCTGCCCGTCGTGCAGGTACCAGCTGAACCCCGTATTGGCCGTTCCGAAGGCCACCAACACCCCGTTCTGGGCCGGGTCGAGCCGTTCGACGTCGGCACGCATCGTCCAGCTGCGCCCGCCGATGGCCGGGGCCGCCTCGGTGGGGAGCCTGGTCATCGGGGGCAGGTACCGGTAGCGGGTACCCACATGGGGAGTACCGGGGCGTCGAGCCCGGAACGCGATCCCGCTCACATCGTCGTCGAGGGGCAGCACCCCGTGAGCTTCGGCTTCGGACCACCACAGGTCGATCAGCTCGGCGAGCTTGTCGGGGTGCTCGGCCGCCAGATTGTTCGTCTCCGAGAAGTCCTCGTCCAGGTGGTATAGCTCCCAGACGTCCTCGTCGAACGGCTTACCTCGACGGTGCCAGGTGACCGCCTTCCAGCCATCGGCCCAGATGCCGCGGTGTCCGAACATCTCGAAGTACTGCGCCGACTTGGTCGTGGGCGCATCGACGGCGTCGAACGAATAGGACATCGATGTGCCCGCGATCGGGAGCTGCTCCAGCCCGCGGTACGACGTCGGTGCCTCGTAGCCGAGCTCCTCGAGCACGGTGGGAACGACATCGACCATGTGGTGGAACTGGTTGCGTACCACCCCCTTGTCGGCGATTCGTTGCGGCCAGTGGACGATGAACGGGTCCCGGACCCCGCCACCGAAGGTGTTCTGCTTGTACCACTTCAACGGCGTGTTGCCGACCTGGGCCCAACCCCACGGGTAGTTCGTGTGGGACTTCGGCCCTCCGATGTCGTCCAGGCGGTCCGTAAGTTGGTCGGCCGGTACCTCGGGGAACCCGTTGAAGAAGCGCATCTCGTCGACCACGCCAGTGGCGAATCCTTCCTGGCTGGCGCCGTTGTCCGAGGTGCAGATCAATAGGGTGTTGTCGAGCTCGCCGATCGAGTCGAGGAAGTCGACGACCCGCCCGATCTGGGCGTCGGTGTGGTCGAGAAAGGCCGCGAAGGCCTCCTGGAGACGCGCCGCCAGCGCCTGCTCGGCCGGGGCCAGCTCATCCCACGGCTGCACTCCCCGGTTGCGGGGCGCCAGCTCGGTTCCTTCCGGGATCACCCCGAGACGCAGCTGGTTCTCGTACCACTCCTGGCGGACCGAGTCCCAGCCCCGGTCGAACTTCCCGCGGTACTTGTCGAGGTAGGCCTGAGGGGCTTGATGTGGTGAGTGGGTGGCACCCCAACCGAGATACAAAAAGAAGGGCCGGTCCGGGCGCACCGACTTGGCTTCGCGCACGAAACCAATGGCTCGGTCGGCCAGGTCTTCGGAGAGGTGGTAGCCGTCCTCGGGTCCCGTCGGGGCGTCGATGTGATGATTGTCGTACGTGAGCTCGGGGTAGAACTGGTCGGTTTCGCCTTGGAGGAACCCATAGAACCGGTCGAAGCCCCGCTGGAGCGGCCAGTCGTCGAACGGGCCGGCGGTCGAGGTCTCCGCCATCGGACATAGATGCCATTTCCCGACCGCGTAGGTGCCGTAGCCCCGCTCGGACAACATCTCGGCCAGGGTGGCCGCGTGATGGGTGACCCGCCCTCTCATGTGCGGGAATCCGGTGTCGAAGTTCGAGATGGCCCGCATCCCGACGGTGTGATGGTTCCGGCCCGTGAGAAGAGCGGCGCGCGTCGGCGAGCACAGGGCGGTCGTGTGGAAGTTGGTGTAGCGGAGCCCGCCCGCCGCCAGCCGATCGATGTTCGGGGTGTCGATCGTCGACCCGTAGCAACCGAAATGGGAGAAGCCGGTGTCGTCGAAGAGGATCACGACGACGTTCGGCTTGCCCTCGAGGTCGGGCGGCGGCGGCCACCACGGCGATGACTCCGCCCGGGTCGGCCCGATCGTTCCTTCGAACCGCTCGCTCACATCGTCCCCTCGGTTTGGTCGGTCATGTCCTGCACACGGGGAGCGTATGCCAGCACCGGCCGCAAGGCTGTTCCGAACCCGTATCGGTCGACCTGGTCGCTCCGATAGATGAAGATGGGCGGGATGATCAGCCCTGTGTTCGGTCCCGAGCCCCTCTCGCCCCTGTCCTATCTCGACCGGTCCGCCCTCGTCCACGAGGATCGTCTGGCGGTGATCGACGACGATCGGACCATGACCTACGCGGAGCTGAGCGACCGTTGCCGGCGCTTGTCCGGTGCCCTGGTCGACGCCGGAATCGAGCCCGGCGATCGGGTGTCGGTGCTCGCCCCCAACACCTCGGCCGCGCTCGAAGCCCACTTCGGGGTGCCTGGCGCCGGCGCGGTGCTCAACGCGCTCAACACCCGCCTGTCGGTCGACGAACTGACCTACATCGTCGCCCATGCCGGTTCGAAGCTGCTGATCTGTGACCACGACCTGTTGGAGGTCGGCCGAGCGGTGACCGAACGGCTCGAGGCGCAGGGTCAGCACCTCACCCTGGTGGAGTCGGGATCGCGAGGTTCGGACTACGAACAGCGGGTCGACGCCGCCCGTCCCCATCGGGTGAACACCGCCGACGAATGGGGCTTGCTCAGTCTCAACTACACGTCGGGGACGACCGGACGACCAAAGGGGGTCATGTACTCCTATCGGGGGGCCTATCTGACGGCGCTGGCCAACATCGCCCAGACCGGTCTCGACCCGGGTGCGGTGTTCCTCTGGACGCTGCCCATGTTCCACTGCAACGGCTGGTGCTACCCGTGGGCGGTGACCGGTGCGGGCGGCACCCATGTCGCGCTCCGAGAGGTGCGGCCCGACACCATCTGGGCGGCGATCCGTGAGCGGGGCGTCACCCACTTCAACGCCGCGCCGACCGTTCTGACCATGTTGGCCGACCACCCTGACGCGGCGCCGGCGACCGATGCGGTGCGGGTCGCCACCGGCGGCGCACCCCCGTCGCCGAGCCTGCTCGCCCGGCTCGCGGAGCTGAACATCGCGGTCACCCACCTCTATGGGCTGACCGAGACCTACGGCCCGTCGGTGCTGTGCGATTGGCGGCCCGAATGGAACGATCTCGAGCCCGAGGCGCAGGCCGCTCGCAAGGCTCGCCAGGGGGTGGCCAACATCGTCGGCGTTCCGCTCAGGGTGATCGATGATCGAGGGGCCGACGTGCCCCATGACGGTGAGACCAGAGGAGAGGTGGCGCTGCGGGGCAACAACGTCATGCTCGGCTACTATCGCGACGAGGAAGCGACGCGGCAGGCCACCGTCGATGGGCCTGGCGGTGCCTGGTTCCGGACCGGCGATGTCGGGGTGATTCACCCCGATCACTATCTCGAGCTGCGCGACCGGGCGAAAGACATCATCATCAGCGGCGGCGAGAACATTGCGTCGATCGAGGTCGAACAGGTCATCGACAGCCATCCCGCGGTCCTGGAGTCGGCGGTGGTCGGTGCCCCCGACCACACCTGGGGAGAGGTCCCGGTGGCGTTCGTCGCGCTCCGGGACGGCTCGGTGGCAGACGAGGACTCGATCATCGAGTTCGTGAAGTCTCGAATCGCCCGGTTCAAGGCCCCGAAGAGGGTGGAGTTCGGCGATCTGCCCAAGACGAGCACCGGCAAGATCCAGAAGTTCCGCCTGCGTGAACGCCTGGCCGAGCGCGAGGCCGCCGAGGGGTGAGCTAGCAGGGTGCTGAGAATGCCGCTGAGTGCGAGGCGCCGGCATGTGTTTTCAGCACCCTGCTAGACAGTCGAGATGGTCGATACGGACTCCACCCCCCTCGAAGCGAAGGTGCTCACCGCGTCCGACGGGGTGATCCATGGGACCCGCGAAGATCGCTCGGGCGCCGTGCTGGTCGACCGGCTGACCGATGCCGGCTACCTCGTCGTCGACCGCCAGGCGGTCGAGGACGGGGTGGAGAGTGTGGGCGGCGCGCTGGCCCGGATGGCCGAGGGGTTCTCCGGGCTGATCGTCAGCACCGGTGGCACCGGTTTCGGTCCCCGGGATCTGACCCCGGAAGCCACGCGGACCGTGATCGAGCGCGAGGCGCCAGGCTTGGCCGAGGCGATGCGGACCATCAGCCCCTTGGGTCGGTTGTCGCGCGCCATCGCCGGCACGAAGGGGACCGCCCTGATCCTGAACACGCCGGGCTCACCCAAGGGCTGCATCGAAACCCTCGAAGCGGTGCTGGACATCCTGCCTCACGCCTTGCGTCTTCTGGCCGATGCCCCGACCGAGCACTAATCGCTTCAGTTCGAAAGTGAACTTTCGAACTGAGCTTCTGTGTGATGTCGCCTATGGCGACAACTGTCTTGCTCAGCGACGACCGGCGAAGCCGGATCGTCGCTGGTCGGGGGGCTCCGAAGAATCTCCGCCCCCCGCACCCCCCGCCGACTGGGCAACACCAATCCGCGGTGACATTCACCCCCCGTGCTTTTGAAACTGACCATGAAGAGGGCGGACTCATCGTGACGGGTACCGACGAGGAGGCGATGGACCGGGCCATCGCCGCCGCGAGCCGTGTCCGGATGGCCACATCTCCCCGCCCCTGGGTTGGTGCGATCATCGAGCCCGGTGGCTACTCCGGGGCGACCGACGGCCAGACCGGCCCTCACGCCGAGGTCGTGGCCCTGCGCGCTGCGGGCCGTCGAGCCCGCGGGGCGACGGTCTATTCAACGCTCGAACCGTGTTCGCACGTCGGGCGCACCGGTCCATGCGCCGATGCGCTTATCGAAGCCGGCGTAGCTCGGGTCGTGGTGGCGATCGCCGATCCGGATCCGTTGGTGGCGGGCCAGGGGATCGACCGCCTGCGGGCCGCAGGCATCGTGGTCGATGTTGGGGTGAGAGCCGACAGGGTCAGACGCCAGCTCGCGCCATACCTCAAACACCGGACGACGGGCCGGCCCTATGTCGTGCTCAAGCTGGCCGCCACCATCGATGGCGGTACCGCCGCCCCCGATGGGACCAGTCAGTGGATCACCGGACCTGAGGCGCGGGCCGACGCGCACCGCCTCCGAGCCGAGAGCGACGCCATCCTGGTGGGGGCGGGCACGGTGCGGGCCGATGATCCCTCGCTCACCGTGCGCGATCTTGCTCCTGAACTGGTCGACCTCCCCCGCAAGGGCGACCCGCTACGGGTGGTGCTGGGCACTGCACCAGCCGACGCCCGGATACAGCCCGCGCTCGAAGTCCACGGCGATCTCGGAGAGGTCCTCGACCATCTGGGTTCGCTCGACGTGCTGCAGCTGATGATCGAGGGCGGGGCCGCGGCGGCCGCCTCGTTTCATCGGGCCGGGCTGGTCGACCGGTACGTGATCTATCTCGCCCCGGCCCTGTTCGGCGGCGAGGACGCGAAAGGGCTGTTCAGTGGAGGTGGCGCGCCGACGATCGACGATCTGTGGCGGGGGCGGATCACCCTCGTGGAGTCGCTCGGATCCGATCTGCGCATCGAGCTCGAACCGGCGACAGCTCCCTTGACCGGCGACCGCGGCTGAGGCATTCGATTGTGGCCATGCCCTGGAACGCGGGTCACAATGGGATATGGACAGCAGACCTTTCGACGACATCGAGGACGCGGTGGCGGCCGTGGCACGAGGTGAGATCGTCGTCGTAGTCGACGATGAGGACCGGGAGAACGAAGGAGACCTGGTCATGGCGGCCGAGTTCGTCGACCAGGAAAAGCTGGCCTTCTTCATCCGCTACACCTCCGGCGTGATCTGTGCGCCGATCACCGCTGAGCGAGCCAATGAGCTCGAGCTGCCCTTGATGGTGGAGGACAACACCGAGGCCCACCGCACCGCGTTCACCCACACCGTTGACTTCATCCACGGCACGTCGACCGGTATTTCGGCCGCCGACCGTGCCGCCACGATCACCGCGCTGATCGACCCGGTGACCAAACCGACAGACCTGGCCCGGCCCGGGCACATCTTTCCGCTGCGCTATCGGGACGGGGGAGTACTCAAACGAGCCGGGCACACCGAGGCGACGGTCGACCTGTCCCGGATGGCGGGACTCAGCCCCGCGGGCGTGCTCTCCGAGGTGGTCAACGACGATGGTTCGATGGCTCGGCTTCCCGAGCTGATCAAGTTTGCCGACCACCACGGGTTGAAGCTGATCTCGATCGCCGACCTCGTCCGCTACCGGCGTCGACACGAGAAGCTGGTCAGGCGGGTGGCACAAGCGCGGATACCCACCGAGTACGGCGATTTCACCTTGTACGCCTATGACTCCGACATCGATGGCGAACAGCACGTGGCCATGGTCCGCGGCGACGTCGAGCACTCCGACAACGTACTGGTGCGGGTACACAGCGAATGCCTGACCGGTGACCTGTTCGGGTCCCTGCGGTGCGACTGCGGGATCCAGCTGGACGCCGCCCTCCGCCAGATCGCCGAGGAGGGGACAGGGGCGGTCATCTATCTGCGAGGCCATGAGGGTCGCGGGATCGGCCTGGCCCACAAACTCCGGGCTTATGAGCTACAAGAGCGCGGGGTGGACACCGTCGATGCCAACGTGCGACTCGGTTTACCCGTCGACAGCCGCGAGTATGGGATCGGTGCGCAGATACTCCAGGACCTGGGGGTGACCACCATGCGCCTGATGACCAACAACCCAGCCAAGTACGGGGGCCTCGGCGGATTCGGTCTTGAAATCGTCGGACGCGTCCCCATCGAGTCCGCCCCGAACCCCGAAAACCTGGACTACCTGCGGACCAAGCGCGAACGCATGGGCCATCTGTTGGAGGGTTTGGACTGATGTCTGGCGGGAGGTGATGACGCGTGGGAGCATTGCGACCGTGGAGTACGTAGGCAAGCTCGATGGACAGGGACTGCGGATCGCGGTCGTGTGCGGTCGCTTCAACGATCTGATCACCGATCGGTTGCTCGCCGGGGCCCGCGACGCCTTCGCCCGACACAATGTCGACGACGACGCGGTGGATATAGCGTGGGTGCCCGGCGCGTTCGAGGTGCCGTTCGTGGCCCACCGCCTCGCCGAGACCGGCTCCTATGACGTGATCGTCACCCTGGGAGCGGTCATTCGTGGGGCCACCGGCCACTACGAGCATGTCGCGGGACCTATGGCGTCAGGCATTGCGGCCGCGGCCCGGGAGACCGGCGTGCCGATCATCTTCGGCGTGCTCACGACGGAGAACATCGAGCAGGCGATCGAGCGGGCGGGAACCAAGGCCGGCAACAAGGGTGTCGAAGCCGCGGTGGCCGCGATCGAGATGGCGAATCTGATGCGCGAGATTCCCAAGTCCGCTCCGTCATGAGCTTCGCTTCCGGACTGAGCGACCCGGCGCAGTAGCGTTCCGACTCGTGCTGAGACTGGTTTTGCCCAAGGGTTCGCTGGAGCGGGCGACGATGGAATTGTTCGAGGCCGCGGATCTTCCGGTCCAACGATCCTCGGCGGTCGACTACAAGGCCACGGTCGATGACCCGAGGATCGCCGAGGTCAGGATTCTCCGACCCCAGGAGATACCCGTGTACGTCGCCGAAGGTCTGTTCGACCTGGGCATCACGGGCCGGGACTGGATCGAGGAGACGGGCAGCACGGTCCAATCACTCGGTGAGCTGCATTACTCGAAAGCCACCGCCAAGCCGGTGCGCATCGTCGTCGCCGTTCCCGAGGGGTCAGAGGTGACCTCGGTGGCCGAGCTCCCGGCCGGGGTTCGGGTCTCGACGGAGTACCCCGAGCTCACCAAGGCCTATTTTCGGGATCAGGGGGTCGAAGCCGATATCCGGCTTTCCTATGGGGCGACCGAGGCCAAGGTGCCCGACATCGTGGACTGCGCGGTCGACATCACCGAAACCGGTCGCGCCCTGCGAGCGGCGGGGTTGAAGGTCATCGACACCATTCTCACCTCGTACACCGAACTGGTCGCCAACCCGGCCGCGTATGCCGATCCGGCGAAGCGGCACGCCATGATCCAGCTCCAGACCCTCCTCGAAGGGGTGCTCGACGCCCGCGGTCGCGTGCTGATGAAGCTCAACGCGCAACGCGAGAACCTCGACGACATCATCGCTCACCTTCCCGCCCTGAAATCACCGACGGTCAACGAGTTGTGGAGCGACGAGGGGTATGCGGTGGAGGCCGTGGTGCCCAAGTCGGCGATCAACGTGCTGATCCCTGAACTGCAAGACCTTGGTGCCACCGACATCATCGAGCTGCCGATCTCCAAGATCGTCATCTGATCGTCGTGTCCATGGGCGATGGGGTCGGCCAGGTCGTGGAGTTTGACGAGGCAGCCGGTTTTGGTACGGTCCGCACCGACGACGGGGTCGAGCTGTTCTTTCACTGCACCGCGATTGCCGACGACACTCGCACCATCGCCTCAGGGCGTCGTGTGGCCTTCGAGATCGCGGCCGGGCGCATGGGACGATGGGAAGCCACCCGGGTTCGTCCGGCGACCAGCTGAGGCCCGCAGACACCCCCGTCTGGTGCAGTTTGCGGGCGGGCTGCGGGCGATTCACGATAGGTCATGAGCTTGCGTCGGTCGATCGTCTTTGCCACTCACCTGTTCGCGCCTTTGGGGGACCTGGCCCGTCAAGCGGAGCAGGCGGGACTCGATCGTGTGTGGACCACAGAGTTCCCGGATCGGGATGCGCTCATCCGCGCCACCGTCATCGGTATGGCGACGACCAGAATCGAGGTGGCGACCGGCATCGCCTACAGCTTCAGCCGGCACCCTCTCGCCCTCGCCGCGGCCGCTCTCGACGTTCACGAGGCCCTGGGCGGGCGGTTTACCCTCGGTTTGGGGACCGCGACCGCCGCGATGCGGTCCCGCTGGTACGGACATGACGACGGTCGCCCGGTCGCCCGGCTGGCGGACACCGTCGCGCTGATGCGCGAGTCATGGCAGTCCACGGGCCGTTTCGCCTACGAGGGCCCGCACTTCCGGGGCCGGGTAGAAGGCCTCAACCAGGCGGCGAGATCAGCCAATCTGCCGCCACTGCCTATCTACGGATCGGGGCTGAACGCCAAGATGTTGACCGGAGCTGCGGCCTGTTGTGACGGCTTGGCCTTGCACCCACTGGCCGCCGGGCCGCTGTTCGCAGAGCGGACCATAGCCCCGATCCTGGCCGACGCCCGCCAGAGCCGGGCCGATGAGCTGGCGGCCGCGATGTGGGTCATCACCCAGATCGATGAGGACCGCGAGCGGGCTCGAGCCCGATCCCGTCGTGCGCTGGCCTTCTTCTTCTCGACGCCCGGCTATGAGAAGGCGGCGGCGGACGAGGCATGGTCGGAGGCACCGGCGCGCATTCGCCGACGTTTCGCCGAGACCTCCGGGGACTGGGACCGGGTGAGCGAGGAGGTGCCCGACGAGATGGTCGATGCCATGACGCTCAGCGGAACACCAGAGGACATCGACGCGGCATTGCCCGCCATGGAACGACGACTCGCAGAGATCGGG
>Ga0316192_10003909_pt1 | contig 10834 bp, 8 predicted proteins | sample MerIslwburrow_MG_FD_204931 | JGI IMG/M metagenome (GOLD analysis project Ga0316192, IMG submission 204931) | Coastal sediment microbial communities from Maine, United States - Merrow Island worm burrow | ecosystem: Environmental > Aquatic > Marine > Coastal > Sediment | place: USA: Maine...
AAAAATTAGAAATCAGTAAACCGGCGGAAAAGGACGAAACCAGCGAAGCAACAGACAAACCAGCACAACCAAATCAAACAGACTCAGCCAAGGCACGTCACTACCAGTCTGTCGCCAATAGTGCCAGCGAAGCAGAACCACCAATGTTTGACATGATGGCTTAGACCTTCCTGGAAAGCCTCATAATCGCATCATTCAGACACACCAGAAACGACATCAAACCAACTCGCCCCTAACGCTTATAGGCCTGACGCAACCACTCCGGCACAGCAAACGTCACCTCACCGCTTTCCTGAATCAGCTCGGCCTTTTCCAGCGCCAGCGTGCCTTGACCGGCATAAAACAGATAGGTAGCCGAAATGCTCATCTTCTGCATCATAGACAAACCCTGTTGCTGCATCCACTGTTGCAATTGTGACGGCTCCATATCCTGTTTGAAACGAACAATAATATTGCCGCTCAGCACCATGCGCGAACCGCCACTGGCAGACAACTGAAACACCGGTGCAAAACGACTGCCCTCTACATTATTTAAACTGCGAGTCACTGCCGTTGCCGTAGATTCAGCCTGGTCAATTTTCCAGATGCGGAATTTTCTGCCCTGTTGCACCAGCTTTGCCGACGGGGCAACTGAACGCAGCATGGCCCCGTCACTATTATCAGCTATAAACTCTGCCAGCTCCTGCGGATTGATCCAAACCGTACGCCAACGCCTGCCATCAAAATAACGCATGCTCTGCTGACTGACATTCTCAGCCGTCGCTCCGGACTGGGGCTCAACTTCAGCCTGAAGCAGCCCCGCCATCGACAATCCAAGCCCTAGCAATACAACCTGAAGCGCTCGCAACATTATTCTTCCCTCCCTCATGGTGCGCGACCGTAGATGCGCAGTGTCCAGGACAACAACTGCCCGGCACCCTGATTACCATTGTCGGCCACTTGCAGAGTCCACGTCCCGGTTGAGCTTTCACCCAAATGACGGACACTGGCAAATGTCCACGGATTGAATTTATATAAACAGGCCCCCTGACGCGTCAGCAAGGTATCGAAAGGTCCAACATAGAGACAGTCATGCGTTTCTGCCAACACGCTTTGCGTGCCTGAGGGTGCTGTAAGAATGATTTCCAGATCACCCGGATATTGATGGTCAGAGGCAAAATCCACCTCGACATATTCAATAATTAATTCAGATTCAGCCGGAACGGCAGTGTCCAGCGTAATGGTCTGGATAACTCCGGTCGCATCAACATCAGGAATGGCTGTCGCCATGTTTAGCGTCTTTTCAATAATGACCTCGCTGCCGACATTGTTCCAACCACTTGCCTTAGTCACTGCCCCTGCGGCATCGACCACACCAAAACCATATTTGTGATTGATGTTGTATTGCGGCTGACCGCTTGCCGGTGTGGTAAACGCCCAACCTGTAGTATCTAATGCGTCATTCTTACGCGCAGTCTCCGCCAGGATCAGCCGCACATCGCGCCAACCCAAATTAGGATTAGCCTCCAACATCAACGCCACCACCCCTGACACAATTGGTGTCGAAGCCGAGGTACCTATAAAACTTCGGGTATAACTCTGATCCGTATAATCATCGGCCATGCCGTTGGTCGTATTGGCCCCTGCCGCACCGCTTATATCCGTAGTCGGCGGCCCCAGCGTTCCTAATGCGACAGTAGAATCCCCGCCCGGCGCGCACAACCAGATGTTGGCACCCGGTTCTGAATAGCTGGCCTGCCTGCCCCGCCCATCTACGGCACAGACGGCGATCACATGACGATTATTGGCCTGGTAGTCATAATTGCTATTGTCCTCACCGTAACCACCATTACCTGCCGCCCAGACATAAACAATGCCCTTGCCATCACGGCCATTGGTTATGCCTTCTTCAACAGCGTCATGCCAGAGAGTATCAATCGGTGGCTCGGCTTCACCCAACTCCTCAACTGCCAGTCCCCAAGAGTTATTGGACACATCTACCTCAACCTGATTGCGCGTCAATGCATCGTAGATTTCACTGGTTGATACATTGTTATCCCACAACAGGTTATAACCAGCCAGGCTGGCCCGTGGTGCCACACCACGCACACCGACACCATTCAGATCGCGCGCGGCAATCAGGCCGGCGACATTGGTGCCATGGAACAGTGTGGTTGAACTTGGGTTGGTATCGCCTTCGGCATAATCCCAGCTTTTGTTGGCGGCGATATTGGCAGCCAAATCTTCATGGTCTAGCTGTAAACCATCATCAACTACAGCTACCAACACACCACTACCTTTTATAGAGCCACCACCAACGGCACCACCCCAGACAGATTCGACATTGATATCTTCACCATTGCTGGCACCGACAAACTGCGCAGTATTATTTAGATGCCATTGATCTTCATAGAGCGGATCAACTGCGGCTACGCTAGTCGTTCCAGCCCCATCACCACTTCCGCCGCCACAAGCTGTCAGGCCCAGTAGCAACAGCGGTAATATTTTTTTTGTTTCTGATCCTAATTTCACACCAATCTCGACTAATGAACCCGTTTGAACATATAAGCAGCGATTGCAAAAAACAGAACGGGGGCCATCAAGACACTCAGCAGCGCAGGCAAGCCATACACCAGCCCCAAGTGACCCGTAGTTTGATCGACCAAATAAAAACCTATTCCAAACAGCGTGCCGACAAATATGCGCTGCCCCACCCCAACCGTTCTCAACGGCCCAAACACAAATGGTACCGCCAGAAAGATCATTACCAGGGTCGTTATCGGCATCACCGCCTTCTTCCACAAGGCCAACATATATTGATTTGAATCCAGACCGTTGTCAGACAAATATTCGATGTATCGATAGAGGCCAGGCGCTGAGAGAAAGTCCGGCGTAACTGTTACCACACCGATCAGTTCGGGGTTCAGCAGGGACTGCCAGCTCAGCGTTTTCTCACGGATAGAGTCAACCCCATCCTCGGATACCGAACTGCGCAACACCTGTTTCAATAACCAGGAACTGCCCTCATAACTGGCCTCACTGGCGGTGGTGACGGTCTGCAAACGATTGTTTTCATCAAAATCGTATACCGAAACCCGACCAACCTGCTCACTGCTGATCAAGTCCTGAATATGGATAACACTGTTACCATCCCTGGCCCACAAACCTCCGTCACTACGGAAACTGGCCTGACCGGAAATCGCCTCGGCACGCAGACTCTGGGCCTTGAATTCGGCAGCCGGCGCGACAAACTCACCGACCAGCAGCATTAGCGTTAACAGCAACAACCCCACCTTCATCACCGTCCAGATAATGCGATATAGCGATACCCCTGCCGCTCGCACCACAATCAACTCACTTTGGCTGGCCAGTGTTCCCAGACCAATGATTGCGCCCAATAAAACCACGATGGGGAATAATTGATAAGCCAGCCGCGGCAACAAAAGAAGGGTGTATTGCATTGCCAAACCAGCGTCGTAACTACCGCGGCCGACTTTATCCAACTCACCCGCAAACGAGACAAAGGCGAATAAGGCCAGCAACACCACCATAACCACCAGGGTGCTGACCAACACCGTCTTACCTATGTAACGATCAAGCAGCTTCACGAATCCGACCTTTATTCCCTGCCAGCAAAACTCGCAAACCACCAGAGTGCTGCACCATCAACAACACAACCACCGCCAGCAGCAGCAAATGCACCCACCAGACGCCAATCAGCACATCAACCTTGCCCCTTTCCACCCAGGTCTTGGCCACCCCCAACAGATTGCTGTAGCCGATGTACACCAGGATACCGAGAAATAATTTGGCATAACGGCCCTGACGCGGACTGGTACGACTCAAAAACACCGCCAACAGGGCAAGCAACACGACTGACAAGGGCATGGAAACACGCCACTGTAGTTCAGCCAGCTCATGCCGTTTGCCGGACTGCCACAACGCCAACGTCGGCTGGGCCACGACCGAGTCCACCGTGAACACAGTCTCGGCGGCCTGCTTCACCAACACCTTATGCTCACGAAACTTAATAAGTCTGAAATCGGCCTGACCCGGCTCACCTTCATATCGATGGCCATTTTGCAGCAACAGATAGCGACCACCGTCAGCTTCCGTAGTCTGGGAACCACGTTCGGCGACAATCAGGTTCAGGTTGCCCTGCCGCAGCCCCTGAATAAAAACGTTCTCCATGCTCTCACCGTCATCCGAAAGACGCTCGGCATAAAACACCACGTCGCCGCCGCCCATTTCGCGGAATTGACCGGCTGCTATCGCCTCAAGCCCGGAACTTGAACTCATCCGCTCCTGCAATAAATAGCGTTCACTCTTGGCCCATGGGCCCAAATAAAGTGACACCACAGCGACAATCAGAGCAAAGCCCATACCCATCAAAAACACCAACCGGGTAATCCGCGTCAGACTGACACCACAGGCCAACATGGCCGTCATCTCACTATCTTTATATAAACGACCAAAGGCCAGCAACACCGCCAGATAAAATGATAAAGGCAGCAAAATCATCAATGCATCAACGGATTTCAGCGAAAGCAGCAAAAAAATCACATCCGCCTGAATACTGCCGGCCGCAACCTGGCCCAACAAGCGGGCAAACCAGCTACTGACAAAGATCAGGAACAAAACCGTCGTTACCGCAAACAGCGTACCGGCCAGCTCCTTGAAAAGATAACGTTCAATAATCAATTCGCATTTCCAAAATTGCTAACACTTGATGTTTACTGGAAAAATAATTAATTCTAAGTAAACTCATCCACTATAGTCAGAAATTATTTTAATCGTCTAATAAATAACAACTTCCTGCCGATTATTACCCATAACAATTTATATCTGACAAAAACTAAGTTTTTTACATCTTTGTGACTGATTTGCCAGGGGAGCAACACCATGGAGTTTACTGCAAAAAGCGGCAATCCTGAAAAACAACGTACCGCCTGTATCGTTGTCGGGGTTTATGAACCAAGACGCCTTTCGCCTGCCGCTGAGCGACTCGATCAAGTCAGTAACGGCTTTATCTCCACCCTGATTCGCCGCGGCGATCTGGAAGGCAAGATCGGCCAGACCCTGTTGCTTCATAACGTCCCCAACACCCTCTGCGACCGTATACTGCTAATCGGTTGTGGCCGTGAACGTGAACTGCACGATTCACAATATCGCAAGATCATCGCCACCACCGCCACCACCCTCAACGACATCGGCGCCATGGAAGCAGTCTGTTATCTCACCGAGCTGCACGTCAAAGGCCGCGACAATCACTGGAATATCCGCCAGGCGGTTGAAACAGTGGAAAACTCGCTTTACACCTTTGACCAACTGAAATCAAAAAAGGATTCCACCCGCCGACCACTGCGCAAGATCGTGCTTAGCATCTCCAGCCGTCGTGAACTTAACGACAGTGATGACGCAGTCAACGAAGGTTACGCCATCGCCCACGGCGTCAAACAGGCCAAAGACCTGGGCAACCTGCCAGGCAATATCTGCACCCCCAGCTATCTGGCCGAGCAGGCACTGGAAATGGCCGAAGAATTCGACAGCATCACCACCGAGATAATTGATAAAGCAGAAATGGAACAGTTGAGCATGGGCTCATTTCTTTCTGTCAGCATGGGCAGCCGCCAGCCACCCAAATTGATCAGCATGAACCACAAAGGTGCAGGCAACGACAAACCTATCGTCCTGGTAGGCAAGGGCCTAACCTTTGATGCCGGCGGCATCTCACTCAAACCCGCAGCCGCCATGGACGAGATGAAATACGACATGTGTGGCGGTGCCAGCGTCTTCGGTGTAATGCGTGCCATAGCCGAACTCAAACTACCACTCAATGTCATTGGCATAGTCCCTGCCAGCGAAAACATGCCCGATGGTGCAGCCAACAAACCCGGCGATGTTGTCACCAGCATGTCTGGCCAGACCATTGAGATCCTCAACACCGACGCCGAAGGCCGTCTGATTCTGTGTGACGCCCTAACCTATGCGGAAAGATTTGACCCGGACGTGGTCATCGACATCGCCACACTCACCGGCGCCTGCGTCATCGCCCTGGGCAAACACGCCTCCGGCCTGCTTAGCAACCACAGTCCACTGACCCATGACCTGCTCAATGCCGGCAAGAGCAGCGGCGACCGCGCCTGGGAACTGCCGCTGTGGGAAGAGTACAACGAACAACTCGAAAGCCCATTTGCCGATCTGGCCAATGTCGGTGGTCGTGAGGCAGGCACCATCACCGCCGCCTGCTTTCTATCCAACTTCACCAAAAAGTTTCACTGGGCCCATCTCGACATCGCCGGCAGCGCCTGGCTCGGTGGCGACAAAAAAGGTTCCACTGGCCGCCCTGTGCCATTGTTAACCCAATATCTACTGGATCGTTGCAAGCAAAAATAAAGCACTATACCCTTACGGGTTATGACGAAAATCGACTTCTACATCCTTGAGGGTGACAGCAGCAACCGCGAGCAAACCGCCTGCCGCATCGCCGAAAAGGCCTATCGCCTTGGTCACGGTGTCTACATCCACACTGCTGACCCGGGTCAGGCCCGGCGGCTCGACGAACTATTGTGGACCTTCAGGCAAAACAGCTTTGTGCCACACGGCATAGAAGGTGAATCCCTCGACCCACATGCCGCCGTGTTAATCAGCCACAAGACTGAACTGGCAGACTCGACGCAAGCCCACAAGCGTCAGGTGCTCGTCAATCTGGCCCAGGATATCCCACTGTTCTTCAGCTCCTTCGAACGAGTAGCCGAGGTCATAGGTCAAGACAGCGACAACAAGGCCAGCGGCCGGCAACGCTATAAATTTTATCGTGACCGCGGCTACAGCCTCGACACTCACACACTGGCGTAAATAATCATGTCAAAAAAAGAACCCACAACCATCACCATCGATGAAGATCTGCCATCGGTTTTAAGCAGTGATGATCTGCCGGTACTTAAAGACGTCATCGCCAGCCAGGATGATTTAGACAACCAGCAGATGCAGTTCAAACAGGAACGCCCAAACCCGGCCCTGACCCGCGTCATCGATTCGGCCATCAAACAACATTTCGACAAGCTGGCCGACACCATTCAAGACCACTTTGGCAAAGTGAATCATCCGCTGCTAACACCACAGGAGATCGGCCGCGAATTGGCCGAAGCGGTGCGTAAATCGCGCCAGCCTTTGCCACCGAATAAGCGCCAAAAAGAGCGGGCAAATACGCTACAATATGCGCCCCCAGCGCAGCCACACGATATAAACGCAATGAAAGTGACAACAGAGATGGACAAGACCTACAGCCCGCAATCAATTGAACAACGTTGGTATCAGGCCTGGGAGGCCAGCAACTATTTTGCCCCGTCATCGGAAGGCAGCCCCTACTGCATCATGATTCCGCCGCCGAACGTCACCGGCAGCCTGCACATGGGCCACGCCTTTCAGGACACCATCATGGATGCCCTGACCCGTTATAACCGCATGAAGGGCCACAACACCCTGTGGCAGCCAGGCTCAGATCACGCCGGCATCGCCACCCAAATGGTGGTCGAGCGTCAGCTCAACGCCCAGGGCAAAACCCGTCACGACCTTGGCCGCGACGCCTTCATCGACCAGATCTGGAAATGGAAAAAAGAATCCGGCGGCACCATCACCCGTCAGCTACGCCGCATGGGCGCGTCACTGGACTGGTCGCGCGAACGCTTCACCATGGACGACGGCATGACCGACGCCGTGCACGAAGTGTTTGTCCGCCTGTTTGAAGAAGACCTGATCTATCGTGGCAAACGCCTGGTCAACTGGGATCCCGTCCTGCACACCGCCGTCTCTGATCTTGAAGTAGTTTCACAAGAAGAAGATGGCAACATGTGGCACTTCAAGTATCCGTTGGCCGACGGCAGCGGCTTTGTGATTGTCGCCACCACCCGTCCCGAAACCATGCTTGGCGATAGTGCTGTTGCCGTGCACCCGGATGATGAACGTTACCAGCACCTGATTGGCAAAGAGATCGCCCTGCCGCTGACCGCACGCACCATCCCGGTTATCGCCGACGACTATGTCGACCCCGAGTTCGGCAGCGGTTGCGTCAAGATCACCCCGGCCCATGACTTCAACGATTATGCTATCGGCCAGCGTCACAACCTGCCGATGCTCAACATCCTCACCGAAGACGCCAAACTCAACAACGCCGTGCCGGTGCAGTACCGCGACATGGATCGCTTCGACGCACGCAAAAAGGTTGTCGAAGACCTCGACGCCCTCGGCCTGCTGGTTAAGGTTGCCCCGCACAAACTGATGGTGCCCAGAGGCGACCGTTCGCACAGTGTCATCGAGCCGCTGCTCACCGACCAGTGGTTTGTTAAGGCCGGCCCACTGGCCGAACCCGCCATCAAGGCTGTCGAAGACGGCGACATCAAGTTCGTGCCCGACAACTGGAAAAACACCTATTTTGAATGGATGCGCAACATCGAAGACTGGTGCATCTCACGCCAGATCTGGTGGGGCCATCGCATCCCGGCCTGGTATGACGAAGAAGGCAACATCTTCGTCGCCCGCACAGAAGAAGAGGCCCGCGCCAAGGCCAAAGCCAAACACGGCAAAGATGTCGCCCTGACCCAGGACAACGACGTGCTCGACACCTGGTTCTCATCGGCACTGTGGCCTTTTTCAACCCTGGGCTGGCCTGAGCAAACACCCGAACTGGAAACCTTCTATCCCACCAACGTACTGGTTACCGGTTTCGACATCATCTTTTTCTGGGTCGCCCGCATGATCATGATGGGCCTCAAATTCACCGGCCAGGTACCTTTCAAAGAGGTCTATATTCACGGTCTGGTGCGCGACAGTCACGGCCAGAAGATGTCAAAATCCAAAGGCAATGTGCTTGACCCTATTGACCTGATCGACGGTATTGATCTGGAAACACTAGTCAGCAAACGTACCTCCGGCCTGATGCAACCGAAGATGGCCGCCAAGGTCGAAAAGGCCACTCGTTCAGAATTTCCGGACGGCATCCAGCCCTTCGGTACCGATGCGCTGCGTTTCACCTTTGCCGCACTGGCCTCCACCGGCCGCGACATCAAGTTCGACCTGCAACGCTCCGAGGGCTATCGCAACTTCTGTAACAAGATCTGGAATGCCGCCCGTTACGTGCTGATGAATACCGAAGACAAAGACTGCGGCCAGACTGGTGGTGAGCTGGAATTTAGCATGGCCGACCAGTGGATTTTGAGTCGCCTGCAACACACCACTCGCGAGGTTACCGAGGCTATCGAACAATACCGTTTCGACCACGCCGCCCAGGCCATCTATGAATTCACCTGGAACGAATACTGCGACTGGTATCTGGAGCTATCCAAAGTCGTTTTAAACAACGATGACAGCTCAGAAGCCCAGCAACGCGGCACCCGTCACACCCTGGTCAACGTACTGGAAACCCTGTTGCGTCTGATGCACCCGATCATGCCCTTCATCACCGAAGAGATCTGGCAACGGGTCGCACCACTGGCTGGCGTCACGGGTAATACCATCATGTTGCAGCGCTACCCCATCAGCGACACCGCCCTGATCAACGGCGATACTGAAACCGAAATGGAATGGCTGATGAGCTTCATCCTCGGCGTACGCACCATTCGCGGCGAGATGAACATCCCACCGGGCAAACCACTGCCCGTACTGCTGGCCAACGGCAGCGACAAAGACGCCGCCCTGCTCGACAGCAACAAGGCCTACCTCAACAACATTGCCCGACTGGAATCCGTCACCTGGCTCGATAACGCCGACGATGCACCGGAAAGCGCCACCGCCCTGGTAGGCAAAATGCAGGTGCTTATCCCCATGGCCGGCCTGATCGACAAAGAAGACGAACTCGCCCGCCTCAACAAACAGGTGGAAAAACTGCAAAAGGATCTGCAACGCACCGAAGGCAAACTCAGCAACGAAAGCTTCATCAGCAAAGCGCCTGAAGCCGTAGTCGAAAAAGAACGCCAGAAAATCGCTGAAATGCAATCATCACTGAGCAACCTGATCCAGCAGGTCGCCAAGATCGAAGCGCTTTAAGCTTTAATCCAGCAAAGGGGAGAGCGACGCCTCTCCCCTTTTAATCCCAATAATGTTGATGACCGGGCTCCCCGGCCGATAGCTATTATTCCCATCCCACATGCACTAAACTGGTTCCCACGGCAGACTCGGGGGAATCAGGCATGGATCAAGACACACTCAAAATAGGCATGGTCATCACCCTGCTCGTCGCGCTACTCAGCATCGGTAACACAGCCAACGCCGAAACCGACAGCGAAACAACCACCAGCCAAGGCGAAATCGGCATCATCGGCGGCTCCGTATCACGCTCGGTCTTTACCCTGGCCGTGGTCAATCGTGAACCGAGAGGGCACATCACCCAACTCAGCAATGATCAACATCACATCTATTACTTCACCGACCTAAAAGGTTTAACCGGCCAGAATGTTACCCATCGCTGGCTCTACAATGGCCAGACCATGGCTGAGTTGAAATTCAATGTTGGCGCGTCCAGGTGGCGGGTATGGTCGAGCAAAACATTGCAATCAGACTGGACTGGCAAATGGACGGTAGCGGTGATTGATGAGCTGGGGCAGGAGGTGTTTCGGGATAGCTTTGAGTATGTTGAGGCTGGAGAAGCTGCTGGGCAATAATCTCAACACCATCGTCATTCCGGCGAATGCCGGAATCTAGTTTGACTGCCTTCGGCGCTTTTATTTTGATGCGGGCTTCCCGCGCCCACACTGCGGGATCATTTCTTTTGCGCGGCCAAAAGAAACGAACCAAAGAAAAGGCCGCCCGGCGACTTGATCAGCGCAAACTGCGCACTGATTCCCCTGCGCTTCTCACC
>Ga0316192_10003910_pt1 | contig 10832 bp, 9 predicted proteins | sample MerIslwburrow_MG_FD_204931 | JGI IMG/M metagenome (GOLD analysis project Ga0316192, IMG submission 204931) | Coastal sediment microbial communities from Maine, United States - Merrow Island worm burrow | ecosystem: Environmental > Aquatic > Marine > Coastal > Sediment | place: USA: Maine...
TCACCGCCAAAGCCTCCATGACCGACCGACGCCTCTTGGAGCCAGTAGCTGTTGACAGCTCACTCACCGTGAGCTGTTCCGAAGAGGCCTGAGCAGTCAACCACCGCAAATGGGCCTTGCTGGGGCGAACCCGAGGCCGTCCACCGGCCCAGCCCACCAGCAATCGACTACCAGTCGGCCTGCATGACCAATATCTGCGACAACAACTCCGGCGTAGCGGCCGCTACCGGCGCCCGTGTCTCGTTGGTGAGCGTGATGAGGTTGCGGCCAAAGGCGTCGACCACGGGAACCCCCGACTCCTGACACACCAGCATCGCTCCAAGATAGTCCCAGACCCGCAGTGACCGGTCGGCGTCAACGAACCCGTCGAATATGCCTGCGGCGACAGCACTCAGGTCCAACGCCGCCGCCCCGTAGCAGCGGTACTGACCCCACCCGCCATGGCGGGGAGGCAGTCCGGAGAAGGCCACGATGGCCTCTGACAGTTGACGGCAGGCCCCTGCCCCCAGGTCGGTGTGCTCGGCCTCGGCCCCCATGCCCCGTATCGCCCGGTAGCGATCTCCCGTTGCGAGGTTGACGACGTCGGAGGCCAACAGCCCCTGATCATCAACGGCGCAGAGGCTGGTGGCGTACCACGGCAGGGAGCGGGAGGCGTTCGTCGAACCGTCGACGGGATCAACAACAACGATGATGTCGCCATCGCCGGTGATCCCCGACTCCTCGCTGAGCACACGGAAACCCGCATCCACCAAGCCATCGACCATGATCTTGTCGGCTACCACATCATGGTTGTACTGATCAGGCCGAGCCCCCGAGTGGCCCCAGTCCGACAGCTCCGAAAGCCCGTCGGCGACCTCGGCAATGAGGTCGTCGAACACGGCGAGAATTGACTCGGGCTTCATCGCCGCCACCCGTTCATGGTCTTGTCACAAAACACGGGGGTCACACTATGCGACGGTGGCGTCCCAATGTCGTATCGTCATGGCAGGCTATAGGGGGAGGAAGACATACCTTGGCCATCATCGACGTTCCCGGTTACGTAGCGGACCTGAAAGATCACGCCACTGACCACCAGTTTCATGTGCACGACGAACGTCATTTCGTCGAGACCTACTCCATGCGTCAGACCTGGGAGGTTGAGCTGCACCCCGAGCGCGCCTGTGGTGGACCTCTCGACCTCCATCTCGCCATCGAGATGGAGCCACGCACGCTGTTGGCGTTCGAGGATCGTATGCTCGACCTGCCCGACGACGCCGAGCCCCCTCCCGGGTTCTCCTTCCCACTCATCTTCACCTGGGCCCTACCCCCGCTACGCGACGCTCCCGACCTGCTGGTTCTGGCCACCGACCTGGCCGGGGTGGGCGGAGCTGAACTCCCACTGAAGGTGCAGGCCATCGACTCCACCCACGACGTGATCGACGCCCCGGAGCGCACCCTCGTGATCGGGGCAAAGATCGAGATCGGGCTCGACGACCTCTTCATGCACCGCGAGAATCTCTGCGAGATCTTCGACCGCTGCCACGCCGTGAGCGAGTTCTTGCTCGACCGGGCCCCGGTCTGGCTTGACGAGCTGTAGTCCTGGGCGACTGGCCAGTCCCTGATGCCCCGGCGCCGACCTGGCGTCTCAGCGTCCGCCCGACACATTGAGCATCGCCCCTGTCACGTACCCGGCCAGGGGCGATGCCAACCACAGGATGGTCTCCGCCACCTCCTCGGCGGTACCGCCCCGCTGCATCGGCACCACCGGCGCCAACCGCTCAACCCGCCCCGCCTCCCCGCTTGAGGCGTGGATATCAGTGTCGATCAATCCTGGGCGCACGGCATTGACCCTGACCCCCTCGGTCGCCACCTCCTTGGCCAGCCCAATCGTCATGGTGTCGAGCGCCCCCTTGGTTGCGGCATAGTCGATGAATTCGTTGGGGCTACCCAGGTACGATGCAGCCGAACTGACGTTGACGATGGCCCCTCCCCCACCGCCATGGGCCGTTGACATGTGGCGCACCGCCTCCCGGGCCACCAGGAAGGCGCCGACGACGTTGACCGCAACCACCTCCTGCAGGCGCTCAACGGTGAAGGTATCGAGCCTGGCCTGCTGATGCAGGATTCCGGCGTTGTTCACCACCGCATGGGGTGCGCCGAACGCCTCGATACAGGCGCTGAAGAGCATCTCGACATCGGCCTCGACCGACACGTCACCAGCAACGGCAACGGCCCGACCCCCAAGCTGCTCAACGGTGGACACAACGGAGCGGGCAGCGTCGGCGTCGCGGCGGTAGTTGACACACACGTCGTAGCCTCGCTCGGCGGCCAACACCGCGGTGGCGGCCCCGATCCCCCTGCTCGCTCCGGTGATGATCATGGTTCCGGTCATGGAGCCAAGGTAGCGGTGCGGCTCAGGCCCAACCGCAGGCTCTGCGGTCGAGGCCGTTGATCCACCGCCGGTTGGCGACGGGGCGACGACGATCCCGGCACTGGTGATGAACCCTGGTCGAAGGCGGCCTACGATTTGGTAGGTGGTCCGATCGCGACGTCGTGAACTTGGCCCGCGCCACTCATGACTACTGAACCCGTTCTCACCTACCCGCCCGAGCTGCCGATCAGCGAACGCCATGACGAGCTGTTGGCCACCATCGAGGCCAACCAGGTTGTCGTTGTTGCCGGTGAGACCGGCTCGGGCAAGAGCACCCAAATCCCCAAGCTCTGCCTGGAGCTGGGCCGGGGTGTCGACCAGCTCATCGGCCACACCCAGCCCCGTCGACTGGCGGCCAGGGCCATCGCCGAACGTCTGGCCGAGGAAATCGAAACCTCCGTCGGTGACCTGGTCGGCTACACCGTGCGGTTCAACGACCGGGTGGGGCCCAACACCAGGGTCAAGCTGATGACCGACGGGATCCTGCTGGCTGAGATCCCCCGCGACCGCTCACTGAAACGTTACGACACAATCATCATCGACGAGGCCCACGAGCGCAGTCTCAACATCGACTTCATCCTCGGGTACCTCCGTCAACTCCTACCCCGGCGTCCCGATCTCAAGGTCATCATCACGTCGGCCACCATCGACACCGAACGCTTCTCCCAACACTTCGGTGGTGCCCCGATCATCGAGGTCTCGGGGCGTATGTACCCCGTCGAACACCGTTACCACCCCCTCGACGACCCCGAACAGGGCGAGTCGATCGACGTCAACGACGGCATCGTCGACGCGGTCAAGGAACTGTGGCGCCATGAACCGGGCGACATCCTGGTTTTCTGCAGCGGTGAACGGGAGATCCGTGACGCAACCGATGCCCTGATCGACCTCCGGCTGCCCTCCGCCGAGGTGTTACCCCTGTTCGCCCGCCTTACCTCGGCCGAGCAGCACCGTGTCTTCCAGGCCCACAACAAACGCCGGATCGTGATTGCAACCAACGTGGCCGAGACGTCGGTGACCGTGCCCGGTATCCGCTCCGTCATCGACGTCGGCACGGCCCGAATCTCCCGCTACAGCCACCGCACCAAGGTCCAGCGGCTCCCCATCGAGGACATCTCCCAGGCCTCGGCCAACCAACGGGCCGGACGCTGCGGGCGCCTTGGACCGGGGGTGTGCATACGCCTCTACGGCGAGGACGACTTCAACGCCCGACCCGAATTCACCGAGCCGGAGATTCAGCGAACCAACCTGGCCTCGGTCATCCTGCAGATGGCCTCGCTCGGCCTGGGCAAGATCGAGGACTTCCCCTTCGTCGATCCACCCGATCGACGGGCCATCAGCGACGGCATCGATCTCCTGACCGAGCTCGACGCCGTCGATCCGGCCAAGGTCGGGACCCGCCGCTGGTTGACCCCCATCGGACGTCAACTGGCGAAGCTCCCCGTCGATCCCCGCTACGGACGGATGCTGATCGAGGCCGACGACCAGAGCTGCCTGGATGAGATGATGATCATCGTGTCCGGGCTGTCGATTCAGGACCCACGCGAACGCCCAACCGAGCGTCGCCAGGCCGCTGATGAATCCCACGCCCGCTTCGCCGACGAGCAATCGGACTTCATCTCCTACCTCAACATGTGGGATCACCTGGCCACTGCCCGCCGGGAACGTTCCCGCAACCAGTTCCGCCGCCTGTGCAAACGTGAATTCCTCAACTACCACCGCGTCATCGAGTGGCAGGACATCCACACCCAACTGCGGCAGGTAACCCGGGAACTCGGCTTTCGTCGCCGGGGCAACAAGGGCGCCAACCGATCGAAGAACAGCCGCCGATCGAGCAACGGCCGGGGTGAACTCGACCGCCAACGGCGAGAAGCCATTCACCGCTCCGTGCTCGCCGGACTGCTGTCCCATATTGGCCTGAAACTGATCCGTGACGACAAAAAGTCACGGGGCAAGAGCCCCAAAAAGAGTCGCCCCGAGTTCCAGGGGGCCCGCAACGCCCGCTTCGCCATCGCCCCCGGCTCCGCGTTGTTCAAAGCGGCTCCAAACTGGGTGATGGCGGCCGAACTGGTCGAGACCAGCCGACTCTGGGCCCGGGTGGCGGCCGGCATCGAACCATCGTGGGTTGAGGATCTGGCCGAGCACCTGGCCACCTACTCCTACGGTGAGCCCTGGTGGGACATCGAGCGGGGGGCCGCCCTGACCACCGAGCGGGTCACCCTCTACGGGCTGACCCTGGCGGCCAACCGTGCCGTGCCGTTGGCTTCGGTCGATCCCGCCCTGGCTCGTGAACTGTTCATCCATCACGCCCTGATCGAAGGGGAATGGACCACCGAGCACCGCTTCCTGGCGGCCAACCGTGAACTGATCGACGAGATCGAGGCGTTGGAGGCCCGCAGTCGTCGGCGTGACCTGCTGGTCGAGTCGAAGGCCGTGTTCGATTTCTACGACGCCCGCATTCCTGACCATGTCGTGAGCACCTCCCACTTCGACAGCTGGTGGGGCGGCCAGCGCCAGAGCGAGCCCACGGCCCTCGACCTGACCCCCTCGGTACTGGTCGACCCGGCGGCGGAGGCCGTCGACGCCGACGCCTTCCCCGATAGCTGGTTGCACGGCGATCTTGACCTGGAGTTGAGCTACCAGTTCGATCCGACCAGCCACCTCGATGGGGTCAGCGTGATCGTGCCGGTCGAGATCCTGAACCAGTTGGAGAAGGCTCCGTTCACCTGGACCGTGCCCGGGTTCCGGGCCGAGCTGGTGGCGGCCATGATCCGGACCCTACCCAAGGCCACCCGTCGCCTGTTCGTACCCGCAGCCGAGACCGTGGTCGCGGTACTACCCGATCTCGACCCGGCCCAGGGTTCGTTGAGTGAGGTCCTGGCCACCCACCTGGGGCGCCGTGGTTCGTTGGTCATCGTCCCCGACGATTTTGACCTCGACCGCATTCCGGCCCATCTCAAACCCACGTTCCGGGTGGTCAACGCCGACTATGAGCTGTTGGCCGAGGGCACCGATCTCGACGTCCTACGATCAGAACTCCGTGACCAGGTGGCGTCGACGTTGTCGCGCCTCGTCGCCACCGACAGCCAGTGGGAACGTCATGGCATCACCAGCTGGGACTTCGGCACGCTACCCATGGTTGTCGACACTGGGCAGGTCAAGGCCTATCCGTCCCTGGTTGACCAGGGCGACTCGGTGTCCATCGGCCTGCATCCCAACGCGGCAGAACAGGCCGACGCCATGTGGCTCGGCGTACGCCGCCTGGTGCGCCTCAACGTTGCCGGACCGGCCCGCCTCGTCGATCGCCTGCTGGGTGATGACACCAAGCTCAAGCTGATCAACGGACACGTGCAATCGAAGGCCGAGTGGTACAACGACGCCATCGCCACCAGCATTGACGCCATCATCACCGATGCGGGCGGACCACCGTGGAACGAGGCCGCCTTCGACGCTCTGGTGAACCGGGCCCGCGACGAGCTCCAGGATCGCCTGGTCGAGGTGACTGCCGTGGTGGGCAAACTGGTCACCATCCTGGGCATCATCCACACCAAACTCGATCGCCTGACCACCGACACCTACCACATCACCGTCGACGATGTCCGGGCCCATCTTGGCCGCCTGACCTACCCCGGCATGCTGGCCGGCGTCGGTTGCCACCGGCTCGACGATGTGGTCCGCTATCTCCAGGCCATCGACTGTCGCCTCGACGGTGTGGTCAAGAACCCCCGACGCGATCTCGAAGCCCAGGCCACCTGCCGCCGCCTCGACAACGAACTGGCCGAGTTGGCGGCGAAACGCAACGAGCCGGAGTTGGTGGAGGAGATCGTGTGGATGCTCGAAGAGCTTCGGGTCAGTCTCTTTGCCCAGAGTCTGCGGACCAAGGGCAAGATCAGTGAGAAACGGGTCCGCCGCGCCCTCTACGATCTCCGCACCCGCTAAGGCAACGGGCCGGAGGGAGAGGGAGAGCGCAGGCGAGGATCAGTCGACCGGAAGGCGGGCGAACAACTCGACCTTCGCCTCTTCAAAATCCTCAAGGCTGATCGTGCCCGCCTCGCGCCGGTTGTGCAGGTCTTCGATCATGGCCAACAGCTCAGGGGCCGACAGTTCGCCCTCGCCCGACAGTAGACCTTCGGTCACTTCGGCGGCGGCCGCTTCCTGGCCTTCGGTTTCGGCTTCGGTCTTCTTTTCCAAGCGACTGGCCCGCTTCATCGCGGCCCGTTCCTTCTTGGCTTTGTCACGCTGCAATTTCGCGAAGCTCGATCGTTGTTTGGCCATAGCGAGCTCCTAGAGAACGTCGTCTGCAATGCATCTTCCGGCGAAATAATCAGCCGGAGGCCACTTAGGGTAGACGGATACGAGCGAAATGCTACCTAACGTGGCCGATTTGTCAGAATCTCAAGGAGTCGACAACGAGGAAACCCCGCTCGGTCAAATCGTCCACCACGTCACCGAAAGCAGCAACAAAAGCGTCGATCTGTGCATCTCCCACGGCAAGGGACAGGGCCAAAAAGCCACGTCGGGCAACATAGAAGCCCCGGGCCAGAAGACCATGAAAGACCAGCTCGGCCACGGCGGCATCAACCGAGGCCAGATCCTCCGGTCGGCGAACCTCACCCTCGGTGGCGTGGATGGCGATGATGGAGCCCCACCCCGTCACCTGCAGAGCCCGATCCCCTACCCGATCCTGGAGGCGCCGCCGTAGGGCTTCACCCCGCTCGAACAGGGCGTCAAGGGCTTCGGCGGTCAGCAGTTCGGCCATCGCGGCCGCCCCCACCGCCATGGTGAAGGCGTTGTTGTTGAACGTGCCCCCGTGGGTCAGCGCGCCACCCCGAGCGGGATCAAACGCCGCCATCATGTCCCCCGGACCTCCAAAGGCGCCGAAGGTCATACCTCCTCCAAGATACTTCCCGAGGGTGGTCATGTCGGGGGTGATCCCGAGACGTTGTTGGGCTCCCCCGATCGACATGCGTGAGGTCATCACCTCATCGAAGATCAGCACCACGCCATGGCGGCGACAGGCATCGGCCAACCCGCCGAGGAACTCCGGAGTGCCCCGCAGGCAGCCACCGGACCCCATCATCGGCTCAACCAGCACGCAGGCGACCTCATCACCCACCCGGGCCAGCAGATCCTGCACCCCCGCCAGATCGTTGTAGCGGGCGCGTTCATAGTCGAACGGAGCCTGCAGGGGGCCACCGGTCGCCCCGAAGTACAGCAGGCCGCCATGGTAGGCCCCGTCGAACACCAGCACCTTGGATCGTCCGGTCACGTGGCGGGCCAGCGAGATGGCCATCAAATTGGCCTCGGTGCCGGAGTTGGTAAAGCGAACCTGCTCGATCGAGGGGAACCGTCCCGTGATCAACTCGGCCAGGCGGTGTTCGTTGTCGGCAATGGCGCCCAGCGACCAGCCCCGGTCAAGTACCGCCTCGATGGCGGCCCGCACCACCGGTGGGTTGTGACCGAACAGCCCGGCGGTGTAGTCACCCAACAGATCGACGTAGCTGAAGCCGTCAACGTCGTGCAGGTTCGACCCTTCGGCCCTGGCCACCCGGAAGGGGAAGGGCTCGAAGTCGAGAACCGAACGGGTCGATCCGGCGGGCAACACCACCGAGGCGGCTGCGGCCTGCGCCGAGCTGATGGGGCGGCCTGCGGCATAGGCCTGATGGGCGTCGGCGACGGCCATCTCGGCCGCCGACACCGCATGGGAGGCCGCCACGGGGGCAACGCCGGCAAGGGTTCGGGGATCGGTCATGGTCACCATGGTGGCATTGAACCCCCGGTCGTTGTCGACCTGCCTGCGTCGATACGTGAAGCCACCAACCGAGGCCCCGAGCGGGATCGCGCCATTGTCGATGGCGTGGCAGCGAGCGCCTAAGGTGCAGGCATGCTCCCCACAAGACCGTTCGGGTCGACCGGCCACCACAGCACCAGAACCATTTTCGGCGCGGCCGCTCTCGGGGCCATGACCGAGGAGCGGGCCGCCACCACCCTCGCCCTAGTGGCCGAGCGCGGCGTCAACCACATCGACACCGCCGCCAGCTACGGCGAGTCCGAACTACGCCTCGCCCCCTGGCTGGTCGACCATCGCTCCTCAGTGTTCCTCGCCACCAAGACCGGCGAACGTGACGGGGCAGCGGCCCGGGCCAGCCTCGAAACCAGCCTGGAACGCCTCGGGGTCGACCAGGTCGATCTGATCCAACTCCACAACCTGGTCGAGGAGGACGATTGGCAGACGGCGTTCAGCGCCGGCGGCGCGGTTGAGACCCTGACCAAGGCCCGCGATGAGGGGTTGTGCCGCTTCATCGGGGTTACCGGCCACGGCACCCGTATCCCCGGCATGCACCTGCGGAGCCTTGACCGTTTCCCTTTTGACTCGGTGCTGTTCCCCTACAACCACGTCCTGATGACAAACGACGCCTACCGCCACGATGTGGAACGACTCATCGAGTTGTGCACCTCCCGCGGGGTGGCCCTACAGACCATCAAGTCGGTGGCCCGCCGCCGTTGGCCCGAAGGCGAACGCCGCCAGTTCTCCTGGTACGAACCACTCAACGACGACGACGCCATTGGACGGGCGGTCAACTACGTGCTCGGGCGCCCCGACCTTTTCCTCAACACCTCAAGCGATGCCCGACTGCTGCCAACGGTGCTGACGGCCGCCGCAGGGCCGCTGGCCCTACCGGGCGATGAGGCCATGGAGGCCGATCGCATCGCCCACAACATCACCCCCCTGTTCGACGGCGCAGAACTGGAGCGCATCTGATGCTGATCATTGCCGGAACCCTCAAGGTTAAAGCCGACCACCGCCAAGCCATGCTCGATGCGGTGGCGCCGATGGTGGCCGCCACCCTCAACGAGGCCGGGTGCCGCGACTACGTCTTCAGCGCCGACCCCAACGACCCTGAGGTCGTCAGGCTCTACGAGTTATGGGACGACGAGGACGCCCTCAAGGGCCATTTTGAGTCCGAGCACATGGCTCAATGGCAGGCCCGAGCGGCTGATCTGCCAATTCTTGGGCGCGACATCGCCAAGTACACGATCTCCGCTGTCGGTCCGGTCCGCTGACCGGACTCTTCTCTCGCTGACCGCACCACTACTGTGGTCGCCATGACCAACGTTGGCGCCATGACCGAAACTACCGTCGATCGGTCCAATCCGCTTATCGACGAGTTCTGGCTACGGCCTGGTGAGCAGATCCACACCGATCTCGACCTCCTGCGCGCCGAAGAACCCGTTGTATTCCGCTCCGAGCCCGAGTTGCCGCCCAACATTCCACTGCCCCAGGGGCCGGGGGCGTGGGTTCTGACCCGCCAAGCCGAGATCCTCCACGTCTCGAAGAACCCCGAGATCTTCCAGTCGGCCAAGGGGATCACTCTGCTCGACCAACCCCCCGAGTTCAACGAGTTCTTCGCCTCCATGATCGCCATGGACGACCCCCGCCACGCCCGGCTACGAAGGGTGATCTCCGCCGGCTTCACCCCTCGGATGCTGGGGCGCCTGGAGGACTCGGTGCAGACCTTGGCGACCAAGATCGTCGACGACATCGCCGACCGGGGAGAGGTGGACTTTGTGGTCGACGTGGCCGCCGCCCTACCTCTCAAGATCGTCTGCGAACTGATGGGTATCCCCGACTCGCACTACCAGTTCGTGTTCGAGCGGACCAACACCATCCTCGGAGCGGGCGACCCTGAGTACGTGGCAGACACCGCCGACCTCCTCACCGCCATCCTCACCGCCGGCGGTGACCTGGCCGAATTGATGCACGAGGTGGCGGCGACCAAAAAGGGTGGTGACGGCACCGACCTGACCAGCCAGTTGGTAAACGCCGACCTGGGCGACGATCAGCTCACCGATGCCGACCTGGCCAGCTTCTTCATTCTCCTGGTGGTGGCGGGCAACGAGACAACCCGCAACGCCATCAGCTGGGGTCTGCAGTTCCTGACCGACAACCCCGATCAGCGGGCCATCTGGGCCGCCGATTACGAAGCGGTGGCACCGACCGCGATCGACGAGATCGTCCGCATGGCCAGCCCCGTGACCTACATGCGGCGCACCGCCGCCGTCGACACCGAACTGGGCGGACAGGCGATCGCCGCCGGGGACAAGGTCTGCATGTTCTACCTGGCCGCCAACCGTGATCCGGCCGTGTTCAACAACCCCCATGCCTTCGACGTGTTGCGCAACCCCAACCCCCACACCGGCTTCGGTGGGCCCGGGCCCCACTTCTGCCTCGGGGCCCACCTGGCCCGGCGCGAGATCCAGGTGATGTTCCGGGAACTGTTCAAACGCCTGCCCGACATCGCCGCCTCCGGTGAACCCGATCTGCTGCGATCAAGCTTCATCCACGGCGTCAAACACCTCCCGGCGACGTTCACCCCACAGCCTGCTTGAAACACAGCCTGCTTGAAACACAGCCTGCTTG
>Ga0316192_10003912_pt1 | contig 10829 bp, 1 predicted proteins | sample MerIslwburrow_MG_FD_204931 | JGI IMG/M metagenome (GOLD analysis project Ga0316192, IMG submission 204931) | Coastal sediment microbial communities from Maine, United States - Merrow Island worm burrow | ecosystem: Environmental > Aquatic > Marine > Coastal > Sediment | place: USA: Maine...
TACAGAGGGAGAATCCGTAGGCGCCAAGAATAACTGGCTTTCCAATGGTGTCTACAGCGCCGATAACATCACCCTGAAACCCGGCAAAGAGAAGTGGTGCGCAGGCTGTCATGATGAGCGGCATGAGGCTGAGCAGTACTCATCGCATATCAATACCAGCGGCTATGATGCAACAGCCGGTATAAATCGAAGCGTGGATGTATTTGCGCCGCCCGTTATTGGCGATGAGGATAATCCCTACAATTACGGCACCGGCTGGGGCTTTTATAAGACGGGTCATGGTCTGCCAAAAGATCAAAGCATTCCCTCCAGTGGTGGCTCAAAGCCTGGTCCCGGAGTGGAGTGTCTCGACTGCCATAACCCCAGGTTGCCGCATATCGATGGCAACCAACGCTCTTTCGATTGTGCGGACGGTTGTGATGGGGCTGAGCATCAGGCGGGCTATCGTCTGAAATTGCCGTTGGTGATCCCGTTGCTGGGTAATCCTGATGTGGAAGAGTCGAACTACCAGCTCTGTTTTAGCTGCCATGATTTTGAAGCTATTACTAATAAATCAGGAAATGGCAATGACTTGCCCAATACCACTAACTATTTCGATATCTATGAAAGCACCAAAAACCTGCATTTTCGCCATCTTAATCACAATGGTGTAATAACCTCTGTTGATTGGTCCGGAAGTTGGAATAGCCGCCTAACCTGTATTGTTTGTCACAATCCACATGGCACGAAGAATTTTGCCATGATCCGTACCGGCGATATTCTGGGGGTTGATGACAAAGCCTCAGCGGGGCTTAAGCGGGGAATAAAGGTTTGGTATCGCAATGAGAATATTACAACACGCCCTGTTTATGGTAGTCCGCCAGACCCGGCAAATCTGACCCTTGCCGCCAGTGATGGCTCCTACTTTAGAGGTGGTCTCGCTGCAGATGGTTACTGTGCTGCAGATTGCCATGGTACAACCACTCGCGAAATTATCCGCACTCCGGTGCAAACGACTGATCAGCCTCCCATGTTGGCGTGGGCAGATATCCAGGGCTTTGATAAAGATGGTGTGACCCCAGATGCTGCGGAACCAGGCCATAGGCTAACCTTTCGGGTTAGATATAGAGATTGGGACAATGATGCGCCAAATGAAATATATGTGTGGGTTGATGTTGATAATAACAACGTCTTTGAAATAGCAGAACGTTTTGTACTGGATAAAGTGCCAGGTACAACATCGTCGTATAGTTCAGGGGTTGACTATACAACCAGTATGACCCTTACCAAGATTGGTGATGGCGTTGTTAAATACTATTTTGAGGCAATGGATGAGGATGGTATAGCGACTGGCCCAGCGACTATAGTCAATACACTACGAGTTTTAAATTCCATACCGAAACTGCACTGGAGTGGTGAGCCTTGGTTTGAGTCTGATGGTATACATCCAGAGACGGGTGCTGACGGCACAAGCTTTCAATTCCATGTGAAATATTCTGATGTAGATGGAGAGGCACCCTCATCTATTTTATTATTAGAGGATCTTAATAATGATGGGGTAGCAGATGCCAGCTACCCCATGCTTCCAGTTGATGGCGATTTTATAAATGGCAAACGTTATAAACTGAATAGAGTGGTTCGCTATTCAGATACTCTGGATGGAACGGCTCAATATGCCTTTAGTGCTACGGACGGTTTTGATGCGGCCACAGGTGAGCCAGTCCAGTGGCAGCGTTTTACTGTTCTTAACAGAGCCAACTCCCCTGCTTTTTTAGAGTGGGTCACTGATTCAACAGATTGTCGCGTTGATAGTGCAAAGCCTGGATTAACACTGAAGGATGGGGCGGTCGATTTTAAGGTTAAATATACAGATATTGATGACTGGGGGGCTGGCCCCACTTCAGTTAGGTTGCTGGTTGATCTAAACGGCAATGGCAGCTATGGCGATATGGGTGAAACCATCGATATGGCCTGGGTATCGGCGGGCAGTGATAATGACTGGCGCAATGGTGAGTACTACGTTGCAACAGGTGTCACCCCCACAGCTAGTGGTGCGCTTAAATACCAGTTTGAAGCAACTGATGTTGGCCCTTATGGTGCGCAGTTGGATTTTGCCACAGGCGATCCGGCGACTGTGGAGAAGCATCTTGTCATCTACGATAGCAACTCAATGACCAAAGGTGTTCGAAAGAGCCCTCTCTCCAATGGCCCTGTTTGGTATAACGATATACAGGCAGCGATTGATGCGGTGGATGGTGCACATACTGTGCTGGTTGACCAAGGCGCATATGTGCAGAATCTCAGCCTTAAGCCTTGGAGTGGTGACGATAGCAATACCACGCTACAGTCCATATGCGGGGCAGACCTTACCATCATACAGGCCACCTCCGCCGAGTATGATCCAATCAACCTAAATGGCTACTTGGGAACAACCATCATTGATGGCTTCCAGATTACAGCGGGTGATAGCGGGATAGCCACAAATTCCAACGGCACCCTGGATATCAGGAACAGCAAAATCCATAATAATGACAACCATGGTATTTTCATTAAAAGCACTGAGTTGCTTATAACGGATTCCGAGATCTATTCAAATACAACCTCTTTTAGAGGGGGGGGCGTATACTTCGAAAGTGGGGAGGAGGCGCGCGCCTTTACCAATACGACGATTCGGAATAACGTGGCAGCAGAGGGTGGCGGGATTCACCTCAATGCAGGCAGCCCCTTGATCCTTACCAATGTGTCACTGAGCAACAATACTGCATCTAGTAGAGGCGGTGCCATCTCTGCCGCTGTCGGATCTGTAAATGCCACCAAATGCACCCTCTCCAATAATCAGGCAGATGGTTATGGAGGTGCTCTATATTTGGCGAGTGCAGCCAGTTCATTTGAAAACTGCGTGATAACAGATAACCAGGCCGCGGGCCAGGGTGGTGTTGTTGCATTGAATGGTGCCACTCTAACCCTAAAGAACAGTACAGTAGCAAATAACATCGCAGGCACCTGGGGTGGCGCAATCTATGGTATCAATGGCACTGCCAACTCGATTGTTACCGATAGCATCTTCTGGGGTAATGTCTCCAGCACCAATGTTGGACATCTGGCCTATCATAGCGGCGGATCTTTCTCGTTAACCAATACCATTATCCAAAATGATGGCGATGCGGATCTTTTTGATGAGCCAGTGATTGGCCCTACATGGGGTTCTGTAACTTCTAGTGGCTATCTCTCAGATAATGATCCAAATTTTGTAGATGCTGCAAATGGTGACTACCGTATTCAACCCTTCTCTGATGCTATTGATAATGCAGGCAGCAGTGCGTTGCCTGATGATCGAGATGGCAATGCCCGTATTACTCCGGATATTGGCGCTTATGAATATCTCGGCACAGGTTCTGCTGCGCCCATACTGAGCTGGACAGGTGAAAGTGGCTTTGCCTCAGATGGTGTTCTGCCTGATCGTGCAGTAGGAGGTTCAACCTTTGAACTACGTGTTGACTACAGCAATGCTGATAATGCCGAGCCTTCTGTCATGGAGGTTTGGGTTGATGTAGATAATGATGGTGCTTTTGAAGCAACAGAAAAACATGCCATGATTAAAATGCTTGGTTCGACCGACAGTTTTAATGATGGTGATTATAGTAATGGTGAGCGCTATCACTATGCAGTACAGCTGTATCAAGTAGGAAATGGTGTAGTTAACTACCGGTTTTTCTCTGCATCAGGGGTTAATGAGGCAATAGGAGAGCCAACAGAGGTTCGGCAGATTATGGTTGATAATGGCGTGCCATTATTGGTCTGGCCAGGCGATCAGCACTTCGAAAGCGATGGTGTGCATCCTAATGAGGGTGCAGCTGGCGATTCTTTTGTCTTCCGTGTCAAATATAAAGATGCTGATGATGACGAGCCTGAGGTAAAGCAGGTTTGGATTGATGCCAATGATGATTATGTTTATTCAGAGTCAGAGAAGCATGATCTAACCAAAAATGGTTCTGGTGTAGATTATCGCAATGGTGAGATATTTGTCTCATTACCTATTGCTTTATACGGGGCGGGTGATGAGCGTCTGCGTTACCGTTTTTATTTTACGGATGGTAAAAATGTTGCAGAGGGTGCTCCCGCCAATGTTGATAAAGCAAAGGAACGCTACTCTCGCTATGTTATAGCCAGCACAGTATCGACACTAAGTTGGACGGGTGAACCCAATTATATTTCAGATGGCGTCCATCCAGATGTGGCGATGGGCAGTGCGGATTTTGAATTCCGTGTCAGCTACGCAGATCCTTTGAATAGGCCACCTTCATCGGTCCAGTTGTGGCTGGATGCCAATGATAATGGTATCTATGATGAAAGCGAAAAACATGATTTGCTGGAATCAACCCAGTCTGATCATGATTATACTGATGGCAAAATTTACTCCAAGGTTTTGTCACTTATTGCTGCTGGAGATGAAACGCTAAGCTATCGGTTTTTTGCGAGAAATGATGCTACAGAAGCAGTCGGTTCGCCTGTTTCTAATAGCTCCATCGATATCGACTTTATTCAGACTGTTTCAGGAACTGTCTATACAGATAGCGGTATTACCCCAATTGCAGATGGTTCAATCATTACTTTGGTTCGTAATGGAATGATGATGGGTTCTGGTTTTACCAATAATGGCGGATATACCATTCCTGCTGTCTATTATCCAGGTGACAGCCTTATTGCCTGCATAGAAGGAAATTTACTCAATGGTGCTTCACGCACCGTTGGGACTGATGAGAATATAACCGACCTCGATATCTATGGCGGGTTTGCCTCTATCCGTTGGGAATGCATTAGATATGCCTCCTTTAAACCACAGGACAGGTCAACCAATATCACCACAGCTCGGGCAGTGGCAACACCAGGAGCAGATAACTCTATCGATATCAGCATGGGATACACCGGTGATACTGATATAAATAACAGTTACACCGTTAGATATTGCGTGCAGGACTCATGCGGAAGCTGGATAGACTATGTGGTTGATGCAGCCCACACAACATCGCCTTATACCACTACCATCACTGGCTTGACGCCAGGAGAAACCTATAAGGTTCAGATGCTCTATTCAGATGATGAGATCAAGGGTGCAAATCCGATCGAGGTTTCTGATATTACGCTGCCCTACAATGCAACTACTGTGGGTACGGCAATGGTTTCAGCACGTAGTGTTAATTCGCTCTTCGTAAAGATGCCATATACCAATGATGCCAATGGCAATAATAACTACACGATTGAATATAAACCCAGCAGTGGCTCTATCTGGAGCAGATGGATGGCAGATCCGCAGTCGCATATGCCATCGCCTTTCACGGCGGCTATTTCGGGGCTTGCTATAGGTGGAACCTATGATGTGCGGATGACCTACAATGATGCGGATGGTTTTATCGGAGGAATGCCCGCTACGAAAACAGTGAGTAATATCGAGCTTGTTAATAACGGCACCATTGCACTGACGACCTCAGTTTCTCACGGAGCTGCTGGTACTATCAACGTATCAATGCCTTACCTGCAAGATGTTAATGCTGATAATACTTACAGTATTGAGTATAAGTTGAGTAATGCATCTGATTGGATTGTTTGGGGGGCAGGTCAGCATTCACATGTGCCTTCACCCTTTGCCAGTTCTATCACGGGTTTGGATGTAGGCAAGACGTACGATGTGCGGATGACATTTCATGATGACAATGGATTTATTGCAGGCTTTCCGCAGCAGACACTAACCGTTTACGTACCTTATGGTGATCAGGTGGTGTGCCAGACAAACTGTAGCAATATTGGCACTTATGTTACTACCATTCAGGCGGCAATCGATGCTGCTGAGAGTGGCGACAGTGTTGTTGTGCTGCCAGGCACCTATGCAGAAAACCTGACACTGGGTGTTAATGCTGCGGACCAGATAGATATCACACTAAAATCACGTGATGGTGCCGGAAGTGTGACGGTCACCGGCAGTGGTGCTGACGATCCGGTTATTCATATCGCAGGTGGTAATAGCTCATTGGTACAAGGGCTGACATTCAGTAACGCCAAGAAGAGCAATGCCTTTTCTACCCGAGGCATCTATATCGATGAGGCATCGCCGGTGATTCAAGAGAGTATCATTGAAGATAATCATCTCTCTTACTCCCGTTATGGCGCAGGCGTTTACGTAAACTCTGGCAGCCCAGTCTTTAAACGTATCTGGGTCAGAGGTAATTATGCTGCTGCGGGTGCTGGGATCTATTGCCGTGATGGCTCCCTTCAGTTGATTAACTCCATTGTGAGTGGTAACGGTATAGCAGGCAAAGCCGTCAGAGGTGGGGGGCTATATGTCCTCAATGCGATTGACCCAATTCGCCACTGCAGTGCGACTATTATCAATAGCACCTTCTCAGGTAACCGGGCTCAGCAGGGGGGCGCGATTCAAGGAACGGGTTCGGTAACAGTAAAGTACAGCATCTTCTGGGGTAACCTGGATGAGGGCTATAGCTCAGAAGATCAGATGCCAGCTGGGTATGATGTAACCTACTCTGTGGTTGAAAGTGGTTATTCCGGTGTTGGCAATGAGATGAATGATCCAAAGTTTGTAATGCCAATGCCCGCTTCCAGTGCGCCGACATCATCTGGCAACTACCAACTTCAGGGTTACACATACACACCAAATGCGGTGCTTGATTTGCAGCTTCAGGGCGGCGATGTGTTGGATCCATTGACACCTTCAGAAGATTATTATAGTGATCCCAGGCCAAGCGGAACAGGTTACACCATGGGTGCAGATGAGGTGGTTCCCCACTAATATAAAATTGTGACAAGCAATAAAAAACGGCCTCATTTTGAGGCCGTTTTTTATTGCTGGCTTGAAAAATAAGGCGACAAGTTATTCACCATTATATTTATGGCGCCAAAGAGGTCGGTGTAATTCGATTGAAGCAATAAACCTTCATTAGATCAGTAATGCTGACACCCTTGATTACACTGATTAATGTGCAGTTGAAAGAAAATTTTAGTTTGGAGTATGCTCCATTGCCGTAAGCTTAGGGAGCGTAGAATATCACTAAGTTTATTCTATCTGCCGCTGGAGCACATATTGTAAATGCCGGTAAAAAATGTGCCTGTGACAATATTTAATTAAATGCAGAACTTAATAATTAAATTATAAATAAGATTATAACAATTAAGGATGAAGGATTATGAATAAAGCAAGTATTTATGCAATAACCGCACTAGGAGCGATCTTTATGGGTATAGCCTCCTGCCCGCTTTCTGCCGTTGAGGTAGACGAGGTTGCAGAAAATCAAGAAGTAAGGCAGTGGATGGAACATGTTTATGCTCAGTATGACCTAGGTATGGAAACAACCACTTACAGTGCTGGTGACCAATGTATTACCGATAACTTTGACGATCAAATGATTGATCCCATGTGGGTTGTTGGAGGCGATGATGGATTTACGGTTGAAGAGCAGAACGGCTCGATAAGAATTAGCGGCCAAACCAACTATCCACGGCGCTATTCAGGTGCCAGCTTTAGAATGCAGGATTATATTCCACTCCAAAGCTTTACGCTCACAGCAAATGTTCTTGCTGCATCAGGCACCTTCTTCAACCACAGTTTGCACCGTGGTCGCCACTTCACTTTTATGGCGCACAGTAATAACGGCAATTATGTCGCCTTACAATACTGGGCAGGGTATTACCGTATCTCATGGTGGGATGGTTCTACATGGAGAAGAAAAGGAACGGTAGATAACGCATATGGCGATGAAACAACCAATTGGTATATGTGGAAGATTGTTTATGATCATACAACCAGCCAAGCAAGCGTTTATGTTGATGATAAGCAGATTGGTGATACCGTAACCATAGACTTAGGCGATAGCTTTAGACCCGTTGTTGGATTGAATGGTTTTTCAAACACGTGGCTGGATGGGCATTGGGATGATCTGAGCGTCTGCTTTGCATCATCTGACACAACACCGCCTGAACTGTCGGTTGACCCCATTGACGCACAAGTACTGTGGCCACCTAACGGTAAAATGGTCGATGTTAATATTGCAGGCACAGCTAATGACTATGACTCAGGCTTAGCTTCGGTTTCTATTGATGTTGTTGATGAATATGGGGAGATCGAAGCGTCTCGTGATGGCTTTGGCCCTATCTCATTAAAAGCATGGCGTAAAAGCAAAGATGCAGATGGCAGGGCATATAATGTAAGTGTCACAGCGCTGGATAATGCAGGGAACAGTACGATAACAAAATTTCAAATAGTGGTTCCTCATGACGTAGGCATGTAGGATATTTGATGTTGCGAATGCAGCTCTGCGGATAAAGAGCTGTATTAGAGGTTATTAAAATAAAGCCGGATAATTATCCGGCTTTATTTTTGCCTAAAAAACCGGGTAGGGTGCATTCTATGCGCCATGCAAGGGTGCAATGCCCCAATCATGTATGTTTAAACTGCAACGGTGTGCACTATGCGCCCAATATAATTATGGCATTGTGCCGATGTGTGGGTTCAATGCAATGGGTTGATGGTGGATGCTTTGCTATACAAATCACTACACTGAATAATAATGTGTAGGAATTTTCTGAAATTGCCCTCAGCAACATATTTAGCATAACAAATCACCGCTCACATAAGCCTGTTGAGAAATACTATTTCGTCATGTGGTATGAGTCTGTTTTTAAAGAAAACTTTTCTATAAAGCAGTAACAGCGAAATTAATATAATCCATTTAGTAATTGATATTTAGCATTAAACCCTCCGTCTTCTATTGTATTGACAACAGAGAATGTGACCGCGTATAAAGCCTTTCAATAACTGGGGTAAAGGATTGAAAAGGATCTGCCCTGTAATAAAAAACAGTAGCAGGGGAGTGCCAAGGTATGATGCCTCAATTTGCATTGCAGCTTAAGCCGGATCAACGGTTTTCAATTAAGTTTTTTGGTAAACGATATTTTTCACTGACGATACTTCTATTGCTGGGCTTGGCAGCTGTGCAGCCTGTGCATGCATTACAAGGTGGGTGGGGTAATGCTCTTACCATCGATGATTACTACAGTGCAGGTAGACCTAATATAGATTCGTATTTCGCTGCCTTTCCATTTTCTTCGGTAGAAGAGGCAGCTATTGATTATTGTTCACGGCCAGGAACAAATTTGGTGGGAAATGAGCCGTTCAATATGCACTTCTATCGGCGTGACTCTGCTGGAAAGTATGAAATTTGGTCGTCACAATGCATAGGCCGATATCTCAAGACTAATGGTTCATATACCGACTGGATAACTAATAGCGGTGGCCCGATAGTACAAGAAGACCCCTGCTTTCGCGCATACAAATGGACTGATGTTAATGAAGTCACCTGCTTAATGCCCAAAGAGCCTCCATGTGATCCACCACAATGCCCAACAGGATACCCAGAGAATACCCCCCCAACCAAAAGCGGCAAAAGTAATCCCATTAACCTGACGACAGGAAACAAGTACCAAGTCGAATCTGATTATGCTGGCTTGCCTTTATCTGGGTTGCGTTTTACGCGCTATTACAATAGCTCACTCGCCTATTCAAACAGCAGCATATATTTAGGAAACGATGAGATAATCAACGGCAATTACCTGACAAACTACTGGCGCCATAACTATTCACACCAACTCAATATCCAAGGCGATGTCGGTAGCCAAGAAGTTACCGTATCCCGTCCCAACGGCCGCAAGCTTACCTTTACCGAATCAAACGGTCAGTTCGTGGCCGATGCCGATATAACGACCAGATTGATCAGAACCTATACAGATACCGTGCATAGCGGCTGGGCCTATCACCCAAGCAGCACGGTTACAGAGATCTATAACCTGAATGGACAGCTGACTGGTATCCAAAGAACCAACGGCCGTAATCTAACGCTCTACTACAACACGGAAGGATACAATAAAGACACCTCCATCATTCGTGATGCTGATGGTAATGAAATTATTGTGGATGTACCCGAAACCCTTGACTACATCGAAGACCACGAAGGGCGCTCAATCCAGCTCTATTATAATGCCAATAGACAGCTTGACCATATCATCACGCCAGACAATCAACGGATCGAGTACCACTATGCGCAAGGCAACCTGGAAAGCGTAAGCAATATTACCACCGGTGATAGCCGCACCTATCACTATGATGACCCAACCTATACCACTTTCCTGACCGGTATCACCGATGAACGCGGTATTCGCTATGCCACCTGGAGCTATGATGTACAAGGGCGCGGTTACACCTCAGAACATGCCGATGGTGTAGACAAAAGAACCATTGTCTATAACGCCGGTAACACCGTTACAGTGACCGATTCACGAAGTGCCGAGCTTACCTACCATTACGACACCATCCTCGGTGTCAATCAAATTACTCAAATTGATAGACCTGCTACAGACACACACCTGGCCGCCAGCCAATCTTTCACCTATTACGTAGACAGCGGTCAACTGCATACCAAAACCGACTGGAACGGTGTGACGACCGAGTTCGGTGGTTATGACAGCAACAACAACCTCGGCTACAAAATTGTTGCCAAAAACACCCCCGAACAACGCCGCACCGACTACAAATACGAAGACCCAACCAACTACCACAAGATTACCAAAATACTAGAACCCTCAGTCTATGCCGCAGACTCCACCGTCCAATGCACCGAAGGAACAGACTGCAAAGTCACCACTTATACCTACGACACTCTCGGCAACCGCACCTCTGTCACCATCAATGGCTACCAACCCGACGGCACCCCCGTCAGCCGCACCACTGGCTATTTATATAACGGCCCACTCAACCAACTCAGCCAGATCGACGGCCCACGCAGTGA
>Ga0316192_10003914_pt1 | contig 10829 bp, 16 predicted proteins | sample MerIslwburrow_MG_FD_204931 | JGI IMG/M metagenome (GOLD analysis project Ga0316192, IMG submission 204931) | Coastal sediment microbial communities from Maine, United States - Merrow Island worm burrow | ecosystem: Environmental > Aquatic > Marine > Coastal > Sediment | place: USA: Maine...
GATCGTTTTCTCGATTGCTGAGCGATATTATGAGAGTGTGTCCTAATTGATTTATTCAATCTCCTCTTACTGAAACTATGATACATATACGATCATATTCCGGGATATTATATATTTCAAAATCATTTGAGTCGCGCAAATATTTTCCTCGGTATGATAATTCGATATTATCAACGTCATTCGTGTTTCCCCATAATTGTTGACAGATACATTCTTTTATTTCAAAAATAGTTGACGACGGATTAATATTAACCGATCTTTCATTTCCCGCAAAATCTTTAGTTAATATAGTAAAATTTCCCGAAGACATTATTATCACAATATATTTCATTTTTACCTTAAAATTATAAATACTTCTGAAAAAATGGACGAACTAGACTCATTATTTTCAGAAGGAGCCAAATCTTATCGCGATAACTCCGAAAATAACGCTGAGAAAATAGTTCGAGAGGCACAAGAAGATTTTCAAGGTATTTCAGATGATGCTAAGGCTATTTCTGATCGTAAAGTAGAAGTTAAAAAACTGAATGAACGATTAGCTATATATAAAAAGAAATTAAGAGCATGCAAAAATGTTAAAAATAGAAGAAGTACGGCTATTAATAAAGAACGAGCTGAACAAAGAAAAAATTGGCGGAGAAGAATCGCCGATTGTGAAATAAGACTCTCTGAAATCAAAGAAGAAATAAAAGGGTCTCAGCTAAACACAGATGATTTTGTGGAAGTATAAGTTTTTTCTTTGAGAAAAAACTATTGTTGAAAATGCGTCGATAATTTGTTATGAACAGAAGACAACATTTTTTGCCTACGAGGATGCAGATTTCCCATACAATCTTTGAGAGAAAACCAACCAATACAACCTGCTTCTTCAGAAATAGTATGCTTCCTTATACAATCTGGTGTTTCGATCAGAGAAGGAAGAGGGGTATAAGGAATAAATGCCACATAATAGTAAGTAGCATATGCTTTGCCATTGGTGCCTTTAAAATTCTCAGGAAGTGGAGATGTCCATAATGGTTTAATATTTTCGGTCGGTATTCTTGTTTCTTCTTTTAGTTCGCGTAGCGCGCATTTTATCGGATCTTCAGTAGGATAATTTTTCTTTCCTTTGGGAAAACCCCAAGGTGGTGAAGAAATATGGGAAGTAGTCGTATCTAATAATTCAACGATTTTATGTTTGATAGAATCATATTTTTTCATAGCTTTGGACATACCATCTCGATATATTCGGGAATTATGTTCAATCCATAGATCGTCCCATAGTTCTGAAAAAGTATAACTTCTTATTCTTTCTCTCTCTTCATGACTCATGAGAGAAAAAAGTGCGGGAAGTTGTCCTTCATTGGTCCATGATCCTCTCATAAATTCAACATATTCGACGTTATCTCGTCGTTGATATAACAAATACAATAATTTACCATCTTTTATTGTCGATAGTATAATTCCAAAACTGGTAATAGGCTCTACGTAATTAAAATGACGATATTTTTTATGTTTATTTTTCTTTTGCTTTCGATGCAAATTATTTGGAGAGGGGTTTTTACTAATTTCCTTTCCCTCTTCCATTTTCTGGTTGTTATTTGTATCTCTTTATGAGGTAAATATAAGAAAAAAAATGAAAAGGTGTATATTGATGAAGTTAAATTTTTGAACTTTAACAAACAAAAACTATAAAAAAATGTCTCTTATTCTTTCTGATGATTTCATGAAACACGTTGCCAAAGAAATTGGTTGCGAACTAAAAATTCTTCGCCAAGCTATTGGTTCTTATGAACCATCAAAAAATCCGGTAGCTCCTAAGAAAAAAGAACTTCCTAAGAATACGAGCAAAGAAGTAAAACTCGATACACATACATGCGATCGAGTTAAAAATGGGTATGTCGTCCCATGCGGAGCAGTAGCCCGCAATAAAATGATAATAGATGGTGAGGAACAATGGTTTTGTGGCCCACCAAGTGGTAATAGTGGATGTTATCGTATTATGATACGTCGCGAAAAGAAAAAGGTCCCAGAAGTTAGCAAAAAAGTAGAACCCAAAAAGAAAAAAGCTGCTCCTAAAAAAGCAGTCAGCTCAAAAAGTGCACCGGCCGGGTCCAAAGGAAAACTTGTTAAAAAAGTAACTCGTAAAAAACAACTCAGACTCAAAGAGACCAAACTTGCAGACGGCACTTCTATTTTTTATGATTTCAAAACGCGAATTGTTTTTGACTCTAAAACTGAAGAGGCTTATGCTCACTTGAGTAAAGGCAAGGAATTAGAGGAATTAAGTGATGATAATATCCGTTTTCTAGAAGCTTCAAATTTGTCTTTTCGAATAGACGAGGCAGAATCTTCATCAGAAGAGGAGGTAGAAGAATCTTCGGATGAAGAATCTGAAGAGGAATCCAACGTTCCCGAAAAAGAAGAATCCTCTGACGAAGAGCCAGAGGAGGAGGCATTTGAGGAAGAATCTTCCGATGAAGAGTCGGAAGAGGATGCTTTTGAAGATGAGTCATCCGGGGACGAGGAATACGATATTGAAGATAATTAAAAAACATTTCTCAAGAAATATGCAAAATTTATTCTAAGAATAAATTATTAAACTTATAATAATAACAATGTCGCGTCAACTTGATATTTTAGCTACAAGACCTGATTGGTTTACTTTACCTCGACACCTTCCAGGACGTTTAAATGCAGAAGATATGGTCTTTTTTGAATGGCCATGTCATCTCGACGCTTGTCGATACAAGGTAGCCGTCGAAGTATTAGATACTGCTGGACCCACATATCGTGGTATTGGTCAGCTCAACAAAGCACTTGAACTTCCCCATGTTCAATATGATTGGCATGCTAGGATCGGTGTTCTTCCTGATTCACCCGATCTCCCTACATTTGAAGCCGAGCTTAATAGAGGATCAACCTATATGATTCCAGATGTAGGAAAAGCAAATGGAAGATTCCAAATGAGATCTCACGGTATGAAAAGACCTCCAGGTATATAATTAATTTACATGTAAATTAATCGTGTTTTTTTTCTGTAGAAAAAAACTAATTTGCAAATTCTTCTGTTATCCACTCTTTTTCGGGACCAACATATATCGAATAAGATAATGCTGCTTTAAAATCCAATCCGTCAAAATGATGTATATACTTATCTTCCATTATATAAGGCGAATTTTTGTCATATTTCATCATGAAATCATTGTGAGACAAAGTTTTTCTCAAGATGTATCTAGCTCTTTGTCTAATTTCTTCCATTATATATAACGTTATATATAATTATAACATAGCTATTCTCATCGTGATTGTACCAATGAAAAATCCCCAGATATTAGAATAAAGTGGTAATTGTTCTATTTCTTTTTGTTGACGGGGATTTGCTTCAGATAACAAGGTTTGCTTGCATTCATGTGCTAATGCATCACCCCATTTCTTATTTTTGAGAGGATGATTGTCGTAAATATTTTGTAAATCGTCGATGCTAACTTTACTTCCGATTACGTATTGTGACGAGGATTTGTATTTTTCCCATGTAGACGATATAGTGTAAACATTTATTATACCATCTTCGTCTATATGTAGCTGTGCTAATATAGCATAACCATTGTCGAAAACAAAAGCTATTCCGTTATGATTTAGTGAAATTGAATAAGGATGAGAATATATTAGGGAGGGATTAATATTTTCTTTTGATTGGAAAGTATACATAACACAATCTCTTTTGAGCGATGTGTCTTCCATTTTATTTTTAAAATCGTTATTTTAAATAAGACTTTTTTATTTTAGCTATAGTTAAAATAAAAATTATTTATAAATGCCCCCTCAAGAAAAATATCGACAGATATTATGTGCTACATATTTAGCATGTACTCGCGATATCAAAGAGGCGTTGTATACTACTGCCAAAATATATGGTCTATCGGAAGATAATATTGCTAAGCTATTGGCAATGAAAGAAATAAAAAAATATGAGAAAATGTGTTGGCAATCTCCAAAATTAATAGAGACTATGGACCCTTCTCTTGTTTGTGCTTTATGTTCTGTGTCGAAACGCCTAAAAATGTTAAGAGAGAAAGGTAGAGGTGATGTCGCACCTTATGTACCATCCGGAACACAAAAAATTACTTTCCCAAGGGCACCATTTAAATGGGCGGGTGGAAAAAGAAGAATATTGGCCTCATATATCGATATCTTTTTCCCTCCCAAGCAACCAAAAGTATTTGTTGATATGTTTTGTGGTGCTGGCAGTGTCGGCCTGTGGATGGCAGAACAATACCCAGGTATTAAAATAATTCTTAATGATGCTAACAAGGAATTAATTGATATGTATAAAGTTATCCGAGATTCTTATCCTAAATTCGAAAAGGAATATATGAAGATTGTCGGAAAATGTCCTCGAACTCCCGAGGAACGTAAAAAATACTATTATACATTAAGAGAAGAATACTGTCATCATTATAATAAATTAAGTAAGGAAAAGATAGCTGCTGATTTATTTTTTATGCTTAAGACAAATTTTAATGGGATTTGGAGAGCATATAAGAAATGTCGTTTGAGGTATTCTACATCTCCCGGAGCAATGACTTTTGCTCCTAAATTTCTTAAAGTTGAACCAATAAGAAAATTTAGTCAATTTCTTCAACGATGCGAACTAAAGTGCGGCGATTTCGGCAAACTCGATAAATGGATGAATCCGGGAACATATTATTATGCCGACCCACCATACAGATCAACCGATGTAGTATATCAAGGCGGATTTGAAGATAAAGAACAGAAACGTCTCGCCTCTTTTTTAACAAAAGCTTCAGATAAAGGGTGTTGGATAGCCGAAAGTAATAGGGAGATAGGGGATAAATTTTGGGACAATGTTTTTCCTAAGAAATTTCACAAACATTATATTCGTGCTGTCAAATATACAGTAGGGGCAGGCAAAAAAACACAGAAAAAAGATGAAGTGCTTATCACTAATTTTTAATTATTTTGTTTCAAAGAAACAAAATACGATTAATTTTACAGAAGAAAATGTATACATTTATTGTTCAAAAGTAACAAATTTGAACGTGTCACCCTCTATGACAAGACATATCTTTTTATTTGGCGTGCGCGATTCAAGAAATGCCTCAAATAGTCTTTTCGCGGTAGAATGTCCCATAGATAATGTTACCTCATCTACATTTATTAAAATTTTCGTGGCTTTTTTGTCGATTGCTCCTTTTGTCAAATATTTAACAAGAGATAAATCTATCATACCATCAACTTTTTGAAAATTAATATCTTCCATTTCTAAAAATAGTTTATTTGTAAATTTATTTCTTCATTTTTTGCTTAATATAATTTTTCGATTGACCAGTTTCATGAGAGATGGATCATGAGTAACAATAATTGTCGTTTTTCCCAACATTAACATTTCGATGAGAGATAATACTTGTTGTCGCGAATTTTCATCTAAACTGGCTGTTGGTTCATCTAATATCACTATTTTTATATTTGAACGTAACAACAATCGTAATAAATAAACAATTTGTTTTTGACCTCCCGACAAATGAGACCCATTCTTTCCTGCTTTTCTTGATAAGTCGTCTTTGTTAATTTGTGTAATATTTAGAGATGATAGAGCATTTTCTACATCTTCTTTTTTAATATCTGATCCATAACAAATATTTTCTAGAACAGTTCGATTAAAAAGTCTCGGTGTTTGTGGAACATATGCTATCTGTTTTCTTAAATAATTAAGATCGATATTTGCTACATTTTTTCCATCTATCGTTACTTTCCCGCTTTCGAGAGTATGATAACCCATTAAAGAGTGTATTAATGTCGATTTACCGCTCCCCACCTGTCCTATAATAGCCACTTTTTCACCGGGATAGAATTCGCCGCTAAATCGAAGAGTAAAATTTTCTTTCTTAACAACAACATTATGGAAAATAACGTGACCAGATGAAATATCAAATATATCTGTTCCGGAAGATAATTCTTGTTCTGTCATTTTATTTAATGTTTTTTGTGTTTTTTGCAATACTCCCACGTTAGATATAAAATCGTCGATTTCAGATGAGACACCCGACAAATTATTAATAGCGTAAATCATAACAATGAGTACCGAAGAGAGAGATGACATAGATATTTTTTTCTGTGAATATAAATATATTCCGTAACCATTAACAGCGGCAAATAAAGCAAAATACAGAGTATTAAATAATGTTCTAAATCTGGCAGCGCAACCAATAGTCTGACTATGTTTATTATTGTATTCTTGTTGAAACTTTTCAAATCTTTCTAGCTCTTCATCTTCCAATCCGGAGGCAAATATATTAATCATATTAGATAAAATATCACAACACTCTTCACATAATTTATTGTGATATTCATCACAATCCTCAGATAATGTAAAACATCCTTTTGAAAAAGAATAGATAAGAGCAAAAAATATCACCATTCCAAATAATCCTATTAATCCTAAATTAATATCAACAAAGAAAAGATAACCGATGGCAGCAATTAAAACGAGTGTGGTCGGTATTATAAAATAACGTAATTGATAAAATAAATCTCGCATAACATGAGGCATCTTGACAAGTTGGGCAATCATTTCTCCCACTTCGGGGTCATCGTAATGACCTCGATAAGCCTTAAGAGTTTTCAGAACCATATGCTTTCTGACATGAGATTTCAACCGAGGAATAAATATAGCATCCAACTTATCCATTGCCGAACGTAAGACCTGATTAACTACCCATAACCCGATAATTATGGTAAAATACTGTTTATTATTTTTAAAAATATTTTTAGGTTTATCCTTGGGTATTCTTTCTATAACTTTACCGTAATAATATGGCAACACCACTTCACCTAATGGAAAAGCCAACATCAGAACAGCATAAGCACCAATAATTTTGGAATTGTCTGCTATTATTTCTTTTATCATTTCAGATGTATCCATTTTGAGGATTCCTCTTATTAAATATTTAATACTTTAAAAATATCGTACAGTTTACGATAATTATGTGGGATTACCAAAAATTTTATGTTAAAGATTTAGAAAAATCACGAGAAGGAATAAATGAAATTTTGAAAAATTGTATAATTGAAGAAGCAATCATATATCTTTTTTGGGGTGGATTTTATATCTGCTTTCAATGCGAAGGAAGTAAATTTCATCCTTTGAATGGAACACCCAATATATTAAATGAAATAGAAATGAAACCCTATTCCTTGAGAGACATGAAAGATCTTTCGGACGGATGTGAAAGAATAGAAGTTGAAATAGGTAAAAAGTTGGGTAGATCTAACAAAGAATTATTTGATAAAGTTAAAATACATAAATTTAGAAATTATAGTAAAATTATAGATGATTTGCAAAAGAGTGGATTCATTGCAGTCGAAAAATCAACTTGTTTTTTAGCAACCGATCCTCGCAAATTTATGCTTTTTGAGAAAGTCGTAGATATAATTCCTGAACTGAAGAAGGAGATAAATATAATGTATGAAGTTGATTGCTTAGGTTCTTCTTTATTTGTAGATTTAACAAAAACGATCATTGAGTTGTGGGATATTGTCAGCGAGCTAGAGAAATTATGATCATATATTATTTTAAAGTCAGATATCTGAAAGAACAAAGACTTTCTAATGAAGTGTGTCCAAAATTTAGCCTCTGTTCTTTCGGATATCGAGAAAATGTCCAATAAAATTGTTAAAAATACCCTCGCTATTCTTACAGACTTAGCTGACGCTGATAGCGACATGGTTGAGGATGTAACAGAAAGTTGTTCGGGTATTTCACCAGAAGATATATTGGAAAAATTAAGAGAAATTACTATTCCTCTCTCATCAGACGCCGAGACGATATTAGCAGAAATATCCTCTTTTTCTGAAAATATAATACAAGGAGATGATATTTTGGACGACGGGGGAGACGATTACCCGTTTTTATTACAGGTTTGGTACGGCGATATATATGAAAAAGAAGAACTTTTGGGGTTGAAAGAATTATATATGGATCTTGAAGATCAATATGAAAAAATTACTGATAGTAATATTGTTATTCTCGCTATCGACAGTTTCGCAGAGTTAAACTCTGAATAATTTTTTTAGTTAATAACTAAAAAATATGTGATTTTACTCACTTTTCATATGGATTGCGTTTATTCATTTTCCTAAGTTTCTTTTGTAAAAATCTTCGATCTCTTCTATTTAATTTATCTTTCTCTGTTTTCTCATCTCCGGCGTAACTAAAAGTGATTTTAGGATCTTTTAGCTTTTCCCAACCATCGTCGACGAGGTTCTGTCTCATCATCCGAGCAGCATCCATATCAGGGAGGATATCTACCTTTTTCTCTTTTTTAGGGCCACCAGCAAAAAGGAAAACACTGGTGATTCTTTCCTCAGCGTCATAATTACACATCCATACTAACTTTCCTACCATTTCAGCCGGGAAATTTCCGCCCCTCGCTTTAAAGTAACCATAAGGTAGTGTATCATCCTCTGTGTTAAAAATAGTTTCTACTTCGATTCCCGATAAAACAGTATCGGTTATCTGTTTTTCTAATTCAGGGTCCATATTTTTGTATATTTCTTTTTGTTTTTAAACAAAAAGATTTTTAGTAAAACAATTTATTTAATGAGTCCAATATCATTTAATGAAAAAACCATCTCCTTATTATATTTCATATAACATTTCATAATTCCAATAATTTCTTCATCGGGCACCTCCTCTATAATCTTATCTACCGTGCCTTCGAAAATTTTACGCGGTTTTAAGAAGTGACCCTCGTATGTATAAGAATATTTTTCACAGACTTCTTCAAATAGAGGAAAATCTAAAGGTGTTTCTTCTTCGTCTTCTTCCCATTCATCATCGTCAAATGTACAATACATGTGATCATACAGATTTCCAATAATAGAATCAAAGAAATGGGATTCAAAAAGTTTTAGAATGGCTTCATCTTTGTTTTCTGCTTCTACCATTCGCAAAAATAATGGATGGTCCCGACCATGCTCGTCGTTGATTCCTAGCCACGTACATTTTGGAGAGATTTTATCCATTTCTCTTTATTCAAAGAGAAAGAAAGATATACGCATTCATTTTTTTATGACAATTTAGATCTGACATGTCGTTGAGAAGATATCTCCTTTTGATTAATAGATCGAGCTTCATTTCGACAATCCTCTATTTTAGCACACGAATGTTTCTCAGGTAAACGATGTAACAAGCAAAAATGAGCACTACAATAAGAACAATGCCCTAATGTAGCATAACTTACTCTTTTTTTACAATCTTGTATAAAACATTGAGTCATTTATATATAACATATGTTATATATAATGTCTTTGGATAAAAATTTTGAAGATTTCATGTTGGGTATCGATAATTATAAATTATATGATATGATAGATATGGTAGAACATGTAGCTTCTATGTTCTACTATACAGAAAAATGTGAATATGCCAAAGCTTTGGACGAATATAATAAATTCGTGGGAATAATAACACGCGAAGAATTATATGGGACCACCGATCTATGCGATCCGGTCCACAAAATTTATTATAATCACATAAAACCGTATATCTAATATTTTTACACTATGTAAAAATATGAAATAGATATAGATATCTTACCCTCTAAAAATTCTAATATCTTCTCTGTAGACATTTTATTATAAAAATAAATGAGATACATCTATATCATTTTTAAAAAACAGCCACTAAATATTTAAATATAAAAGCCATGCACTGAACAAGAGCGTCGGCGATATCATCAAGTTTTTGCCTATCTTCTGATCGTATTTGAATCATCTGTTTGGCTAACCTTTTTGTATCTTCTTGCACACCGGGAAAAGTGTCGAGATAAAATTGTATCTTTTCTTCATTGGGTATTCTTTTTCGGAAAAGGCGATCCTTGAGTAAAAATATCTCAATCATTTCCTCGTCTTTTCGTAGTTCATATATCTCGCGGGTTTTTTCGACGGCCCATTTCTTACGTTGAGGTTTGGTCAATCCATTTGGGGCACCCATTATCTGTGTTTTGAAAGTAGAATTAAAATACATTACAGTTTTAGTCGGATAATGATCTAGAAACCATCCGCATACCAATTCCCCCATTTTAATAGCATCCACATTGGCTTCTGTCCCTCCTCCTTTCCCTCCTTTGGGTTTAAACGTTCGGAAATATTGCTGTTCGATAACAAATACGTCACACATATCCCATACATCTTTATATTTTCTTAAATGAAGAATAGCATTCCTTCTAGTCTCCATGTCAAGCTTAACCGATTCTTCTCCTCTGAAATTAAAGACGCCAGTTTCGACTCTTTTTCCTGCTAAACAGACTTCGTCCAAGATTTCTTTTATCTCGTCATTCATTTTTCCTTTTACTCTTCTTTGTTTTGTTTTGGGGAGAGCCGCATATCTTTTTGCCAACTCAATTGTTTTAAGTATATCAGTATCTCCAATGTATTGAGCAAAATTAACGCTACCAACGTCGATACTTGCTATTCTGATTGTATCATTTGTCACATTTATGTCTTTATCTCCAAGTTTAATTTTAATCATATCGACTACAAATAAAATTGTTTTTACTTTTAAAGTAAAAAGGGATTTATTTTCTACAGAAAAAAAATTAAATTTTTGTTTAAAAAATTTAATTGACACCTTATAAAATATCGAATGGAAGTAACACAAAAAGATAAAAAACCTTCATTCGGACAGGTCCTCTTAGGATTAGCATTAATAGTTGCACTATTTTTATTGGTTGCATGGATTGGTGTCTGGGCATGGAATGACAGCATGCCTAAAATGTTTTCAGGAGTCAAATCTGTTAAATTTGGGTCAATGATCGCATTTTTGA
>Ga0316192_10003922_pt1 | contig 10818 bp, 9 predicted proteins | sample MerIslwburrow_MG_FD_204931 | JGI IMG/M metagenome (GOLD analysis project Ga0316192, IMG submission 204931) | Coastal sediment microbial communities from Maine, United States - Merrow Island worm burrow | ecosystem: Environmental > Aquatic > Marine > Coastal > Sediment | place: USA: Maine...
TCACGACTGACAGAAGAAAGCAAACGCGGAAAACCAGCCCGACCTGCCAGTAATAAAAAAAGCAAAGCAGGCAAGAAGCGCATAACCAGGCATAAGAAAACTGGCAAGAAGAAAATCAGTAAGAAGAAAGCACGAAAAAGATAAACCAGGTGCTCGATATAGCCTTTAATAACAGCCGCCATGTTCTGCCTGTGAAGCTGTACTGATGAAATTTTAATCGACATGCACAGCTCGATGCCCTCATCCTGCCAACGCTTCAACTGCTGTTTGCTTCATTGATTACCCATCCACCGATCGCTACGATTAGACCAAATGCCTGCGATTACAGCAACTGGCGCATAATCAACCGACATTTTGCATGTCGTTTCACACAATAAATCTGTTCTAGTCCATATCGAACAAGTCTTCGTCCTCGTCATCGTTCTCCGTGGCTGTCGTTGATTCACCATCTTCTTTCCCCTTTCCAAAGATCTTGCCGAATCCTGAGCCAACACCCTTAACAGCACCACCGACACCGGAGCCGACATCTTTAACCGCTCCGCCGACATCAGAGCCGACATCTTTAGCCGCACCTCCCACGCCTGTGACAGCGCCCCCAACCGCTTTACCTGCGCCTTCGACCGCCTTACCAATGTCTTCCAGGAAAGGAATCCCCGCTTTTTCAGCGACCATGGAAACGCAGGGGTTCTGCTTGCCGTCGCCGAGGTCGCTGAACTTGACCAGTGCAGCAGGCGGATAGGCAACGGTTGCCCAGAGCTCGCCTGTCTTGATCAAGGCACCGGTTTTTTCGACCTCTACAGCCGGTTTGCTGAACTGGCCCTTGAGACGGACCGGAAATGCAACGCTCAGGGTCACACCCTTGGCTTCCGGTGAAACCTTGATATCGAGTTGCTCCTTACCCAGGTCCACCTGCCCCTCCACAAAAACCGTCGAGTACTGGGTATCAAGCACAGCAAGCTGTGTTGTCATCACACCGTTTTGTATCTTCATGTCACAGATAGCACAATTAATTTTGGTCTTCGATGACTGCTCGGTAAAAATGGAGCCAAACATTGCGCTTAAGCCACCAACGAATAAATCAAGCGCCTCAAACATGCTGGCGTCGGCACTGCCATCTTCCGCCAGTAAACTAACATGGCCGTTCAGTGTCGCCATCAGTTGGGCCACGCTGTCACCCTGACCCTGCAGTAAAATATCTGCCGCCAACGGACCCTCGACTGCTGCGGTACTGCCTTCCGCAGCGAATAATTCGGCCAGTTCAAAGTGCGGCGCCTTGAGCTTGATCGTCACCTCCGGTGTTGCACCGGCACCCGCGTCCACGATAAATTCACCGACAAGCTCACCTTTGGCGGAAGCCATCTTGAGCAGTGAAGCAGCGAGTTTACCCTGTGCCAGTTCAATCCTGACCGCCACCTCTTTAAAACGCCGCTTGTCGCGCACCACGTTATTGGCCTGCAGCGTCGCCGAGATGTTGGCCCGTGACAGCTGCTCAAACGGCAGTGTCTCAGTGGAGAAGATCCTGTCGTCAGATGTTTTTGCAACAGGCTTTGCTTCCGCGCTGGCTGTTTGATCTGCAGCTGGCAGCAGCTTGTCCAGATCCAGGTCGGTAAATGTCAGGTCTGCCTTTAGATCAGGCAGCGAATCTGCCGTATCCAGTTGCAGCCAGCCATCAATACGACCATCGCCAAGTCCGAGCTGAAATTTAGAGAGTCGCAGCTTCGACTGCTGCAACGTGAGACGCGTGCTCAAGTCCGTTTTGCCGACTGTGGGCACATTTTTACCAAATGCCTTTCGCAGCCCGGCCAGGTCAGCAGCGTGTGCCTCAATACCAAGATCGAGCCCGTTCAAGGTATAAATATCTGCAACCGTGCCAGTTACTGTGGTGCTAATCCCGTATGCCTGTAAAGCAAGATTGATTTCGTAGGGCTTGTTCCACGCAATCAATCCCTTGGGTGGAATAATATTGCCGCTCAGCTTAATCGCCTGTCCATCGATGCGCCCACTGGCAGCCACAACGAGACTGGTCTTGGCTGCCGCTTCACTTTCAGGTTTACGCGTCAGCTTTATTGTGAGTTCTTCTTTATGTTTCTGATCGCTGTAGTCCAGTTGTACACTGCCCTGCATACTCTCAATAAGCCCTGCCACGGTCCCGCCCTGTGCAACCAGGGTAATTGCCGCTTTTGCACTGCTATTAGCAAGGCGCTTGTTGCCTGCAAGCGGCTGCAGCTTGCCAAGTGCCATAACTGTGGTGTTGAGATCAAGCTGTATATTCGGTTGCTTACCCCGGGCATTCAGTAGCATACCCGCCATAACTGATCCGGCGTCGGTACTCAGCTTCAGCTCATCTATATTCAAACTGCGGTCATCAACTATGAATCGGCTCTGCAGGCTTTTTATGCGTAGCTGTGGCAGGTTGATGTTGTTCGCTGATAACACGATATTGGCGTCAAAGCCCTCAAGCCAGTCAAGTGCTATCGGTTGATCGAATTGATGTGATGATGTCGATGGCAGGGTTTGCGCCTTTGTTGCTGATGAATCAGCGGGCTTGCCCGCTAAAAGCGGGGCCCAGAGTCTAACCACATCAATGTCGCTGATATCGACGCTGCCGGTTAAATTCGGCCTTGGCCCGTCGCGCCGCAACGTCAACTGCGTGTCGAGCTTGGCTTTACCGGCTACGGCATTGAGCGTGACTGACACCGGCTGCCCCTGGTCACCTTTAACTTCCATAGCCAGCTTTACAGGTTGCACCTCTGGTACAACATCACCAAATACCTGCCGTAGTTGTTTCAAGTTGGCCGCATTGGCCTGAACACTCAGATCGATTGCAGGTGACTCTGCAGCACCGCTTATGGTGCCGGTTGCCTCAGCTTTTAAATCCAGTACCGTGGCGTGCAGTTCAATCGGAATGTCCATACTGGCCGTTGCAAAAACGGCTGGCAGTGCAAGATTGCCATTGATCTCAACCGGATTGTTGTTGACTTGCCCGACGATGTCGAAAACAGTTGGTGAGTCCAAGCTGGCTGTGCTGACTTTGGCATGATCGAGTTTTGCGGTGACAATTTGCCCGGTTTGACCATCGTGATAACTAAACTCAACGTCACCGATAAACACATCGCCGAGCCAGGGCAGTTTCAGTCCGCCAGATTTGCCAACATCACCGGCATCAACATCATCATCGCCCGGCTCCGCCAGTACCCAGTTACCCAGACCGTCGGCATTGGTTTCAAGCAAAGCTTTCACATCCTTAAGATGGAATCGCAGGATGTGAATATCACCATGTAACAAAGGTAACAGCTCGATCTCTGCTTCGACATGCTGGATAGTCAACATCTCCGGTTCCGATGCCCAAGGTGCATTGGCCAACGCGATCCTGGTAACAACAATGGATGGTGTCATCGACAGGTTCAGGTCCAGCTCACCGTCGAGGCTTAACCTGCGTCCCGCCATCTTGCTCACCTGTTCGGCAATAACATCGCGGTGCTGGCTGAGATCAGAGCTATCCAGAAAAACCAGGACAACAACAAGCAGCAGAACCGGCAGTAGCACAACTGCAGACAGCGAGATCAGAATCCACTTCATGCGCATGGTCGGTTTCCTTATCGAACGGAATGGAATAAGACTATTACAACAATTAAACAACAACTTTACAACCGACTACCACACTCAGGTATTCCCTATCGTTTAGCCAGACATTATGTTTCTACGGTATCAGTCTTCGTATTGATCATGACGACGCAGCCATGCCATAGTGAATGGCAGGTCATTTTCATCACGCCCTTTCGGTGCCAGGTCCATGTAGTGGTAGGTGCCATTTAACATATCGGAAGAGCGCCCGCCACGGCATCAACGCGCACGCACAGAACATGATCGCCCTGCAAGAAAAGAGTCACCCGTCGAAGATGGCATGGAGCGTTTTCGCATAGAAGTGGGTCATAATCATAATGTTTTGCCCGGCAACATCGTTGGCGCTATTGCTAATGAAGCGGGCATGGATAGTCAATACATAGGCCGCATCAATATACATGACGACTATAGCCTGGTCGATTTACCAGAAGGTATGCCCAAGGAAATTTTCAATATTTTGAAATACGTCTGGGTAGCGGGCCAGCAATTAAAGATTTCACGACTGACAGAAGAAAGCAAACGCGGAAAACCAGCCCGACCTGCCAGTAATAAAAGCAAAACAAGCAAGAAGCGCAAAACCGCGCGCAAGAAAACCAGCAAGAAGAAAGTCCGGAAAAGAAAAACTCTGCAGACATGAATATGAGTCCACAGATGAACGCAGATAAACACAGATAAAGGTGCACTGGTTCCGACTTGATCTGACTGTTGCTGCAAGTTTTCGCATGGATGGTAAACCTGCCTATGCTGCTGGTTTAACATCATGTTTTCTCCCAGAGGCGCAGAGGTGACATGTATTTTTTGCAAAGAAAGCAAAGTATCGTTGTATTCATCTATCTTTGCGTTCTCTGCGCCTCTGCGAGAGTAAATATCTACAGCCTTTTTATATAACCAATCTCGGCTGTACTGACATAAAACCATAGTCGGAGTTTGAATTGATCTGACATTGAGCGTCAGGCCGGGTCGCGATCAGTACAGTTTAATATCTGCGTTTATCTGCGTTCATCTGTGGACTAAAGATTTTATTTGCGTGTATTAGCGTGGGGCCATGCAGCGGCAAGCGGATAATTATTTGCTACGCCGCTTGCAAGATCAGGCCTATGCTCGTCTCATGATTTGAAGCGGAACTTTGGCAGACTCAGATTGAATTTAATAGCCAGCAGGCGCGAAATAAAGATACCCAGACCTGCGACAACTGCAGAAAAAGTCACATCAACACCAAGATTCAATAGCGCAATGAATGCCAATGAGCCACCCCAGGATACCGTGGCATAGAGCGGGCTCTGAAACACGACCGGCTGTTCATTGCTTAGAATGTCCCGAAAAACACCTCCCATGGTTCCAGTCATTACACCCATAAAGCTGGCGACCAGCCAGGGTGTTCCTACCATCAGAGAGACCAGGGTTCCGGCAATACCAAATGTTGCCAGCCCTGCCGCATCAGGGATAAGAAAAAACTTTTGAGGAATGGCCACCATGCGGGCAACTATAAAGATAGCAATTGCGCTACCGAGCGATGCAATAAAGAAGGCCTGCTCCCTGATCCAGAACACTTCCCGGTCAAGCAGCATGTCACGCAAGGAGCCACCACCCAATCCGGTCGCAATCGCAATAATGATCACGCCAAATAAATCAAACTGCTTGAAGCCTGCTTTAAGCACCCCGGAAGTGGATGAAACAATAACAGCGATTAAAGTAATCCAGTACAGGCTATCCATGAGTGCGGGAGTGGGGTTCTGGATCATGATTATGTCTTTTTACAATTAAATAAATGGTTACAACTTCGAATTCTCATTGGAAGAATTCCCTGGAACAAGCTGCAATACAACCCAATGTTTAACGATTCTTCCATGCTCATCCAGGCTGGACATATCGACCATGGCATACGCCTTACCACCTGGCCAATGTGGTTTTCGCCCTGTGCATGCCGGGATGTTGAATTATTCGGTCTCTCTTTTGTGAAACAGCAACAGGAATGCACCCAGCATGATCGCCATATCCGCCACATTAAAAATGCCTGTTCTTAGAGAACCAATGCCCAGGTTCATGAAATCGATGACTGCGCCATTATTTACCAGCCGGTCAATCAGGTTACTGAAACCGCCTCCAATAATTAAACCGCTTGCTATAACATCGGTTTTACTGATACTGGTACTCTTGATGATGTATACAAGAAACGCCAGCAAAAATATTGCCACCAGGCCGGAAAACATGAATGTACGAACATTTTCCGGCAAGGAAGACCCCAGTCCTAGAAATGCGCCTGTATTTTCTGAATACCCAAGGCGAAAGGTATCACCGATAAAGCGGTAGACACCTTCACCCTCAAGATAATATTTCGCCGTGTATTTAGTGAGCTGATCAAAGCTGACGCAAGTTGCCAGAACGAGCAATAGTGTTGTTATTTTATTCATATATTAAAATTAATGTATTTTCACATAAAGCTTCACATTGCTGGCCGCTATTGCAGTAAGAGAACAATTCACTCTAATTCTGGAATCAATTGCTCACTGGCAATTATTTCGGAATTGGCAGCAACATCAGGCACAATCCGCATTTTTTCAATTTATGTATAGTGGATGGCCAGCCATATCGTTTCAGTTGTTGTACTTGTTCTTATCACCTTATGTTTTTGATGCGATAAAATATTTAAATAATCACCTTCCTTGAGATCGACTACCTGACCATTCTCGAATGAAATACTTGCATTTCCCTTCAGCACCAATACCCATTCGTTTTGCGCTTGATCATACCAACCGGTTTCTGGTGATGTATGGCCATTAGAGATTATACGTTCAATCTTTACGTTTTCACCCTGTAAAAGGAGTTCGAATACTTCCTGGTCAAGATTATCCGGGATTTGCTTGTATAGATTATCTGATTCCAAGACTTTATCCGCTTAGTAAAATCGGGGCCAGACTGGTATTTCCATTGAAGTCAATTCGGTCAGATTCACGGTTACTCTTCTTTATATTCAGCATACCGAGACGCTTCCTGGTTAATATATTCGAAACGTAGAATGGACAACATGCGACTAATGAATGTAGACCGTAATTAATATAATCCTGTGGTCTGATCGACTAGAAATAACGCCAGTAGACATACACTGTACTAATCAGGATGGATGCAATCATCAGCGGAAATGCCATCAGCATGAACGGCAGAAAACGGATCGGCTGACCCGAGCGTTCGGCAAAACCCGCAACGATGAGGTTTGCACTTGCACCGATTAGACTGCCGTTTCCGCCGAGACAGGAGCCAAGTGCGAGTGACCACCATAATGGCATCAGTTGTTCGGAGCCGCCAAAATCGGTAGCCATGCTTTCTATCAATGGAATCATGGTTGCCACGAATGGAATGTTGTCGACGATAGCAGAGGCTACAGCCGATACCCAGAGTATTGCCATTGCAGTAACTTTGAGATCGCCTCCTGTCAGGCTGATAACATGTTCAGCCAGCATTTCAAGAATACCGACTGTTTCTATGCCATAGACGACGATGAACAATCCCATGAAAAAGAAAATGGTGACCCACTCGACCTCACAAAAACTCTTGTGTACGTTCTCGGACTGTTCATCTATGTTCCGCGGCAGATTATCCAGCACCAGTAATATGGCTGCACCGAACAATGCAATGGTGGCCGGCTCTGCGCCAATGGTGTGGGACATGATGAAACCGATGATCACGATGGTGATAACAAACAACGATTGCTTCAACAAACGATGGTCTGTAATCGCATCGGCTTCACGGTAGTTCATGACTTTTTGCCGTCTTTCATTGCTGGTTTCAAGACCGCGTCCCCAGATAAAGTACAGGGGTACAAGAAACAACAACAGAATCACAATCGCTATGGGTGCGAGGTTGATGACGAAATCGTTAAAGCTTAACCCTACTGCGCTGCCGATCATGATGTTTGGAGGATCGCCAATCAATGTGGCAGTACCGCCGATATTGGATGCAAAGATCTCGGCGAACAAATAAGGATAGGCGTTGATCTTGAGTTCGTCTGTGATCAAAAGCGTTACCGGCGCAATCAGCAATACTGTGGTGACGTTGTCGAGCAAGGCCGAGAGCAATGCCGTCACCAGCACCAGCATGACGAGTATGCCCCATGGATCTGCGTTTACCTTCTTCGTAGACCAGATCGCAACAAACTGGAATACGCCCGATTTGCGCGTAACGCCGACAATCACCATCATGCCGGTAAGCAGTCCGATGGTATTGAAATCGATGCCCTGGACTGCAGCTTCCTGGGTGAGCACACCGCCAACAACCATCAGGCTGGCCGCGCTGACTGCAACAATGGCGCGATTCAGTCTTTCGGCCACGATCAATGTATACGTCAGAATAAACAGAACGCCTGCATACCATAACGGATCCAGGCCGAAGATAACTGAAGCCTGATGTGCTTCGTGCATAAGACGCCCCTTTAGGCTGACAGGATCTTTTCGCCGGCATCCCAGTACGAGATGACGCCCAGCAGCTTGCCGCTGTCGGTGTCGACGACCGGAAGACTGTCCTTGTTGTGATAAAGAATCAGCAGCGATTCGACCAGCGGCGTATCCGGTGAAACGGTCATGGCTTCGGTGTTCATGCACATGGAAACAGGATGGTCTTCAAGTTCGCGCAAACGATTGTGAAGATCAGCGAGTGTTTGCTGTAAGAATGGCACACTGGTCAGACCCTGCTTCATCAACACTGCTTTCGGTAACACATTCTTCAGCAGGCAGGTAACACCGAAGCTGCCAAGATAATGGCCCTCATCATCGACGACAGGGAGGTTTCTGTAACGGTTGTCCATAATATAACCTATCGCGGTTTTGATCAGGTCTGTTGGCTTCACCACCGTTGGATTGGGATCCATGATTGAAGTCGCGGTCATAGAGTATTGCCTTGAAATGAGCTGAAAAGCGGGTATTGAAGCACGGCCGATGCTAAAAGATCAACTGGAAATAATTACGCGTGCATGGTTCAGACAATCTCGATACTGGTATTCACGGAATTAACGTCTTAATTTTCTCGCAGAGGCGCAGAGGCCGCAAAGGAAAATTAATAATAATACGGTTTTATAAAAAACACCTTTGCGTGCTTGGCGCCTTTGCGAGAGAGATTGTCTTTATCGGCTTCAGCCGGATTTACACATCGTATGTTGTTGATGAAATCTGTCCGCCGTGACCTGTCCAATTTCACAGCCTCGACGTAAGGTAGTGAAATCCATGGTTAAGTTAAGCTGCGTACTGGAGCAGCCCCGGATTACAGAATACATCCTTGTATTCTGCCCTGCGGGCCAGCCTTCGGCTGTTCAAATTCGATCCAATCGAATTTAGTACGCTTCGCTTCATCCAGGCTACGAAACTATATAGGTTAAAGTCCTTTACTCTCGCAGAGGCGCAGAGGTCGCAGAGGAAGATGAATTAAGTGATGTAACTTTATGGATTTAAAAAAACAAATTACATCTCAGCGTTGTCAGCGCCTCTGCGAGAGAAAAATTCCCACATCTTGATCAGCAGCCGTATTCACACATCGTAAATTGTCGATGCAACATTGCCGCCGTGACCCGTCCAGTCTGTATGGAAGAATTCGCCGCGCTCTCTGTCAACGCGTTCATAGGTGTGCGCACCGAAATAATCGCGTTGCGCCTGCAACAGGTTTGCCGGCAGGCGTTCACTGCGGTAGCCGTCAAAGTACGACAATGCTGATACAAACGCTGGCGCGGGAATACCGTTGCTGACAGCCAGCATCACTGCTTTGCGCCAGCCGCTTTCTGCGGTTTTGAGTGCTTCGGTAAAGAATGCATCCAGTACCAGGTTTTCCAGCTGCGGGTTGGAATCATACGCGGCCTTGATGTTACCGAGGAAGGTGCTGCGAATAATGCAGCCACCGCGCCACATCAGTGCAATTTCACCGTAGTTGAGTTCCCAGCCCTGCTCTTTTGCCGCCTCGCGCATCAGCATGAATCCCTGGGCATAGGAGATGATTTTCGAAGCATACAGGGCATCTTGCAGCGCCTTGATGTTGTCGTCTTCACTGCCTGTGACCGTATTGTCGGGACGCGACCCGAGGATGGCGGATGCTCGCACACGCTCATCCTTCAGTGATGACAGAACCCGTGCAAATACGGCCTCACCGATCAGGGTCAGCGGCACACCCAGGTCGAGCGCATTGATGCCTGTCCACTTTCCGGTGCCTTTCTGGCCCGCGGTATCGAGTATTTTATTGACCAGCGGCTCGCCATCTTCATCTTTCATCGCGAGAATGTCGGCGGTGATTTCGATCAGGTAAGAATCGAGCACGCCGCTGTTCCATTGTTTGAATACCTCGCTCATGCGGTCGCAATCCATAGCCAGCGCATGCTCCATCAATGCATAGGCTTCACAGATCAGTTGCATGTCACCGTACTCGATGCCGTTGTGCACCATCTTGACGAAATGGCCGGCACCGTCCGGTCCGACCCACTGGCAGCACGGTTCGCCATCCACTTTTGCGGCAATCGACTGAAAGATGTCCTTTACCAGAGGCCAGGCTTCCGGATCACCCCCGGGCATGATCGATGGTCCATGGCGCGCCCCTTCTTCCCCACCGGAAATACCGGTACCGATAAAGTGCAGATCGTTTTCTCTCAGGTAGGCGGTGCGTCGCGTGCTGTCCGGGTAATAGGAATTGCCACCATCGATAATGACATCGCCCGGCTCGAGCAATCGCAGCAGCAGTTCTATGAAACTATCTACAACGTCGCCCGCCTTGACCATCAACATGACCTTGCGCGGTTTCTCCAATGACGCCACCAGTTCTTCCAGGCTGTGAGTACCGATGATGTTTTTATCCTTTGCCGGGCCATCGATAAATTCATCCACCTTGCTGGTGGTGCGGTTGAACACAGCAACACGATAACCATGGTCGGCCATGTTCAGAACCAGGTTCTGTCCCATTACCGCCAGTCCAATCAAACCAATATCTGCTTTTTCCATATTTCCAAGTTCTCAGCTGTAGGTTTTACGCAGGCAATATGACCCGCGCGGGCACTGCCATTCTCATTGAATCTGATTTCGATCAACATGAAACCGTTATAAGTAATAGACGGCTATAATCGCAATTTCAATTTTGCTTGCTGAATATTACAGGATGTCTTTCTGCATATGTTACAAAGATATGACAGCCGCGGTGCGAAAAAAGGCGACACGCTTTAAACTATCCTCA